>Ga0208427_1000040_pt1 | contig 48120 bp, 41 predicted proteins | sample DEB08_DNA_FD_184532 | JGI IMG/M metagenome (GOLD analysis project Ga0208427, IMG submission 184532) | Aqueous microbial communities from the Delaware River and Bay under freshwater to marine salinity gradient to study organic matter... | ecosystem: Environmental > Aquatic > Marine > Coastal ...
TAGGGTTTTTAAATTCATCTAATATCCAACTGCTTGAATTCTTTTTATCATCGCCACCTACCCCAAATTTAAATTCTACTTGAGGATCATCACCATACATTACCAGTTCTGGAATATTTTTAACACTGCGATCGCCGCCGTTAGCAAAGATAATTTTGCAATCATTACCAAATAATTCTTTGCATTTAAAGATTGCACCGCCTGCACCGTCGTCACTATCATCAAAATCAATAGCACCACTAACCATACGCAAACTAGTTACAATAGCAACACGTTCCGAAAATGGCATAAAAGGTTTACCCTTCTTACGGGTAAGCCAAGCGTCTGAATTAAGGCCTACTATTAATTCGTCGCCGAGTTTTGCCGCGGCTTCAAAGTAGGCAATGTGTCCTGAATGTAGTGGATCAAAGCCACCTGTTACCAATACGATTGTTTTCATACTAGTATTTATATGCGTAGTTAATAGGAGATAAAAATTAAGAGTGTAACTGTATTTCTGATAATTTAAATTTTGGTTCTTCTAAAATTGTATGAATAATATTACAATTATGTTGAATATTTTTCCGTAATGAAAAAATAAGTCTTGTATTTTTATGCATATGTTTACTAATTAAATCCAAATATGTATCTATAGGATAATGGAATCCGCAAGAAAGATAAGAGCATATCACATCAAATTTTTCATTACTTTCATATTGTTTTATATCATGTAACGAATAATTCTTTAAATGTACACTTTGAAAATACTCGTCTAAAGTTTCTAAATTAGTATAAAATTTAAAATTGTTATGGTCACCCCATCCACTCCTACGACCATCAGTTTCATTACTATCTAATAATGTTAGTTGTGTGTTATATTTTTTATTAAATGCAATAGATTCGTATGCTATTCCGCATCCTATGTCTAGTATATTTTTTGGTTCAAAATTTAAATATTGATCTATAACTTCGAACTGTTTTTGTTTTTCTTGGCGATAGTCTGATTTAAGCCAACGAGAAATCCAACTCATTTTTGAAACTTTGTTTTGTTATACACCCGTTGCCAATATTCTTCATCACAATAATGTAAATTAGAACATGACTTAAAACGCTGATTGTATTGAGAATCTACAACACCAATAAAAATTTGTCTAGGCGGTCCAAGAGCAGGGGGTCCTGGATTTGTATAATAAACATCTTCGAATCCTGCATCTTTTAACCAACTATTATAACAAGCAGACGTAGCACCTGTCCAATTTGAAATAGGTCCAAGTTCTGATGTTCTATAAAATTTAGTTTCTGCTACTTCTTGATCTGGGTTATTAATGTCAACAAATGTTTCAAACATAAAAAAACCTTTACAAACTTTTCTCATATTGTCTATAGCAAGCAAAGGATGTCTTAAATGATACATTAATCCGTGTGCAAAAACAAAATCAAATTCTCCTTTTGCATCATATATACTTTCTTTTTTAACAACAACTTTACTGTTTAAATTACTATGATGAAAATCAAAGACTTTTCTTCCACCTCGAGATTGATTTAAATTATCTATCCATTCCCAATCTTTATTGTATCCCCAATCATAATCTTCACCTCGTTCTACATCACTGGCTTCTACATACTCTGCACCTTGCATTTCTGCCCAAAATGCCCACCAACCTTCGTCAGTTGCAATGTCTAAAACACGTTTGTTTGTAAAATCTAAATCAGTAATGTTTACATAATCAGTCCAAGTTTTAAAATCTTTTCTGGCATCATATGTCGTACCGTCTGGGTACGTTATTTTCATTCTAAATTTTTTTGGAGTATTAAATTGATGCATCTTCCATTCCTGCTACACGTAACTTAGTAATGTTAGTTATCTGCCATTGCTTTTGATCTAAGCCTTTCATGACTCCTAACCATTTGTTACGTAGCAGTGCAAACTCGTTGATAATTTTTTCAAAGTCAACAACGTCTGCCTCACCGTCGACGTATTTTTCTACGTCACGGCTGGATAATGCTCGTTGATAGTTTTCTAGATATTGTTTGAAGAACTTGCTTCTAGTTCTTCGTAATTCGATATTAAGGTATTCTAGAATTGCCTCAATTTCTTGCAACTGTCCAAAGCGTTCTTCGACAACACCCGGTAAAGATGCCGCGGATTTTTCTAGATTTCCAAACAATCTAGTTTGCTTACGTGCTTCTTCCAGTTCATTTTCGTACCATACGATTGCATCTGGAATGTTAGCAATATCTTGAGTAACTCTAGAATACCAATTAATCATTTAGTCCCAATCTTCGTCATCGCTGGAATAATCTTCTTCCCATTCGTCATCGTCAGAATTATATCCTTTTTTACCTTGAATGTCTTCTACCGCTTCTTGTAGATACGGGTCCTCACTTCCAACAGCATAAAGTGTATCTTCATCGACGCCGTTATCTTGGCACCATTTAACAAACTGCATTGCTAGTTGTTCTTTGTTAGCCTTTGGGACATACTCACTAAAGATATCCCAAAGGTCAATTAGTTGGTCTTCACTCATCTCCGTCACTTGATTTTTCCTCGTTAGTTGTACTAGCAGATTCATCCTCTACGGGCGTTTCTGCCTCTTCGTACTTATGCCTAATCTTGGAAAAGTCCTCCATAATGATTTCTAATTTTTCACCTGTCCAATCTTTACGATATTCTAGGATTTCTTCATTACGACTGTTGACAAATTTAAGTCTGTTACCTTGTTGTTTTAGAATTCCTTGTTTTTCAAACAAGTCTACTAAACCACTGTAAGGATCCATACCAGTTTCATATGGAATCTTAACTTGTACACCTTCAAAAGGTTTAGCGTAACGTGTTTTCATAACCTTACAAGCGGCTCTGATACCACGCACATCTGTTACCTTTTTACCATCTTCATCTTCTTTTAGTTTCAATTTTTTCATTGCTACTACAATTGATGAAGCGTACACAAAACCCTGTCCGCCGGAAATTTTATCATCCGGATCAAACATATCCTGTGAAGCGTATGTGTGGTTAGTACATACCATACCTACATTGTAACTACCAAACATGTTCACACAGTTACGTACAAGTGCTGTCAGTGCCTTAGGCTTACGACCCATGTCACCTTTCAAATCACCCTTACCAAACTGATCAACATCTGTTGGAGTTAACAACATACCAAGCGAGTCAATCACAAACAGTACCTTAGGTCTGTCTGCAGGATCTACAGTATCATAATCTGTTCTGTAATCCTTCATAAACTCACTAATAGTTTTTGCTACATCGTCGATCATACTCATCGACAAACGTAGAAGTTTATCTTCTGCTGTGTCAACACCTAGTGCTTTAAGCCACTTTTCATCAAGTGCGTTCTCTGAGTCAACTAGGACTACAAAGATGCCTTGATCTTGTGCCGCTTTCACAATGTTACCACTTGCAAAATAAGATTTACCTGCACCGGATTCGCCAGCAAACACCGTTACCTTACCTAAGGGGATTCCTTTGTGGAAGTCCCCAGAGATAAGATAGTTAAGTGCGTAATTGCCGGTCGAAACCCAGTCAGTAGGATCGTTAAAACCTACACCTAGGCCTGTAATGCTCTTGGTAAGATTCTTACGAAATTTACTAACGTCGAATGGTTTCGCCATGATTACTCCTTATTAAGATTGACGGTTGCGGATCATTGCTAAAATATCATTAGCACGTTCGCTACTTGGTTTATCTTCACTTGCACTTGCAGTAGTTGCCGCTGGAGCAGGTTGTGCTACAGTTTCTGCTACTGGTTCAGGTGCTGGAGTAGGAGCAGGTGTTGCCGCTGGTGCTGATGCACTCTTGTTCGGATCACCAGTTGGAGCACTCATGCCTGGAGCACGAAAGTACTGACCAAAACGCTCTGGATCATATGCTTCACCATTAACAGATGCTTCAAACATTTCTTGGATAACTTTAACTTCAACGTCCGAAGGTTTCTTAGGTAAAAAGTCGTTTAAGTTATACATTCCGTGTGCATCGATTGCCGCTTTCTCTTCATCAGTTAAAGCACGCTCTCTACGTGACCACTGTGAAGTTGAATAGTCTGCATATCCACCTTTAGATGTTTTCTTAATACGGAAGTCAACACCTCTTACAAAGTCTGTAGGAAGTTCTTCCATTTCAGGATCCATCAAAGCACCTTTAATGATTTGGAAAATTTGTGGACCAATAATAAAACGTCTAATTGGATTCTCTGGAGTTGAATCTTCACTAATTGGACTTTCAACTACAAAGCCTTGGAAAATATATGAACGTTTTTTCCAGTACTTACGACCTTGGTCTTCTAGTGCTGGATCTTTAAACCAACCACGTACTTCTTGTAGTACAGGGCATGATTCTCCATACATTTCCATACATGGAACGTTAACTGTCACTGGACGTGAATCAGTTTGTCCTTTGATTCCCGCAAAAGGAAGTTTGATCATTAAACGCTCTTTCCAAAAGAAAGTTGCATTTGGATCAGAGTCTGGCAAGAATCGAAGCACTGCTTCAGTTCCTTCTGCCATATTCCAATGTGGGTAAATTGCGTTATCGCCGCCGCTTGATTGAGTGTTGCCACCCGTTTTGTTTTCTTGTTCGCGTAATTTTGCACGAATTTCTGCTAATGTTGCCATAATTTAAGCCTCCTATGTTTTGCCTTTATGTGCCTGTTGTAGATAGTTTCTAACAACATATCTACTATTATATTTAGTTTTCCTCTAAAGGTCAACTAAAATTTCTGAATTTATTTAAGTAATTTTGCCAATTTGTCTTTGATGTAGTCTAATTCTTCGTTTGTTCTCATTAACGCTTTTTCTACACTAGGGTGTTTGGACAATCCTTTAGCAATCTTTTCGATTGTAGCAACTGCTCCAGAATAGTTACCGCCCTTGTATCTAGGATCATTTAGTACACCGAATGCCATTTTGATTTCTTTATCTGAGAAACCTTTGTTGTCTTTTTCCTCTTGGCCTTCGTCAGTCTTGCTCATAGCCTTACGTACTTCATCAGCGGACATGTTTAGTTCTTTGGCTATTTCTTCATCGCTGTGACCTTTGGCTTTAAGACTGTGCATATACTTAATGCTACCTTCTTCTACATCTTGATCGTCTTCAACTTGTACTTCCTTACCTGTTAGTTTGGATACAAATTTTTCGACTAGATCCCCTACGGAATCGCCAAAACGCTTACGAGCGGAAATAACTACGCCTGTTTCACCTTTTGGAAACGCTCCAGTTTCTTTATCATAGAATGAGCGGACAAACTCGATAATATCTTCTGTTGATGCTTTTTCATCTTTAGGCTCTTCGTCTTTCGGGCCTGCTAATTTCATAGCACCGTCTTTGTCAATAGTAACATCAGTTGTATCGTCTTCCATTTTCATATCACCGAAGTTTATTTTATCTAATGCTTCAGGATCATTCTTTTGAATGTATCTGTAAATGGAAGGTCTAGCACATGCATCAGCATCACTGTCTGCTAGACTTTTTAGTTCGTCCATAAGTTCCTGATCGTCAATTATACCTTTAAGGCTTTCAATTGCGTTGGTAGCATCAGGACCTACTGGAAAATTCTTACCTACTAATTTGTTTAGTAAAGCAATACGTTGTTTGTCTAAGGTTTCGTCAATAACAGAGTCTGCCCAGTCTTCGAATTCTTCTTCTGGTGAATGGATTTCTTTTTGACTCATTTTATCATCGTAATCGTCTTGTGCGGCATCTATTGCGTATTCGTGGTCTGGACCATCTGGTTGAACAACAGCAGTTGCTAGTTCGTTATCTAGTTTATTGTTGCCGTCACCTTCTGCTTCACCTCTTAATGAGTTAGGATCTACTTTTCCGTTAACTACTTTGTAGTAAAGATATCCCATACCTGTTTCGCCATCGTCGCCTGTAAATTCAAATTCAGTTTCGTGTTCTTCATCGTCATGTGACTCGCTTACAACATCATCTAGATTTAATGTTGTTTCAGCAATGCGTTTTTTGTAAATGCTGTGTAGCAAAGGGAACATGTCTTTTAATTCTTCGTTAAATTGTGGAATAGTAAATGCATTAGTAAGTTCGTCTACAACGTCTTTTCCTAATTCAGAGTCACCACTCTCTGTAACGCTATAATTTTCTTTTGTGTCTAAGTAGTATTGTTGTCCTTGCAACTTCTTAATATGATTTCTTAAGTTCTCAAGTTCAATGTTAGAGCCTTCAATAATGTCATTTGAAGTTGTGTTCATGAAGTCTTTCTTACCTACGTATCTCTTAAACGCAGTAAGTTTTGCAATGTTTCCAGAAGTTTCAATAATGTGTTTACCAAAGTCGTCATGAGGAAGACCACCGTTAGCAACGTGACGTGCCATTGCTCTGGCACCTGCTAAATGAGCATAAGGATATTTAAAACGCTCGCCTGATTCGTTTTCAATAAACAGTGAACTAATATGTCTTGTTCTAGCACCAACTTGCTCTGGTGTAATTTCTTTTTTGTGTCTAATAATAAGTTTTGTTTTGTCTAGTTCCTCATAACTAGATTTAGTTGTTCCGTACATTGTTGACTCCTGAACTTGTTTATTTGCCAAGTATTGATAATCTCTTTTATCTAGATTAGACTTTGCTATATCACGTGTATCAAACGACATCATATGCTTTTTAGCAAAAAATCTCATCTCTTTTAAAAAGGCATACCATTCGTTTTCAACAGGCTCTGGCAAATTTTCAAGCATGTTTTGACTGTAATACACCTTAAGAGCGTCTTGCTCATTAATACTTATGCTAACAGCACCTTGATTTTCACCGTTTACTACCCAGTCAAAATCAAAGAATCTTGCTTGGCTTTCGTTTGATGTTGGAGCACCACTCTCGTCTCCCATCACAATTTTAGGAAAACGTCCGCGTATTTTTTCAAATAATGACTTTGATATATTGTCTAATCCGTTCATATTGTTATTTATGCTTACATAAAAGAAACAAAGACCGGCATTGGAAGCACCCCATCTTCGACGTCTGCATCACGCATTTTCTCGTATATTGCAGGATCCCAGTCAGCAAGTATCTTTTGCATACGCACATTAAGCAATGTACTCATAACAAGATCGTCATGCTCTCCTGTTTTAGCACCAAATGTTGTACCGTGTGCAACAAATGCTTTTAGTTCACTTATAAGTGGTTTGCTTTTGATCTTTAGTTGTCCTGTTTCTAATAGTTGTTTAAATTTAGCACACGCACTGATTTTAGTTTTATGTGTTGTGTTAAATCCTTTGCGGAATTTACGAACGTGTCCTTTACGTGCAGGCTCGCTTAAAAACATTCCGTATATATTTTCTTCGCCATATTCGTTAATGCTAACCAATGCGGCTTCACCTATAGTATTGTTTTCAACACTGTAATATACTTGTGGAAGTTTTGTGCTTTTACCTTGACAATCTTCCATAATTGTTTTGGTAATATCTGCAAGTATTCTTACCTGTCCTTGAATAGGAGTATTGTTATGTTGCCATTCTGCTACTTGTTCAAAACTCGGAAGTTCAAATACCTGTATGGCCGCATAGTCACCGCCAGTACCTAAACTAGGATCTAAACTTACAACATATGTGAAATTAGGATTAATATCTTTATACCAACGTGTCTGGCCGAACTTTCTGAGAGGATCTATGCCCTCTAACTCAGCAAGTTTTACACTGTTGATCAATGTTTCATCAAAGATCAAAAATTCACATTCGTGTTCACGTCTAAAACGTTCTTCACCGATTCTTGATTTTTCTTCGTCTGCCCATTTCTCATCTCTATCTGGGTGTTCACTCCAGTGTGCAGAGAAAGCATAGAAACCATTTATACCAACTTCGGTATCGTTGCCATGTTCGTCAAAGCGTTTCATTGCTTCTGTCCAGATAAGTGCAAATTGATCTTCATCACTGTTAGGCGTTGAAGTAATAATTGCCTTACCACCTGTTGCTAGTGTTGGAGAAATTGCAGTCCAGAATTCTTTGGCAATGTTAGGATTAACGAATGCAAACTCATCACAGTATAGTAACGAAATACTCATACCTCGTCCTGTGTTGTCTGTTGTTGTTTGTGAAACTATTCGCGAGCCGTTATCAAATTCCATTGACCCTTTGTTATATGAGGTTACACCACATCTTATATGATCTGGACAGTCTTCATAAGCATAACGAATACGGTGCATAATTTCTTGTGCACCTTGATATTTGTGTGCCGCAATTAATATTGTCACATCAGGATTAAACATTGCGTACCACAGTAGATATCCAGCGGCTGTAGTAGACTTACCTGTTTGTCTTGGTAGCATGTTAATATTGAATCTATAACTATGGTATGAATCAACTAACCTTTCTTGGAATTCAAAAGGTTGGAATAACAGTTTACCTTTTACAGGATGCTGTATGTAAAAGAAATTTTTCATAAAGAACATAGCACCTGTATCTGGATGAGCACAGGCTTCTAGTTCTTTAATTTCTTTTTCTGTATATCTAGTCCTTGCATGTGCTTTTTTAACGAGAACACCGTCAAGGCTCTTTGCATTTTGTGCCATACTATTACTTATCTTAAAATAGGGTGTCTATTTTGTTTATTGATGCTTATATCTATGAACTCTCGTAGTATATCAAAATGCTTGCTTAAATTATCAAATAAGTCAATATTTAAATATTCACTAGCCATTGAATAACTGCTTTTACCTATGTTTGAGTAGTACTTAATGTTTAAACCTTTTTTAGCACCGTATGTTGGAAATACACCTGTAACAAACAAGCACGTATCACCTAGTTGTTTGGCATTCTGTGTGTATGGACGTTCTAATTTAAGATATGCTTGTGCAAAAGTTTCTTGTGGCAAAAAATCTGGTTTATCTAAATGGCTAGCCAAAAGAAAGACGATGTAAGACTCAAGTTCAACGGGTAATTCATAACCGTATTTTTCTTTCGTCTCACACACGATTCGATAGAAGGCGTCGGTATATTCCGTCCTCATAAAAATATTTATTGAAAGTTCAGTCAAAAAAAAGCCCCGCTTTTATACGGGGCAAAAATCCTAAGGTAGTTAGGAATTTTAATTATTTTTTAGCCATCTTAGTTGCAGTTGCGTACATTACTGCTTCTGCATCATCACCATATCTCTTTTTAAAATCGCCTTTGGCTTTTTTCATACCTTTAACATATTTTTCTTTTGTTTTTTCTTCTGCCTTAGAAAGTTCTCTTTCTGACATAAATTCTTGATATGCATTCATTAAGTGTTGTTCAATACCTTCTAATGGATTATCTCCACTACCACCTGGAACATAACGAACCTTCGGCTTACCATCTTCTGTATGGTCTGCATAGTCTGGATCATATCCTTTGTAAGTTGGATCTTCTTTTTCATTACCCATTGAGTTAGCGTAACCTTCTTCTGTTTCTTGATCTGTTACTTCGTCCTCAACTTCTTCATTTTCAATTCCTGCTAATTGTGCAAGACGTTGTTCATAGTTTGCATAATCACTTGGATCTTTAACACGTAAATCTTGTGGTGCCTTTGGACCATTAACTCCATCGTAACCTGCTTGTGTAGTTACATCTTCAACACCTTTGTATTGCTCATCAGGTGAATTATCATACTGTGGACCACCACATGGTGAACCGTTAATATTATCATCAGCCTTCATTGTAGGAACATTATCCATATCAGGCATCATGTCTGGTGTAACAGCCTTCATGCCTGCAAGTTTCATGATTTGTGCAATAACTGGTAAATCTTCTGGAGAGTCAGCACTAATAGTAATAGCCTCATCTACCTTTTTCTTTTCTTTGTCCTTGACTGCTTTTTTCATCGGCTCTTTTTTGTCACCGTCTTTATCTACATCAAGAAAATCAGGTTTTGCTTTTTTTGCTTCTTCAACTGGTGTTGTCATCTTTTCGACGTTTTCCAATGCGTCTGAATGAACTTCAGGATTTTTTTCGTTAATTTCTCTTAAACGTTTTAGTACGTCTACCATTTCATATGACATTATTCTGCTCCCTGATTACGTTCTTTTTGTTCTTTTGCTAGTTGTTGTAAAAATGTTTCTTTACCTTTTTCAGTAACAACTAATTCATCTTTGTTTACTGCATCACCATCTTTGTACTCACCATCCATTAGTTTTGATTCATATGGTTTGTCTTCGGTGTCCTTTTGATATTCTTCATATGGCTCACCTGGTTTACGCACACGAATAAAGTCCATTTGTGTGTTTAATACATCACTTAGGTATGCACGTAATTCTTGTTGTGTTGTTGGATAGTTTAATGTAGTTTCGAAAACTGTTACTTCTGTATTTGTTAAATCAGGAAAATCTAAAGGAACATTTTGAATTGGAGTTTTCTTACCTGCAGATAAATTTGCAACATCAAATTTCTTTAATGCAACTTCTAAACTATCTTCAAAATTTTCATCTAAACCGCCAGCAACTTTAATGATAAAATCATACTGTTTTGCGGCTTCTGCTAGGTATTTTTTAAATGTGCCTGCCATTGGTATTCTCCTTTAACTACGTTTATTTATCTTGATCCTTGTTTAATATCTTCTCTAAAATGGCATTGCGATCCATTACAACATAGCCTTCTGCGTCAATAGTATCCGCTTGATCACCCGCTTTTTGATCCAAATTTTGCTTTTTAAGTTGTAATTCAACCATTTTTAGTTTTTTATCCAACTTTTGGCTCTTTGCTTCGATGGCGTTTTTAAGCATATTGCTTGCTGTTTCAAATACCCTGCCCGCATAACGTGATTCTACGTTCATGCCCAAGTCCATTAGATCTTCATAACTTTGTTTTGCTTTTTCTGCTAGTTCGTCCAGTTCTTTGTCTGCTAATTCTCCAAGACCTTTTACCATAGGTAAAGCGGCAGATATTTTATCAAATTCTGCTATTGATCGCTCAAGGTTGACTGTTTCCTTTTTGATTTCCTTTGAAGGCTCTGGTTTTTCAACCTGCTCCATGGTGTCTTTAATTTCTGGTAAATCTAGCAATTCTTCTAACTTCTTTGTCATAATAATACTTATCTTCTCTTGCCTTGGTGGAATAAATCTTTTTCAGTTATAACCCTAAACTGAATACCGTTTTGTTTACAGTATGCCGCGGCCGCTTCCCACTTTGCTTTGTTTTTAATATAGTTGGCTTGATTGTATGCACTATTGCCAACGTTTTCTTTAACTGTATGATTTTCTGGTTTGATTTCGATTATCTCAGCACGTGTCTTTCCAGACTTGTTTGCATACACGATAAAAAAGTCAGGAACATATATGGTATACTTTCCGTCTAGGGGATTTCTATAAGGAATTTTTATGCTTTCACTTGCCCACTTTGCAACAGCAGGATGTTCATCGCACATTTTCATAAAGTGCCATTCCCAACTTGAACGATACAAAGGAGTTTTAGTTCCTATGTACTTGTCAGGATTTTTTAGTTCAAATTTGCCACGGGCAAAGTTTCCTAAGCGAGCCATTATGCAACGATGTTCCTCTTGGCAGGATTAGTTACAGCAGGGTCTACTTTTGAACCAAGTGCTGATGTTTTAATTCTATTAACATTTAATACTTCACCGATAACATTATCAAGTGTGTTTCCTTGTCCTTCTAAATTTTTTAATTTTGATATTAATTCAAAAGGATTTACCCCATCAATTTTACATTGTCTTAAAAAAATAAATGCAACACTTTTAGCGGCACTTTCTTCCATTCCACGTTTTGTGAAAAATGCAATAACAGCATCGCTTTCACTTGCTTGAAATTGAAGTTCTTGTTTATTATAATTTTCAAAAAATCTTTTTGTATCTATCGCACTATCATTTTTTTTAATTTGATCGTCGATTGGTAAATTTGAATATGTTTGCATGATTATTTGCGTTCCCCAGCATTTGTGCCATCATTTTCATTATAAGAGTAACTTGTTTCGTCGATCCTTGTTGTGACTAATTTATCATTTTTAGGATTTATTATAACTCTTCCAAATTCTTTAACGTCCTGCCAAGAAAGTGTAGGTGTTGTAAGAGATCCTTTTTGCTGATCTGATGCAGGAATTCTAATTTGTTGATTTATTGTTTGTGTTACTGCCTTTTGTCCAATTTGAAATGCTTCGTTTCGTACACCTTCTTTAGTTAGCCTGTCTGCATTTTTAAGTACATTAGCACCCTTAATTAGAGTTCCAAGAAATGCTCCGGGACTAGATGTAAAATCACCACTAGCAATATCACCGAACACATCCAAGCCTCCTGCTATAACACCAGTGTTACCAAACAATGATGCTGTACCACCTCCCAATAATGATAACGGTGACGGTGTTGTATCGTAATGTAGTTGTGCAAATCCATCAGGCTTACCAACTTCTACTCTTCCTTCTGCATATTTTATACCTTCGTATATTATTTGCATTGTATTTTCAGTAGGTTGACTACTTGCACTATTAAGATTCGGACCTTGCCAACTTGAAATCATAGGGTTAATTAAAGTATATTCATAGAATCTATGTTGACTCAATTGATATATTGAAATACGATTAAAAAATTGCACAGATATCCAACTGTGATATCCAAACTGATATGCCGACATCTTATTTGCTTGATTAGGACGACAAACATTATCAACGGCTGAATATGTAGGTTGCTGTGCTAACTCGTCTGGATAATTAGAATCTGCATAGTAGTTTTTAAAATATTGTTGCCACATACCACTTATTAAATTTGAGTGATCATCGTGGAAAGTTATCTGTACAGGTTGATATTGAACTTGCGTTTGAATGTTTGTTTTTTTACCGTATTGATTTTTAGTTTCTGTATTAATTTGCACTCCAGGTACTTGACATTGTTTAACTAACATGCCTGCTTCAATCCTAGGTTCTGTTTTTGACCATCCAAAGTTTCCTGGAGATCTTACTGCTATCGGATTAATATCAAAAAATACATGATATAAGAATTCAACCTTCGGTGCTAACGCCATAAAGTCGTCAGTAAACAATCTTGCCGCATGGGCATGATCACGCATATCGCCGTTGCCGCCGAGTATGCCGTTTCCAATACTACCGAGAAATTTTGTAAGTCCGTTTGCCATACTATTATTTAGTCGCAAAAAAAGGTCGGTGATTTTTAACGTCACCGACCTTATAGATGACTATGTAATAAAATATTAGCCTGTTGCTAACGTTCTAATTGTTCTACCAATCGCTGTACCAATACCATTTGGTTGTCCTGCACCATTTGTTTGGATAGCGTTATCATACTGTATTGACATTGTGATGTCAACTGGATTTGAATCACTGTATGTTAACTGATTGTAGTTGATGTCTTGTACAAAACAACCAACCAATTCAAAAGTTTCAAGCACTCCTGGTGCATTTGCACCGTTACCACCATCTAGGATTTCGATTCTAGTTTTGAATTTGTAATCAATTCCAGATGCCGCACTTGATTGTTCAAAGAAGTCGAACTGTTTCTGTAACTGTTGACCCGCTGATTTGCTCACAGCATTGTTTACGTCATCACGTACTGTGATTGTAATCGGTTGCCATGTGTGCTTACCAGCATAGTAAACTTTTGAGTTGTACACATCTAGTGCAATTGACTCAAAGTTTACGTTTGGTCTCGTTACATCGATAATTTGTTTTGTTAGTTCAATGTTAGGAGCACCAGCACCAAAATTTTCTAAAGTAACACGGAAGCGATACTTTAGTTTCGGCATCAACAAGCCTTGTGAACTTGCTGACTGGTCACTCGCCAACGGAACTGTAAATTTGCTTAAACTTGAAATAGCCATCTAATTTGCTCCTTGTATATAGTTATTTATCACCATTATGAATTGCCCAAAGTTGCAATTTCACCTGTGTTCTTTAAACGTAATGGAATGTAAATAAATTCCACTGCTTTTACTGGCTCAATCGCTACATCTACGTATAGTTCGTTTCGATCAATTCTTGAAGGTGTATTGTTTGTCTCATCACACACAACTAAGAAGTCATACAATGCTCTCTGACCTACAAGTTCAAGTAATAAACTCTCAGTTGCTTGTTTGATTTCATCACGTGTGATTTTATCATTTGGTTCAAACATAAATGGTTTAGCAAGCAATGTCATTTGACGTCTTAAGTATGCAACTAATCTTGCAACGTTAATTCTGTCTAATGAACTAGCATTTCTTGCTCTAGTATATTGACCAAAGTTAACAAGTCCACTTCCTGTGATAAATGTTAATGGGTTAATTTTAACACCAGCCATCGTGTCTCTGATGCCATCGTTTAATGCAATAGCATTAAATTCGCCTTCGCTGTCAATGTACCCAACACTTGATGCATTAGTAATTCCACCACGTCTTGTACCTGCCGGTGCAAACCATGGGAACGATACCGCATCACTTATTGCAATAGTTCTCAACATCATGTGACTTGGTGGAACAACAATATTGTTTCCGCTTACGTCAGTTGTTAATCCTGATGGATAAAACATTGCCATGTATTCGTCATAACTTACAGCACCTTCTTCACCGTCTCCTGAAGCACTTGCTGTGTTATTGCCCCAATTTTGTAAAGCAGTTGCAGTTGGCTGTAATCTAAATGGAGTATCAGCAACAACAAATCCTGTTAAGCCTCTATCAACGTTTAGATTAATTAAATTGTTTGTTAGTTCTGGATATCCAGGAGCACTTAACAATGTAAAGTTACGTGTTTCTTCATCACGTAATAAATCATTAGTGTCTACTGCACTTTGTAGGGCCGCAACAACTGTTTGACGCTGTGCCTTTCTACCAAATAATCCTGAACCATCTTCTTTAGTTGTGTTCCAACCAATCCAACGGTTAGTTTTGTAACTTGCCATTGACTCATTAAGGTAACGTGTGTTTTTACCACTGTTAGCAGTAATGTCAATGTGTCCTGCTACAAATTTCTTAACGTTAAATCCTGAACGTCTTGTATTCCATAGCAACATACCTCTTGGATATAATGCTGGATCTGGAGCGTCTGGATCAACATAGTTTGAACTTAGCAAGTCTTTAATAGTTGCCGCTGTATCACCTGTTGCGCCTGAAGCACCATAACGTGCATCTGCAAATAAGATACCGTCTTCAGTTGTTTGATCTGTAACATCAATTGCAACCCATTCAGTTGCGTTGTTGTCCCAACGATAAATTTTTGCACCGTACTCATCAACGTTAGCAGTTGAAACCCAAATGTCACCTTCTACTAGATCAGTACCATCTGATTGTCCGCCTGTCTTCGCTGGAGCAGTTGCTGAAACAATTGGACCTGCAGGATCGGTTGCACCTGCTGTTGGACCATAGTTTAAGTAACCTACCCACTTAGAACCATCGTGTACCATAATGTCGACAGCATCTAAAGTTGTGTCGTACCATAATGTACCATCTACTGGTACTGCTGTAGGAGCATTATCGCTTGCTTCATAAACAAGTGGTTTCCAGTTTGAAATTACAATACCGTGATCATTGTCAGAACCTGCGGCATAGTAGTTTTGTGTTCCTGATTCTACGCCAGCGTTTGATCTTGACCAAGTTGTAAATCCTGCTGTTGCTAAAATTCCGTTAGCATCTGTAATTTTAATTTCACCACCAAGTGCATGACTAATAGTTAAGTAACCATTTGATACGCTTGCTGAGATGTTAGTAAACCCTGCCGCTGAAATTGCACTTGCAATATCTTCAACAGTTGTTCCACTTACAGTAACAGTTTTTGCAGTTGAGAATACACTCGAACCTGCTACTGTTTCTGCAATAGACATTGTGTTATAACCTGGGTTTGCTGTTACAGTTGGGTTAGCACCCTGTTCTGTACCAGTAACAGTAGTTGGTGAACTTGTAACTCTTCTGTATAATTTAAAGTTAACAAGTTTCTCAACTCCAGTTGTTGAATCGTTTGTTGTTGATCTACCAGTGTAGTTTGCATTAGCAAATACAGTACCTGCTGGAATTAATGTTCCGCCAGTTGAATCAATTTCTTTTACTGCTTCTTCTCTAGTGCCGTAGATTGGTGAACTAACTGTTGACCAAACGCCTAAACTGTTGTTCCATACTTGAAGTTTTAGATTAGCACCGAGGTTTGGTGTAGTTGTTTTGAACCAAACACTACCACTTGGTCTAATGCCACTTCTTGCTGTTCCTGCAACTGTAACTGTGTCAGTTGATTTCCAAGTTGGAACACTTGAGTGTCTTGAAATTTGTGTTGCTGGTGAAGGATAATAAGTTGCAGTAATACCTGCATCTGCTTTAAGTGTTCCGCCACCTAAATCTTCAATAATAATAGCACCGTCGTCTGTAGTGCCATCTGAACTTGAAGTTCCGTCAGTGTAAATTTCTAGCACACCTGTTGATGTAACTTTTGCACCAACACCAGTGATTGCCGCACCGTTAATTGCTTGTGCTAACGCACTGTTTGTTGTGCCTGAAAGTGTAACACTTGTTCCGTTGATTATTAAACCTTGTCCATTGTTTAAAGTTGGATTAGATACTGTACCAACGATTGCTGGCCAACTTGAACTCCAACTATCTGAAGTAAATGTTGATTGTGAACCATTTGCCGCCGCAATGTTTGAACTTGTAGTTGAACCTACTTTAACCCATTGGTTGTCAGCATTTTTGTAATAAGCATCATTTGAAGTTCTAGCAGTTACAACAGCGTAATCACCTTTTGCACCTACGCTTGCTTTTGGATCACCACTAGCAACATCACCAACAAGTTGAGTAACCGAGTTAAGAACTAAAGGAACCTTGTTAGTAAATTTTTGTGTTGTTCTGTTCCATTCAAAAATACCAAATAATGAATCATTTGAATCTAACCAATAAGTGCCGTCTGCGGGTGAACCTGCAGGTGCACTTGAATTGCCTACTAGTTCTCCTAGATCGGCATCTGCTCTAACAACGTATGCTCTGTTAGCAACGCCTAAAAATGAATAAGCAGATTGTAATCCGTATTCATTAAGTTCGTTACCATGCAATGGGTTATTAGATGAATCTGTGTAGAACGTTGGTGTACCAAACGTTTCTGTTAATTCTCTTTGTGATGTAATAAGGTAAGGTGTACCAGCATTCGCTTGAAGCGTTCCTTGTGCTGTTCCTGTACCTGCGCCATTTGGCTTGTTAGCGGCAGTCGCTACAATAATTAGTGGAACTGTAGATGCCGCGGCTGGCGTATAAAAACTTTCGTCAATTACGCTAACTTCTACTCCTGGTGATGTAAGTGCCATCTTGTTACTCCTTTTTTAAGTTCTTAAACATATTTAGCCACGATAACCAAAAATGCGGTATTATATACAGCGAAAAAGGTAGGGAAAAGGGCGGGTAAATACAATTATGAGCAGACCATTATGTAAAACGTGCAAATCTAGACCCTGTGCAGTAAACTACAAAAAGGGTCGTACAACCTATTACAGATCTAAGTGTGAACAGTGTGCTAGAGGTAGAACACCAAGCATACCACTATGGTATCAAATTGGTTACCGACAAAAGGACAAGTGTGATAAGTGTGGGTTTACAAGCAAACACACAGAACAGTTTGCAGTATATCATATAGACGGAAAATTAACAAACTGTAGGCATAGCAATCTTAAAACAGTTTGTGCTAACTGTCAACGCATACTACACAAAGAAGGATTTACTTGGAAACAAGGTGACTTAACACCCGATTTTTAAGAAACTCAACACTACTGTCGTTCTCAATAACAGCATCAAAGTCCACGTTTGCCCATGCCCATTCTGATACGTGTACTTGGGGATATTTGTCCTCCATTTTACGTGATACAACAATACCTTTTGATTCTTTTTGAGCGGCTTTTTGACGCATTTCTGTTTGTGCTGTTTCCCACCATTCAGGTTCTTGGCCACGTTTAACACGCCATAGTTTACCACCAATAGAACGTATCATTTCTGCTTCGTTTTCAAAACGAACATCAGGAATAACAAAGTCTGTTTCAGGATGTGCAAGTAATTGCTGTTTTACCAGGCTTACCCATATACCATCATAGAAGCCATTACGCATACAATCTGTACCAAACAGTTGTAGTACTAGTCTAGGAGTTACAGGTTTACCAAGTTCTGTACTCCAGTAAGGATCCACTTTTTCACGCCAAGCACGTGAGTCATCTGTATTGCCTTCTAGCATTTCTCGATCCCAACCGAATACACTGGCAACACCGTCCTTAAGTTTATCTGCAAATGATATTTTTGTAAAGCCTCTTTGCTCTACCAAGAAGTCTGCCACGGTTCCTTTACCTGAACCAATTAACCCACAAATACCAATTATCATAAAAGATCCTTTCGAAAAAGTATCCTTAAATTGTATAGTCATTAATGTGGAAAGTCAAGAGGTTTTTAGCCAATTACGAAAGATAATGGTTTAGATCCATCTACGTAATTCGACAATTCCATTTCCAGTTTCTCCATTTCGGCTGTGGCATCTGCTTTAAGTGCATCACCATTTAGTGAAGTTCCGCCCTGAGGTGTTGAAATTGTAGCAAACTTACCTCTTGCTTCGCCTAGCATGTATTTGCTTACCGCTAGTGTATAATCTTTTAACCACTGTCCTGCATATGGATCGGATAGTAAATTAAAGTCCGGGCGTTGATTATAAATTTGCATAAGAATTTGTTCATCACTTCTAGGACGTTGCATAATGGTTAGTTTTTTAGTAACAGGCTCAAATTTAAAGTTAATAAAACTACCAAACATTTTACCTACTAGTTCCTGATATCCAGCAAAAGCATAGTAAGTTGAAAGTCCGCCCATTTGTGTTGAACTTAAAAGATATGTATTTGTGTATGCCAAGTTGAACGGTTCAAATAATGTACCACCATCTCCGCCACCTGATCTAGATCCAATTGAACGTCTAAACAGTTCTCTAACTTCCATTACTTCGTTTGGAAGAATGTAATCATTGGTATCTTCCTGTAATTGTAGTATAGCATAACTTTCTTCTACGGCATTTTCAGCACGTTGTCTGTATTTGCCCAATGCTTTTTCAAGTGCTACTTCGTAATGATTTGGATCAAGTTCGACATCAATCATGCCATCACCTAGCATAGTGCGGACATAGTTAAAAATTTGTTGCTTTTTGTTGTCTAGATCACTCATATAAGTTTCCTTTGTTAAACATATTTATTCAATAAATACTATTACGATGCCAAGATTAAGTTTATATAAACCAGAGAAATCCGCTGATTATCGCTTTATTGACAAGAATGTTAATGAAGCATTTCAGGTCGGCGGTACTGACATATTCATACACAAATACCTAGGGCCAGTTGACCCAGGAGTGGATAAAAGCACTCCTAGCCAACCCTATGGTACAAATGACATACCAGAGACAAAAATACAGGATCTGCTGTTTTTAGAAAACAGGGATAGAAAGTATTCCGATGATGTGTATGTAATTAGAGGAATTTACAACGTACAGGACTTGGATTTTGATCTAAGTCAATTTGGTATGTTTTTACAGAATGATACCATATTTGTTACTTTCCATATTAATTCCAGTGTAGAAGCATTGGGAAGAAAACTAATGAGTGGTGATGTTTTAGAACTTCCACATCTAAAAGACGAATACGCACTTAATGATTTCAAGGTGGCATTAAAACGCTATTATGTAATCGAAGACGTAAACAGAAGTGCAGAAGGATTTTCACAAACTTGGTACCCACATTTGTATAGATGTAAGTGTAAACCTATTATGGATAGTCAGGAATTTAAAGAAATTTTTGACAAGGATTCGGGAGAAGGAACAGGTAGCACTGTTAGAGATGTACTCAGCACCTATGAAAAAGAAATGCAAATTAACCAAGCAATTCTCAATCAAGCAAACGAAGATATCACAGGTGATGCTAATACTCCTGTAAAAGCAGGTTATGAAACTAAACAATATTTTGTTGTTCCTACAGATGATAGAGGAAATGTATTAACCGAAGATGGTTCACAAACAGATGTGTCCGCTGATTCAAGCAAAATTAATGCAAGTGCTGTGTTAAAATCACCAACAAAAAATTATTATGTTGGTTATCTTACAGAAGATGGTGTTCCACCAAACGGAAAACCATACGGATTTGGTGCTCAATTCCCTCAAAGTGCTACAGAAGGAGAGTTTTATCTAAGAACAGATTATTTTCCTAACAGATTGTTTAGATACAATGGAAAACGTTGGGTTAAATTTGAAGACAATTTACGTGTTGAACCTGCAACAAGCGACAATGCTAAGAGTCAGGTTGGAACGTTTGTTAATAACACTAATACTAACACTATTGGTGGCAAAACGGTTAACGAAAAACAATCATTGTCACAGGCACTTAAACCTAAGGCGGATAATTAATGAGACTGCGTGAGTTTTGGGGTATACCAATAGACGGAACAGAAAAAGTTGTAGGCCTAAAGAAGGTTACAAAAAAAGGTAAAAGTTATTATGCTCCGGCACATAATAACCCAAGACGATATAATGACAAGAACACAAAGGTTAAACAGTAATGCAACATTTTTATGATGGACAGATTAGAAGATTCGTAACACAGTTTATACGTGTTATGAGTAACTTCGGTTACAAGGACAGTGCAGGAACATTACGAAAAGTTCCGGCTACCTACGGTAATCTAACACGTCAGGTTGCACATATCATTAGAGACAACTCAGAAAACAAAGTTATAAGTGCTCCTAGAGTAAGTTGCTATATTACAGGATTAGATTACGCTAGAGATAGAGTACAAAATCCAACACATGTTTCAAAGATTCATTTGCGTGAAAGAGATTTTGACGAAACAACACAGCAATATACCGAAGGACAAGGACCTGGTTACACCGTAGAAAGATTAATGCCTGTACCATTTAATTTGCAAATGAAATGCGATGTTTGGTCAACAAACACCGATCAAAAATTACAAATAATGGAACAGATGCTGGTATTATTCAATCCTAGTTTAGAAATACAAAGCACATCAAACTACATTGACTGGACCAGTTTAAGTTTAATTGAATTAGCAAGTGTTAATTTTAGCACAAGAACTATTCCACAAGGTGTTGATACAGAAATTGATATCGGCGAACTTACGTTTACAATGCCTATATGGTTAACTCCTCCTGCTAAAATTAAGCAGTTAGGTGTAATTGAAAAAATTGTGATGAGTGTATTTGATGAAACAGGAAGTATTAGCGACGGAATTATAGATGCCGCAGTACCAATTGCAACAGTTAATGTTACACCAGGAAATTTTGGATTGTTGGTGCTAAACAATACTGCTAAATTGCTTTCTCCAGGAGAAGGTGTAAATGAACCAACAGCAGGAGAGTTTACTAGAACCGGAGAAGCGGTAAGTTGGTATAAACTGTTGGATCAATATCCGGGTAAATTTCGAGCAGGTTTATCAACTGTAAGATTAGCAAAAGAAGACGGTAGTGAAATTGTAGCAACTGCAAGTGTAAATCCAACAGATGATTCACAAATAGTTTTAAGTTTTGATAGTGATACAGTCCCCGAAAATACAATTTTAAGCGACAGCATTGCTAGTAGAGGAACAGTAGATGCTATTATTGATCCGCTAACATTTAACCCTGGCACTAATTCATTAACAGCAGGAACAAGATATCTAATTTTAAATGATATTCATGAGCATCTTAAAAATGATAGCAGTGATGCTAATATGAATGCTTGGCAAAATGCCAACGGAACAGTATTGCAAGCAGGTGCTAATGACATTATTACCTGGAATGGCTCAAATTGGGAAATAACTTTTGATGCTAGTGCAAACGACGAACGTGCCGATTCTAGTCAGGCACAAGATCCTGTCTACATAACTAATACATACACAGGGGTACAGTACAAATATACTAATAGTGCTGGAACTTGGTTAAAAAGTTATGAAGGTGAATATTTAAAAGGATCATGGAGACTAGTACTTTAAAAAAAGATCGAAACATTGTTTGTAGTGGTGCACTATTTTATGCACGTAATACCAAACGATTTTTATTCCTAGAACGTACAAAAACAAAGACAGCCGGGCAATGGGGTCTTGTTGGAGGTATGGCAGAAGGAAATGAAACTCCTTGGAAAGCACTAGAACGTGAAATTTCAGAAGAAGTTGGTAAAACGCCACCTATTAAAAAAGTTATTCCTTTAGAAATGTTTACATCAAATGATAGTAAATTTTTCTTTCATACATACCTTGCTATTGTTGATAGCGAATTTATTCCTACACTAAACGGCGAACATAGTGGGTATGCTTGGACTAATGTAAACTGTTGGCCAAAACCTTTGCACGTAGGATTACGTAATACACTTCAAAACAAATCAATAAAAGACAAATTACAAACTGTACTGGATTTATTAGTATGAGTTGGTTTGCTGACTTGTTTGGCGAAAAATTCGAAAACAAACTTTCTAAATTAAAAGCCGATATTTTATGCAACGAAGAAGAGCATAAAGCAAGGGTTGAAACTTGTTTAAAATGCGAACACTATAGCAAAGAAATGCAAATGTGTAAACAGTGTTGGTGCATTGTACCTTTAAAAACAAAGGTAAAAGGATTTCATTGTCCCGTTAATAAATGGTGATTATATTTTTGTTCACCATCTATAATATTACTAATAAAGTTTTTATTTTCAAAATCAATTAAAACATTTTGTGTTTTTGTAATAAACATATCTTCATTGTTTAAATTAATTAAACTAAATGTTTTTCTAGTAGTAAAGTGGTTGGCATCTATTTCAAATATTAATTGATTATCATCGTTGTCAATTAATAAATCAGGTATTTCAACGTTACCAATTAATTGTTTAGTTGGAAAAACTTTATTAATATCACGTGTTTTCCCCCATTCTAGCATAGACTTTGACTGTACAATAAAATAAAAACAGTCTGGAAATTTTGATGTTAAATCTGGTATTGTGTCTGGGTGCAACATATTAAGATTTTTATACACAAATCTTTCTTTTGCATTTTTCCAACATATTACAGAATGCCATTCAACTTTATGATTGAAAAAAGAATCAATTTTCTTTCTCCATTCATTTAAATCATCTACATTCCACGTGCCGATCCAATCACTAATCATTTGTACCAATCTCTCAAATATAATGCATGATTAGGAAAGGCTTGTAACTGTGCATCTGTTTTTGTTTTGTAGAGATTGTAGGATAATTCACCGTACTTTTTAACAGCATCTGTTATTTCTAAATTAGTATCATCATAGAATCCCATTAGGAATAACAATTCAAACCATTGCCCTACATGAAACATATCAAAGTACCCTTTCATATGTAGTGCAGGAGGAGGTGCTGGTTTAAACATTCTATAAATTTTTTCTACGCCAGGTGGTTGTTTAATACTATGCACATCTTTCCAAAATTCGGTATCGTTTCTATGACATAGATCATAGTGTATGAAGATAAAATTATGTATTTCGTCAATCATAGTTTCAAATTCTCTACTGAGATATTCTCTGCTATCATTGTTATACATTCCATTTTTTTGTAATATTATTCTAGTTAGATTTTGTACTGCCTTTGTTGTAAATGTAATACCTGTTGCTTCTAAAGGCTCAACAAATCCTGCACTTAGTCCAACAGCATAAACATTTTTTACGGCAATATTTTTGTGTTTTCCTATTTTCATGTGCAAATGATTTGCTTGTGCATCGTGTTCACCTATAGCATCACGTAGTTGTTGTTCTGCTTGTTCGGGTGTACAGTGTTTACTTGAATAAACATAGCCATTACCAATTCTACTCCATGTAGGTATTTGCCAACGCCAACCACTATCCATTGTTATTGCTTTGGTGTAAGGGTGCATTGCTTCGCGTCTGTTTGCATTATATTCTTTAGGTAATGCAACTGCTCTGTCACAAATAAGAGTATCTTTAAAACTTATAAAAGGCTCGTGTAGTGTTTCTTCTAACAGCATACTTTTAAAACCTGTACAATCTATATACAAGTCTGCTGTAAGTGTGCCGTTGTTTTTTGTTTCTAATCCTGTAATACCAGTATCGTCGGCGTTTACTTTAACTACTTCGTCGTCATAATATTCTAGTTTATCTTTACAAGAGCGTTTAAGTGTTTCTGTAATTTTATCCGCTCTAAAATGTACTGCGTCCCAACTTTGTCCGTTAAGTCCGTATGTAAAATCTAATCTTGGATCGTCTAATTTTGGAGATTTATTATTACGTGCAAGTTGATAACTTGGAATCCAATCAACAAATTCTTGTTTTGTTTTCTTTGTACCTAGTATGTAATCATGCATCATTACACCGTTACCTAATACCGCGGTATCGCTGGTATCATTGTCTACAAATATAGGTACATCTGCCCAACCTTCAAGTTCAACTCCAAGTTTGTAAGTGCTGTCACACCCTTTCATCCAATCTTCAGGCTTTAATCCACACTCATATAAAAATGCTGTAGTAAAAGGTTGCGTTCCTTCTCCAACACCAATAGTACCTATCTTGGTACTTTCTATAAGTGTAATTTTTACTTGTGGGGGTAAGTTGTATGTTAAATGACTTGCAGTAAGCCAACCACTTGTACCACCGCCTAGTATACAGATACTATTGATTACTTTATCCATCTTGTTTTTCTAATACAAAGATACCAATACCATTCCAATAGTCATCAGGATCTTCACCTTTTGTGTTTATAATATGCTGATGTCTTATTTTTAAATTCTTTTGTGCAATGCCTTCAAGTGTTGCTTGTTCTACTTGTCCCCAATTCCAGTCATCTACAACATAAACAAAGATAGGATCAAACATATCATAATAATGATCTAATACTTTAATATGCGACTCGTATGAATGATCACCATCGTAAAACATCATGTTAATCTTAAAGTTTAAATCTTCTTCAACAACTGTAAACGCATCTTTGTCTACTATTTTAGCAAGTATATTACCTTGATTAGCAATATTTTTTTCTAATATATCTTTTGGATTTCCTTGTTCTGCTGTCCATCCTGGAATATCACGCATTGGTTCAATTTCAGGATTTGAAAAATTGTCAATTGCAATAGCCGCACTTTGATAATTTCCGTCAATAGCACTTGCAAATATTGCACCATGAAAACTGCCAATTTCAACGTAACGTGCATCGCTTGCACTAAGCATATTGTTCATAAAGTGTTTAATCTTATTGCTTGTTAAGCCAGGAATTTTAAGAGTTGCTGGACTTATTTTGCTTTCGCCCTTTTCTGCTTTTTCTAAACTGGTCTTAATATGCTCAATAAATCTATGTCTTGATTTTCCTACAACAACTTTTTCACAGTAGTTACAGTCCCAACAGTCAAACTTACAAGTTTTAATTTTTTTGCGCCAGTTATTAATTGGAGTACCTTCAAGTTTCATATCATCGATATAATCGTCAAAAGTATCCCACATTAATTCTTTGCCTTCAGCAAAATTTTTGATTATTTGCATTGTTTCAAACAATCTTGGAATATGTTCACGACCGTGCATCTTGAATACATCAATGCCAAGTTCGTCAATAAACTCTACCCAGTCTTCTCTCCATGGTGGTAAGTTTGCTTTCTTTAACTCATACCCAGGATCACGTCTATCCCATGCAGGACAGGTAAATTGACTTAATGGAGTCATAAAATACGTTGGTTCAAAGGGTGTGCGTCTTGTATTGTTATATTGAAAGTGTTCGTCTTGTACAGGACAGTTACCCCAACAGTGTTCATTGGCTAATAAACTTACCTTAATGTCTCTGCCATACTTTTTAATGCAGTATTCTTTTGCACGTTTCATTTCTAACAAACGTTCACGATCACGCATTAGATCTCTATCTAAGTTAATGTAACTAAATCCTGCTTTTACTAGTTCGACTAATTCATTTGGACGTTGTACATTTCTTAAAATAGTATTTTTAATAAAAAGTTCTGGATACTCTCTTTGTATTTTACCACTAAGTAACCATATGGTATGCGGTAAAGTAACAGTTCTTATGCCAGCATCATACAGCGGACGGAAGTTTTTAATCCACATGTCTAACATATCTTCACGTGGAGGACATTCTATGTTATTAAATGTAGCACTAAGAGGAATACCTAATTGTGTTTGAAATATCATAGCATTATGAATTAAATCATTTGCTTGATTTCCATCAAAAACATCTCCCATTGCATCTTGCACAAATGGAGGTACTCTACTTGTAAAGTAGATATCGTATATGTAATCTTTGTATTTTGCAACTTCATCATAGAACTTTGTAAACTGTTCCGTGGTAAGTTTTGGATTTAGTGGTATACTAAAAATCTTTTTCTTGCTCTTGTTGCATTCTTCGCCACTTTGCATTTGATACTTCCCATTTATTGTAAGGACATCCGGCCTCTTTGTTTATACTTGTTAGTGGCCAACAAACACAACTACATGCTTCACAAACCATACGTTGATAGGTATACTCTTCACCGCGTTCTTGTCCCCAATTCATAAGGTCCATATGTTCGCAATTATAGCACGTATTCATACGTTGGACACGTAACTCCCAATCCCCAATTTCGTAATCAGGAACTTGGTTTATTATCAATCGCTTTAATGCCATTGTTTTCGTCAACTCCGATTTTTAATTGAGTTTTAGTTTTTTCACCGCCGTAATCTCCATCAAGTCCTAGCAAGTGTGGTAGATCTCCGTTTGGATTATCTTTTTCTGCTTCTGCAAGTAATCCACGAACTTTGTGTTGAATTCCCATAATGCCTTTTTCCATTTGTGCGGCATTTGCAATCGCTTGTGCAATAGTTTTATTTTGCATCGGAAGAGGCATACCCATAATACTTTCAAGATTACCGCTGGAAATCTTACCCATGGTCATCATATCCATCATGGCTTGTTTTGCCATACGTTGTGACCAATATTCTTGTTCTTTTTCTTCCCAATTATCCTTGTAGTGTTCAAGCATATGCATAGTGCTTTCTTTACCATTAGGATTAATCTTTTTAAGAACATCTAGAAATCTTTGTATTTCAACTTCGTTTTGCAACATATTTTGCTGAGTATATGCAATATCAAATCGTGCTTTTTGAATTTCTTCTTCGAATAGTTCAATTTCGAGATCGTCTTCTTCGTTCTCAATCAATCGTTTAAGTTTTTTAATTCTATTTTCTGCTTTTTTAATTTGCCATTTATTGTCACCCAAAGAAACCATACGTTGTCTAATTTCAATTGCAATTTGTCTAATTTTTCTATGATCAGTAACTTCACTGTTTACAACAAATGCTTCAATCTGTGTACCACTATATGCTGTTGTTTCGTTTGATAGATACTTGATTAGTTCAGCATCTTCATCAGACGATACACGAACATCAACATATTCGCTCATATCAAAACGCATATCGTCGGGGGTGTTGTAACTATCCAAATATTTTTCTTTATCAACCTTATTATTTGCCATCAATGACTCCTTTGTGCATAATAGTATATATGCACTATTTAAACGTATACTGTGCTATTGTGATTAGATGTGGATTTTAAAGTCACCGTTTTTATACGGTTGAAAATCCGGATGAGGCATAATTCCAAATTTTTCATCTGCAACATGCGCCGCGGCCCTAATAGTTTCACAGCGTTTAATATCATCAATGTGCTTCTGCTGTTGTCCTACTAATTCGCCTACCGCAGTATCATATGCTTGTGCTTTTGCAAGTACTTTGGCAATTAATGTTTCTTGTGTAATTTTGCGTTGTTGAGCGATAGCAGTTAACAACGGACCGCCGCCTGCTTCTGCTTCTTTACGTTGTTGTGCCCATGTGCTAGTTTCTAGTGTATTACTAGATTTTTGAAGTTTTTCAAAACGTTCCTGAAAAATGCTCTTAACACGAGCAGTCATAAAGATTTTCATATACTCTAAACTTGCTTTTGCTTCATCTTCTGTATATGGTCTTTTAACTTTTGTGCTTTCGCCTTCTAATCCCATCTTGGTAGGAAATTCATTACCGTGTTGATCTCTGTATGCCTTGTATTCAGGACGTCCAAAATCATTGTAACGTGCCGCAACTACATCAGGAACAATTACAGGATCTCCCTCTGTCCAGTCAATCCATTCTTCGTTGACTACTTCCACTAAACATAAGCCGTACTGTTGATCTAAGAATCTAAATCTTGGGTCAATATCGTGTCTTGATTTTCTATATAATATGTACATTATGCAATCCTTGATCCACCGTCTCCTGAACTCATTCCTCTGTCAAAATTACCAAGGAAGTTTCTAGAACCATTTGTGTAGTGTTGGTACCAGAACCAACCGTTTTGACAACTTGATCCACAACAACCTCCGCCGTAACCCCATTCTTGAACTTCCATGTAGTTTGTTTCACCACAAGTTTGTGGTTTACTTGTGTAACCACCTTGGTTACTGTTGTTTGAGAAATTATATCTTGTATAGTTACTTGATGAGTTACCAGCATCTTCAACTAGTGCAAATCCTTGTTTTGTACTCATTGACTTAGAGTGTGCTTGGTTTGAACCACCAGGTCTACTCATACCGCCGGAATATGTTTCATTTGAGAAGTTAAAGAACTGTGCTCCATAACACTCATAACCTCTAGTATCATCTTCAAACGCATTACCGTAGTTGTTTGAAGCGTTATTACCTTGTACCTGTGAGTAACTGTTATTTGAGAATGTATGTCTAACAGTGTTTGTGTTGTTTCCTGTTGTTGTATAGTTTGCAGGAGTACCTACATATCCACCGTGATTTGACATTGTACCACCGTCATCGTAGTTAACACCTAGGTTACCGTTTTGTGATTCTGATTCAGAGAACATGTTAAATCCACAAACGAATGAACTTGCTCCCATTCCCTCCATACCATAACCATACAAGTGGTTATCACTGTGTGAACCTGAGAAGTAAGCACCCGGTCTGTTACATCTATCACCTAAGCCAGTATAACTGTTGTTTGAGAACTGAACTCTGTGTGATGCTCTCCATGGGTTAGAGTTAATATATCCACCAATGATGTAACCCCAACTGTAAACCTGTCTATAGTAGTAACTGTTGGCAGGTCTAAAATTAAGTGTAATATCTGTAAAATCGCCTAGTGTTGTATCTGTTGCTCTAATAGTGGTTGCATAGTTTTGATTCCAAGCACCGTTTAGTGTTGACCAATCAACCGTACCACTAACAACACCGTTAGAAGCAATGCTTAGTCCACTTGGCAAACCGCCACTTGGTGCTGAAATTGTAACAGCGTGTGCCGCATCACTAGCATCAATGTCTGTGCTAAATGAAGCCATTGTGTTAAAGTTAAATGTTTGGTTATTAGATACGTTTGTAAACTGTGGTGCCGCGTTGTTACGTGAAGTAAATGTAAAGTCTTTGCTTCCAACTTTACCTGCTGTATCAACAGCACAAATAGTAATGTTAATAACACTATCGTTTGCTACGCTAGGAGCAGTACCGCCAATTTGTCCAGTTGTTGAGTTAATAGTAGCACCTACAATACTACCGCTACCATAGTTACTACCTTCGCCGGCCGCATTTGAAAATCTATATGTTACAGCACCTGCGTTGTCTGGGTCAGTTGCCGCTACCGTGTCGGTAATACTCAAGTTACTCATTGCTTGTCCTTCAAACAATGATCCTAAGTTAGTTGCTGTACTGAATACCGGTGGTGCTTCAACATCGATAGCATCACCTAAGATACTACTTAAACCTGTACCGTTTTGAACCCTAACGTCATACGGTTCGTCTGATTGTTGTAGTCTGTTTGCACCTGTAAATGTAATTGTAATCTGTGATGAACTATCTCTAGTTACACTTGAAGTAGGATATTCAGCACCACTGTTACCAATAACTGACACAAGAACAGTTTGTTCAAAGTTTGTACCTGTGATAACAACAGTCTGTGTTGTAGCATCTTGATCAACCGTGCTCGGTGTTGCACTGCTTACCTGTGGTGGAGCCGCAATTGACGTCCAACCGTTTGCACTATATTGCTCTAGGAATCCTAGGTCGGTATTAAATCTAATGTATCCAAGTGCAGGACTTGCTGGTCTATCTGCCGAAGAACCAGTTGGAACACCTGTAAAGGATCCTGTAAATTTTCTATCTTTACCTGTAAAATCTCTAATGTCTGCCATTATAGTACCTCAATCATTTTCCAGCCAGCAGTTGCATCAGCGTATACTAATCCAATACCTGCATGTTCAACGCCTAATGTTAAATTCTGTGCTAATCCCATTATATTGTGTCCATTTCTATTTATCGTACAAGAGTTGGTATCAAATGTTCCAGCCTTGTCAATGATTCTAATTGTATCACCGATCTGTGCCGCCGCCGGTAATGTTACAACAACAGGACCTGCACTTGAGTCAACTAGCCAACCTTCACCTTTAGCGGCTGTAAAGTCTGCTGTTGCAATTTGCCATCTAATCGAACCTGCTGGTTCCCATGTACCGCTTGCACCATACACCTCTAAACTTGCAGTGTCTGAGTTATATCTAAAGTAACCAGTTCCTGCTGGGCTCGGTCTTTCTGCTGTTGTACCAACCGGAATTGCAATGTGTGATGTTCCACCAAATGATTCAAATCTTTCATCAATTTTGGCACTAACATAAGTCACAATCGCACGTTCTGTTGGAACCGCTGTATCTGAATTATCAGCCATTGTACCGTCTGTACTAAATTCGTTAATGGTAGCACCCTGCTTACCTGCTGTAATCGAACCAAGTTGTAGTTCGTTCAAACCTGTTAAGTCGAATTCTTCCGAACTCAATGTTGCTCTACCAGTACTCTGTTCAACTTTAAAGTAATCACCAACTCGGAAGTCACCGTCTTGGTCTGTGGTTACGTAGAACACACGACCACCATTTTGTACATCAACCTCTCTTGCTTGATCAGGTTGTTGTGTGTAGTCATCTTGAATGATAACCGGATAGTTTGTATCTGCGAAACCACCTGATCCAACATCTAGGAAGTCATGTCCTGTCATACGTACCTGAGAAAACGCTTCGCGGAACACAACAAATGTGTTATCATCTGGTGTTTTGTTACTTGGAATACTTGGATCCAATGAAATCTGTGCAGAACCATAACCTGTTTTTTCTGGTGCTGAACTTCTTCCTAGGTTAAGAATATTGTAAAGTACACCCATGTTTGTGTCAGCAAGTGTAATACCGGCCGCTTCTGCTCCAGGCAATCCTGTAGTTTGTACTTCTGAACTGTATGTTGTTGCTGGTGCAGTTTGGTTTAGTGCATTACCAATAATATCTTTTAGATGATTGATTGCCGCAAGTGTTTCTGTTTTTTGCGTTGTGATAGCAATTAACGCACTACCACTGCTGTAATAACTGTATCCCGCATCAATTGAATCACCGTTAGTGTTTCTATCTAGATCGTTAACAATAGCATCAACAATTAATCCAACATCACGTTCACAAGTTACTTCATCATAATCAAAAATTAAACTATCAACATAAGCAATTGATTGTGTAATCAATGATGATGTAGCATTAATAATATCTTGTCTTGAAGTTTGTAATGCTGAAGTCGCCCAAGCAACACTTGGAGTGCTGTCTGCTGGTAAACCAGTTAGGTCGCCTGCTGTAATAACATCTTCAATAATTTGTACTAAGCCGTCTAGTGTAGTTGCTTCTGTTGCACTTGCATTACCGCTTGCAGTATCCTGTGATACACCAACTTGTTGTGGAGAAGAAATAACATTACCTTGCACAACATCTGAAATATGTCCTGCTAAGAAGTTGTAAGCCGCCGCTGTTGCAGTTGCTTGGCCTGCCGCTAATTGGCTTGCCGCACCTACAAAATATGCTTCAGCGTTTGTCTTAGCACCGAGGTTACCACCGTAAACAATGTCATGTGTTAAACCATCAACGATATAGCCAACATCTCTTGAACATTTAGCCTGATCCATTGCTAGGTAAACTGAATTATAATTGTTGTTAATATACTCTAGCACTTCTGCTTGTAAGAAACTTTTGTTTGCCTGTAACTGATCACGTGCATTTGTAATGTTTACACTTGCACCTGATGGTATTGGGAAAGTTAATGCGTCTGCACTACCAGTACCATTGTTGAAAATATCAATAACTTCATCAAAGTAAGCATTGTTTCTGTTTGTGGAAGTTGTATCCGCTTGTAATCCTGCTAATAGATTTACCAAACTTTTTAGATTAGTAAATGAAGAATTTGTAATCGCTGATTGTTGATTTGTAACAACACTAGCACTTGCTCTTTGATAAGCAAGACCATTTGTTACCGCCCAGTAGTTTGTACCAAATGCAATATCGTATCCCGCACCTTCTAGAATATATCCATAGTCTCGCTGACACTTGGCTTTGTCGTATGTGTAACCAACGTTGTATGTTTGATTAACATAACCAATAACTTCTTTTTGCAACCAAGTTCTGTTTGCTTGTAGAATTGCTTGTGAGTTTGGATAATTTCCATATGTAAATGTTGGTGCTGTATAATTTGCAATACCAATTGTAAAGTAGGTTTCGTCGTCTCCTTCAATCTGGAATACCGAACCTTCTTTTGGTCTTCTGTTTAATGAGTTAACCGTAAATGTAACACCTCTACCAATACCTGCGAAACCTGCTCTGGTTGCACTAACAGTTCTTGTCTGTGATGGTGATTGATTTAGTGTAAATCCAACAGTTGAACTACCAAGTGCTATATTTGCAGTATCGATAGCGTTGATTGTTTTTGTTGTTCTTGTGTTTTGTGGTACAGGATAACTTTCTGTATTAAATGTGTATGACCCTGAAGATACAGTACCAAGACCGTTTGTTTTATCTTTTTGTATATTGAATAATACTGAATTTGCGGCATCCCAACCTGAAGCAAGAACGTTTACACCGTCAAGTGAAATACCTGTAAGTGATAAATTTGTTGAGTTTCTAAATGTGCTGATCCAATCAAGTGTTCCGTTTGATGTATATCTTGAAATCATAGCACGGTTAACTGTATTTGTTGATGCGTTGACATAACCTGCTAGGTAAATGTCATTACCTAGTGGAACAACATCTCTCCAACTTGAATTTTCTGCGACTGTTTGTACTTCTGCTTGCCATTCAATGTCGCCAAGCACACTAATACGTGCTGACCATGCGTTCCAGTTACTTGCTGAAATGTAATAGTGTCCAACAGCCATAAAGTAAATGCCGTCACCGTTACCTGAGTCAAGTCTTAATTGTTCAACATAAACATTATCATACTGGAATGACTCTTCAGTACCGCCAGCATCATTAATTCTTGTTAAAATTGTATTTCTGTTAATAGGATCAAATGATGTAACATACAAACATCTTTCTGTTGCCGCATCACCTTCGAGTGCATATGTGTCTGTTGAAGTTGTTGGATTAACAGTGTAAGCCATCGAAGTAATTTGCAGTTGATCGTCTAAACTTGAGTCGTTATAGTTTAAAGTTTTTGCCCAAAGTTCTTGTCCTGCAGGATTTAATTTAACAATACCAGCACCTGCTGTTGCGTGATCACCACCACCATATACATCGTCAGCATCAACTGCGATAGCAGTAATGCTTGATAGATCACCAATGTCTTTGTCCCACTGTATCTCACCTGAGATACTTAATTTCATCATAAAGCCGTTGTTTGTTCCGCCTTTGTAAACAGTACCACCAACATATAATTCTTCACCATCAATTGATTCAATTGAACTTGCACTACCAAAATATGTATCATATTGATAAATCCATTCAATAGCACCTTGAGGATTCATTCTAATTACCAATGGATAACTTGCTGTGTTACTCCAAGTTGATGAAATATCACTACCTGTTGGGTTTGTGTGTCCACACAAGTAAAGGTTACCGTTTAAGTCTCTTGTTTGACTGTGAATATGGAAGTCTGATACAAAGTTACTAATAGAATTTAGTGTTTCATCTGCTAGTTGTAATTTACCAGTAAGTGGTGATTCTGCCTGTGAGAAACCACGTGCAACCGCACCATATTCTCCGTATGAGTTGTTACCAACCAATGCTCTAATCTTACCGCCTGATTCTGCAAGGTAACCAATGTTACAGTAGTATGTAAACACTGACACAAGTTCTACCCTTGCGTCTGATTTAACGTGAATACCAACGCCGTCTGAGTTGATCTGTGTCCAGTCGTTAGCAACTGCTGATTTATAACCACCGTTGTGTAGGGCACCATCAATCAACATACCAGTACCTTCGTTTGCAAAGGCTGTACAGTTTTGTACGTATGGTGACTGTGAAGTGATCCATACACTAGTGTCGTCTGGACCATAACCAGGATCAAGTGCTGTCATAACCGAACCAGTGCTAAAGTTTCTAAACACAATGTTACGTAAACGTGAACCGTTGTTTAGATGGAATACATCTGAGTTAGCATTTGGAGTGGATCCGTCCTTGGAAATACCCGCTCCGTATCCTTTATCTGCTGTAGTTTCTGGTGTAATAGTAACAGCACCAAGACCGTTACCTTCAACTACAACACTTCTACCAATTTTCATTGGACATAATTCTGTATAAGCACCTGCCGCAATATTAATTTTACATTGTCCTAGGCCGTATGTTTGTTCACAAGCGTGTTCAAGTGTTCTCCAACTGGTAGAAGATGTTCTACCATCGTTGCTATCACTGCCTTCAAGTGAAACATAATATTCTGTTTGCGGTGTTCTGTGACCCCAGGTTGGTAAACCGTTGTTTACTGTTAAAATAGCACCCGGATCGCCAACTGGTAATCTTTCAACTGCACCACTAGCATTACGATAAATCATATCGCCTGTTGCTGTCATTGGTGAACTAATATCACCTTGTGCAAGAATTGACCACTTGGTAGGTGAACTGCCTGGTGTGTTACCTATGTTTTTCTCAGCAATACTGATATATGAACTTTGTGCATGTTCAACAATATCATTAATTTTGTATTCTGTTCCTGCCGCCCATGTACCTTCCCATGCAACACCATCGGAAAATACTTCCCAGTTTGCATCCGGTGGCATACCTGCAAGTGAACTATCCGAAGTATAACTGTTTACGCAAATATATGCTCTACCGCCATGGCTTACAATGTCACCTTTTACATATGGATCAATCGGTGATCCGTCCCAATCACCTCTCCAACGCATACCATCAACAAACAGTTCAAAGAATTGTTCTGATTCTGGATCTCTTGATGTTGAACCATCGTCATAGTTGTTAAATGTACAAATATAAACTTTACCACCGTAACGTGTTAGATCACCAACACCAAAGTTTAATCTTATATCCCAATCACCTCTCCATTGTAGACCTTTGTGATATACTGCCCAATATTCTGTTGTAAGTGGATTAGGTTGATCTCTATCTTGTGCTTTTTTAACACATAGGTAAAGATAACCACCCCAGTTAACAATGTCTCCTGGATAATAAGTTGTGTTGTCTGCCCAATCGTTTCTATATTTGAAACCTCTTGCTACTAAATCCCAATCACCACTTGGTGGTGTTGTGGTTGTAATTTTGTTTGCAACATAAGTGTTACCACTGTGTAATGTAACTTCACCTGGTTTGTATTCAAAACCAATTGCAGGTGAATGTTCATTAACATAAGACATTCCTTTGTTAAGAATGTCCCAATATAATTCTGAATAAAGTGTTGTCCATGTACCGTCATCATACATTCCTGAATGGTTCGCACAAACAGGATAAACTGTTGGAGCACCAACCGGTACAGTAAATTGAACGTATCTATTAGATGCAAGTGCAAATCCACTCACATAGTCAGCAAATGAATTTTGTTTAACACCATCTAACCACCAAGTTACACCTTCCAACCAATAGTTGTAGTTTCCACCAGCGAAGTGTCCGTTCTTGGAAGTTGAAATATACAATGGATGTGTATCATTTGAACTGTCGCTTTGATCAAAGATGTATGTGTTGCGTTCGTATAATTCTACATTAGGAGTTAATACTCCGTCGATATAATATTTGTTACCATAACCACCTGGGTTGGCAACCGTGACTGTTTTTGTATAAGTTGCAAGACCTTCTCCTGGTCTTACATTTACTGAACCTTGTTTTGCATAATAGGTGTAACCACCAAAGCGGATAACATCTCCTCTTTGATATTCTGTTGTAGCGTCCCACACACCTTCAAACTGCATACCATCTGCAAGTTTTTGCCAGTATGAAGAATTGTCTGGTGCGGTATCTGTTGACTCATCTGCGGCATGGTCTTCTGTACAGATGTAAACACCTGAACCATAAGTTACAATATCGTTGAGTGCATAACGTCCTGTGTTTTGCCAGACGCCTCTATTAGCAACACCTGTTGTTAAAATTTCCCATCTACTTGCATTTAAATCTGTTTCAAAAACTGATCCGGCAGTGTGACCAACTTTACAAAGATAAACGTTAGCACCATACTTAACAATGTCATTTACTTTAAACTTGAAGTAACCAGCACCTGCTGACCAGTCACCTTTCCATTCGAAACCTGAGTTCATCAAGTTCCATTTATTTGCTGTTAAATCTGCGTAAAAATCTGAAGCATTTGAGGTATGGTTTTCTGTAGCAACATATGTGTTTGCACCATATCTTACAATATCATCTTTAATATAGGCTGTAGATGACTGCCAGTCACCCTGCCATTTAAATTTCAGTCTACCTAGAATAATTTCTGCCATTGTTAATTTCTACCTTGCAAGTTATTGCTTGTATTTATGTCCATTACACAGGATCTCCATATGTATGGTTTTCGTTGTAAATAGCACGTAAAAAACCGTTATTATCCAGATAATACAGTATGCTTTCCTGCACTATTTGCCACTGTTCAAACGACATTCCTGACTCTTGATCACGTAGATTTCTGTATGGGTATGCGTTAGCAGGATCGTCACGATCATCTGTGTTTGGCGGATCATCAAGCACGTTTCCGTTGGTTAATGTAATAGCCTCATTTTTATCCTGAAGATCCACATTAGTATATACCAAAACATCGTTATCAAATGTCTGTACATTGATGTAACTTTCTCCAGCCATTCCTGTGTGATACCAGCAATAGTAGTAGATTACACCAGGTGTTTTTACGTTAGAAGCATTTTGATCCACAACGGCAATTCTAATACGTCTAGTTGTTGCGGTGTCAAAGTTGTTTATATAGGAGTTTTGATCAACATTGGTACCGTCAATCCAATATGTAACACCTTCTGTGTACACACTACCACTTTGTGCTAGGGTTCCGTTTAGCGTTTCACTAAACAGCAAAGGATGGCCTGCGTTTGAAGCATCATCTAAATTAATTTCATATGTATGTCCGGAGAAAAAATATGGTGAATCTGCAACACGATCGTTTAAACTGTATCTGTTTCCACCAGGAGTGCTTACAACCTTAGCGGTGTAAGTGGTGATACCTGATTTAGTATCCTGTACCTTGTTAAATCCATGAAAACCAGCAAATGATTTACCTAAGCGTCTAATCTCAGCCATATTAACTCCTATTGCTAGTATTTAGCAATTTGTCAATATAGTTATATATCAATCTTTAGTATGATAATTACTGTTTTATAGCAGAGAAAACTAGATGAATCAGTATAATATAGGAATAATTGGAGTAGGTACTGCTGGCATACTTAGCCTTTCTCACTGTTTAAACTATTTAGGAATAGACTGGACAATAACTTCTATACATAATCCTAGCAAACCAATACTAGGAATCGGTGAAAGCACAAGCACACAAATTCCTGAAAATTTATTTGGTAGCATTGGTTTTAACTTATTAGAAGATAATGAGTTAGATGCTACAATAAAACTAGGAGTCAAATTTACCGGATGGCGAGAAAAAGATTTTTTCAGTCATATGATGGTCCCAAATTACGGTATACATTTTAATAATTTTAAATTAAAAGATTTTGCATTTAAAAAGTTTTATGAAATTTTTCCTAATAGATTTAAAGAGTTACATGGCGAGGTTACCGGCATACAAACAATAGGTAATAAAGCAGAAGTTACTGTTAACGGTAAAATAGAACAGTTTGATTATATTATTGATTGCGGTGGATGGCCTAACGATTATGACGAATATGAAATATCTCAATCTATTGCTGTTAATAATTGCTTAGTTAATATGATCCCACAACCGGGTGATTGGAACTATACACACCATATTGCTACACCGGACGGTTGGATGTTTGGAATTCCGTTAAAAACTAGGCAGGGTTGGGGATATCTTTACAATGATAAGATTACAGATAAAGATAGTGCAATAAAAAATATGTCTAAGTTTTTCATAGACAAACCGTTTGATGAGGGAAATCTAAAAGAGTTTAAATTTAAAAGTTATAAAGCAAAAAAGTTTATAGATGGTAGAGTAATAAAAAATGGTAATAAAGCATTATTTTATGAACCAATCGAAGCACTTAGTGGTTATTTTTACGATCAAGTATTGAGATTCTTTTTTGATTATCTATTAGGAAAATATAATTTAGAGGAAGTTAACAGTTATATTTCACAAAAAGCAAATGATATTGAATTAGGTATAGCATACATCTATCAAGGCGGTTCTACTTATAATACCAAGTTCTGGGAACACGCTGTAAAGATTTCAAAAGAAAAATTAAATACAGATCCTCAATGGAAGAAGTCACTTGATGATATTTCTGTGTTAAAGGGCATATATCCTCGAGGAGATAGAATTCAAGGTGTAGGATTATTTTCTTTGCGTAGTTGGTTAGACTTTGATAAAAATTTAGGATACAATCAGTTTACTTAAACATAGGGCCAACTGCCCATGCAACCAAACTGTGTCTAGTTCCTTTGGTAACAGGTGTTACTTCATGCAATGTGTAACTAGGAAAAGCAATTACACTACCTTTTTTTCTTGTTGTTTTATAAGGAGTGCTTCCTGTGTGCATTAATAAGTCGCCACCTTCATATGAATTTTCGTCGGTTAATTGAACACTTACACTAAGTTTTCTTACATTAAAACTGTTCATTAGCATGTCAATATGTTTGCCATAAAATCCTTTTTCATCTTCTCGATATTCACTAAATTGTAGATTTTCAATTTTATCTAAATCAAAATTATAAAATTGTTTGTTAATTTGATTTATTGCTCCAGTTAGTCGTTCAAATATCCACTTGTTTTCATCTTTATTTGCTATAATCCAAGCAACATTAGTTCTTCTAATTTTTTTGACTGTTTCGTTATCGAGAGTTCCTTCGATTCCTCCTCGATTTCTCTGTACAAGATCTTCTTGGTTTGCTTGTTCAATAATTCTATCACATTCTGGACTGCTGAAAACATCATTAATAAAGCACCAGCGTTCTACTGTTTGTGTATTAAGATGCCAATCAAATAATGGAGGTGTGTCTGACATAACTATTCCTTTCTATATAGAATAGTTATTGGCTGTTTATGTATTTTCTACCCAACTCTGGCTAGATTCATTCCAGTTGTAACTTTTTGAATCATTCGAGTTTATTGTTTTTGGATGAGGAACTGGTGCCTGCCATTGACAATTTTCTTCATTTAGTGTCCAACTAGCAAATTCTGGTCTAGGTGGAATGAACGCATCTCTAGTTGCATCATATGTATATCCTGGACCTGGAAAATTCTTTCTAAACTTTTGATCAGGTTTACATTGGATGTACATATCAAAATCATCCTGGTTATCACGCCAGTATTTGTTTGCTACTACAACTTCAATAACTGTGTTATTATCATCAATTTTTGCCCAATATGCCATAATATCTCCTAAGCCGCCTCGTATCTTACTATTACAATACCGTTACCGCCGCGGCCGCCATATGTTCCAGAAGGCCCGTTTGCTGTAGTAGAGTGTGTAACTCCGCCACCTCCTGATCCTGTACCGTTGATGCCATCAGTAACACCTTGTGATCCATCTGGGTTTGTTTGACCGCCAATACCGTTTACTCTAGGACGTTGGTTAAACACACCATTTTCGTTGCCGCCGTTTCCTCCAGCCGCATACCAAGACGCCGAACCTGATATGCTGTATTGTAATCCAGCACCACCGTCGCCTCCTAATTGTGCGCCTCTAGCATTACCTGCTTGGCCAGTACCGCCGGCACCACCGCCACCGCCACCTGCGCCGTTAGCACAACCACCACCGTTATTGCCATAACCGCCTGATGCTGAACCTGATTGTTGAGCACTTCCAGCACTCCCGTTAGTTCCTTCAGAAGCCGCTCCACCGCCTGATCCACCGGCTCCACCGTCATACATACCTGTGTTTCCTGTACCTGCGGCACCACCGCCAATTGCTACTAGGTTTGCACTACCGCCTATAAAACTTGAATTTCCGCCCTGGGAAGCCGCTGTGTTTACCTGTGGTGAACCTGATCCGCCGTTGCCGACTTGAACAGCATAAGTTCCTGTCGTAACATTTATTCCTGCACCTAGTCTAGGTGACTCTGAACCGTAATAAATTAAACCACCAGCACCGCCGCCGCCTGAGTTGTCTCCTCCGCCACCTCCGCCACCAGCAACTACAAGAACTTCAACTGATCCTGCTCCTGCTGTAACTTCGAATGTGCCGTTTGTGGTAAATGTGTGAATAACATAACCGCCCGATTCAGTAATAGTTCCGCCGGTTGCTTGTAAGCCGCCTAATTTTCTCCAGCCAGATCCTGTGTAAAATTCAATAGTGGCTTCTTCAGTATTAAATCTAAAATCGCCTGTAGCAGGAGTTCCTGGCCTTTGAGCAGTAGTACCTGTAGGTAATTTAATAGATTCTGTAGTGTCAAATGTTGTCTTTTTTAAAGTAGCCATTTTGTTATCCTTTTAAATTCCTTATTTCATCTTTTAAGTCTTTTACTGCTTCAATCAAATAAGCAATTATTTTAGTGTATTTAATCGCTTCTGGTGATCCATCTTGTTTGAATCCTACAATATTAGGTAAAACTTTTGCTACTTCTTCAGCAATCAATCCAGGCTCATTTGTTGTCGATCCGTCTTTTCTATCATAAACAACCCCACTTAATTGACTGATTGTTTCCAAAGCATTTGTAATTGGATTCACATTTTGCTTATAAGCAATACTTGATAATTCGTTTATTGTTCCACCAACATACAAGTCACCATTTAAACCAATACCACCGTCAACTTTTAACGCACCCGTATCTGCTGTTGTACTTGCCGTTGTATCAGTTATACTAACTGCATTTGATATTGTTGTTCCACTAGCGGCAAAAGTTGCTATTGCGCCGCCATCTAGTGTTGCAACAATAGATCCTGTACCTGCATCTGTTACAGTAATATCACTGTTTCCTTGACTGATACTGTTTTGACTTAAACCTGCAAGTGCAGTATCAATATAAGTTTTTGTTGCTAGATCATAATTTGTGCTTGGAGTATATGTGCTTGCCGCAGTAATTTGTCCGCTTGCTGAAATTGTTAGACGATCTGCACCACCTGTTGAAAATACAATAGTATCATCAGTACCGTCTCCGGCGGTATCAACTTTAACCTGTGTGTTATCGTTTGCGTCTGTTAACAACACAGCACTTGCTGAACCGTTTGCTAATTGTGTTGTTACATATGTTACCACCGCTTTTTCAGTTGGCACAGCACTATCTGAATTATCAGCCATTGTACCATCTGTTGAGAATTCATTAATAGTAGCACCCTGTTTACCAGCAGTAATACTACCTAACTGTAGTTCATTAAGACCTGCTAAATCAAATTCCTCAGAACTTAATGTAGCACGACCAGTTGCTTGTTCAACTTTGAAGTAATCGCCAACTCGGAAGTTACCATCTTGGTCTGTGGTTACGTAGAACACACGACCGCCGTTCTCAGCAAGAGTTTCTCTATTTTGATCTGGTTGCTGTGTATAGTCTGCTTGAATGATAACCGGATAGTTTGTGTCAGCAAAGCCACCTGTACCAATATCTAGAAAGTCGTGTCCGCTCATACGTACTTGAGAATATGCTTCTCTAAATACTACTGCTGTCCCGTCATTTGGTGTTTTGTTTGAAGGAATAGCAGGATTAATTTGTATTTGTGCTGATTCTGAAACTTCATCGTAACTGTTAACACCAATTACAAAATAAGTTTCTGAGTCACCGGTAATTGTTAAAACACTACCTTCTTTTGGTTGTCTGCTTAAACTGTCAACTGTAAACAATACTCCAGTACCAATACCAGCAAAACCTGCTCTTGTTGCTACAATAGTTCGTATTTGGCCTGGTGATTGATTTAATGTAAGAGTTGTATCTGTTACACCAAGTGTTACTGATGTTTGATCAATAGCATTAATTGATTTTACAACAACAGTATTATTTGTTTCCGTTTCGCCTGCGGCACCTAATGCATAACTTCCACTAGTTACAGTACCAATTCCGTTATTTAAATCTCTTTGTATGTTTAATACAACACTGTTACCTTGTTCAATACCTCCGGCAATTACGTTAACACCGTCAAGTAACACACCGTTTAGTGCAATATTATTTGTTCCGTTGTCAAATTTTCTAATCCATGTAGGTGAACCTGTTGAAGTATATCTAGCAACAAGTCCTGTATTATTATTGTTGGTTCCTTCATTCATATAACCAACAAGATAAATGTCATTACCAAAAGGTAAAACGTCTGACCATTCACCTTCTTCACTGCCTACAGATAATTGTTTTTGCCAAGCAATATCACCATTTACTCTAACCCTAAACGCTAATGGATTTTTATTAACTGCACCGGCATCATAATAACCTGCGGCCATTAGGTAAATGCCATCTCCATTGCCTGTATCTAATCTTAGTTTGTTAATTCTAACATCGCCATAGGTATATGTTGTAACAAACACACCTGCACTTGTAATTCTTGTAATTGTACTTTCATTTACTGTGCTATCATATGCCGCAATGAATAAATTATCTTCTGCTGTTGCATCACCAGCGGTCGCATATGTTGCTGTAGAACTAGTTGGTGTTGCCGCAAATGTACAACTGGTTGGAACAATAGTGTTTATTGCTGTACTGTCATTATAATTTAAAGTTCTTGACCATTGTTCAATACCAGCAACATTTAATTTAATGGCTGTCATTCCGCTACTAGTGTGTGTTCCTACTGCATAAATGCTAGTGCCGTCTGTTGTAATATCGTTAATTTCGCTAGTGTTACCGATAGTTTTTTGCCATTGAATTTCACCTGCTTTAGAAATAGCAAGAATAAATCCTTTGTTTGAACCTCCAGTATAAAGAACACCGCCAGCAAAATATCTATCACTTAACTCAACAACACTATGAATAGCACCAAAATCTCCTTGATATGAATAAATCCAATCCGCAGAGCCTACTGAATTATATTTTACAATAAACGGATAACTTGCTGTATTATCAAAAGTTGAAGTTACATCTGTTCCAGTTGGATTTGTATGTCCAACAAATACTCTGTTACCAACACTATCTCTATAACTTGTGAATAAATGTGCGTTTGAAGAAACTTGTTCAATTGAATTTAATGTTTTATCATCTAATTGTAAATTACCGCTTAGTGGAGTTTCACTTTGTGAAAAGCCTCTAGCAACTGCGCCATATTCTCCATATGAGTTGTTACCCACAATAGCACGAATCTTACCACCGCCTTCTGCAAGATAACCAATGTTACAATAGTATGTAAAGCAAGAAACAATTTCAGTTCTACCATCATTTAGAGCGTGTACGCCTATACCGTCACTATTGATTTGTGTAAAGTCATTGTTAACAATTGATTTATAACCACCGTTGTGTAACGCACCGTCAATTTTCATACCAGTACCGCCAGGGGTAAATGAAGTACAGTTTTGTACATATGGTGATTGTGATGTAATCCATACACTTGTGTCATCTGGACCAGTACCTGGATCTAATGAAGCCATAACCGAACCAGTACTAAAATTACGGAATACAAAGTTACGTAAACGTGAACCATTGTTTAAATGAAACACATATGAGTTTGCATTAGGAGTCGATCCGTCATCTGAAATACCAACACCAAACCCGTTATCGTTTGTTGTGTCGGGACTAATTGTAACAGCACCTAGTCCGTTACCTTCAACAACCACTCCTCGTCCTATTTTAATAGGACATTGTTCTGTATAAGTTCCAGAACTAATATTAATTCGACATTGTCCTAAACTAAATGTTTGTTCAGTAGCATGTTTGATTGTTTTCCAACTTGTAGTAGGTGTTCTACCATCATTGCTATCATTACCTTGTGGTGACACAAAGTAATCATTTTGTGGAGTTAAATGACCCCATTTTAAATCTGTTCCATCACTGGTTAAGAATGATCCTGCAGGACCAATCGGTAGTCTTACTGCTTGTGTCGCATCTCTAGTTAGAATGTCACCTCTTGTTGTAATAACAGCATTTGAATCTCCTTGTGCTACTAGATTCCAACTTGCTGGACTTGAACTAGGAGTGTTTCCAACGTTAGCAGATACAATAGAAACATAAGAACTTTGTGCATATTCGACTACATCTCCAATTTGATAGGTTGTTCCTGCTGAATAACTTCCTTGCCATGCAAGTCCGTCATTTACTAATTCCCAATAAGTAGGGTTATACGGATATGCTACAGAACTGTTATGTCCTGAAATACAAATATAACTTCTACCACCGTATCTAACAATATCACCAATTTTATAATTGGTTGCAGTTACCCAAGCACTTGCCCAAGTCATTCCGTCTTGTATCAATGTCCAATACGCTACATAACTTGGATCATTACCTACAGAAGTTTGTACGTTAATATATAATCTACCACCATATTTTACAACTTGTCCTGGATAATATGTGTCAGCATTATCATAGTCGCCTAAGAATGCAAAACCTTTTGTGTGAATATCCCAATAACTGGTATTAGTTGGTAAATTTCCTGTGGTATTTGTTGTTGCAATGTATGTATATCCACCAAAAATTACAATATCGCCTTTTTGGTAAGTGGTAGAATTATCATATCCACCTTCCCATTGTTGTCCTTCAGAAATAACTTGCCAATCACTAGTTCCTGTTACAGGATTTACTCCTGTATTCTCACGAAGTGCAACATAAACAGCACCACCGTAACTAACAACTTCGCCATATTTGTATAATGTAGAATTACTCCATACACCGGCATTTTCTAAACCGGCAACCATTAACTCCCATTTGGCAGAATCGGGAGCAAAAGTTGATTGTGATGTGTGAGCAGTTATACAAACATAAGCGTTTGGACCGTATTTTACTACGTCATCTTTTTCGTAAGCGAATGATCCTTGCCAATTGCCTGCCCAATAAAATTTAAGATTTCCTAAAATTATGTCTGCCATTAGTTATATTCCTCGTTTAGATCGTATCTAACAACAAATTTTCCTCTATTATTAAAAAAATATTGCATACTACTTGGTCCTAAGTGATACTGTTCATAAATTTCGTTGCCGTTAGCGTCTTGTGTTCTAACGTCGGTGAATTCTCTATCAATTACTTCTTTTGTGTAGACAAGTTGGCCTTTAGAATTTACATTAAAACCGTGCAGTGCGCCGGCTCCGCCACCACCACCACCATCTGCAATTAATCGAGCATTACTAGTTGCCATTCCTTATCTCCGTGTTGCATGTATTTACCATTAACTGCTTATACTTAAACCACCGCTAAATCTATAAGGAATACCGCTTACAAAGGGTGTATTTAGGTATCTATTAGGAGCACCATTTAATGCACGGGTATTTTGATAATCCGTGCTAGGTGTTCCTGTAGTTGGGTCATACAATCTTGTGTTTACAGCATTATCCTGCAACCAAGCAAGACAATCTGCCGCTGTGTAGTTGGGTCTTGCCTGTAACATCTGTGCTAAAACACCTGTTACCTGTGGACAAGCCATTGAAGTTCCTTGTAATTTACGAATTTTGTAACTGGCATTGTCGGGATGTGTTGTGCTACTTGAATCAAGTGTAGCACCTGATGGAATTGCCGCTTGCACTGCATATCCAGGAGCAAAAACATCTACCCTAGGACCTTTTTCTGTGAATCCAGCACACTGTTCTTTTACTAACTGTGTAACAAAATATCCTGATGCACCTGCTAGACTTGGATCGTCTTGTGCTGGTGTGTTACCATCTTGGAATATGCTTCTAATAGTAGCAAGTGATGGTTTACTAATAACTGGAGCAATGTATGTGTTGTGGAACGCATAACCTAATGGGTTATTTGCTTGAATGCCTGCTTGGGTACGCATATCATCTGACCACTCTGGAGCAAGACTTCCACCGTCCCATAATTCTGTGTATTCAAACATACTAAAGTTTAGTAAGTACAAGTATTCTTTTGCGGCTACTTCAAATGCATCTGCGATTGTTTTCCAATCATCTGGATTTGCTTGGTAACCTGATGGATCCCACTTGCCGGCATCGTATGCTTCTTCCATTGCGGCATACAAATCACCTGTCTGCCAGTCAGCGGCTAAGAACTGATATAGTTTTATATCGTCTGCAGGTAACCCGTGCATGTGTAGTGTGTGGAATACGTGTTCAATAACTTCCTGTGCATCTGTATCGCCATCGCCATATCCATCACCTGTTGAGTTTAGGTACCACACCATGTCATTTTGTACATGAGTGTCAAACAAGTTTGTTAAGTTCCAATCAATAACGCCTTGGTCAGTTAGGAAGTTTGGAGTGTAATCTGCTCCTGCACCTCTGGCTACTCTTTGTATAGTTGGCAATCCTGCGTGATAAGTTCCTGTGTCACCACTTAGATTCTTAATTAAATTTCTTTGTAATGTTGAATTAATACCTGCGCCATTTGGATCTGTAAACAATTCAAACATACGTGCTACTTTTTCTACCCACGCATCCGGTACTGCTGTTTGGCCGCCGACACCGCCTGCCGCCATAATTCGTACACCGTTAACAGTAACTTCACGTTTAAAGAAATCGCTACCATCGCCAGTAACATCGATAATTGCGCCATTGTTATATTCTGGATCTGCTGATACGCTAGTATAATCATAATCAATAGCACCCACACAGATCGTACCGGCCGCGGCCTGTGGAGTACCGCCTCTATGATAATATCTATTTCCAAAAAGTGTGCTAACAAAATAATTGTCATAATCGACACCGCCCACAACATCCATTTTATGTTCACTGTTGCCAGCCGCCGCAACTAAAATTACTCCGTCTGCAATACAGTCTTCCATGTCACTTTCTACACTCGTAACCCTCAAAGGAAAAGTAAAAGCACCCTGGTAAAATCCACCCTGGGTCATCCCAAACTGTAATTGTAAAGTAGTACCACCCCATGGTGTTCCTCTCCAGTTACCACCATTTATGTTTGTGTATGTACCAAAATATCCCCAACTCATGTTTACCACCGTTGGTCGACCTGTGCCTTTGAGATTGTGCCAACCTCGAATCATGTTAAAACTTGCACTTACACCATATGCATCTGTATCAAAAATCTTAATTGCATAAATGTCTGAGTTATTTGCCCAGCCATATAATTTTCCTGCTGTCGTACTTGCACAATGAGTACCATGACCATATTGATCAGTATAATGATTAGCACCTTGTGTGTATGTTCCACTTAATCCACTTGCACTTGGCCAGTCAATTTGTTTTAATCTAGAAGAACTACCGTCTCGAGTGTTCCATTCAGGATGTCCTACTTCAATTCCACTGTCTTGAATAACACAATCAACACCTGTTCCATCTAAACTATATGCGTGTGCATAATTTAAACTTGTGCCACCACCGTATCTGCTTGTTTGTGATGTACATTCTGCAAATGCCCACGGATAGTGAGTGTTATTAACAGTGTTATCTCGTTGATGTGAACGAGAAGGTTCTGTAATATTGTGCATGGGAATAAATCCATTTTCTAATTTGCTTCCCCAACGTACATCTCTTACTCGTGGATCATTTTTTAAAGTTTCTGCTTCTGCTTGTGTTAACACAAAATCAAAATTTGAAACTGAATCTGGTTTTTCGTTGTGCAGTGTTACACTTCTAGCAGGTATTGCATCACTGCCAAATGTTGTTGTCATATTATCTAAAAATTCGTCAGCATTTACACCCTTGTGTAATGTTACTACTGCTCTTTTTTCTTCTGCACTCATTTTATCTCCTACGATACTATGTTAATTGTTCCAACCATACCAGCGTGTAATGAACATTGGTAATAAAGTGTCGCCGGTGCATTCATCGGTACTTCAAAAACAACTAGTGTTGCACTACCGTTATTTGTTACACCATCGGTGTATTGGTTTCCTGTTCCTG
>Ga0208427_1000043_pt1 | contig 47646 bp, 39 predicted proteins | sample DEB08_DNA_FD_184532 | JGI IMG/M metagenome (GOLD analysis project Ga0208427, IMG submission 184532) | Aqueous microbial communities from the Delaware River and Bay under freshwater to marine salinity gradient to study organic matter... | ecosystem: Environmental > Aquatic > Marine > Coastal ...
TATTGGTGTTAACACATCAATCACCTCTGAAACAATAACACTCGGCAACTTTAATGTTGACGCAGACGGTTCAATTCGCATTCCAGGTGTTGATATTGCAGCTGATGCAAATGCCGTTGAAAGCGTACAGATTGTTGCTAGTGATCTTGCATCTAACGCAGCAATTCACGCTATCACAGGTGAGCTTGAAGATCTAGTTACAGCAAATACAGTACATCTAGTTGCAGCGATCAATGAAATCTTTAACAAGACTAACTTCTCTGCATTGAGTGTTAACACTTCCATCTCAGCTGAGTCGTTAGAGATTTCCACAAACGCATCTGTAGGTGGCATTAGCATCGCCGGTTCAAACATTAGTGCTACAGAGGGAACGCTTACTTTTGACGGCACAGATATACTAGTCCAAGGTAATCTAATTGTAGAAGGCAATACTACTCAGGTAGATTCTACAGTTACCACCTTGCAAGATCCGATTGTCACTCTTGGTGGCAATAGTGCGCTTACAGTGGATGACGGTAAAGATCGTGGTGTTGAATTTAGATACTATGAAGACTCACAAAGCAAGCTTGGTTTCTTTGGTTATGATAATGACGCTAATGCATTTACATTCTTTGTAGACGCTGTAAACTCAGAAGAAGAGTTTTCTGGAACGCATGGCGATGTACGCTTTGGAGATGTAACTCTTGACGATTTAAGTGCAAATGTAGTTGATGCAAACTATGTGGTAGCCTATGACTGGTTTGAGGGTAACGTTCGTGGAAATGTTGAGGCAACAACTGTAAACGTTAGCGATAGCATCACTACAGTAAGCATTGATGTTGAAACACTAAGCGCTAACTCACTCAGTGCTAATACAATTGTTGGTGGTGTAGAAGGTGACGTTACTGGTAATATTACAGGTAACATAGTTTCACAAACTGCAAATGTTACAGCACTTGAGATTGTTACTGTTAACTCGCTAACCTTCCCAACCGAAGACGGAACTTCAAATCAAGTTCTTGCCACCGATGGTGCAGGTAATCTGTTCTTTAAAAATGACAACTCAGGCGGTGGATCAGGTGTTGGAATTGTCTTAGGTGCTCCAAGTGACGGAACGTTTACTGACGGCGCATATCAGTCTTTTGAATCTGGTGATTCACTCACAGATGCAATTGATACTTTAAATGAGGTGATTGAAAATGTTCGTAATGACACATTTGTAAAATCAGTCAGCTTTACCGCTTCTCCTACTAGTGGTAATTCTCCCCTTAGTGTAGCTCTATCTATCAGTGCTACAGGCAATGCAAATCAGTATGAAATTGACTGGGGAGACGGAACCTCTAATACTACAACCTCTTCCTCAACTCCTTCTCATACATATACAGTTCCTGAAGGTGGAACTCAAACTATTACTGTAACTGCTAAAAATACATCAGGCAGTGGAGAAGGTTCTGAGGCTTCAAATACTCGTGCAGACTATATTTCTCTTGCAACACCAGCTCCAATTGCTGGATTTACGCTAGCTGATGATACGCTAGACTCCTCTTCTAGTGTATCACTTACAAATATTTCACAATATACAGACTCCTATGAAATTGATTGGGGAGATGGATCGGCTAACACTTCACTAGGCTCTAGTGGAGCAGGCACTCCAGGTGGAGGTGCGATTACTCATGCCTACACCAATACGGGTGGAGATGCAACCTATACTATAATTTTAACCGCAGCATCCTCGTCGAACGGACAGGACGATTCTACTACAGACGAAGTATACGTGTACTCCACTCATTCTCCCACCTTCTCTTCTAATGTTACATCTGGTAATAATGAAGAAGCCACTTCTGGTCTTCCAGTACGCTTTACTAATACCACTTCAACCTCTCCAGGCGCTAACTCGTCTTATCCAGATACAATTCAGTATGTATGGACTTGGGGTGATGGCACTACAAACAGCGTGTCATCTGGAAGCGGATCTGCTGGTGATACATCACAAACTATTGATCATACTTTTGCACTTTCAGATCGTGAGGTGCAGCAGACCTTTGAAGTACAGCTACAACTATATAATGGTCATTCATCTTCACCTTTTGCAAGTGCTAACACTACAATTACTGTGAATCCTGATCCTCGTGCAGAGTTTACTGGAACTTTTGTAAATCAGTCTACTGGGCTAACTTCTTCAAGTGTTCGCACAGGATATCTATTTACTGACTATCTTGGTAATAAGCGTAATGTTGTAACCTTCTTAAACCAGTCAGAAAATACTGCTGACTATGAGTGGGACTTTGGTGATTCAAATACTGTTATCTTAGCTGAAGGAGCTGATGGAACGCCTACAGGTGGAAATATTGTTCATGAGTACGCAACTGTAGGAAACTTTACAGTTGAGTTAACAGCAAATGGAACATACTCTCTCAGTGCTACTGATGATACAGATACTCTATCTAACTATATCACAATAGCCTCTAACCCAACACCTCCTGCAGGCTTAAGTTCTAAGACTATTACAATGAGTGGAGAAGATGTTGGTACTGATCCAAAACTTGCAGCTAACTTTGACGACAATACTGGAGGTGCTTCTGCCACTGCAGGTGATGACTTACCAAGAACTGTAGATCAAGTTGGATTTATTACTACAGATGTTCTTTCAACTTTTGCAGGTACCTCTAACACAGGAACGCTTTCTGCTACAGTGAATGGAAGTGTAGATGGTTCAAAAGCATTTACTACAGGTGATGATTCAGGCACTTATACCTCACTAGTTATTTCATCTGATATTGATGCAAATACTGTAGATAGCGGTGGTAATACTGTATCTGGCGGTAGTAAAATTTACCCAACAGGCTTCTATCGTGTATTTAAAGCCTATATTCAAAAAAGTGCCACTGCACTGTCTGATGGAGTAAACTCATTTAGACTTTCACACAGTGAGAGTGGCAATACAAATACTCTAGAGTTTATTAAAGAATCGCTAACTACTACCCCAACGATAGACCTATCTAGTGCTACTCTCTCGCAAAACGCAGCTGGAACACAACGTTATATTTCAGGTATTCCTTACTATAATACAGGAGGCAGCGTAACTCTCTCAGGCGCGCAAGTTTATAACTGGATTGATCAAACATATCGTGACACAACAACTCCTTTCCAAATTGAGGCAGGTACAAATGACGAATCTACAAGCGGAAATGTTATAAACTCACAAACAAGATCGTATACTTCTATTGATGGTAGCTCTACTTTCTTGTCTGGAGGTATTCCAATTAAAGGAACAGGAATAAACTCTGGAGCTGCCTACTCTCTTGGTAATATTAATATTAATATAGATGGAACAGCTCGTGCAATAGAAACACTAAAATTTAGGATGTTAAACGTGAACGGATCAGGATCTTATTCAGAATTTACAGGAACTAAAATTCAAGCCTATAGTGACTCAATTTCAGGATTTAATGAAGAGCTTATCACTGTAAGTGATGATTTAGGAGCAACCTATGATGATGATGGAAAACGTATTGTAATTTCTGGTGCATCAGGAGCTACACCAGGTTTCAATAGTGCAACTAACTACTATACTGGTGCAGCTTGGAGTGGTTCACAAACAATTGCTGGTACTGACGAGTCAGTTGTTAGATGGGGTACGTTATCACACTTTACTACTGATCTTAGTACTGGATATTTGCCTGTAGGTCCTGACCTAAATACTGGACGCTCAGGTACTCAATATTTTAGAATGGCGTTTAGACGTTCTAACATGAGTAATTTTGTAGTACGTATAAGCGGTCAGATTTCATCTTTCAATATTGCTCTTCCAGGGTCAGGCATTGATGATTCTTCTGGATCTAATGGTTGGTTGGACGCAACTGTTCAGTACGCAGGTGCTGGACAGCCTGGTTCAAATACTGGAAATGGTGGTAATGGATCAGATGGTTGTGCACTCACTGGAGGAGATATTATACCAACAGGAACTTCAATATCTAATCAAACGTATACTCTAACCTTTGGTACAGAAAACGCATCTAACTCAACCGGTAACCAAGTATTAATTTCTATAGGACTTGCTAGTGGTGATTCTATCACTGCACTAAGCTTCGAGGAGACTTCATAATGGCTATTACTGATACCCAAAAAGTCGACTATCTATGGAAAAAAGTTGGTTATGCAGTAACCAAAACAGATACTAATGCTAATAAACTAGCAGCTAACGAATCTATTCCATCACCAATGTTAAATCGTGGCGATACTTCTTGGATTCAAGCTGATAGAATTCCTGGAGTCAATCCTGCAACCTCATCAGGAGTTGTTACCCGATACTCAGACGCTGTAGGAAATACAGTTGAGTGTTCTGCTGATAATACAGCTGCCCAATATAGAACATGGAAAACAAATCTTACAAACTGGATACCACCTGAATTTGGATCTACTTATCTAGTTAGTGTTTACGTTGCAACCGCTGGTGAGAGCTCTCCTGAAACAAACGGTACAAAACTTTTTACAACAGGATCAGGTAATAATGATGAGTGGTTCTTTGACTACTCTTCAGGAGTATTACACTTTATTGGTACAAACCTACCTAATGGTATAAATTTTTCAGGTAAAAGTATTTTTATAACAGGCGCAAGATATACTGGAACTATTGGCGTAGAAAATATATCTGAGTTAGCAGCTGTTTCTAATATTACTTTTTCAACCTCTAGTGCTGTAATTGATACTGCTATAGCAACTGATGTTGCAATAGGAGAGAGTGAGATAAGCACTTGGAATAAAAATGACTTCAATTTTGCAAAGCTAATTGTGAATACTGAAGATATTACATATGGACAATATCAAAGTTCTGAGGTATTATTAGTTCATGATGGAACGAATGTAAAACTAACGGAATATGCGTTAATATATACGTCTACTGAACCTTTAATAACTTTTAATGCTTTCATTGAAAGCAATAATGTCGTACTAAAAGCAAATGCGAATAGTGCAAATAATACAGTTAGAATTTTAAGAATTCTTAACTAAGGAGATACAGAATGGCCACTGAGCAAAAAGACTTTAAGGTCAAAAAAGGTATTATCGTTGGAGCAAATATTGCTTCGGTAACAAACGGTTTCCTTTATGACTCAACAGCAAATACCCTATCTGTCGGCGGATCGAGTGTGGCACTCCAATCTGCCGTAGATACCGTACAAGATAATGTAGCAACTAATGCTAGTTCAATTCAAACTGGCGTTGCTAATACATATAACACATATACAACTCTAAATGGGCGTATTAATACAGTTCAAGGTAATGTTACTAGCTTAGCTAGTGATGTTAGTGCTCTTGATAGTGATATTGATACAGTACAAGATAACGTTGCAACTAATGCTTCAAGCATTACAACACTAAGTGGGGATGTTGATACAGTTCAAGATAACGTTGCTGCAAATGCTGGACGTTTAGACTCACTAAAATACTATCGCACTATTACAGCTAATGGTGTTAATATAACAGCATCTTCAAATGCTGATTCGTTAACTCTCGCAGCTGGTGATGGTATTACTCTTATCGGTGATGCAGGTACAGATACTATTGAAATTCATGTTGACGGTTCAACAGACATTGATTCTGTACAAGATAACGTAAATGCAGCCGAAGCAAATATTGCTAGTATCATTGATGGCACTACACCATTTACTGGTGCAGTTACAATGCAAGACAATCTTACAGTTAATGGTGATTTAATTGTTGGAGGTTCAACAACTTCAATTGAATCAACTGATACTACTATTTCTGATAGAACCATTGTTCTTGCTAATGGCGCTTCAAGTGCATCATTTGATGTTGGTTTACTCTTAAATCGTGGAAGCGACTCAAATGTGTTTGTTGGTTATGACGAATCAGCAGATCAGTTTGTAGCAGCCTTTACTACTGATGAAGGTGGAAATGTAACTTCTGACTTTACCATTGCTTCATATGTAAATGCTCGCTTTAATAACATTGTTGTTGATGGTACCGTTGATGGTGTGGACATCGCTACTCGTGATGGAAACTTAACAACAGTTGAAACTGATCTACCTACAATTTCAGGTAATACAGTTGCTAACGAAGGTCGACTAGACTCACTAAAATACTATCGTACCTTCCAGGTATCTGGAGAGTCTGACATTGAAGCATCAGCTAATGCAGATAGCTTTACTTTTGTAGCAGGCACAGGTATTACCCTTACAACTGCAGCTGACCAATTAACGATTAACTCAGCAGTGGGTGGCGATATTGATCAGGTACAAGACAATGTTGCAGCTAATACTACAAAGATTAATACTGTATCGTCTAATGTTGATACTGTACAATCAAATGTATCGTCTCTACAGAGTGGATCAACAGCCTTTACAGGAATTGATTTAAATGGTAATCAAACTCTAGATGGTGGTAATTTAACACTCGATTCAACCTTTGCTATTGAGTCTAACTCAGCAACAGGAATTGGATCAACAGAAACTACACTATTTAGTTTCCCAGGAGCTACATATCGTGGTGCAGAACTACTACTCATGACGCAAGATATTACTAATTCAGAGTATCAAATTAACAAAATGTTAATTGTGCATGATGGTACAGATGTACACTTCACAGAATATGGAGCTGTACATACTGGAACAGACGAACTAGCAACATTTAACGTCGCAATCGATGGATCAGACGTTATTTCAATTAAAACAACAGGCGGAAGCGCTAATAAGAAAATTACTGTAGCTCAACATCTATTATTACAATAATGTTAGCTAATTAGTGGATAGGGAAACTAATGGCACAACAAGACTTTAAAATTGATGGACTCAATACGTCCAACGTAAAGCTTAGATCAAACGGGTTTTATACAACCTTAACAGCTAATGCTGATCTTGCATCTAATGTGTCATTACAACTTCCTGGCTCTGTTGGAACATCTGGACAGGTTCTCACTACTGATGGTAGTGGGAACCTTTTCTTTTCTTCTTCTACAGCAGATACCTCTGTTTATGTAGGAGACACACAAGTATCAAATACCTCAATTATACTTGAAGCAGGTAATGGCGTATCTCTTACAGCTAATGCTACTTCTTCTGTAGTGACATTCACTACAAATATGAGTAATGTAACTTCTCAAACTATTCCAGTGGATGGCAGTGCTAACTCTTTTAGTTTGGTTAAAGGCGTGGCTAACTCTCATATGGTTCTCATTTCTTACAATGGATTATTACAAGAGCCAAATCAGTATGAAATAACAGGATCAACATTAAATATCTCTAACTCAAAACCACTTATAGCAGATTCAACTCTTGAGGTACGTTATTTTGATTTTTTTGATTTTTCTGGAGGAACAGGATCACCAGCACCGGCGCCTGCTCCATACGCTTTCCAAGGAACTTCTTACGGTTATATGAGTGGAGGTTATGTTGGCAATCTGGGTGTTACAGATATAGAGAAATTTTCTTTTACTTCAGACTCTAACGGTACTGATATAGCAGATTTATCGATTGGTCGAAGACTTTTGGCTGGAACATCTTCTACAACTTATGGATATGTACACGGCGGTTTCCCCAATAGGCCAAGTAATATAGAGAAATTTTCATTCTCCTCAGATTCGAATGGAGTAAGCGTAGGAGATTTGACCGTAGGACTGAATCAAAGCACAGGCCAGTCATCAGAGTTTTATGGTTATGATTCAGGAGGACTCGAACCCAATAATACAGCTAAAATAGATAAATTTCCATTTTCTTCAGATACAAATGCAAGTAGGGTTGGAAATTTAACAAATGCTAGAGGAGGCCTTGCAGGACAGTCTTCATCAACTCACGGATACGCTACTGGAGGAGGCGGCAGTAATATTATCGAAAAATTCCCATTCTCTTCAGATACAGATGCAACTGATGTTGGTGAATTAGCAGCTACTAATACCAGCGGTGCTGGACAGAGTTCAAGTACTCATGGTTATCATATTACACAACAAGTAATGAATAAATTCTCTTTTTCTTCTGACTCTGGAGCTACAGACATTGGAGATACTGTAGATTCAAGAATTTATCAGGCGGGTCAATCTTCTACAACCCATGGTTACGCTACTGGTGGCCCTGGTAGTACCACAATTGATAAACACCCATTTTCTTCTGATACAAATACAACAGACGTAGGAGAGCTTTCAAGAGCAAAGTCTCAAGGTGCAGGACATCAGGTGTAAAAACTCATGACAATAGAACTTAAAATTGGACAACTAAACACATCAAACGCCACCGACGGAGACTTACTGGTCTACGTAGGTGCGAATGATGTTGTTGAGTATCGCGATGTTGTTAGTGATATTGATTCTCGCGTTTTAGCAAATGTTAATGCAGTTCAAGATAATGTAGATACTTTTGCTTCTTATGCAAATTCAACTTTTGTTTCTTCAGTATCTGGAACTGCAAATGAAATTGATGTTTCAGGATCAACCTCTGTTACCCTTTCTCTCCCAGATAATCTGATTGCTCCTGGTGATCTAACTATTACAGGTAATTTAACTGTTAGTGGTAATACTACCTATGTTAATACTGAGACTCTTGAAGTAGAAGATAATATTATCACTCTAAATTCATCTCTTGGAAGTGGAGTAACTCCTACTGAAAACGCTGGTTTAGAAGTAAATCGCGGAGCTCAAGCAAATGTACAGTTCCGTTGGAATGAAACTCTTGAGACTTGGGAATATGGAGAGGTAGATACTTCAGACTTTATTCGAGTAGATCAATCTCAGTCTATAGTTGTGTCAGCTCGTAACGAGTCTGGTTCTACTATTGCTGCAGGTGTTCCTGTTTATATTACAGGATATAGTGCTGGTGGATCACGACCAACTATTGCTCCAGCTGATGCAGATTTAGCAGGTGCGATGCCTGCACTTGGTATTACTCTTGAATCAGCAAACACAAATTCAAACCAAAGAGTTGTAACCTACGGTACTATAACAACGTTAAATACTTCGTCCTTTGCCCCAGGCGATGAGCTTTATGTATCTGCAACTGTAGGTACACTACAAAATACACGTCCTACAGGTTCAAGCGTTGAAATTCAAAAGATTGCAAAAGTTCTTCGTGCTGATGCAACTGATGGCTCTATTATTGTTATGGGAGCTGGTCGTACTAATGCTATTCCCAATCTTCCAACAGATCATGTGTTTATTGGCGATGGAGGAGCTACGCATACAACAATTAATCTTAATGCCACAATACAAACACAAAGTGCTGCAAATGACTATAGCACTTATACCACTCTTGTAAGCTTAATCGATACAGTACAAGATAACGTAACCGTTAGCGATAATAACGTATGGGTAAATGCAAATGATCATACAACTTACACAACTCTTTCAGGATTTATCAACACAGTTCAAGATAATGTAAGTGCTTTACCCGATTCAGCGGCTAATGACTATAGCACCTATACTACTCTCTCTGGACTTATCAATACAATTCAAGACAATGTTTCTGCAAGTGACAATAATGTTTGGGTAAATGCTAATGACCATGCAACCTACACTGCAGTAAGTAGCTTAGTTGATACAGTACAGGCTAATTTAAGCACTGATGTGGCAGTTTTAGACAGTTTTGCCTCTTATGCTAATTCTAACTTCGCACTATCAAATGAAGCAGTTACTTTTGCAGATCTTGAAGTTGCAAACCTTGTTGTTAGTGGTGACTTTACAATTGTTGGTGATGTAACAACTATTGAATCAAATAATACAGTTGTTAGTGATCCTCTTATTCTACTTAATAATGGTGTAAGCGGTGCAAACACTCTTGATGCTGGTTTTATTATTAATCGTGGTAGTTCATCAAATGTTGCACTGTACTATGACGAAAGTGAAGATGTTTTACAAGTAGGTTATACTACTCAAGGTGCTGAAGATTCTGATATTACTTTAGATTCAAGAGTTGTTATTCGCTCAGATACAGTAAGAGCAGGTAATGTTGAAGTTGGAGCTGGTGCTTTAAGAAACGAAATCACAGCTATTGGCGATCAAAATTTAAAAATCTCAGGTAACACATTACAAGCAGGGAATATTGAAATTGCTTCAAATGTAGTCCCGACTCAGAATGCAGTATTTTCTATCGGATCACCAACTGCTCAACTTAAAGACATTTATGTTAGCGATGGTACAATTTTCATCGGTACAAACTCTCAAATTTCGGCAGAATCTGTATCTTTAACAAACTTTAATGTTGATTCTGATGGTACTATTAGGATTCCAGGTGTTAATATTTCTGCAGATGCAAATGCTGTAGAAACTGTTGAAATTATAGCTTCTGACCTCGCATCAAATAATCTTATTCAGACACAAATTAATACAACAGTTGGTTTCTTAACAGAGTTGAACACCACTACGCAAGACAATGTTGTTGCTGCAATTAATGAACTTGTAACAAATATCGGTACAGTAAGTGATAATGCATCTGGTACTTCAGACTCTACGAGTGATCAATTTACTATCACTACAGCTAACGCATTTACACTTTCTTCATCAGTTTCAGAAGCCAATAATATTATTGTTTCAGTTAGCGGTCTAGTTCAGCTTCCAAATGATGATTATGTCGTATCCGGAACAACACTAACTCTTAATAATACAACGCCTCTCCCACAAGGAGCCTCAGTTGAGGTAAGACACTTAACCAGCAGCGGTGGTTCTGGAGGTAGTACTGATTTTACAGCAGTAGCCTCTAACATAGTGCCATCCGCTAATAATGTATACTCTCTTGGTAGTCCAGATAAAATCTGGAAAGATCTATACCTAGCAAATGGAACTATCTATATTGGTGATACTAAGATTTCAACAACTGCTGATGGAAATGTTGAATTTAGATCCTCTTCTACAGACACAAGAAAAACAATTGAAGTAGATGACCTAGTTATCGGTTCAGGATCTAACAGAAAAAGATTTAGAGTTGACGAAAGCGGTAAGTTTAGATTAGGAGCAGCAGCTATTGATCCAGATAGTGATAAAGATGTTTCAGCAGAAATTGATTCTGCACTATCTAAGATAGACACAGTACAGGCTAATCTTACCTCTGTAATTGGTGCGGCTCCAACAACACTAGACACTCTAGCTGAGATAGCTGCTGCGTTGGAGAATGATGCGAATGTCGCGGTAACTCTTACTAATCAGATAAGCACTGTTGATACCGATGCAAAAGCTAATACATACAATACATATGTTACACTAAACAATAGAATCAATACAGTTTCTGATAATGCAGCCGCTAGTGGCGGAAGTTCTAGTTCTACTGAGGCTTGGGAAATTATTTCAACAAATCAAACTTTAACTGCTAACACTAACTATTTTGTTGATGTTTCTAGTAGTGCTAGAACAGTCACACTACCTAGCAGTCCTGCTCTCGGAACAAAAATTCATATTGCTGATTTAGCAGATTATGCAGCAATTAACAATATTATAGTAGATAGGAATTCTCAAAAAATTCAACGAAATAGCAAAAATCTACTTGTATCGTCTAACTCAGCCGCACTCTCTCTAATTTATTCTAACTCAACACATGGTTGGCTTCTAGGAGATTCTTATAATTATACTTATACTCCTTATGAACTTCCTGGTGATCCTTATACATGGAAAATGACTTGGAATAATAAGAGTGCCGGTCGATTAGGTTTTGATTATGGAAGAGCTGGTAACTATTTAGAAATTAGTATCTATGCTACTGAAGGCGAGACTAATAATATTAATAGTACAGTTGATGTTGAATCATTTTTCAACGGCTTACCAGCATCAGGTAGTATAACTGTTTATATAACAGGAGACTATGATGATGAAATCAACACTAGCTATACAAGCTTTACTGATCAAGGTTCGTACTGGAAAATGAGTGGATCTATAAGAACTGCATTAACATCAGACATAGATGGCGGGAATGGATATTTTGGTTACGCGCTAGGCGGTGCTAATATTAACTTTACACTAAGATTCGGGAGCTAGGAGAGATATAAATGACTAACTATAGCACTATAAGATATGCAGGAGCTGCAGAAGCAGCTAGAAATTACCCTTATCAAACTGGAACTGCTACTAGTAGCGGATCTAATAGATTATTAGATATTTCTACCGGCAATGCGTTTGATATTGGTGTTGCTGGTGCAAATATTCTTTATCTAAATAACGTAACTGGTCCTATCGATTTAACAGTAAAAGTAGCCGCTACTCAAGGAGTTGTCGGTGGGTATAATTTAGACTCTAACGCAACTGTTGATACCACTGAGGTATTTTCTTACAGCTGGTCTACTAATACAGGGCTTTTAGGAAGTCCATCAGGAGGGTTATCTTTTAGCCCTGATGGAACAAAAATGTTTGTAAATTGTATTGGGTCAAATATGAATCTAATTGGGCAGTTTTCTCTTAGTACTGCTTGGGATCCTAGTACAGCAAATACATCTCCTGATTACCAATATGGATATGGAAGTAGCTATTTAAAAAATTACAACGGGCATTATTGGGATAAGGGGGGTAAAACAGTAACTCAGTTTTTGACTACTGGTAGTGATACTTCTTGGTGGTCGACACATATGACAACTCCTTATGATCTTAGTACTTATACTACTACCAGTCAAAGCACAACCCTTACTCGGCCAGAATCGCCCTATCTCGGTGCCACATCTGCTCGAACAATGACCTCTCATATAATTGACGATCCTGATTCAGAAAATGATTGGTGGTTTTATGTAGATAAAAGCAGAAATTTAAGACGCATATCATACAATAGTTCTAGTGCTACAGTTCAAAGTTCAACTATAAATACAGTATTTGGGGTAGATAATGATCCACATTCTATATATGTCAGCCCTGATGGGACTATACTAACAGTGCTATTTACAACAACTATGAGAGCAAGAAGTGTTATAATGTCAACACCTTTTGATATGACAACAGCTGGTACTCCTACGGAGTATGATTTAAATAGCGATATTTTAACAACAAATACTAGTACTAACTGGTTTGCTGATCTTGCACCTAACGATGATGGTTCAAAAATATTTGCATTAAGAATGTATAAGGGACAATTTAAAATTCATGAAATAACACCCAACGCTACGATCACACCACCTTCATTGACTTTTAACTCTAACCATACTCCAATAAGTGGTTCTGCAAATATTAGTTTAAGCCATAATTCTAATGCAGTTTTTAAGATTAAATCTTTGACTAGCGATGCTAGTGAAGTAACAGTGCTACAAGCAGCTACAGGTGGTGGTGGTAATGCTGTTACTATATGGAAGTCTGCTCCTGTTACAAATAGCACTTATGGAGCTTATGCAGCTCATGGTCAAGGTATTGCTGCAGATAAAGTTTGGGTTGAGATGACGTGTACTACTGCGCAACTTGGGTGGGCAGTCGGTGATATAGTATATAAGTATCAAGCACAATACTCAAGTACTGCACAGCTGACTATGTACTCAGATGCCACTGATATTGGGTATAGACAAGATCAAATAGATGCAATAATGGATTCAGCTTACGGTCCAGATACTAATAGCACTTCTTATGCTAGGTTAGCTGAAGCTAACTGGGAAATTAGAATTTGTGGTGCTTGGTATGATTCAAGTGTGGTAACACAAGCAACTTAGTTTTAAAACATTTGCCAATTATGAGTATAAAGTATATACTCTATACAAGGAGTCGAAATGGCATTAGGAAGAATTAAACCTTATCTTATAGACGCAACTGGTGCAAGTGCTAACCAGGTGCTTACATATAATGTCGCTACTGGTTTTGTTTCATTTGAAAACTCAACTGGTGGCGATACTATTGCTACAATTGATTCTTCTAATATTACGTTTGAGATAGGTAACGTCTTACCTGCTGCTAATGCTGTTTACTCTCTTGGTGGTCCAGATCTATACTGGAAAGACTTATTTGTTAGTGACGGAACTATCATTTTAGGTAATACTTCAATCTCTGTAGATGAAAGCGCTAATGTTGTATTTACTAATCGTATTACTGATCAACCTGCAAAAATTGAAGTAGATGAAATTGTTTTAGGGCGTGGGGAAAATAAGAAGCGTATCAGACTAGATGCTGGAAATACCGATAAGTTAAAATTTGGTTCTTTACAACTAGACACCACTGATACTGTAGATTTATCTGCAGAACTACACAATGTTAGTGCTAATGTTGATACCGTACAAAGTAATGCCTCAGCAAATGACTATAGTACATATACTACACTAGTAAACTTAATCAATACTGTTAGCGGAAACGCTTCATCGAATGAAAATAATGTTTGGGTAAATGCTAATGACTATAGTACCTATACAACCCTTGAGTCTTTAGTAAATACAGTTCAAGATAACGTAGCTTCTCTTGGAAGTGCTACAGACTTGGTTAGTGATAGGTTTACTGTTTCTACCTCTAATGCCTTTACTCTATCTCAATCTGTTACAGATTCTAATAATATAATAGTTGCACTTTCTGGTATTTTGCAGTATCCTGGAGTAGGATATGAAGTTTCAGGATCTGCATTAACTATATCAAACGTTGCTCCTCTTCAAAGTGGAACTGTTTTAGAAGTAAGACATTTATCAGGTTCTTTAAAGACTAGTATAGATTGGCTTGAGGTAACCTCAGACTATACACTTTCAGTAGATTCTAAAGTTTTAGTTAATACTGGTGCCTCTGCTATTACACTAACTTTACCTCTCAGTCCTTCACTAGGTAATGAGGTTAAAATAGTAGATGCATGGGCAAATGCAGCAAATAATAATATAACACTATATGGTAATGGAAGCAATATTGAGGGCGATACTAGTAACGTACTAATAGATGTAGATGCAACACACACCGGTTTAGTATATTATAACGCATATAGAGGATGGGTATTTACAGAAAATGGCTAGAAGATTTTCTACTATTAAAAAGATAGAAAAAGAGATTGCTAATGTTAATGCACTACCAACTGCTAATATTGCAGTAGGTGCGCGCCGTTTTGTAGCCTCTGAGAATACCACCTATAAATGGACAGGTGATGAGTGGGTTGACACTGAATTAAACTTTGATCTTTCTATAGCCCCTGAAGTTTTAAGCATACAGGTAGATACTCCTACAGCAGGACACGGCAATGACTGGTTATGGACTTGGGAACAATCAACTTTACCTTATGCAAGAACTACAATTACAAACTCAGCACAGCTTTCAGTACCTTTATATAAACAAGGTACCTATACTATAGATAATTATGCTGCTTATGATCTTCATGATTCTATGACTCAAACTCATAAGATATTTTTAAAATGGATTGATGGAGCAGGTACGCAGAATTTAGTAGATTGGGTTACATATAGTAATGTTACAGCAACACACGCAAATATCAATTCAGGATTAAGTACTAATGTGCATAGACTAAGTGTTAGTGTACCCTCTAGTATTACACTTCCTACTTTAACAGCTCCCAATGTCAGTTATACTATTGCAAATACGGCTTCTAGCGCATATAATTTTACAGGTACAGCAAGCGGTAATAATCCGTCATTAGGTCCTTGGAGACGCGGAGGAACATACGTATTTAATATTAATGCAAACGGTCATCCAATGTATCTCTCTACAGACAATGGAACAAACTATGTTTCAAACCAGTTTGTTTCAGAGTATACTAATGGAGTTTCAAACAGTAGAACTGAATCAGGCATAATGAGCATTACAGTTCCTGATAGCGCTCCTGATACTCTATATTATCAATGCGGTTATCATGCAGGAATGAGAGGCGTCATTAGCATTAAGAACTTAGAATTGGAAACTAATGATAATGACAACTACGTTATATACGCTCAACACTCTCAAGAAGGGCATAAAACACCAGTAGAGTTAAGACCAATTCCTTCTCTTGTTAATCAAATGTGTTTAGTATATGATGCAGAAAATGGTGAGTTTGTACCCCAAGATTTAGCAACATATGTAGAGAACACTCCAAGCTTTAAGAACAAGATAAAAGAAGTTGCAGGAACTGCAACACTTATAGCCCCTGATGGAGTTCCTGTTGTTGCTACAGTTAATATATTTAATGACAGTTCTTATCTACCCTATGTAGATAACAATGACGGAGATATAGCATTTGCCCTTGATACAGAAGTATTATATATTTGGAATACAAATCAATGGATTCAGGCAGGATCTAATACTTCAACACAAACTAATGCTTATGTGCAGCTAATACAGGCTGGCACTTTAGAACAAACGACCGGCAATACTCGATGGTATGCTCCTGCTGATATTACAATTACTAATGTCATAGCAAGAGTAGGCACTGCCCCTGTGGGAGCTGACCTAGTTGTTGACTTGAATAGAAATGGTACATCAAATAGTATAGTTACAGTTTCAGACGGTGATAGTTTATCATTTAACGCATCTTCTATCAGTGCATCAGAGGGAGACTATTTAACTATAGATATTAATAGTGTAGGGTCAACCACTGCTGGATCAGATTTGAACGTTACAATAAAATATTTAATTTAGGAGAATATAATATGGCACTTACTACAGCTGAACAAACTTTTGTAGAAACAATTATGGGAGAAGTACCCGCAGATTTAGGATGTTATGTTTATCATGTAGCTGAACATAATACTCCAAAAGAATCTAGAGATTACTTTAATTCTATAGAGATAGAAAATCATGTCGGTATCACTACTGTATATAGAGGATACAACGACACTCGACCTAGACTTTATGCTATTATATTAACAGAATCCGCAGATAGCACACCTGTGATACCTGCTGAAGCTACAGGACTAGTGTCTGGCTTAGGAGAGTGATATGGCTTTTTTAAGATATGTAATAAGCGCATCAGCTGGAGATAACGCTACAACAGTAAATAACGTATTCTCTGATATTAAAAATTGGATAGACGGTACTACTACTGCCACTTCAGGTTTTAGTTCTACATATTGTAACACTGGAGCAAGTGAAATTGTAGGCACTATTCCCTCTAGTATTTATGATGACTGCGTTAAGAATACAAATACTAGTTCCACAAATGATAGCTATATAAGTGTTCGTAAATATCATAACGAATGGAGTACGTATAGCTCTAGTACACACCCTAGTAACTATTTTACACTATACTGGTCTATTTCTGGAACTTATGGAATTCGTATGAGAATAGGTAATGCAAGTCAAAGCAACTATATGCCTTATCCATCTACTAACTATTATCATGCAGGTAATACTAACGACAATTATAAACAGGACTATACACCTTCTAATACTACAATTTTTATGTGGTTGGAAGAAGATTTTATGGCTGTTCAAGTTGTGCACTCACAGGCTCCAAACTCTGATTCAATATTTATAGGTGCGTTTGATTTACCTAGAAGTGAGTATGCTGAGTATGCATACTCTGAAGATTCAGATTTTGGCAATATGTGGACATTTTCTTCTAGTATGAAAAATACTCACAATAATAGTGCTGTGCCTACCTATGATTGGATATACGCAGGTTCTAATGACTATGTAGATGATCAAGGAGTTAATCAATCTTATCCAGCAAACTATAATCAAGGATATGGTGATGGATTTAGTTCAATTGATAGTTATGCTGTGCATACAATTTATCCTACTCCATGGAGAATGATGCCACAAGTTAATATAGCAACAGGAGTTGGACATCAGTTAGTTCCTTGCTTTTCCGCTGGTGGAGGAGGAGAAGCTGGTACTGGATATTTTCCTATAACTGCAAGAATTAAAGGACTCTACAGAACTAGTGATAATTTTGCTGATACAGGTACAGCTATCTCTTATGGCGGTAATAACTATAGAGTAGCCCTAATTCATAAATGCGGGTCTAGCATGACTGATGCGGATAATACTTTGAACGCTTGCTATTTATTACCGGTGACAGGATAAGGAGAGAGTAATGTATATTAAATTTAAAGTAGGAGATGGAGGATATGCTAATGGAGGACATGGGTTGATGGGTGCTATTGACTGGGCTATGACAGCTAATGCAGCATCCACAGCTACCTCTTCGGATTTTACTGGATCTTTTAGCAATGAAATAAGCGATTTTAAAGTTATAGCAAATGATGAGGCAGGAGGATGGACAAATTTTGACGCTATATCCTCTGCTAGTTCATCGCATAATTGGAGTGCGGGTTGGGAGGCAGATTCTCCTAAAACAGGAAGATCTTTTAAAAAGAGGTTCTCAGTATCATCAAATACTACTCAAGCTGGATACTATGGACACTGGAGTCCTAAAGGGGGATTATATGATAATGATGCGTCATCTTACTTAAGAGCTTTGACCTCTTTAAGTTACAGTACAATTACTACTAATTCCGTAGCTCGTCATACATGGTTTTCTAACCTTCAACCAGCACAGTTTACTTGGGGATGGTGGAACTTATCAGTTACAAGTAAGTATGTATATTTTTGGCCTGATACTAATTCAAGCTCTCAATCAGGAACAAAATATTTTGCAGGAGTAGCAGACTTAGCAGGAACTCCCGATTATCTATTAAGTGCAATTTCAGATAATTTTAATTCTGTGGGTTTTTATGTGGGCGGCAGCAACGATACTGGAAGTCTTGGAACTTCAACTTCCGCCTCTTTTATGAATGACTATATTCACTACTATTTTGCAGGTATAGATGGAGGATTTTCAAGTACTGCATCTGCAACTAATGCTATGTTAACCCAATCAGGTGCATTACCTAGTATTAATGCGACAGCTATACCCTGGCAAATGCATCCTCCACACTACTATAACGTAGTAGATCAAACATATGAGCATCATCTACCTATTTTTAATGATTATGGTAGTGCAGTAGGAGCTTTACACCCCATTACTATTATGAGCCCTTTACGAGGTGTTCCTGCAACTCAATTAGAAGGTATTTATTACTATGGTATTCAAACTAATGCTAACGTAACCAGAAATTTAGAATGGTCAAATAGAGGAGCACATGCTCATGACGGAAGAACTGTTTATGATTCAAATGGAGATAAATATGTGCTTTATCACTCATATGGTAGTATGCATATAAAAGCTATACGAGCAATGTGAGTTAAGTATGGTTTGGAATGCATCTAATGGGACAATATTTTATACTAGTGAGTTATCTTTAAACACTGCATATACTGCATCTGCAAATGCAGTTATACTGAATTCTGTTTTTGCAAGTAGTACTGCTGGTTATAATGTAACAGTAGCCACTTTTAATGCTGTTGGCACTATTAATTCAGAAATGTATTTATCTAATGTTTCTACAAATTCAGTTATATTAACAGCTAGTAATAGTGTTGCATTTTTAGGAGGTGCTGATACTATAAGTTTAAGTAATTTAACAAGCAATGTTATAAGTGATTCATTAATTGCTAGTGAAGTTACAGTTTCCTCTACACCAACAGACACAACACCTTCCCAAGTATGGATAGGTTAATAGGAGTTATACGCTAATGTCATTAATAAAAGTAGACCTAAGTTTAATTGACACTACCTCTGCTAGTGATGGTGATGTATTAAAGTACGTTAGTGCTAACTCTAAGTTAGAGTATGGAGAAGCTAGTACTGATAACAATACTTGGGTAAATGCTAATGACTATAGTACCTATACAACGGTATCTACGTTAATAGACACTGTTAACGCCAATGTAGACGCATTACCTGATTCAGCAGCTAATGACTATAGTACCTATACAACGGTATCTACGTTAATAGACACTGTTAACGCCAATGTAGACGCATTACCTGATTCAGCAGCTAATGACTATAGTACCTATACAACGGTATCTACGTTAATAGACACTGTTAACGCCAATGTAGACGCATTACCTGATTCAGCAGCTAATGACTATAGTACCTATACAACGGTATCTACGTTAATAGACACTGTTAATGCCAATGTAGATGCTTTACCTGATTCAGCAGCTAATGACTATAGTACCTATACAACGGTATCTACGTTAATAGACACTGTTCAGTCAAACTTAACTTCTGTAATAGGTGCCTCTCCAACTGCTTTAGATACTCTTGCTGAAATTGCTGCAGCCTTAGAAAACGACGCTAATATTGCAGTTACTTTAACTAATCAAATAGGTTTGGTATCCAGCAATGTAGATGCTTTACCAGATAGTGCTGCAAATGATTATAGCACATATACAACCGTAACAGCAAATACATATGATACGTATGTAACTCTTACAGGTTTAGTAGATACGGTACAAGATAATGTTGGAATAGTTAGTAACAATGCTAAGTTTAACTCCTCTAATTTTTGGGGATACTATGCTAATGAAACTGAATTAAACTCTAATTATATTCATGGTGGGTTTGCTCATGTTCATGGTACCGGACGAGCATACTTTGGACACGCAGGAAGTTGGGTTAAGCTTGCTCATGAGTCTGAAATAATCGAAGATAATAATACATTTGTAAATTCAAACGATCATGTAACATACACAACTTTAACAGCAAATACATATGATACATACGTTACTTTAACAGGACTAATTGACACAGTTCAAGATAATGTATCTGCAGGAAGTACAGATAATAATACATTTGTAAACTCTAATGATCATGTAACTTATACTACTCTTACAGCCAATGATTATAACACCTATACTACATTATCCTCTTTAATTGATACAGTTCAAGACAACGTTGCAGCTGGAGGAGGTTCTGGAGGTTCCTCAGGGGCATCTGGTGGAATTCCTATAAGTGATACTTTTACAACCTCTTCAAACTCTAATACTTTTTCTCTTAGTGAAAGCGTAACTAGTGCAAATTCTTTAATTGTAAGTTTTCAAGGGATAAACCAGGTTCCAAATGAAGATTATGTCATCTCAGGATCTACTCTTACTCTAATAAATACAGCCCCAATTACAGCAGGTTTAACTTTAGAAGTAAGGCACTTAAAACTATTAACAGTAACGAGTACTGATGCAACAATTTCTACAGCAAATGGAGTTACTACGTCGTTTACTTCTCCATTCGATACTAATGACCCTAATGATGTTATAGTAACTGTTGATGGTCTAATGCAGAGACCAACTACAGATTATTCTATTTCTGGAACTACTGTTACTTTTGGTTCTGCTCCTCCAGATGGTACATCGGTAATGATTCGACATGCAGCTGTTACAGCGAATTATCAATCTTCTAATTCTCAACAGTCCTCATTTTGGTTAACTCACTCAAACCTTACAGAATTACAAGCGAATTATATACCTGGTGCTTTTTCAGTTGTGGACTCAGAAGCTTCAGGATATTTTGGATACGGTGGTTCTTGGAGTAAAATAGGTAAGCATTCTGATATAAATTTAATACAAGATAACGTAGATTCTCTAACTTCTACAGTTGACAGTACTAATGCAAACCTGTACAATACTTATAATACAGTCACTGCAAATACTCATAGCACCTATGTTACTTTAACAAGCTTAATAGATACAGTACAAGATAATGTAGCTGCTGGAAGCGGAGGCGGAGGTTCTCAAGAGTCTTGGAATACTATATCTTCTAATATAACTCTAACTTCCAATACTAATTATTTTATAGATTGTGCAAATACAGCAATTACAGTAACTCTCCCTTCGCCTGTATATGGAGCTAAAATTAAACTTATTGATGCCACTGGCTCCGCTAACACTAATGCTATAACTATTAATAGTGGAGGTAATAAGATTATGGGAGATGCAGGAGATATGACTGTTTCTACACATAGAGCAGCATTGACCTTAATCTATTTTAATAGTGATTATGGCTGGTTACTAGGAGAGCTATAAATGGCTACATCATCTATCACAGCATCTACACCTTACCAATGCTCTGCTAAAATAACCTGGACAGAATCTCAGGCTTAATAGGATTGAAATATGGCTATAACTAAAATACACCCTTCTACTATAAGTTCAACCGGAGCTACTGACGGTCAGCTGCTAAGCTTTTCTACTGTTAATGGAGTGGCATTTGTAGATAATACTAACTATGTACAACTCGTAAGAAAAGGTGAATTAAGTGCAGTTACAGGAAATGCTAGATGGTATGCTCCCTCTGCGATATCTATTAGTAATGTAGTTGCTAGAGTTAGTACTGCCCCTGTAGGTGCTGCACTGTCAGTAGATATAAAACGAAATGGTGTGTCGAACAATATTGTGACTATCGCTGATGGGGGATCAGAGGCTTCAAATGTAACTACTATTACTGCAAATGAAGGTGACTATTTTACAATAGACGTATTGAGTGTGGGCAGTAATACTGCAGGTTCTGATTTACACGTGATTATGAAGTATACTTAGGAGATTAAAATGACTGATGAAGAAAGAAATGCAAAACTAGCAGCAGTTTACTCAACAGATAGCGGTTGGATATATAGCAACGTTAGTTCAAATTCTTACAATGAACCAAATGATCTTAGAGAACATTTACAAACTCTTAATTTTGAGGGACTAGCTAAAGATGAACCTGAGATAATGTTTTTCAAAATTAGAATTAGAGATGACGAGGGAAACATATTAGGACCATATTTTTGGTTTAACGGAGAAATCAATAGTTCAGATTTTGAGTTAGTTCATTCGTACACAGGGAGCGGCTAATGATAGTTAAACTAATTTACTCAGGAGCTTCAGCAGCTAACATTATAGCAGATATAAATACTTGTATCGAAGGCGGAATTACAACTTCTTTAGACGGAAGTATAAAACGTCCTTCAAATTTAAATGCATCCTCTACTGAGTCTATCGTATATGGAACAAATTATGCAAATACAGGAACAGTATATAATGATAATGCAACTGGAGATCACTGGGAGAAGAAGCATAATTTCTATTCAGGAGTAACTAATTGGTTTAGTTTAGAGCTTGATAGCGGATATTTAAGTATACAGGGTGGCTTAAACTACGCAGATCAAACAGTAAAAAATACAACTCTTACTAGCACGGGTATAGTTCTTGATACAACATCAAACACAGATACATATTGGTTAGGTGTTACTGATGATATATTTTACTTTTACTCAAGAGGTAGTTATGCTATAGCCGCTGATTTACTTAAAAATGGTCTAAACTCTGTGTTCACAGAAACAACTACTTTTGGTATATTTGCTGGAGGATTAACAGCAGGAAGCGGTATCTTACCTCATACGTATGATTCAGAGTTTAGACAATATCAAGAACAGTCAAGCTTATATCTACACAGTTTAGGCGCTACTAAAGGAGTTTTAAGCGCAAGTGACTCTTCAGTAGCTTATGTACCTTTAGACACCGTTTCTGTAGGTACACGAACTAAAGGTATGTGGCAAGTATTTGGTATGCGTTCAGCATATCCTTCACCTGTTTTTACTGGTGGAGGTATACTTCAAGATTCAGATGATAAATACTATTTTACAACAGGAATTAGTTTATATTCCGTTGAAACAAACGCAACGTTGGTAGCTACAGGTGGTGATACAGTAACAGGCAATCAACTTATTTTAGAAGGAGAATAAAATGTTATGTAAAGTGATTATTGATGGAGACGCAGATGCAGCCTCTCAACACAGATCTTTGATGAAAGCTATTAGAGCAGTTGCAACAGCTTCGGCAAACTCAACTCCTTCAGCTACAGGACATTTAGCTAGTAATAGTACAGCTGATTCTTATGAACTTATAGATACAGTAATTGATAATACAGTTGCAGGAGGTTGGACTGAGTTAACGACCAGCACAACTCTTGTAGCAGACTCAGCTAGCTCTGCTATTACTACACCTGAACTATTAACTCTATATACCACAACAGGAAAGTCAGGAAGACCCTACTCTTTTATTCATTTTTATGGCGGTGCATATGGTGCGAACTGGATCGATACAACATACTCTAACTCAATTGGAATTGTGTGGGGAACAGGAACTTTAGCACAAGCTGAATGGGATTATAACTATGATAATACTGGAGATGAAAATTGGAATAGATGGTTTAACGTTAGCTCTCAAAATGGTAAGAAAAATACTGGTGAGGTATGTTTTCTACCTGCACAGAGTGTAGGAACAGGTAATACTACTCCAACAACCGCTGGATTTTTAAAGTCTTATGATGATTATGCCACGTATAATAGAATATACTATATTGCAGCTAATTCTACAGCTATAACAATAGCTGCTTGTGGGCAAGACGGCACAACAGAGCATACGCTGAGTACAGAAGGGGCTGACTATTACCAGAGTGGTGGGTTTTTTCACTGGGGAGAACGTACTAACACAGCTTGGGAAGACAACTATAATGATAATCCATATTGGGTAGCTATTTGGCAATTAACTAATAATGAACAAACTGCTTATAAAGATGGAGGGTACTGGACTAGAATGAGAAGAAAAGACGTAAACGGAACTGTAACAGGACCGTTCTCTCATTTTGATTTTTGCACTGCTCAACATGGTAACTATAAAAGAAATCCTTTGAATGGTGCATTTAATGGGACTTCAGTTTCTTATCATCAGTATGAATCTGATTATTATAGGAGAGACACATACTATCCAGGTAATGTGACCAGTGTTACACAAGGATTATGGATTCCAGCAACTACTGAAGCTCAACTATTAAATGATATATTTGGTACCACCGTTAATAATTATGCTATGTATCACAGTGATTATAGTTTATGTAGTCCTCTAATGACTGGAGCGTATTCAAGTGCTTATCTAGTAGCGGGAGGACTAATGTACTCTCCTGAAGCTGATTCAAGCACAGGAGCACAGATACCCCCAGCTATTCCGATTAGGATTGAGTCTGAAGGTGGTACAAACGCAGGTGGGTATATGAAAAATATATTCAATAGCTGCCAAGTAAGAGACTATACGTACTTAGACTCTATACGAATAAAAGAGGCTGTTTATACATTTAATGGATCTAAGTATATTTGTTTAAATAGAGGCACATATAGAACTAATTCTAACATTGAGCAAGATCTATTCTGGATTCATGTCTAATGGCTTATGACACAGCAAATGCAAATGCAACCACATCAATATTTAATTACTTAGCTAACTCCAATCCTACTATTGGAATAACACTACTTGGAGTTACTAATAACTCTTCTCAAAATGTAAGCAGTTTAGCAGTAAGCACTGTAGGCCTTTTTAATGATGCGTCATTTACTCCTACAATTACATATACACTGCTTAAAGATGATGCATTTGCTGTCGCTGCAGCAAGCGGATCTGGAAGTTCTTCTTCAGAAGCTGCTGAAGTTTGGATTGGTTGATAACTTTTTACTAGATTTAAAATAGTAATTAAAATTATAAAAATTGACTAGCAGGCGTAATTTATTTAAAATATAGTAAAAGTAAGCAGGAGTAATAATGGTACAATCACTTTCATATTTAGCAGCTAATACTAAGCTTGGAACTGGGGACGATAGCGTTAGCCTTGTAGCTAGCGGTAACTCTTTTGTCATCTCTGACGGAAGCCAGTCGTCAACAATCGCTGCCGGAACTGATTTAGGTTCTGGAGGTGCTACTGTATATGCTAATTCTCAAGCTTTTCCTCTTACAGGACTAAGTGCTGGAGACTTTGCTTTTGCCTCAAACAACAATACTCTATATATGACAAATGGATCTGGTTGGTATAAAATTGCTCTTGTTAATCAAGATCCTAGCATCAGCCTCAGTGCAACCTCTGTTACTACAGAACCAGGTTCTAATACAGCAAATGTTACCTATACTATTACTGAGCCTGAAGGCACTCCTACAACCATTACAATATCATATGACTTTACAGCTAATGCGAATATTGTTCATGATAGTTCTAACACAAGCCTCTCAATAACTAATACTGATTCTAATACGTATACTGGAACCGTTACAGTTACTGTATCTGATGGTGTTAATACTGGCGTAGGAACAATATCTCTTACTAATTCAGTAGTTATCATAATAGATAATTCAAACTACACTTCACTACTTGTTAAAGCATCTGGTAATGGTGGTACAAATACAAGTATTACTGATTCATCAACTAATGCTCACACCGTTTCTGTATATGGTAACACTCAAGCTACTTCGTTCAGTCCGTATCGTGCTAGTGGATATAGTGCTTATATTGACGGGAGTGGTTCTGATTGGTTAAAAACAGATACACATGCAGACTTTACTTTTGGAACTGGAGATTTTACAGTTGAATGTTGGTATTATCCCATATCAAAAGCTCAGAGCTATGCTCGTATTCTTCATTTTGGCCCATATTGGCTAAACAACCAAGCGTGGGGAATATTAGATAGACATGATTCATACAGTACCAAAATCACTGTACAAGCATATACCGGAGCTGTATTAGAGTCTTCAACAACCGTTACTGATGGTGAATGGTATCATATTGCGTTAGAAAGAAGTGGTACCACTATCACTCTGTATATAAATGGTATTGCAGAAGATACCTATAATATTTCTACAAATAATTTCCCTGATGCTTCATCTACAAGTTATCTGAATATTGGTAATGTAAGTAATGGTCCTAATCTTTCGGAAGCAGAAGCAAATGGATATGTTAAGGATGTTCGTATTGTAAAGGGAAGCGCTGTATATCAAGGCAACTTTACTCCACCCACTTCTTCATTAACAGCAGTCACAAATACAGTATTTCTTGGATTGACTAAGCCATATTTTACAGATGCATCTGGTCAAGGTCATACATTAACTCCTAATGGATCGATCACGCATGAACCAGTTTCTCCATATGATTATGTAGTCTATTCTGCTTCTACTCATGGTGGTTCAGTATACCTTGACGGGACTGGTGATAGTTTGGGTATTGCTGATGATGCATCGTTAGAATTAGGAAGTGGTGATTTTACACTAGAAGGTTGGTTCTATGCAACAGCTGCAGGCCCCGCTGATAATGTAATTGTTGCGAAATGTTCTCCTTCATATGCTCCTTATTGGGTTTCTTTCTACGGTGGCGCCACAATGCAGTTTTGTTCTTCAAGTACTAATAGTGGTTGGGATATAGCTAATAATGTGCAGTTTGGTTCAGCTAAGAAAAATAATTGGAATCATTTTGCGGTTAGTAGATCTGGTACTTCAATTCGATTGTTTCTAAATGGGGTTTTGGGTAACACTGTTACTTCTTCTGCTGCGTTAACTGATCACACTAGTCCGTTTACTGTAGGAGGCCAATATGGTGGGGCTAATCCTTTTACCGGATATGTTTCAGATATACGTTTAGTCAAAGGTACAGCGGTTTATACTGCAGCTTTTACTCCTCCAACCGAATCATTAACTGCAATTACAAATACATCAGTATTGATAAGCGGAACTGATGCTAAAGTATATGATGCGTCACAATCTTCCGGTACATTAACTTTATATGGAAATGCTGCTTCATCAACTACTCAAACAAAAAATGCATCATCATCAGTATATTTTGATGGTACTGGAGATTGGATACATCTACCTGCATCAGAGCAATTAGAACCTCTAGGTAACGATTTTACATTCGAATGGTGGTGGTATCCTACAACTCTCAGTCAAAGACAATGGTTTTTCCATTCTGCCACGGATTATTGGTTAGGAGTAGATTTTCAGACTACAGTCGGAAGAGGACTTGGGATGTGGGCCAGCAGTAACGGCTCTAGTTGGAATTTGCTTCATTGCGATGCTGGTGGTAATGGAATATCAAATACTAATCCAACATTAAATGCTTGGAATCATATCGCATATACTCGAAATGGAAACACCTTTACACTTTGGCTGAATGGAACATCAATTGTATCTGTTGGTAGTATAACTTCAAGCATTGTTAACAGATCTACAGAATCGAAGGTAATAGGTTCATGGGCTCAATCAAATCATCAATTACCTGTAGTGGGTTATATTGAAGACTTCAGAATTACTAAGGGTCTTGCACGTTATACAACATCATTTACACCACCAACAACAGAATTAGAGGGATAAAAAATGGCAACAAATAATTTTAAACTAATATCATCAGACTCAGTTAGTGGAATCGCTAACACACTGATCAATACAGCACCAACGTCTTCGACAATGGTGATACATTCAATATATTTAACAAATATAGGCGCTAGTGAAAGCTTTGCTAACGTACTAGTAGAAGATGTCTCTGCATCTACAACTACACACGTAGCATATAACGCATCAATTCCTGTAGGAGAAACTCTTATCTTTGATAAGCCCTTAAACCTAGAAACTGGAGATAAGCTATATGTTAGAGGCACAGATTTAGAAGTAACTGTGAGTGCGTTGGAGATTAGCTAGTGAGACAACGTTATCTAGGCGATTCAGTCACAATCATTTCACCAATTGATGTATTAACTGATAATACAAACAAACTTTATAACAATGGTGGAACACTATACTTTAACGGCACTGAGGTAGGGGCAGGTGCTGAAGACAATAACGCTTGGGTAAATTCAAACGACTATGCAACTTATACAACTCTTTCTGGATTAATAGATACAGTACAAGATAATGTTAGTGCAGCTTCAGACGCAGCAGCTAATGATTATAATACATATACTACAGTAACAGCTAATACATATGATACATATGTAACTGTTTCTGGATTGATAAATACTGTTAATGCAAATGTTGATGCACTACCAGATTCAGCAGCTAACGATCACACCACATATACAACACTTTCTGGGCTTATTGACACAGTACAAGACAATGTTACTGCCAACGAAAATAATGCTTGGGTAAATGCAAATGACTATACAACTTATAATACACTATCTGGACTAATAGACACAGTTCAAGATAATGTTGCTGCTTCTACAGGTGCTTGGACAGAGAGTGGTTCTGATATCTATTTTGCTACTGGTGCAGTAACTGTTGGGCCTGGTGCTAGTTATAATCCAGCATCAAATCTCTATGTTTATGGAAATACCTATGTTAGTGGAAATGTAGAAGTAGGAGACACACTAATTGAGCTATCTTCTATGGCTATTAAAACAAATATAGTACCATTAAGACAACAACTCTCTAAAATTCAATTGCTAAATCCTGTAGAGTATGATAAAATACAAACTAATAATCATGAACTAGGATTGATTGCAGAAGAAGTTTCTCAAGTATTACCTCACGTTGTAGCAGAAGGTAATACTGCAATCTCCTATACACGAATTGTTCCTGTATTAATTCAAGCAATGAAAGAACTTAAATCAGAAGTCGATGAATTGAAGAGAAAACTAAATGGCTCAACTTAAATCTGGAAGTACTCTAGGCGCAAACTCTATTGTTGACACAACTACTACTAGTATTACCTCTAGTAATTTTAATTTTTATTCACTATTTCCAGCTTCAATTATACAAGATGAGACAATAGTGTTTAAAGATGCTAATGATGTTGTTCAATTAGGCACTATTCAAGGTACTCTTTCAGTTTCTTTATCTAAAACGCCTTCAGCTTCATTAGAAGAAGAAGGTAATGTTATTACATATTCTGCTACAGCTACTCCAGTGCCTTTAGTTCAAGGACGAAGTATTAACTACTATCTAAGTGGTGATATTTCTCCATCTGACTTATCTCCTTCTTCAAATACAGGATCCTTTACATTCCCTCCTAGTAGTCCTGGGACAGCTTCTGTTGCATATACCGTAGTAAATGACGGCGTTACTGAATCTCCTGAAAGTTTAAGTTTAACACTTACTGATGTATATCCTGCTAATTCTATATCTACTACTATTCAAGATTTAGTTCCTAAATATGTAGGAGATACATCAGGCTATATAGTAGGTGGAGTAAATGCTTCATTTAACGGACTTGTGAGAGACATACAAAAGTTTCCTTTTTCTTCAGAGACTTCAGCTTCTTCTCTCGGTAATATAACTCAATATGCATACCGTTGGATAGGCGGAGCAGGGCCTACTTCAGGTTATATAATTGGAGGACTACACTATCCTAGTAGCAGCTTTCCAGGAACTAGCAGTATTCCTAATTATCAAGTTAAATTTCCATTTTCTTCAGAAACATTTAGTACAATGCCAGGATGGTTAACCACTCCAGCTACTTCAACACCAGGAATCTTCGACCATGCTACTCATAATAATGGTTCATATCTATTTGTAACAGGAGGTACAACTTCTCCTGCTCCAACATTTAATCATGTTGAAAGAATGCCTTTCAGTTCAGAAGGTTCTTGGGTAGATATAGGAGAGCTTACATATATTTCTCGTAATCATGGGGCACACTCTTCTGCTACTAATGGTTATACAGTAGGAGGAAGCGGGAACTTGGTGGATGATGCAATGGTGAAGTTTCCTTTTGCAATCTCAGGATCGTCGTCTACTGATATCGGAGAGCTTCCTTATAATATGAGTTTTGATGGTAGTGGAATATCTTCCTCAGAGAATGGTTATACAGTAGGTGGAGGCTCACCCCCTTTTCTCTTAAATAGATCTGTATATAAGTTTCCATTTTCATCTGATACTCCTGCTTCTACTCTAGTTAATCAAAATACATATTTTGGATCTACACATTCTAGTCAAACTGATGGCTATTCTTCAGGACAGCCTGGAGGTACAGCAATAAATAAATTTACATTTTCATCAGATGCTAATTCATCTGATATAGGAGAGCTGAATACTGGTATTTATGGTAGACCTTCAGCAGCATTTCATACATAATGGCAATATTAAAACCCGACTCAACGAGCAACTCTAAACCACTTGTAGGTTCTACACCGACTATCAATGTTTCTAGCATTGAAGGTTCTGCTAATGCTACTGTACGAGCATTATCAAGTGATCCAGACGGTAATCTTTTATTTACTGATATCTCTCCTCTTACTGTTTACAGCTTTTATGAGATTATCTTTCAAGGTACAGTGAGCGGTTATACAAGTGGAGGGTATTCTCCAACAGTATCTAGTACATTATCTACAATTGAAAAGTTTCCTTTTAGCTCAGATACAAATGCTACAAGCGTTGGCGACTTAACACAAGCAAGATCAAGAATGACAGGACAGTCGTCATCGGATAATGGGTACACAAGTGGCGGTTTACCAGCTCCAACACCTCCGTTTGGCGGCAGCATTATTGAAAAATTTCCATTTAGTTCAGACGCAAATGCGGTAGGTGTTGGTGATTTAACAGTAGATAAATATGATATGGCTGGACAATCATCAGATTATAATGGTTATGTTTCTGGTGGTCAAACTCCTTCAATCATCAACACTATTGAAAAATTTCCTTTTAATTCAGATACTAACGCAACTGACATTGCTGATTTGACAATAGCAAGATATGGTGGATCTGGTCAATCATCAACTACTCATGGATATACATCAGGAGGGTATTATGATAGAGATATCATAGATAGGTTTCCTTTTAGTTCAGATGCAAATGCTTCTGATGTAGGAGAGCTAACTTCAATTAAAATTAGAGCGTCTGGTCAATCTTCACGTACCCATGGATATTCTTCTGGAGGATATTTTTCTCCAACCAATACTGCAATTAATGTTATAGAAAAATTCTCATTTGCCGCCAGCAGTAATGGAGCTGATGTGGGGGATTTAACAACAGCAAAATGGAATATGTCTGGGCAGTCAAGTGTTACTAATGGTTATGCAGCTGGAGGTAGAATATCAACTCCAGTTTATACAGCTATAATCGAAAAGTTCCCATTTGCATCAGATACAAATGCAACAAATATTGGAAGTTTAACTCAAGTTAAAAGCACTGAAGCTGGACACCAAATATAATGCTAACAACATTTATTAATTAATAAACGAAAGGTAAAATAATGACACCACAAGAAAAATTTAAACGAGATAAATATGTACTTTTTGATGATGTAATATCAAAAGATATGTGCACTTTTCTAACAAACTATATGCACTTACGTAAAGATGCAGGTTATATGACTCCGCCAGTTTCAATGGGAGGAGATGATACTCAATGCCCAAAGAGTTGGAGTATTTATGGAGATCCAGCTTTTGATACGTTATTATTACAGCTTGCTCAACCGCTATCAAATCTTTTAGGTATGCAACTAATTCCGGCATATACCTATGCACGTATTTATCAGCCTGGTGAAATTCTAGAATGGCATAAAGATCGTCCGTCTTGTGAAATATCAGGTACAATGACGCTTGGCATGTCTAGTCCAACAGATATCTGGCCTATCTATGTAGGCAGTCCAGACTCTACAAAAGAAGAAAAAGTAGGTAATCCAATTAATATTGGGGTCGGAGAACTTATGATGTATGAAGGATGTGAAGTACCTCATTGGCGTGATGAATATACAGGCACTTGGCAAGCTCAAGTATTTATTCACTATGTACGTGCTAATGGTCCATATGCTGCAGAGCATAGATTTGATGGACGTCCAAGTCTAGGTATTTTTAAACACTCTGACGAGTATAAAAAGCAAACAGACAGAATTATTCAATATGCTTTAAACAAACCGAAAGAAACTTCTGTTTCAAAAACTGAACAAGTTCAAGCACAAGACTCAATTAAACCTTTTAAATTTGAGGTATAAAATGCTATTACTAAATAAAGAACTACCACCAACTCCGTCATTTATTGTACATGATAAAAATACTTGTCCTGATGATCCAAAACTATATTTTTCTCCTGAAGAATGTATGTGGATAAGACAGTGGGCAGAAAAAAGAACTCCACAATTTGCATCAGTTGGTGTAGGAGAACAATCTGAGGTACGTCGTTCAACTAGAGATGTGTATTTATATGGTATGCCTCGTGATGAAATAACTGATGGGGTATTTAGAAAGATACTATATCAAGTAGACTATGCTAACAAAAATGCCTTTAATTTTGAGTTAACTGGTATTTTACATGATCTTCAAGTTCTTAAGTATGATTCAAAAACAGAGCAACATTATGATTGGCATATTGATATTAGCGGAGGAAACTCTTATGGGCGTAAAATCTCTTACAGTTTACAGCTAAGTGATCCTTCAGAATATGAGGGAGGAACTTTAGAAATTTATGATGGCAATAATCATATTGTGCCTCAAGCGCAAGGTACAGCAGTGATGTTTCCAAGTTATATGTGTCACAGAGTAGCTCCGGTTACTGCTGGTACTCGTTGGAGTTTAGTAATTTGGATTCAAGGATCATCACATTTTAGGTAGAAAACAAAATGGCAAAGTTAAAGGATAACTCAACCGTAGGCGGTAATGTAATACTTCATGAAGGAAACATAGATTTAGATAATTTATCTAAACTAAATACTCCTACTGGATCTAATAACTCTTTAGTAACATTTTCAAACTCTACTAGTAGTTTTACGTTTATAAACCATCCTACTTTACCATCATACTCAGTAAGCGCGAATGTATCTTCTACTCAAGAAGGAAATACTGTTGCGTTTACTCTACAGACTGATAATGTAGATTCAGGAACTTCAGTACCTTATACAATAACAGGAATTACTAGTGGGGACTTATCAAGCGGTAGCTTAACTGGAAATTTTGTGCTATCCGGTTCTTCAAATACTTTAACCTTCACTCTATCGGAAGATGTTTCTACTGGTGAAGGCATTGAAACAATGACACTATCTCTAGATGATTATCCGTTAGCCTCTGCCTCTATAGAAGTTTTAGACACTAGTAGTATCTAATGATTTTAGTATACATAGAGCATTTCCCTGTTAAGCTTCTTACTCCCGAGTTTCCTCGTCCACCTGAGTTTTTTAAGACTCGTCCAGAGTTTGTAGAAATGCAAAAAATTATAATTGACAGCATTCGTAAAAATGGGTTAAAATATCCATTATGTGCTAGAAATAAAAATGATGATGGTGAGTTGTACCATGTTGGAATGGGTATGCAACGTCTAGCCGCATTAAAAGAAATGCAAGCTGATACTTGTAAAACTATAGTAGCTTGTAAAGAAGATCAACAGTTTATTCCTGTTGGAGAGTTTGTAAAAACTAAAGAACATTTAGAACAGATATTTGGTTGTCGATTACGAAAGTTTACGTTACAACCAAACTGTTTTGAAGCACAACCAAACGAAGATCTCAAGCAATGGGATCCTATATATTTAAAGAGGGGACATAATGAGTAATGATATTATTAAGTCAAAAGACTTAAATACTTGGATACAAGATCACCAATCTACTCATTTGAGTGAGGTATTTTCTGCAAAGAATTTACCTAATGTTAAAAGTTTTGGAAACAAAACATTTGCTGAAAACGCAGCATTAGCTGAAGCAGCTATGTTAAACTGCGTAGAAACAGAAAGAATTTGGAATAGATCACATTCTCAATGGACTTGGAGACATATTAACTTAAGCTACGCAGCACCAATGAAGAATCTAAGACAGATTAGTGCTGAAGTAAGTTCTAAGCGTCAAGCGCTAGAAGAGGCTAAGTGGAACTATCTTAAAACTCAAGCAAAAATTAAGATTAAAGAATCACAAGTAGAAAAAGAGAAAGATCCAAACAGAAAAACGCTTTTAGAGATTGAATTAGCAGAAATGAGATCTTCTAGCGCTGCTGGAATGAAATATGTAGAAGGAGCTATGAAAGATGTTATAACTCTTTCAGAACTCTACGACCAGTTAAAAGCGCCCTATGAAGGTTATACAGAAGAAGACTTCGAAAAAGAAGAAGCTAAGTCTCATTTAAAACGTAGTTTAGTTCAATGTTTAAGAGATATCCGTCAAAGCGGACGCATAACTAAAGGCGAACAAGAATATCTAGAACAAATTGGGGTTAATCCCGGAAAAATATTTCAAGACATGATGCGTTACTTAGCACAAGAAGAACAGTCTGATGACTACACTGTAACAGGTATGTATGAGTTTTTAGATGATATGTGTGATAAGTTAATTGATCAGCTACATGTTGATGACATTAGAATGAAACTTCAAGGTCTAGAAAACAGAATTCTTGATGATGCCTTATTTAAAGGAGATCAATAATGATTGTTGAATACATGTTAGAACAAGTTGGTAGAGGCGATGCAAAACGTGCTCCTACTTTTATTAGAGATGGTGGTTACCACTTTAATAGTTCCGACTATACATATGTAGGTTGGGTGCCTAACCTAGCTGAAAGAGAATTTTATATTCCTGACTCATTAACAGTACTAACTAGAGAAAGTATTGTAACTCGCGCTCTTGCAATGCACGCTGCTAATACTATGCAACAAGAAGATCCTGATAATGAAGGACAGTATATTGATATGACAGATGCTGAAGTTACTTCTATGATGCAACAATGGTGGGATGCTATAATCGCTCAGTATGTTCAAAAACCTGCTTCAGCCACAATCGAAGCTGATACTGATAATAACCATATTGAAGTTAAAGTTACTTTTGCAAGAAAAGGTGTAGTAATTAGTGGGACTCCTCAATTAACTGTAGATGTTGATGGGAGTTCAGTAGTTCTTAGTGCTTCAAGCACTAACTATAACTCAATTATCTTTAGTGCAAGCCATACTTTAAATGGAGGAGAAACAATCACAGTATCTGCTAGCTCTTCTATTGACTTGAATGGTGGAACAATTACAGATGGTACAGATAATGCATTAGTAGCATTATCGCTTTCAGAGGATGTAACTGCTACAGTGTAGTATGAGTGAACCATATTTTAAAGTACCAATTGAAAAACTGACTGCAAAGCTACCTGACAAGTTTGGATTTAAAGAATTCAATCCTAGTCAGGTAGCAATGCTTGAGGGGTTAGAAGATCATCGCTTTTGGGTACATATCTCAGCAAGAAGAACAGGTAAATCTAGTGCTGCATCGGTACTAGCTCTAGCAAAACTACTAGAGCCTGGACAACAAGTAATTGTTGTAGCTCCTGACTATAACTTATCATCTATTATTTGGGACTATACTACAGAACTCATACAAGCTTTCGGTATAGAAACTAAGCGACTAAATTTAAAAGATAGAGTTGTAAGACTTATCAATGATAGTACCTTTAGACTACTATCTGCAAATAATAGAACTAGTCTAGTTGGTCGAGCTGCTCACCTATTAATTGTTGACGAAGCAGCTATTATCCCAGATGACGAATACTTTACAAGAGATTTAAGACCCGCGCTATCTACTTATCAAGGAAGTAGAGCTCTTTTCATATCTACTCCACGAGGTAAGCAAAACTATCTCTATGATTACTATCAGCGTGGCGATGACGATAACTACCCGGAATGGGGTAGTGGTTTATATGCTTGGCACGTTAATCCTGCCCTAAAAGAAGCAGATATTGAAGAAGCAAAAAAGACTTTACCCCCAACAATCTTCCAGCAAGAGTACTATTGTGAGTGGACAAGCTTTGAAGGGCAGATTTATAAAGTTGATGATTCTGTGCATCTAATAGATGCTAAAGAGCATATTTTACCTCAAGACCAACGTTATACCTTTATAGCAGGATTAGATATTGGTTTTAGAGATGATACAGCTTTTGTAGTAGTGGCTACAGATGGTGAAAATTATATAGTAGTAGACGAATATGTTGCAACAGAGGGTACTACCTCTTCTCATGCAGAAGTGATTGGCGAAATGATTGAACATTGGGGGGTTGAGAATGTTTATATTGACTCAGCTGCTCAACAAACTAAAGCTGATTTAGCGTATGATTATGATATCTTTTGTGAAAACGCAATAAAATCTGTTAATGATGGTATCAGTTATCTTCAAGTACTAGTACAAAATGAAAACATATTTTTTGATATAGAAAATGCTGAAAGAACTTATTCTAGTGTAACAGCATATAGATGGAATACAAAAGGAGAAAAAGCAAAACCTTTACATGATTGGAGTTCACATTGTTGTGACGCTTTAAGGTACGCTATTTATTCTTACTCTAAAAATTCCTCAGTGAGTATTTATGCCTAAAAAAATTAAACCAATGAACTCAGTAAAACGTGGTATGTTTCCACTAAGAAAGAAACATACTACAAAGACTCTTAAAAAAGATGTAGCTAGTTTGAGAAAGCTAGGTTATCCAGTAAAACTAGCTACTCATACTCTCACAACTAATACAAAGTCACTCAGCAAAAAGAAAAAGAAAACACGAGGTTTGGTTACAACAGTTACAAAACGCAATAAAGCAAAAAGATAGAAAATAAAATTTTGACTGCTATGTAATTAAAGTTTATAATAATGTCAGAACTTAAAAGAATCCCAGTAAAATATGTAAGAGATTATATTAAAAAACATTACAGCTACGGTAAGAGTTGTTATATATGTAAATCTACTAGTAATTTAGAGCTTCACCACTTATATAGCATTTCTGAACTATGGAACAACTGGGTAGATAAAAGAAATCTAAATATAACAGAATATGAAGAGATAAAAGAACTACGAGTAGAATTTTACGAAGAACACTTAGATCTACTCTCTTCTGAAAACCTTTATACACTATGTAAAGCTCATCATGAGAAGTTACATTCTATATATGGTCAAAGATACTCAAATTGGCGATCAGAAAAAGTTAAAAATTGGATTGAAGCTCAAAAGAATAAGTTTGGAGAAACTAACTAATGGCAGGCCCTATATCTTGGATTAGAGAAAAACTAACTAGAGAAAAACTAAATCCAATTCAACCTTATCTACAAAGCCAAGAGCCCTTAATTCAACCTGATAGTAATGTAGATTTTAGAGCTGCTTATGATCAAGTTGAAATTATTCATCGCTGTATAGAGATGATTATAAACTCAGCAGTAGGTATACCATTTGCAGTTGAAACAGGTCCAGGTGGAGGACCAGTTAAAAAAGTTAATAAACTTTTAAACGAGAGACCTAACCCCTTTGAGGATAAAATAAGATTTTTACGTCGTGGACTTTTTGATTTTTTAATTGACGGAAATGCATTTTTCTATTATGATGGTAATGATATATATATTTTACCTGCGAACGATATAGAAATCGAAACTGACGCAAAACGATTTATAAAAGGTTATACATATCTACTAAGCGGTGCAGGATCTAGTTACGACTCAGGATTTGAACCATTTGCAGGATCATCTACAGGTAGAAACAGAAGCCCTTCTACTGGAGTTAAACAAGAGACTAAAATTTACTTTGATGCTTCAGAAGTTATTCACGTAAAAGATGACAATGAAGAAAGTATTTTTAGAGGTAAAAGTAGATTAAAAAGTTTAACAGATTTAATTAATCTATACTACGCTCTTTTAAAATTCCAAAGACAGTTCTTTAGGAATAATGCAATTCCAGGGGTTGTTTTAACTACTGATAATGTAATGAGTGCAAAAGTAAAAGAAAGATTACTACAATCTTGGAGATCTAGTTATACTACTATTTTTGAAGGTGCTAGAAACCCTGCAATTTTAGATGGTGGACTAAAAATTGACAAGTTTAGTGATATAAATTTTCAAAACTTAGATTTTGAAAACAGTGTTGAAAGATTACAACAAGATATGGCAAAAGCTTTAGGTGTACCATATGTCTTGTTAAAAAGCGGGAACAACGCGAATATAGCGACTAACCAGGTTTTATTTTATGAACATACAATAATTCCAATTGTACAACAATTTGCTAGTGCGTTCGAACACTTCTTTAACTCAGTTAAGGTTAGACCAGAATTAAGAAATATACCTGCTTTACAACCAGATTTAAAAACACAAGCACAATATTTTACTTCTTTAGTAAATGCTGGAATTATAACTGCGGATGAAGCTAGAGAAAAGCTATACTTCCCTAAGTTAGAAGAAGAAGCTACAGCTAATATTAGAATACCTCAAAATATAGCAGGAAGCGCAATAAGTCCAGAACTAGGCGGTAGACCTCCTGAAGAAGATAAAACGGAGTTAACAAATGAATGATAAAAAATTCTTTATAAATAGTGATGATATCGAAATTAAAAGTAAAGATAGCACCACTAAGAGTAAATTTAAGATTGCAGGATATGCAAATACTAAAGATAAAGACAGGGTTGGCGATATCGTACTTCCAGAAGCATGGGCAAAAGGAGTAGAGAACTATCGTAAAAATCCTGTATTACTTTATCAGCATGATCATGGTAAACCGATTGGTAGATCAGATGTGGTTAGAGTCGATAAAAAAGGAATCTTTGTCGAAGCTTCTGTCTCAGATGCGGCAGAAAAACTACACGGTGTACAAACATTAATTAACGATGGAGCACTAAAAAGCTTTAGTGTTGGTTTTAGAGTTAAAGATGCGGATTTTGATAGAAACTCAGATACTTTCGTAGTTAAAGATCTAGAGTTGTTAGAAATCAGTGTAGTGAGCGTACCTGCCAATCAAGAGTCTTTATTTAGTATCAGAAAAAGTTTTGAATCTGATGAAAGCTATGAAGAATTCAAAAAACAATTCATATCTGAAAAAACTAATGAGGAGAATGAAATGACAGAAGAAGCTCAAGTAGAAGAGATTACTGAAGAAGTAATCGAATCTTCAGAAGAGGTTAAAACTTCAGAAGAAGTAGTTGAGAGTATTGAAGAGAAATCTGAAGCAGTAGTAACTGATGCAGAATCTGAAGAACTAGATACTAAATCATCTGCTCCTGAAGTAGAAACTATTAAAGAAGAGGATGAAGAAGCTAGTTATGAAGATCCAACTAAACCTATCCCATTCTATAATATGTTAAGTGCTGAGACATCAAAACTTAATAACAACGACTTTGTTAAAATGAACGGGCAAAGATATGTAGTGACTAAAATTGCTACAGCCGAAAGCCCATCTTTTATATTTAAAGAGGTTGACATTAACGGTAATTCCAGCGATAATACAATTAAAGTTGATGCTGTTAATTTATCTGTGGTCAATACATGGGATCTTAATACTAAGTATGATGTTGTACTAGTAGATCATGTAGATGCTACAAATTATACAGATTCAGACAGAGAGTCTATTAAACAACAATTCGAAGAATATGTTAAAGCCTCTGAACTAGATCTTTATTCTATGAAGAATAATGAAAAGATTAAAACAAGTGTTGAGTTACAAACAACATTAAACAACTTGATCAATCTAAAAAGCATGGAAGCCGGCTCATGGAGTGACACACACTATGGAATGGCTCAAAGATTCACTAAAACTATTAAAGCTCTAATCAACCTTCCAGAGGAAGAAGATAGAAACTTCGCTTTAAGTTTACACGGTTATCTAACCGAAGATAAGGAGAACACAAAAATGGCAACTCAAGATATTGGTGATACCATTAATGTAGAAACACAAACCCCTGCGGCTCCTGCTGTTGAAGAAAAAGCAGTCGCTCAGGTTTCAGAGCCAAGAGTAGCTGAACTAGTTAAAGAAGCTGGCACAGTTATTGAAAAGCAATCTGAAGAAAAGATTAAGGCTAATGACGAAGATCATGAAAATTCTCGTCTTGCTGAAGAACTTGCTGAACTTAGAGGTCAGATGAAAGCTTATAAAGAGCAGATTCATTCCTTTACCGAAAGCAAAATGATCTATCAGGAGAACACTCGTAGAAATACTCAGTTCTCACAGAAAGATCTATCAAATGCATATTTCCTAGCTAAAGCTCTACGTAAGAGCCCAATGGATACAAAAATGGGTATGCGTATGAAAGACGTTGTTGCTGGTAACTCAGTTGATGCTTTCGAAAACGCCTTCTCAACAAACGTATACGAAGAAATGAGACAGCAGCTTGTTGTAGCTCCTCTTTTCAATCGTATTGAAGTAAATGCACGTCAATTCTCAGTTCCAGTAGCTGATGAAGATACAGATGATGCAATTGCACAATTCGAGTCAGGTACATATACAACTGATACAAATAGCTCTGTACCAACAACTAACCAGCATCAGATTAAATCTGTTGAACTTACACCACATAAGTTCATGGTTAAGACTCACATTGCTAAAGACGAAGAAGAAGATACAATTCTTCCGCTAGTTGACTTCTTACGTTCAGCTGCTACTCGTCGTCTAGCTCGCTTTACCGATAAGGTTCTACTTCGCGGTACAGGTGCTCTTACTGGGTTTGATGCTACTGAGTCACTCTCAGCTGGTTCAACTACAGGTGTCGGCGGTGTTGCTTCACCAATTAAAGGTGTTGTCAACCACGCTGGTGCAGTTAGTGCCCTTAACCTCTATCGTGGTGTTGGCCTAACAGGTGCCTCCGCTAATACTGCTAAAGCTAATGCAGCTACTGTTGCTTCAGCTCGCGGTCTAATGGGTAAATACGGACTTGCTCTAGGTGAAAACCTAGTACTTCTAACATCAGTTGAAGGTTATAATGCTTTCGTAACTGAGACTGATTTCCAGACAGTTGACAAGTTCGGTGCTCAGGCAACATACCTAACAGGTTCACTTGGAGCCATCTATGGTATCCCACTATATATTTCAGAGTTCATGGACTCAGTTTCTGGCACAGCCAACAACCGCGTCCTTGCTACAATGATTTATAAGCCTGGATTCCTAATCGGTGAGCGTCGTGCAATGGAAGTTGAAAGTGAATATCTTCCAGAGCGTCAGGTAACTGCTATGTATATGTCAACTCGTTATGACATGAAGGCACTTACAACTGTCGCATCTGCAGCACTAAGCTCAACTTATTCTTACGCTGTTAACATCCTAAGTGGTGCTGAGTAAGAATACTTTTTAACCTAAGTAAAAAGGGGATGTGGGCCTCCAGCCCCATCCCCTTTTATTTTTTGGAGAATTCGATGCTTGTAACGCTTCTTGAAATAAAAGAGTTTTTAAAAATTAAGTTAGATAATGATTCCGAAGACGATAGATTAAATTCTATTAATACTTATGTATCGTCTCTCGTAGAGTCTTATTGTGGTAGGGTTTTTTCTTCTAATACCTATACTGAATATTTTGATGGAGGAATATCCTCCGTCTTTATTAAAAATCCACCAATTATTAGTGTTAATGAAGTATCTCAGTATCTTGGAGAGAAATATTCAGCGCTCGGAGGACCAGGTCCTTCTGGAGAGCAAATTGAATTAGAAGGTACAAGTCATACAGTTTCTACTATTGGAAATGCAAAAACAACTAAAAGAATTAAAAAATATGGAACATCTAGTCTAACTTTAGATGGGTCTGGTGATTATTTAAGTATTGGGTCTTCAACTGATTTTGACTTTGATTCAGAGCCTTTTACTATTGAACTTTATACTAGACCAAAAGCTTTAACTGATCATTGTTTGGTATCTAGAGTAGATGACTCTTCTAACTATTGGGAACTATCTTATGACGAAACTAACGGTATATATTTTAAAACAGTAGAGGATGGAACTGAAACCACATATATAGAAGGTGCTACCTTAACAGCCAATACATTTACACATATTGCAGTCGTAAGAAGTGATTCTGAGTATAAAATATTTAAAGATGGATCTCAGGTTGGAGATACAGTCACATCTTCTAATGCAGTACCAACACTAAGTTCTTCTGTTGAAATTGGTAGAATTAATTTAACATCTAACAAAAATTATAAAGGTAATTTAGATGAACTAAGAGTTTCTTGGATAGATAGATATTCCGCTAACTTTACTACTTTAACAAATCCTTTTAGTTCTGATGAAGATACTAAACTGTTATTACATTTTAACGAAGGACAAAACAAAACAGAAATTATAGACTTCTCTAGAAAAGTAAATGAGTATATGTGGTACGCTGAAACTGGAGAGATAAATTTTGATGCTGGTAGAGGCGGAGGAACTCCTCGTTTAGGATTCTTTAATCCTAGACAGTTTCAAAACTTTGCTAACGGTGTAAAAGTTAATTATACTGGAGGCTATGTAAGTGTACCTGCAGATTTAAAACTAGCTGCACTAGAAATGGTTAAAGTACTTTACAAAGGTAGATCAGGTGTTTCTTCTGCTAGATTAGCTGGTGATGATTCTGTAGCACATGAGCTTTCTATGGATGGATTTCCTCCTCAAATAAGACGAGTGTTAAATCTTTATAGGTTGCCTATATAATGATTTCTGTTTTAATCAACATTTCAGATAAAGATTTTGAAAAAGGCTTAAATGAAGCAAAAAGATTAAAAAGAGATCCTAATGCAGCTTTGGGTTATTTAGGTGAACAAATAGTTAAAGGGGTTTTTGAAGGTAAAGGGGAGGCCACTACCGCATCTGGTAAAGCAGATATTCAAGGTGTTCCACCTAGTGTTGTAGCTTCATTAATTAAAAAGGCAGAACCTGGAGTAGTTGAAGCAAGTATAGTATCTGAAATTCAGTCTACTATGGGGGTTTCAGATCTTGACATTGAAGCCAAGTTTACATTAGGTCAGTTAGCACCAGGTAAGTCTTATGAAGCAGCTGGACAACTAAAATTAACTCAAGCCACTCCTACTGTAGCTGCTAGTGTAGCAAATGACCCAGACTACATTTATAGACAAAAATTACTGATTACAGAATTAATTAGAATAGGATTAGGTAATACTGCTTTGATAACTTCTGTAGAAAACAACTTCAAAGAGTTACAAGAATTATCAAAAGTAACTCAAAAAGATGTAAAGGCTTTTCAAGATATGTTTATATCGGCAGTAGGAGGAGTAGAGGGACTAAATAATTTATTTGAGAGTGTGTTGAAAAATAATTGGAATGAGTTTATGAACGGTCCCTTTGGGATAAAACTTAAAAACAAAGCTAGAAATTTAACTGCACAAGTAAACGTAAGCGCACCTCAAGGTAAAACTTTAAGATTTTTTCAAACATTTGTAGGATTGAAGTTTAATAATAACGACATAGGATTCTCTTATTATGATAAGAACTCAGCTGGGATTAAAACTTATAAGTTCTTTTTTACAAGTGGTTTTGAAAGAAAATTATTAGCTGAAACTAGAAAAAAATTAGAACAAAATGCTATTTTATCTGTTGATACAAAAAATATAAGAAATCTTGGCTTTAAAGCAGGAGCAAAAACAGAACTAGGAGCATTATTAGGCTCTGCCGCTTCGATAGATAAATTAAAATTTTCTGTATCAATACCTACAGGAGGATCTATTCCCTTAGATTTTGTAGTAGATGCGTCAGCTTTATTAAATACAATTAGTAAAGATTTACCAAGATCTTTGACCCCTAAAAGATCTAAACAAAAAACAGGACAATTTATATCTGCCGTTACAATGACAAAACTCTTACAAGATGTAACAAAAAGCAGAATGAGAAAAGGGGGTGAGCCTACTCCACCGACATTAACATACAGAAGTGGTAGATTTATAGAAAATCTAAGAGTAGCTCAAGTAAACTATAGAAATTCAATCATAAGATATTATTCAAACCCTATCTACTACTCGTTAGAGCAATACGGATATGATGTTTCAGAGATGATTGAGGGGAGTCTAAGAAGTATCACTCAAAATTTATATTCTAGACAGTTTAAATTGATTCGTGGTGATATTTAAAAATTTATAATTGCCCGAGTCAACTCCCTATGATATACTCAATTTAAGTAAGGTGAAAAATATGTCTCAGAGAAGAGATATTGTAAACTTTGTAGTAGATAACTTAAAATTAATTGACGGGACAGGATCCCCTTTAAGTACTACATATAGATTCAAATCAGATCTACATGAAAATGTTTTTAGAGGGTACAAATTTATTGATGAAATAAATGATTTTCCTTCTATCTACATTGTAGCTGGAACAGAAACTAGAAATTATCAAACTCACGGTAATACCCAGTCTCAGTTAATTTTAGCTCTTAGAGCGTATATATACGATGAAGAATATGAATTACTAAATGAGCAATATGGTAATTTAACAAGTGATATAGAACATGTCATTTATAACTTACCTAAAACTCATTCACATTTTGAAATTTTAGACATTACTATACAGTCTATAAATACTGACGAAGGACTTCTAACCCCCTACGGAATTGTAGAATTACAAATCTTAGTTAGTTACGAAGTCACTTTATAAGGAGATAAATAAATGGCTAATTGCGGTCCTAATACACAGATTAACCTTCAGAGAAATACTGAAGTGTTTTGGTCAACAATTGACTTAAATGGTGGTGGTCTTTCATCAAGCATGAAACCTACTAACACATGGAGAGTCGAAGTCTTGGCTGGTTATGCATTCAACCAGAGTGCTGCTAATCAGGACATCACAACTCTTGAATCAGGTAATACACCTGATAGATCAACCCAAAGATTTAATACATCAGTTAATCCTGTTGAGTGGAGCTTCACAACTTACATTCGTCCAACAGGAATGATTGCAACTGACGGTTCTGATTCTCAAACTGGTAATTCAAAGCCAGTTGCAGATTGGTTCTTATGGCAGTCAATGATGTCAAACACTGCACCAGCAGCTAGTGGTGCTGAGACATCATCATGGGAAAACAATGGTATCTTCCATCTAAAGCATAGAGGTTTTGCAGACGCTGCTGACATTGGTGAGTCATCTAATGCTAACGTTACAGCTCATAGCTCAAACTTCCCATCAATGAATGAATACTCACTTTACTTTAAAGTTGATAATGTTGTTTATCAGGTTGGTCAGGCTGCTGTTAACGAAGCTACAGTTGATGCTGCTATTGATACAATCGCATCAACATCATGGAGTGGGTTTGGTACAAACCTTTACGAACTTACAGGTTCAACAAGAGACGAAGCTATCTCAGTATTTGGTGGTACATTGAATTCTGGAACATCAACTGCTGCTAACTCAACAATTGATGCTAATGGAGCTGCTGGTCAGCACTATCATCCATTTGGTTCTTCAAACGTTGCTGGTTCAGCTACAACAGCTGCCTTCATTAAGAACCGTCTAAGCTCAATTAATGTTGTATCTGCTGCATCTGGTGCTGCTAAGTCTTATACTTTCCCAGTAACAGGATTAAGCTGGTCTTACAACAACAATGCAACATATCTAACACCTGAAGAACTTGCTGCTCTTAATACACCAATTGGTCAGTTCACAGGTTCAAGATCAGTTACAGGTAACTTTACTGCATATCTACGTGCAGGAGCTAACCAGTCAGCTGAGTTCCTAAGAGATATTGTTGGTAATACTTCAACTCAAACAACTGGAGCAAGTGCTAACCTACAAATCGGTGGTACAACTGCACCATATTTCGCACTAAATATGGAATCAGTCCAGTTTGACTTCCCATCACATTCAATTGATGATGTGGTTGGAATCACAGTTGACTTCCTCGCACAGGAAACAGATCCAACTTGCGGTGATGAAGTCACAATTTTTGCTTCAGAAGTAAGCTAAATAATTCATGTCGAGGGGGTCATGAATGAATAATAACTGTGAGACAGCTATCCTTAACACGCAACAGTACCCCCTCGCTGATTGTAAGTTAGATACGATAGCTGTCTCTTCATTTTAAGGAGGGGAAACCTATGAGTATGATTAAAAATTTAATGATTGAAGAAAAAATCATTGAAGTAGAATTTCCAGACAGTGATGGTTTTTTAGTAAAACTATCCTATGTCGGACGTGACAAGCTAATGAAGATCCGTAATCGTGCATTAGTTTTTAAGTTTAATAAACGCACACGTCAACGTGAAGAAGAAGTCGATAACGATAAGTTTTTGGAAGAGTATTCAAGAGAAGTTATTCGTGGATGGAAAGGTCTTACAATTCGTGAACTAGCCCGCATTCTTCCAATTGACACAGCAGGTGCTGATATGACTAAGGATGTTCCTTACTCAGAAGAAGATGCACTAGAGCTATTAAAGAATTCAACTATTTTTGATCAGTTTGTTACAGACTGTATGAATGATTTTGAAATCTTTGAGAGAGATGCTATAGAGGTGTCGGAAAAAAACTAACTCGTTTCATATCAGAAAGACTCCAAACTGGAGGAATAACCAAAGAACAATACTTTCTGATGTGTGAACAAATGGGAACAGATCCTATTCCTGAAGAGATTCCAATTGAATACACAGATTTAGACTTTAATGGTCAATTGGCTCTGAAAATATTTAATATGCTTCCAGATAATATCGAAGGTATGAGCGGAAGTTGGTTAGGAAAAGACTTTTCAGGTTTAGGTGTTCTCTTAGATGTGTACGAGGTTGTAGAGCGTCAAAAAGTATTAGATTTAATGATGATACTAATTTCTGAAACTGATGCACACTACAAACAACAACAAAAGCAAAAAGCACAAAAATCTAAAAGAAGGTAGAACATGATTGGCCACCAATACTAATATTAACATCAATTACAAGTCTACTGGCGAGGGTAAAGCCCTCAAGACTATGGAAAGAGTCAATAAACAGTTAGGTGGTTTAGAAGCCGGTGCAAATAAAGCTGGTAAAGAGTCAGTAAGTTTAACTCGTTCTACTACTCGGTTAGGTCAAGCGTCAGCATCAGCTGGTCGTCAATTTGGTGCACAAGCAAGTGGACTCGGTGGTTTAGTCAGTGCCTATGCAGGTGCTGCTGCCACCGTTTTTGCGTTACAACAAGCTTTTTCTGCCTTAAACAGAGCAGCTCAAGCTGAAACTATTTTAAGAGGTACTCAGAACTTAGCTGCTGGTATTGGTGAAAGCAGTAGCAAAATTCTAACCTCACTTCAAGATATAACACAAGGACAACTTACTCTAGTTGAAGCCGCTGAAAAAGCAAACCTAGCCTTAGCTTCAGGGTTTAATACAAAACAGATTGAACAACTCGGTGAAGTATCACTTAAAGCTTCAAAAGCTTTAGGTAGAAACTTAGGTGATGCTTTTGAAAGACTAGTTAGAGGTGCTGCAAAATTAGAACCTGAACTATTAGACGAATTAGGTATTTTTACTCGCATCGAGCCAGCAGCTGAAAAATATGCTAAACAACTAGGTAAAACAGCTAGTGAG
>Ga0208427_1000047_pt1 | contig 45436 bp, 42 predicted proteins | sample DEB08_DNA_FD_184532 | JGI IMG/M metagenome (GOLD analysis project Ga0208427, IMG submission 184532) | Aqueous microbial communities from the Delaware River and Bay under freshwater to marine salinity gradient to study organic matter... | ecosystem: Environmental > Aquatic > Marine > Coastal ...
TAGACCTACAACATTACCGCCACCTGAAACAGGGTCTGTGGTTTGCACATTAAAGAATTTATTTCTTAGTGGCATTCCAGCATTTTCACCTGTTTGTGTCACTACTGGTACTTTACTAGCCATTGAGAAAGTTTTGGGTATATTATTCTTTAAAGTTACTTTATTTATATCAGTATCTGTTTCTAGTGTTACTTTATCTCTGATTTCTAAGTATCTAGAATCCATACCAGTTTCTTCGTTAGATTCAAAAGTAACAGTATCTTCTGATTGCCCTGCTTGTATTGTATTTTGTCCTGTAGCAGCAACATTTTTAAAAGCATTTTGATTTAATTCACCTGAAGTGCTTGCAGATATTGTTAATGTATCTGTAGATTCATCTGTTGATATAGATACATTAGAACCAGCAACAATATTAAGAGTATCACTTGCTTGGTCTGCAATAAGGTTAGAACCACCAGCTACTACTGTACTAAATCCATTACCTGTACCTCCACCACTTGAAGATATAGTAATAGTCTTAGTATTATTGTCTGTAGTTATAGTTACATTGTTTCCAGCTACTAAACTTAGTGTTTCAGATAGATTACCTGCCTGTACAGTGTCCTGACCTGAGACAACAAACCCACCAAAAGCGTACTGTTGTGAGGGTAGGTCAGTCCAAGATAGATTTCCGTAACCATCTGTTTTAAGAATTTGATTAGCGTTTCCGGTAGTTCCGTTAAGTAAAAATCTACCAGATAAAAGGTCTAAAGCACCATCTGTTGTTATTTGTACTTGTGGAGTTGAATCAGGAGCAAATATTATTTTACTTGAATTAGTTGTACCTACTACAAATGTACCGTCAGATAAAATACTCTGACCATCAAGGTACATATCATGTTCAACATCTGATATGTTTACTGTTGCATTACTTAGTTGGTAACCGTAAGGTGTACCATTGGAATCTACGTCAAATACGTGGTCGGCTGAGGAGCTCCCGCTTATCTGGCTAGTCGAACTATGAGTTACATCAGCCATTATTTATAAACTCAGAACCGAAACTTCCTCCTAACTGACGGTATATAAATTTTAGTCTTTCAATTTCTTCCATTACATTATTTACTGCATCAAGCCATTCTTCATATTCTGGGTGACCTTCGCCAAGTCTATCAACCATTAACTCAAAGTGAGCACGCTCAGCTTCAGCAATTCTTGCTAATATGTAATCTTTTTTAAATGTATCATTAACGAAACGATATTCTATTTCGTAAGGTTTTGAATCTTTTTGCTCTTCAGACATTATCCCTCCAACAATTCTACTCTAGCAGTTAAATCTGAAATCTGTGTGCTTAGTTCTTGTACAGCTTTTACTAATGGACCAACTAGCTGATAATAATTAAAGTGTGGGTGTCTATTTCCATCTACTTCAAATGCTTCACATTCTTCTACAGTATGGTGTACCCAGTTTGTTACAGTTCCATCTTCTTCTGTATATTTAAAATATGCACTACAACAATCATCTTGACAAGAATAATTACCTTCTTCACAATCTTCATCTCCACAGGTACATATTGCAGGGTGCTGACATCTATTATTAAATCTATAAGTATCTGAATTATCAACAACTAAGTAATAATCTTCCCAACCATTTGCATCTAGTATATCTTGAACATCTTCTGCTATAACACCAGTATATTTTTTATCAGAGTGTCCTTCTGTAATATAGTTAAACTGCTTTATAGGTAATGCTTCTATGAAATCTAAACCTAAACCAGTATCTGCAATATTAGTTTTTACATTTTCTGATGATGAGTTTATTAATGTTCCATAAAAATATTGACCATAAAATTCTTGTGAATACATATCAGCAAATCTTAAAGAAGATGATGTACCTATAGTTCTACTATTGTTTGAGCTGGGTTTTACAGAACCATAAATATTTATTTCATTGGCACTAAAACTTAATACAGAAGTGTGAACGTGTGTAGAAATTCCGTGGTCGTGGTCAGACCTAGCAGCACTATTGCTAGTGCCACTAGCACCAAAATTTACATTATATCTTACTCTATATGGACTACTATCAGTGCTAACAGTAGTTCCTGTACCATTATTAAAACTTACACCATAGCCAGTTAGTACATTACCTACAAGAGAATCATTAGCTTGAAATAACCATTTATTATAATTATCATAACTGTGGGTATGATTTCCATAAGCAGCTGTTGAAGATGTAGTTCCTAAATCAACATTAAAAGTACTTCCAGATAAACTAAGAGCAGTTCCAGCAGTATAAACAGTACCTGCTGATGGAGTAACCCATTCCAAGCCGTTTGATGTTCTAGTTAATACTTGACCATTGTTTCCAATACCATCGTGTACAGATAAATAAGTTGCATCTAAGTAAAGAGTGTTCATCCCAGACCTTGTGTGGAATATATCGTGTGTACCATTAGAAAAGTAAAATTCCGCTCTTTGGTCTGCATTGTTTTCTTCAGCATAAAAACCTGGATTAGAATAAGTACCATCTGTAAATATTAATGAAGGGCTTGTTGCTCCTGGAGTGCCAGAGCTATCTTGTATAGCAACCTGAGGTGCAGCTATAACTAAATCGTTAGAATTACTATTTCCATATATAGAACCAACACCAAAGCCAATAAATTGTGTATCTGATGGACTGTTGTTATTAGAAGCCTCTAAGTTTATATCAATGTCAAAATACTGTGCTATTCCTGTAGCATTATCAAGTCTCCAACCTGTATTTGTTGAAGCGTCAAAGTTATCAGACTCAATACCATCTGCGTCAATTACTATTCCACCAACAGTTCCTGCTTCAGCTTTAATTGTTCCGTCACTTTCTACATAAAACTTTGTATTAGCATCAGATTGAGCAGTACTAAATGTGTTAGAAACATTTGTTCCTATCCACATGTTTCCATTTTGGTCTACATTAAAATTTGCCATATTATCCTATGTGTATTGAGCCTGCATTTACATTTAAAGTACCAGCTATAGTTGCTCCAGACGCAACCATTGTTCCATCTGAATCTACTCTAAAGTTAGCACTACCGAATACTGAATTTCCCATAAATAATTGTCCACTGCTATTTACATTAAATGCATTGTTTCCAATATTTATTGTAGCACCAGTTATAGCACCTCTAAATGTTCCTTCATTAAATTCTACAGTACCATCAGAGTTTAAACTAAAACCTGATGAACCCGGTGTATAATCACCTTTAATGCTTGTGTTACCACCATCTAATTCTAAATTCCCTGCAGTTAGCTTTGAAGCTGATATTGTCCAGCCACCAATTTCTCCTGTAGTTGCAGTTATGTTTCCTCTTATTAAAGCATCATTAATTTCTATAAATCCATCAGGATATCCAGTATCTTGTTTCCTAATTGTCCAACCAGAACTACCTGCTGAATAGTTATCAGACTCAATGATATTACCTATCTTAGCATTAACAATTGCTGCGTCTCCTATCTTTGCAGTAGTAACAGCTAAGTCATTAATTTTTGCTTCTGTAATTGCAGCGTCAGATATGAATTGAGTAGCAATCAATTGACCAGTTGCTAATTGCTGGTCAGAAGGGTCTGATTCGTTACCTGCAATATCTACAGCAGTAAATCTAAAATAATGAGCGTCTCCATTTTCTAATGCTATTTCACCAACAACAGGAATATTATTTCTTATATTTGCAGCAGTAGCAGGTATCTTTCCTTTTGGCTCCATACCTGTAATAGAGAACCCTGTTTGTGTAGAAACATAAACATTTAAATGTTCAATGTCATTTTGTAAAGTAAAGTCAACAATACTTGCTAATGGATTACCTTGGTCATCCACTGCTCTACCTAAACTATGAACTATTTGAGTTCTTAATGTACCAGCAGCAATACTATCAGCTGGACCTGGTTTATCTGGAGCATCTCCATCAATAGCAGTTGTAATAGTGTCGCTTGTATAAAGGTTGCTATCACCATTACTATTAACAGGAGCTATTCCTACTTCATAGTTTGTTGCAAGGTCTAATCCTTCTATAGTAAATTCATTAACACCCCAATTGACTGTAAGTTGTGTATAAGGGTCTGTACTACCAGTTCTTCTATATCTAATTCTGTACATTACACCATTTTGTATAATTGTTCCATCAACATTTAACGGTGTATCCCAAGTAGCTTTTATTATTGCTCTAGAAACACCTAACGCATCTTCTTGGAATCCAGATACTAAAGCTAAGTTGCTAACAGATTGTGGTTGGTTAAATTTATCACCTAAAGTAATACCACTTGTTACCTGACTAAATCTTAAATCATCACCAAGTCTCAATGGCAAGTCTCCAACTTCTAATTGTGTTCCTGCACCTTCCCATTGTACGTAAGGAGTTAAATCAACATATTCTACTAAGTTATACCTAGAAGAACGTAATCTTCTTAAATACACACCGTATCCTTCTTGTACAGGCCAAGTTATTGAAGTAACTCTAATTTTTTCTGGATTAATATACTCACCTTGATAAGAAACTTCATACTTAGAATTTCTTTCAGGGTCTTCTGCAACTTTATCATCAGTGTCTTCAAATCCTAAATCTGGGTCATAAACAAATATATTATCCCCTACTTCAAAGTCTCCTTGTATATCGTAAAAATCTAAATCTAAATTTATATTTCTTTTTGTTCTTTTTAATTCATTTAAGAAAGCAATAGCTCTTTCTTCTCTGGTCATATACGCATGGTCAGGCTCAGTTACATAAATAGCTCTTTCTAATTCCTCACCATTTAAACCTCTGTATGGATTCTTGTCGTCAATAACATCTAATGCATCATACTGTTTTCCATCTCCATAATCAGAAATGTACTCAACAATAGAAACATACTCTGAAGCATCAAAAGATGACTTGATAGCAGATGGATTCAAACCAGTTATTGAAGGGTCATCTCCACTATTTTGTCTAACTACAATTACAGTAGGGTCTTCTGCGTGACCTGAAAATAAGTTTTCTCTAGGCCCCATATCAATTAAAAGCTTGCCTTGATTTGTTCCACCAGGAATAGGTCTATCTGTATCATCAGAACTATCACCAATTCTTAGTCTGTATTCTACATCTAATTGGGTAGCAGCTTTATCTAAAGCACTTTTAACAGTTTCTATATGATGCTTACCATAATAAGCATTTGTTGTGTCTTCAATAACAGGAGCACTCGTAGGAACTGTAAATGTTGCAGTTCCACCACTATCTATATTTACTTGACCTTCACCTTTAGTCCATTTTAAACCATCTATGTAGCCATAAAAGTAGTCAGCAGTTTGTGATTTACCTATAGATAAATCCATTCCATCAGGAGAAAAAGTTTTTAAATCAGGAGTTGGAGATTTTATATTTTTATCACTCTGCCATGTTTCAACCATTGTTCCGTTTTTAAAAGTGTAAAAATTTATACCCTTTCTTACTATTGCAAAATGATTCCATTGTCCGTAATCTATTGTTCCAAGTGATTTACCATCTGCAATGTCATAAGCTGATGTAACACCATTTTCTACAGCAGTATTTGATATTGATGACCTTATATAAACTTTTGAATTAGCTCCACCATTTTCATTTAACCCAATTATGAATGATGGTATTCCATTGTGTGTTGTAGAAGCTACTACAGGCCCATGTCTTGTTGCACTTCTTGGGTTTGTTCCAGTAGCAGTTTTACCATGAAAGTATGAATTTTCATCCTGCCAGTATTGAGAATATATAGATTGATAAGTTGCATTAAGTTTATAGAAATCTTCGCTACCTGCGTCTGTATCGTATATAGACCTATCACCTGCATAGTATTCAGGATAATCATCACTATCCCATCCTGAAGCTGTCCAAAAATCTACTGTTGGTCTTGACATAATATCATCTATTATGTCTTCAATTGTTGTAGATGAGGAAATTACATATGTTCCACCAGACTGACTTAAAACTTGGTAATTACTTGTATTACCTGTAGAACGACCATCAGGTGTTTTAGCTGTTGTATATTCTGGTTTATTTAAAAACTCGGTTGGTATATCTGCACCAGAATACCAATTTGAATCGTTCTTTGCATCCAAATTTCCTAAAGAATGAGTTGTATCAGTTTTGTCATTTTTTAATAGTCTATTTATATGTCTTTGATATCTATCAGCCATTCCTGAAGATATATGATATCCACCTAAGTCATTTCTTACTGATGCAAAAAAAATTAAAGAAGCTGCTATATCAGAATATTCATTATCTAAATCAGATACGCTACTTACACCTGTTCCATCTTTTTGTTTATAAAAATAAGCAAAAAGGCTCTTAGAAAATCCTGCACCACCACGATGATATGCTATTGCACACATAATTTCAAAATGAGTTTGAGCTAATGCAGTATCGTAAGGAAAAGCATCTTCGTACCCTGTCATCGCATTTTTAACAGAGTCTATGTATCCACCACTTCTAGTAAATAACCACTTTGCTTGCTCTCTAGCTAATGAATAGCTAAATCTCATATTGCTATTTGATGAATCATCACCAGTGTATTTAAATGGCAAATCTTTACCAGTTTGTAAAGTTCCATTATTATCTAGCCAATATCCACCATTGTTATTAACTAAACTTGAACTAAATGAAGCTGGGAATGTATAAACAGTCCCGTTAATATCTATACCATCTGTATAAAAGTTTTTAAAGAAATCATCTTCTGTAATACCATAGGGATGAAAAGTAGCTCCAAAACCTACAGTAAGAGTACCAGTTGGTTTACCATGAACATCTGGATTATAAGGAACTCTAGAACCTGAAACACCAGTATTAGAACTTCTATAGTTTTGTCTTGTTTGATATAGCCTAGAACCTGTTGAAAACTGTGTTGAGTTGTAAGGGTCTAGTCTGTGATAATAAACACCATTAGCATTGTTTGTAGAATCAAATAAATCATCATCTATGCTTAGAGCTTCTGCTGTAGCTTTGCTAATTACTAATGGATATTTGTCATCATAAATATATGGAACAAATCCTTCATCAGGATACATTACATTATCTATAAAACTATTGTCAACTGTTGCGTTTGCTAAATCAAATTGAGGCATATTATCACGGCGTTAACCTGTACTCCCACCACTCTATTGTAAAATCTTCTGAATGAAGTGTAAACTCTGGTTTATAGTCAACTGTTAAATGAGAGTTAACATCAGTTAATTTAAGGCTGGTGTTTCCAAACTTTGCTTGGTCTGTAGATATTTCAGCACCTTGATGAAATGTAACTTCATGTTTTCTATTAGTTTCATCAGTAGTTGTTTTATCTCCATCACTACCTTCAAAGTTTAATAATAAGTCAGTTTCTTCAACAGTTTTTTCGTATATATTACCAGGCCATATACCTCTTAAATTACCATTATCATTTCTTCTAATAATTCCATAAGGTGCTCCATCATCATTATTTACAAAATATTCTAAAGACACACCTGTATAATCTCTTGGAGCAGTAGAAGCACCTGCGTCAGTAACTGGCATACCTTTGTTTTCATCATCACCTAGGTAAAAATTAAGACCAGCACCTTCAATATAAGCTGACTCTGGCTCTAGAGATAATGTTCTAATTACACCTACGTATTCAGAACTGGGCAAAATAACTTTATCAATTCTATCTGCTGCTTCTACTTCGTTATTAGTAATAACTATTTGGTCGAAAGGTTGTATTGCGTTTAATATTGAATTAGGTACTAAAGATAAATCTAATGCAACATTGAATGACCCTTGAGCCATTAATTTTTCTGTAACAGCCATTATGCTTTAATTAACCTTTGTGCTTCGTTTACATTATCTATGTATTGATTGTATATTGAAGCAGCATCATCAATATCAGATGGTTGACCAGTATCTGCGTCTCTTAATATATATCCTATAAAGAATGGAAATGTTGCTCCACCAACTGCTCTTTTTATTATTCCATTCTCTGTTAAATTTGTGTCTGTAGACAGCGATGCAGTACTTCCTAAAATCCATGAGTTGTTATCTTCTGGTGAAGCAGTTCCATCTATTATGTAACCACTAGAAATAGTAGAATCATCAGCTGCGGTAGAAGGTGCAGTGTATAATCCAAAGTTAACTGGTGTACCCGCTGTGTAATAGTTTGAAATAACAGATACAAAATGTGAGCCTCTACGCAAGGCAAAGTCAACAGTTAGTCTACCTGACTTATCTGTATTTAAATAAGTAGTACATCTTACGATTGCTACTTCAGGTCTATTTACAAGTATTTGTACTCTTCTCCAACCTGAAAAGTCATCACCTTGTTGGTTTCCTGAAGTTATTTGACCAGAACTAAATATCCATTCTTGTTCTGTTGCATATTGTGTATCGTCATATATGAGAGTGTTTACTGTTGCTTTAGAGGTGCTAACTCCTAGTTTTAATTTAATTAATCCATTTTCTAATATTAAAGAATCCCCAACTTGCCAGTTGTTAGCATCTTTGCCACACATAACACTATTAACAGTTGAGGTAATACCTGCGTTTGTTTTTTGTGGATGAGTACCTATAGATATCTGACAACATCCTTTGTAATAATCCTCAATATCTACTACATATTGAGCATTATTATTTCTAAGTTGTTCGTCTGTTTTTACATATAAATTAACTGAAGCAAATTCATTATCAGAAGTTAAATCTTTGCATACTCTTATATCTGATTCAGGTTCACCATTATGTATATAAGCGTAATGACCTGCTGGAGGTGCATGAAATTGTTGAGTAGTAGAACTAGAAACGTTAAAGTCATTTTCTAACAAAGAACCTGTAAGTCTAGATTCAAACATAACATCTCCCTCTCTTCCTACATACTCCATATCTATGCTGTATTCAAAACTACCTAACAAATATTTACTAACGTTTACACTTGCGCTGTTTATTTTTACATAACCATTAAGACTTGAATCTCCATCATATCTAAATGGAACATGTTCATCCATTCTTGCCATAGACTGAAGTTGGTCTCTAATATACTTTAAGTGGTCTAATTCATTTTCTACACCACCTAATGTACCTGATATAGATAATGACTTACCATCAGATGAAGAACTATGATTTAATGTTGCGGGTGATGTTATTGATAATCTTCCTATATGAACTTGATACATTATGTTCTCCTTATATTGCCACCAACACTACCTTCTCTATCAAGTCTTGAAAGAGCTTTACTTATTTGTATAGCAGCTTTTCTAGCTTGTGAAGGGTCTGCTGGTACTCCTGTAACATTTACTGATAAATGTTCTACTATAGTATTATTACCACGTCCACCTTGAGTTAGTGGTTTTACTAAGAAACCAGAACCAGGAACAAATCTTACTTCTTCAGGTCCGTACTCTCCAACAAGTGCTCTTCTCATTAAATTATCTCTTCCACCCATAGCATACTTCTTAGGAGTAATATGTGTCATGTCAGGTACTCTTCCACCCATCTTAAATCCTTTAATTCTACCTCCAAACTTGTAACCTCCGGTATCTTGACCTAATGGAGCAAAAGCAGAGCCAGTTCCAAATAGCAACTCATTCAAATATGAAGGTAAATTACCACCAGGAATATTTGAACTATTTATGTTTACTACTGTGTTCCTTCCAGGAGTTCCAGGACCCGTACCGTCTTTGTCATCATCATTAAAAAATTCTTCTACTATAGGTCCACTTCTACGATTAGCTAATGCTTCCATTTGAGAATTTAGTATTTTCATATATTCATACTCTTGCATTCCTCTAAGACCCAGAACCATAAGTTCTTTACTTAAACCTTTAGATATATCTTCCGCGTTAGTTATAGAAAAACCAAGTTCTCCAGTATCAGTTTCTACTGTACCTATACCCATCATATTTAAGAAATCAATCATAGCTTGACCATATGATGCGTTATTTAATATGTTTCCTTGTCTGTTTACTCTAGCTTTTTGAAACTGCGAATCTTTAAAAAACTTAGAATACTTATCAATGTTAGATAAGTCGCTAACTTCATTACCATCACTACCACCTAGTGCATTGTAAGCTTCCATTAATATTGGGTAAGCGTCTAAATTTGTTAGACCCATTCTCATTAATTGAGAAAAACCTCTACCTTCCATACCTGAACCAGTAAGAGCTGCTTGCATTGCTGTTTGATACACGTTTCTAAAACCTGATACACCACCTGCATCTAACAATTCATCCATTTCTCTTGCAAATAGTAAGTCTGCAAGGTCCTGTGTTACATCACTAATTTGTGTTTTCAAAGAACTAAAATCAAATGTTCCTTCTTTTGTTAAATTATTGATTAATCCAAATAATGTTTCAACTCTTGTGTTTACAGAACCAAATGCACCTTCAAGAGCACCTATTTCGTCAACATATTCAGGAGCATTTTCTTTAAAGTTTGCATAAGCTGCATCAACAGATAAAACACCTTCAGCAACTCTTTCTTCAGCTTCTGCAATTCCATTAGCACCTGCTTGTACATCTAATGATATAAGTTTTTGCTCATCTAATAATTGTATATATGCATCTCTAGCAGCTACTAGCTCTGGAGATATTTCTAATATTTCTTTTTCATATTCTGCTTTTTGTTCTAAAGCATTAGAGTATTCAAGTAAAAATAATTCTTTTTCTGTTTCTGATTTAAACTCCCCTTTCATTTCACGAAGTTCATCTCTAGCAGCGTCTACCTCTAAAGCACTAACTATTCCTAAATTAAACATTCTTCCAAGTTCAGCAACTTCTTTTTCTTTAGCTTGAATATCTAATTGTTCTCTAGCTGTGTAGTCTTTATCTAATCTACGCTTTCTTTCTGTTAAATCTAGTTCTCTCTGTAAAAGACCAATACGTTCTTGGACTGTGATGTTACCAGCCATTCCAGTAACTTCTAACTTCATAAGTTTTTCTTTTTGCTTTTCTAATCTTTCAGATAAAGAAGCTTCTCTACGTAATACAGCAGCATAATCTTGTTTTGCTTTAACTAATGCTCTAGCTTGGTCTGTTTGAGCTCTTTCTGCTCTTGTAACTTGTGTGATTATTGCAAAAGCCTCTTGCATTCTAGAGTTTGCTTGTTGATAGGATTTAGCTAACTTTTCTGCAAACATATCTAAGTTTTGCATCATAGTCGTTCCTAAACTTGATAAGAAACCTTGTGTTAAAAAGTCGTTAGTTAGATATTGACTATTTCCTGATATTTTTCCTGCTAATTCTTCATAAGATACATTTGTTCCTTTATAACTACCTTTCATGTCTGGTAGTTCGAAGTCAGCTACAGAATCATTAATAACTGCTGCAAAAGTATCTTTAAGTTTTAACTTACCATTTTCTATACCTACTATTACACCATCTATTAATGGTTCACCAATGTGCTTTGCAGTAAATCTTGAAGGAGAGAATATTCCATACAATGTAAATACATTGTTAAAAGCGTTGTCTAATACTTCTACGAACATATCTGTTATTTCTTCAGAGTTTTCTTCTATACCTTTGACAATACCCATAACAGAAGCTTCACCCATAAAGTATCCCATTTCTTCGAGTCTTTCTTTTTCGGCATCTTCTGCTTCTTCAGGAACTATTTCAGAAACATAATCGCTACCACCAAGACCTCTTAAATACATTTCCTGTGCAGAAGCAAGTGCTGGATTTGATAAATATGTTTGTGCCATATCTAATCCACCTACACCAACTTTTGCAAGTTCAGCAGCTAATACTGGTTTACCAAAAGCTCCCAATGCAGTTAATGTTTTTTCAAACTTAGCTTGTGCTGCACTTTTTTTAATTGTGTTTAGTAACACATCTAAAGCAGTCATGTCTTGAAATGCATCATCAGGTAATGGAGCTGTCAAATTAACTAATGATTTTCTCGCGTCTGTAAATGCTTTGTCTAATCTTGCTGCAAGTTGTATAGCAGCATTCTCAGTAATTCCCAATTCTTTCTTTAGTTCATCAGAAGCTAGCTTGTTATCTTTAGTAAACTTGTCATAAGTTTTTGTATATAATTCAACAATTCTTTGGTAGTTATTTCCTGCCCTTTTAATTTCTTCTTCTGTAACAATTCCAGTATCTCTGAAATCTTCTAATCTAGCTACTAAGAATTTCTTAATTTCTCTACCAAGACCAGAACCTGGTCCTAATGTATTTTTAAAGTTAGCTTCAATATTTTCTAAACTTGTACCAACAATACCTTCAGCTGTTGATATTGCTTTTGCTATATCAAAAACAAATTGTGCTACATCTTGGTCTGTGTATTCTTCACCGAAGATATCTCTAAATGTATTAAACATATTTTTGAGCTGTTCCATAGCACTTTGACCCGGAGTAAAATCAAATTGTTTTAAATCGCCCATAATGTATTTAAGAATACCTTCATCTCCTAATCCAAGTTTTTTACCCCAATTCATTAAGTCATTTGAAAGCTCTCCTAAAACATTTGGGTCATTAAGATTATCTAATCCTGTCATTGCGAATATTTCTTTAGAGCCTATTCTTTTATCAGAAGACTCTTGTAAAGCTATAAGCATTCCTGATGAAACTCCACTAAATAAATCTGATGGTATGTATATATCTTTATATCCACTTGCATCTATTGTGGTATCGCTAAACAATAAACTATCCATAAGTTCTTGTATAGTAGGAAGCTTTCCTCCTGTTCTTTTTAGATTTTCTGGGTCTACTGCATTAAGTATTACATTTCCTACAGCAGTACCAATGTCTTGTCTGATATCTGCTTCAGATTTTTTGAAAGCTATAGCTTCTTGTTTAATTAATGATTCTAAGTAACCACCTTGATTTTTACTTTCTCTACCTGCTCTTGCGATAATTATGTTTTCTACAAACGATTGACCTAACTCTGCTGCTAGTTCTCTTCTAGCTTTTTGATTAGCAGCTTCAAGTTGTTCTATTTTTTTGAGCGCATTTTCTAATACTGCTTTATCTGTTATTTCATCTAATACTCCACCAGATTGTAACTGGTCAAGTTTTAATTGATTCATGTAAAGTTCATTTAGTTTTTCTGATGCTTCTGATAAAGCAGCTGAATATTCTTCAACACCTCTAGCAGCTGCACCAAACTTTCCAACTAATTTGAATATACCTTGTATTGCTACTGTGTATATAAGCATCTTACCAAGAGCTTTAACAGTTCCCATAACAGCATTTGTAAACCTACCCAAGCCTGCTCTACCTTTGTCAACAGCTTCTAAGAATTGAAGTTCTGATGCAGTTGCTTCTCCAGTATTTTTAACTTTCTCTTGTAACGAAGCTACTACATCATTGAATGCTTTACTTTGTCCCTGTAATGCAGATTTTCTTAATCTAGCTCTATCAAGTCTTCCCATATTACCAAAATCTAACTGGTCTCCGTATAGAGCTTCTATTTGTTTGTCTAGTACTTGATTAAATCCCTTACCCTTACCTCTAGCAGCACCCATGAATGCATTTAAATCATTTAATAATGTTTTTCTTCTTAAAAATTGTTGATTAGTAACATTTATTCTTTCTGCAAAAGATTTTTCATCGATAGACAATTTTGATTGGACTTTTCTTAATTTTAATATTGCAGCGCTTTGTCCTTTTAGTAATTGAAGTTTAAGTTTACCCATTTTGGTAGGAGCAAATCTTCTAAATCCTCCACGCATTTTTTCTTCTCCAAGTGTCATAAATGGGTCATTAGATACTGATAATTCTTGTAAAGCTAATTGTTCAGCAGTTGCTTTTGCATAAGCTCCTATCCCAAATGCATCAGCAGTAGCGTTATTTCTCAGACCAGGACTTACAAGTTGGTTTTGTATTTCTTGTACTTTTGCTGCATAGTTAGAAAGACCATATAATTCTTTAGGAATATTTCCACCATAAATTAATGAAGTTACAGCAGGATTTGCTAGTGTCTCCATTAAACGCATCTGGTACTTTCCAGGCATTAACCTTTCCATCAATCCAGATGGACCTAGTGTATTAAATGGTAATCCTATGTCTCCTTTGAACATTCTTGTTTTTGTAGCATATGCAGCTACGCTGGCACCTTCAGCACTAACAGCTGTTAATGAAGCGACTTCACCTAAAGATGATTTCAATAAGGCTGCAGCACCTTGAGCTCTTTCCAAGCTAGCAGCAAGTATTCCACCTTCTGTAGCAGAAGAAGTTAATGATATTTTTACTCCTCTTAATATAGAATAAGCTACTCCAAGAACACCTAATCCTCCAGAAAATTTAGCAAATAATGTAGTTGCAGCTTTTGTTGTTGCGAATAAAAAGTTGTTTAAATCTTTTACAATGTTTTTAGCACCATCTAAATTATCTAGCCCAAAATCTATAAATTCTGCTTTTACTAAATTTTTTCCTCTTTGTAGTTCAGAGAATAATGTTTCATATCTTCTCTCAGCTTCTTCTGTTAATGCATTGTTTTCTAAGTATGCTTCATTAGCAGTATTTAATGCATCATATAAAGTATCGTTTGCTTTTGCTAAAGCTAGTATTGCTTTTTGTGTTCTTACCTGACCCAATCCCATTTTTTGTAGTACAGATATGTTTGTAAGACCTACGCTAGAAGTATCTTCTAATCCTTTTATAAATGCTGCTACTGCTTGTGATGAATCTAATTTAAATAACTGTTCAAATGCAGGAACAGACATTCTTGCAACTTTAGCAAACATTTCAAGATTGTCTCCACCCTGAGCAATTGCTTCAGACATTTCAGACATTAATCTTACAATTGCTGTAGCACCTGCTTGTGACGGCTGACCTATAGCTTTAAGTGCAGTTGAAAATGCTAAAGCGTCAACTGCTGCATTATTCATTTCACCTTGTATCTGAGCTGTAGAAGTTGCAATTTGTAATGCTGCTGTAACTATTTCAGATTCTTGAGCAGCAAAGTTGTTACCTAATGCAACAAGTGACGAACCTAAGTTATCTAGTTCTGAAGTTGCTGTGCCAGTTATTTCTTGAAGTCTTGACATAGCCATAGCTGCATTTTCTGCGGATAGGTTTGTTGCTATTGTAAGTTTTTGTATTGTATCTGTGAAGCTAACAATATCTTTAGCAGCTACACCTAACTGTCCACCAATTGCAGCAATCTCTGTTACTGTATCTGTGGTTGCTGGAGAAAGTTTAGTTAAATCTCTTAATTTTTTAGATATGGAATCTAAAGATTTTTCTACTTGTTTTGAGTCACCAGCTATATCTAATGTTTTCTTTACTCTAACAAATTGTTCTTCAAAGCTAGCTGCGGCACCAACACCAGCTGCAAATGATGCAGCAATAGTAGCACCAACCATCATAAAGTTAGTTTGAGCACTAGCAGCAATAGCATTAACTTTTGCTAGCTTGGTTTTCATTCCATTGAATGATTGAGCTATCTCACTATTTGCTTTTCTTAGAGAAGCTTTATCGTAACCAGCTTCGATTACTGCACGTACTTTAAATGCGTCTATTGATGCCATATATTACTCGTCTTTAGAAATGTCATTAAGGGTTGTTCTACTACCTAGCCCATCCGACTGGGCAATAAAATCGTCTAATGATATCCTACTACGCATCCTTCCAGTTCTGTTGGCTTTCCGGTCGTATTCTTGTTTAGTATTTCTTATATTATTAGGTGCACTTTCTGTTTCATCATTATCAGAATCCAAGAATGCAGAATAATAAGGTGACAAAAATAATGATTTGTCAAATGGCAACCCACCAATTAATACCATAAATCTTCTCCATGATATATTTAATGGATTATCTATTTTGTACCAGCGAAGGAAGTCAGCTTCTATACTAGACCAACGTTCTAGTATTTCGTGTAAGCTAAATGTTATGCTTTTGGGTCAGCTTCACCTTCCGCATCTACCTCAGCACTTTCTTCATCAGAAATATTGTATGCTTCAAGTAGGAATTGAAGTAGTTCATCTAATTGAGGCCATGTAGCACCTGCGTCTAACATTTCCTCTAGATTATCTTTACCAACTAATGATTCTAACCATAATGGTAGATTGTTAGCTTCCATACCACCATTAGAATCCATTAATTTCATTTGGGTAAGAACTACTCTTGCTGGTAGCTGACCAGGAAGTTCATATTGTTTTCCTGCTATTACGAATTTAACTTTTTCATTGTCAGCTTCAGATAAAGCTGCATCAAAGTCTTTAAATTTTTTGTCGTCCATACCGACCTTTATCTCCTATATGTAAATTAATACTTATATCAACTATTAGTTGACATCAAATTCTGTTGAGTCGCCTGTGTTATCAACAATGATGAAGAGGTGTTTTTTACCACCTGTAGCTCCAACATTTAATGTATCATCAGGGACTAACAACTTAAACTCAGTTGCTATAACCACTTTTTGTGGTGCTTTAGCGTGTGACATTGAGAAAGCTCCAACTGATACCATTCTAGGCATATGTATTTGCCTATCAGCACCTGCTGGACCCTCAAGTATTAACAATCCAGCTAATTCGCTGAATGAGTCAGTAATTGGGGCTTTTATTACATCATAATCTGTTGTAAATAAAGTACTGTCCTCGTCGACATAAGTGTCGAGTTGTCCCATAGCTATTGACAAGTTTTTAAGTGATGCCTGTGATAGCTCACCCATTAACCTTGCTTCCTGAGCAGTTTTAATTGTCTTAATTGGGTCTACTTCTTCTGCGACTAAAATGTCTTCAAAAGTTCTGTCCATTTCAAGAGTCCAACCATCTTCGGAATATCCGATGTCTCTCCAGTTTGCTGATGCTACAGCTGGTGTTTGAAAAGCACCTGCTCCGTCATCAGCTGGGAAAGCTACGTTAGCTCTATCTCCGACATAAAGTACACCAGTACCGATTAATACTTCGTTAATCGTACCATTAGTATAAGTTGCCATTTAACTTCTCCTGCTATTCTTCTTCTAGTATATCTTCGAAGATATCCTCATTTGAGGAATCTACAGTGTCGTATCCAATGTTGGAATCAGCTTCATTGTCTTCCACTGAATCCTCATCAACGATAAAGATGTTCATGTTATTTTTTAACAATCTTTCTCCATCTTTGACATCAACCTCTACCCATTCTTTGCTAGTGAATTTAATACCTGTTACGGTATCACGCACAACATCAGCCTTTGTAAACAAGGGACTGACTTTTATCTTCATTGTTTTTTTAGCAAACATAATACTTAAATGGTATATGATTGTTTAGAAATATGTGGTATTTATAAAAATTAAACTGCTCTATAAGTCATACCAACTGAAAAGTCATATCTACCTAAACCAGTAGAAACTTCATCTATTCTTGTTGGCATTTGAAGAATGTCTATTCCGTATATTTTAGCTCTAGTACTTGAATCATCTGTAGTAATATATTCGTTTTCCATATTGAAACATTCTTGTATTACAGCGTTTGCCAATTGCATTGCTCCACCATAATCAGGGTTTGCTTTAGTATCATCTCCACCCCATTGTCCTGCATAAGCAATAATTGGAAATATTGCAGATTGTATATGTACTTGTGAAGTAGGTCTTACTAAAATACCACCTGCTCTAATAAATACTAGGAATGGTAATTCAGCATCTCTTGGTAATCTTGTTGCTATTCTATTGTCTACCAAGTCTGTAATACCAGTTTTGGTTGTTAAAAATTTTCTGAATATAATTTCAGCGTCTGGTGGTACGGGTTGTCCTGTAGTTGGCATGTACTAATTATATATATAAATAACTATTGTTTTGTTATTTAACCACGAGGCCATGGACTATATTCTATTGGGTTTGGTCCTTGATTCCAGAACCTTCCAGCAAGAGCTCTAGAAAGATATTCTTCAGACCTTGCAGGTGATGTAGCATGCATTTTTAACAGTTTTGCTATTTCATTAAAGTCATTTGTGCTCAAAGTTGGTATTGCACCATGATTTGTTTCAATAAAATTTTTAAAGTTAAAACCTAACATATGTAAAGCTCTAACTAATTTATGATATTCAGGTGGGAGTTCTCTAAATTTATTTGCATCTTCTACTTTTCTACTAGCTAAAAAATTAGTTACTCTCACAGCTTTACCTCCACTTTGTCCCCCTGTTGGAACAGAAGCGTACCACATTTGCTCCACAAATTTAGCCAATTCGTTTGTTCTACCCATTACTGCAGATGATTGTCCTCTTGCGGCAGATAAAGCAAGTAAATCACTGTAAACAGTTTCATCGCTTACTGTTCTAGCTGTTTTTCTTAAACTTTTAAAATACTCTTGTGCTACTTCTCTATGGCTAGCTACTCCGTATTTTGCTAGTCTAAGTACATGTGTAAAGGTTTTACCTCTATTGTATATTGGACCCATCCCTCTCATTACTGATTCACTTGAAGGGAAAGGGTCTCTTAATGCATCAACAACTACTTTTTCTAAACCCTGGTCAACACCAACTTCAATTCCATTTTTAAATTTACCTTTTAACTCAGGTCCGCTTTCAAAATTATTGTTATTTGAATCTGCTAGCATTCTTTTTATAGATAATATTTTTTCTTTATTACCTCTATCACCTGGATGTGCATTATTAACCAATGCTTGAATTTGAGCATCTAAACCTGCCTGACTATAAATATTGTCAAATGTTAAATCAGCAGGGTCCATTCCTAAATCTCTGAAAGCTTTATTTCCGTGAATACCATATTTTGGGTCTGCAGCAAAGTTACTTTTGTTTCTCCACTCTTCACTATAGAATTCCATTAAGGCAGCTTCTTTAGCGCTAAAGTCTCCTTCATTAGCTAACACTTTAACTACATTATTTGATGCATCTTTAGCTACCAATTTAATACCATCTTCGTCAGGTATAAGTTGAACATTAGAAGAGTTAATTAAATCTAAATCTAATTTTCCATCAGATTGGTAAAAAACATCTGCAATTTCTTCAGTTAATAACTTAGTTTCACCCATTCTGTTTCTTATTGAACTTGCATTTTTAGTTGCATTTAATTTACAATATTTAACAGTTAATGCTACTTGTCTTAAAAATGCTCTAAATGGTAGTTCACTTCCTGTTTCAGAAAGACCTAAATGGTTTAAGATTGCTTTATTCAGACTCCTCATAAATACTTCAGCGTTTTCTCTAGCATATTGTCTTATTTGTCTTTCCAACATTTCACCTTTTGCTGTTCCTTTTAATGAGGATATTATTCCAGCTAGTTCTGATTGGTAAGCTTGATATGTATAAACTTGTATTTCTCTTGCTACACCCGCATCATTTAAGAAAGCTTTTTTAAACATATTTGTTGGATGTGCAGGACTATTCAAAGGTATCTTTTTACCTCCAAGAGTATGCATAGGACCATCAATATTCTTTAAACCAAAAACTTCAGCTACTCCTTCAACGTCACCATCTATAATTTTTCTTATGACCGGGTCTTCACTTGGATTTAATTCCCAATCTAATCTGTAATCAAAACCAGTGTCAACTTGTCCAGCTGTTCTTGACTGCTGTACCATATGTCTAAGTTGACCTGGACTTAATCCTGTAAATTCAGAAAATGCATTCCAATTAACGCTATTTTTAGCTGTATTAAATCTTTTAGTACCACCACCGTATCTATTTACTTCTACAGTGTCATGAGCTAACTCAGTAAATATGTTTTGAAGTTTGTTTAATTGATTGTTTAATAAAGGTACTACAGGCATTTCTCCATATACATCCATACCTGTTGCTAAGTTTCTATATTTAGTTGTATACAATCTTCCAACATTATTATTACCAGTTCCATAAGAGTGAGTTATTCCATGTATAGAATTCCTATCTCCTAATGGGTCAGATAATTTACCAATATACTTTCTGCTACCAGCACTGTAATAACCTAAATTTGCTGAGTTCATTGTAAAGTTTGAAGCTACTTTATCACCAGTAATTCCTAAGTTTCCTCTAGTAACATCATCCATAGAAGTAAACAAATCTCCACCACTCATATTTCCAAATTGACCAGTATTTCTAAATAAGGCTAAAGATTTCTGTGAAGCAATTCTTGCCTCTGCACTATTAAAACTAGAGTTGGTTCTAGCACCATCTTTAAATACTTGTGTTAAATCTTTTTCTAATTTTGCTAAACGATTTTTACCCTGTCTCATATCTTCTTTAATTTGTTTTACGTCAAATCTAGTTCTACTTCTATTGGGACCATCACCTTTTAAATCCAAAGGACTTATAGCTCCTGAACCAGAAATTTTTGCTGCAAAATCCATACCGTCGACATTGCTTCTAAACTCTGTTCCTTTGTCCCATATTCCTAAGTATGCAGCTGATTTAGTACCTGCTATACCCATAAAGTGAGAAGGTAAGAAAAACATACCATCAGTTCTTTTTTCTATTTGCATGTTTTTATCGTGAGCAAATCCGCCATATTCTATCTGAGCTATATCTCTAATAGCGTCAGCTGTTTTAGAGTTTTTATTACTACCACCAGCAGAAACTGAAAATCTAAACAAGTATGGAGTTCCGTCATTTTCATTTCTACCGAATCTATCCATATCATGCATATGTATAGATTTTCTGATTTGCCCTCTAGTTGGTACATAGTTGTGACTATTTTTTAAAGCAGTAGATTTTCCCTGAAAGCTAGTTTTGCCTTCATGAAATACTGAACCTCCATATGTTGTACCTGTCATATTTTCAATAAGGTTAGACCTTTTACCATTATCTAACATAGCTTTTTCAATTTTTCTAGTAAGACTACCTTTATCTGTACTTACTGTTGCTCCTGTTAATTCATTTAAAATACTACCCATACCTATTAGCTTTAAATTGTTTGCAAATTCGCTGTGCATTCTTGTTAATTTATTCATCCACCATTGTTCGGGTTTTCCATAAACTTTTCCTGTTTTTTTAAATTGTCTATGAACACTACCGGTCAAATGTAATTTTTTAAATTTACCATTAGGAGCTAATTCAACAGACATACCTTTTACATTTCCAGATAAAAAGTCTTCATATGAAAAATACCTATCTCTATTAGGTTCTTTTACAGTCGAATGAAAACCAGAACCACCACCAGTGACATCTCCCACACCCAATTTGTTAAAATATTTTTTTGTTTTAGGTAAAGTCATGTGGTCTCCAGTTACACCTCTATAGCTTTTAACTACAGGAGGACCAGTATCAGAATCAAGAAATTGTATTTTACCTAAAGAGTATTTAGTACTTCCTTTTCTTCCTAAATACTCTCTCATCATTTTTGTGTTGCTGAATATATCTCCTGTTGGCTGGAACCTATATCCTAAATCAACATCACCAGGATTCTTACCAGAAACTAAACTATATAAGACACCTTGATTCATAGCACCTTGCAAATTATTAATAATGTTGTTTCTTCCTTTTAAGAATCCTTTGTTTAAGTTAAAAGGAAGAATATCTAATCCAGGATTACTTTTTTTTGTAAAACCAGCTTGTGATTTTATAACCTTAGCTAAAGTGGTATATCCATTTTTCCTAAGTGCATCAACTAAATTTTGTAAAGATGAAGCTTGCATACCAGCACCTACAAAAAATCCTTGTTTTACTTCAAATGAACTAACTGTAGTTACCATTTGTGTAAGTAAGTCTGTCATTCCAGCGGCACTCATTTTATCTAATTTTGGAAATGGAAAGTTAAAAGCAGCTGCTACATTTTTCATTTCATTTAAAATGTCAGGTCCTAATTCAAATGATGATAATACATCAAAATCAACAGCACCGCCAGCACCAATATCGTTATGCCACGAACGTAAAAATTCTGCATTTAATTTGTTTTGTAAATCTCTTTGTTTAAGGGTACTCATTCTTTGGTTTTCAGGGTCGTAAACAATATCTTGAACCTTTTCTCCTCTTTCATTTCTAGCAGTATTAAGATGCGTGTAACCTTCTTTTAAAGTTTCTCTATCTTCGTAATCTCTAGTTTGAGTACTGTTGCTACGCATAATTTTTCCAATAGAGTTGTATTCAGCTTGTTCCATAGCTCTTATTCTTCTTTCAGTAGATAGCTTTTCGTATTTATTTTTACCTTTAAAATAATCAAGAGATTCTGCATCTAAAATTGAATTAACTATATCTCCTTGAAATCCGGCTGCCCCACCAAAGTTTTGAGCGTCTGCTATTGACATAAGTTGATTAGCTCTAGTAGCGTTGATACCTACATTTAAATCTTGATTAAATTGAAGAGAAGTTACATCAAAAGTGTCACCTTTAGTTTTGACTGTCTTACTCCTTATTTTTTCAGCTTTACGCATAGGATTATCTCTAAATGGGTCAGGAGCTCCTTTAAAAGCTTCTGTAAATGTTAAAACTTGCCATTTCTGAAATACATTATTCTTACTTGGTAGTTGAGCTTGTCTTAGTATCTCAGCATCCATTTTTCTAGCATCAGCAGTTTGAACTACTTCCATCAAAGCTCCAGCTGAACCAAACTCTCTAATGTTTTTTAATAAGCCAGCTGACTCTCTACCTAATATAATATTTGTAGCTCTATCTACAGGAGTACCAGTTCTTAATGCTCTAGAAATTGCACCTTTAGTCTTACCAACATATTTTGCACCACCTAATAATTTCTGTCTTTTCAATACCTGACCACCAAGTAAATTTGTTGGTTGTTTTAAGTTTTTTACAACTGAACGAGCAGTGTTTGTATATTCACCAATTAGATATGGAACGCTTACTATTTGACCTAAATCTAAACCAAAAGAACCTAATGTAGTTAAGTTATAACCAACCGCATATACTCTTTCTCTAGGATTTAAATTTTTAAGGCTTTTAAATAAAGGTATTTTACCTGGCCCATATTTAGAACTTTTATCTGTGAGAGTTATTCCACCAGTTTTAAAAAACTGTCTTGTGGCGCTACCTAATCTGTAAGCCATTATTCAAATGCGTGTGCTGTTATTACCAGTCCTAGCGTTCTATTTGTTGGAGTAGTAGATTTCCTGACTCCATCTATTTCATAATATACGTCTGTGTTAACAGTATCTTGTAATCTATCGCTTGCTTTTACATCAACATCACTAGGTATTTGAATTATAAAGTTTGTTAATACTGTATTTCTACCAGCTCTGTTTTCTTGACTTCCTAAATTTTGTATGTGACATTTTACATTAGTACTTATTGTTGACCAGTCTGTACTCTCAAGTCCTCTTTCATCTATAGAAGTATCGCTAATTCTTTGGATGTTAACTTTATCAGTAAATAATCTTGTGCTTAATTTTCCAACCATAAGAACACTCTAACAGTTAGATTCTTAATTTATGGTATCAGTAATTTTGGTAGATATTGCTCTCTTGGCTCTTCTAGATTTAGATTTACATGTCTTACAAAAAGGAACTAACCCATCTCTATAGTTTTTATTTGCAGTAAATGATTTAAGTGATTTTTGCTTTTTACAAAGTAAACATATTTTTTTTGTAGATTTTTCTTTTCCCTCAGCACGTTCCCTATCAAGACTTTCACTTACGCAACTTTCACACCAAGGTAATCTACCGTCTATGTATTTTTGACTTTTTGTAAAATTATCAACACTTTTAATAGAGTTACATTTCTTGCACTCTTTATCATTAGGATTTAATTTATTTTTTTTAGCAATTTTTTGTGCGTTTAAAACTAAGCTTTCTATATCTTCTGACTTTCTAATCCAAGTCATAAAAGCTTCTCTTCCTATAGGAAACTCATCATAAAGTTCCATTTGGGTTAATGTGTATTCACCACTAGCTATCTTATTAGCTATTTGTTTAGCGACATCATAATTTATATCAAACTTTGAACCAACACCTGATTCAAGTTTAATTTGACGTACTCTTTCTATTGTTATTCCCCATTCATCAGCCCAGTAAGATAGTTTTTTGTTAGGGTATGATAAAAATAATTTTTTAGCTTCTTCTGGTGATGGTGCTTTTCTTGCAGGCATAATACCTACATTATAGTATTAAATAAAAAATGTTTTCTTATATTTACCTAACATTGCTAAATCTGCACCAGATAAAACAGATACAGAGTTCATAGCTAAGTTACCTACATAATTAATTTGATAGTCTCCTACAGATTCAGAGTCTGTAGCAATAAAGTTAGACACTTGATTAGCTGAAGGTTTTTGTGCAACAATTTCATCAGGTTCTTGTTGAGCAGATAAAACTAATGCAGATTCTAATAATCTAGCTGAAGCTCTAGCAGTTACCACTCTAAAGTTATTAGGTAGAGCAGGACCTACGCCACCTCCTGTGTTATATCCAGCTGTATATGTAACACTGACATTATCAGGATAAGCAAAAGACCAACGAGAACCTATTCTTCTTATTCTTCCGTTTGAATACCATAAGAAATCTTCTTGATTGCCGTAAGTAAGTGTTGTTCCGTCTTCTACTACTGAAGTAACAGAGTTTACAGGTCTTTCGTCTAAGAAATATTCTCTGGTCTGATTTCCTGAAAATGTATCAGTGTAAGTTCCATAATCTACTGTATAACCTACATATTCTCTAATAGCATCTTCGACTAAAGGAATTAATTCATTAGTTAGATGATTTTCTAAATCTGATGAAAAGTCTATAAGAGCAAATGCTTCTGCATCTGCAGCTGTACAGAAAGCCATAAGTTAGACCTCCTGAGTTACTTGTCTTCTACTTTAGCTTTGACGGCTTTATTTTCAGCAGGTTTTTGAGCTTTAACTTCAGCTTTTTCTTCAACCTTTTCAGCTTCTACTTTTTTAGCAGGAGCTGCTTTTTTAGGTTTATCAAGAGCACCTTGCTCTTTAAGCCATTCAGTTGGATACTCTTTACCAGCTTTAGCAATCAAATCAGCTTGAGATGATGGTAAATCTGCTGGAACACCTTTCCAAATTTTTCCGTCAGGTAATTTATAAACGTTGGTATCTAATATTGTATACATAATGCTATCCTAACCTATCTTCTAGTTTTTTTTGGTTTTTTACTTGTACTGCGTTTTTTTGGTTTGTTATAACCCATTATCGTCTTCTCCTAGGTCTACGAACTCGGCCACCACGCTTCATCTTTTTAGGACGAACCCGTCCACCCATCCTGTATGATTTTGGTCTGCCTCTAGGCATTACTCCTCTTCTTCCATGGCAACTTCCATAGTTGCTTTGATTTTAAATCTTTGTAAAATTTTTTCAGAATCTTCAAAAAACTTTTCGTCTCTTTCTATATATCCAAATGATGTTAAATTGGAATTCATTTTATTTCTCCTCTTATGGTTATAAGGGCGAATACAAATCCGCCCTTATAAACCGTCAGTACTATACGTTAGTAATAGTACAGAATGCTGTTGGGCGATAAATCGCAAAACCAAGACGCATAGTTAATCTAATTGCCAATTGGTTCTTTGCGAAGAAATCGCTATGGCTGTCGGAAACAGCTAGGTCAACGCCTTCTCTCATAATTACTTGAGCTGCGTCGCCACCGCCGAACTTACCTACAAGCATTGTGCCTTCAGCAATAACTGTTGAAGGAACTACCCTTAGACCCCAAATTCTTGGAGCAGCATCAGCACCGAATCCGCCAGCAACGACGAACAATGGGTTCTTAGAACCACTTGTGTCAACGTCAGTTACTGATGTAACGATTTGATACCAGTCTGATGGGTGCATTACAATTGCATCAGGTTCAACGAAAGCGTCTTTTCTGATTTCTGTAATTGCTTGATAAATTTGTCCAAGCTTTCCTAATTCTCCAGCGTATGGTAAAGCGTAATCAAATGTATTGATTCCGGATTTTTGTAATACACCAGTTAAATTAGGAGCTGTACCATTACCATTAATTAATTGGTTGTCCATATTCAACTTCATCATTGTTGATAAACGTGAGTTGACATATCCTTGGATACCAGCAACATCAGCTAACAATTCGTCAGTTACAGGCAAGAATGTAGCCATCTTTCTGATGGATTCTGTTCTTTCTGTAAATGCAAGTGCTGATTCTAATGAAGAGGAGATGTCTCCTGATTCTGCAATAGAACCTGCATTGTTAGTAAAAGTTGTCTCTTCTAAGTAAACATAAGCATTTTGTGATGTTTGAATTTGGTCAAACAATCCAATAACGCTATCTGGATTACGAAGAGCGGTCTCTAGGATTCCAGGAGCTCTTAGGCTCTCTGGTGGATAACCAGTGGTATTTAAAGTTGTTTTAAACTCTGCTTGAGAATCAACACCTTTAACTCCTTTTTCCACATATGCTTTGTATGCATCAGTGCTAGCAAATTGTTCCCCAATTGTTTGTGGACCTTTTTGCTCTGGCATAGCATTAGGAATAGAGTTAACTGGTGTGTTATCTTCTACTTCGAGAGCTTTCTCGTTTTTAGCTTTTGCTTCTTCGATTTTTAAATCATCAACAAGTCCAGCTAGTTCATCGTTGAGACCTTTGATTTTCTCTTTGGCCTCAGGAGTGTACTTGCCGTCTTCTTGTGAATCAAAAGCAGCTTTTAGCTCTTCACGAGATTTTGCAATTTGCTCTTTGAGCTCATTAACATTACTCACTGTATATATCTCCTATATATTGTCTTCTACTTCTAATTCAGCATCCAAAGACTCAGCAATATTTTGCTGTGCCTCTAACCATAAAGCTTCAGCCTCTTCATCAACGGAATCAGTGTTATCTTCAGCTTGGACTGGTTCAACCTCTGGGTTGGATTCAACCTCGACTTCTTCGACTACAGGTTCCTCTGTGTCGACGTCTTCAATTTCCTCAACTGATTGTTCTTCTTCTACGTCAACGCTATCCTCAACAACTACATCTTCAGTGTCACCTACATTATCGATAAATTGGTCTATTTCAACCCAAGCATCTTGTAGGTCATCCTGAACTGCACGTAGTGCTTCAGTGGCTTTTTCGCCTAATTTCCTTCCATCTTTGGCACGCAACATCGCTATGGCGGTAGCTCGTACCATCAAGTCGTTTAATGCAGCAAGCACATCTTTGACTTGTTCCGAGAAAGATTTAGAACCTTCCTCTGAAATCTCTTCTTTAACTTCTTCGACAGATTCTGATAATTCCTTCAAGTATTTTTCTGGATTATCAATCATATCTTGACAGTTAGAGCATTTGACATCATCTGTGTCATCACCAGCTTCATCTTCTGGTTCTTGTTCAAAGAATGTAGAGTTACCAAGAACACCTTTTTGGTCTTCTTCAACTCCTGTCAATTCTTCTAATAGTTCTGTGTTTGATTTAATCGCCATTGTGTATGTATCTTGATTAGCTCCAACAAGAACTGGTGAAACTTCATAAACTGTGAGGTCTTTAAGAAATCTAGCGTCTTTTTCATCGTCGCCAAACTGTCCCCTCTCTGAGTCATTCACTCTATAACCGAATGACCATTGTTGCATGTCACCCATGTTTTTAACTATTTTATAAGCCTCTTTGCCAGATTCAGTATCCATAAAGAACTCACCATTAAATGTGGCTTTATCGCCATCTGAAGTGATTTGTCCTTTGCCAATTGGCATATCCCATTTGTGAGCCCATACCATTGGAACGTCACCTGATTTGAAGCCTGATTTAATAGCACCAGGTACTACAACATCTCCATCGGAATCTAAATTGTTGAACACTGAAAATACAGCAGAAACTTTACCTTCTGAGTCCGTTTTGAACTCGAGGTCAATATTCTTAACTTCTTTTTCAGACATTACCTATTCTCCTGTTAACAGTATTTAGGTACGCTATATAGAAATTATTACAGATTATTTTAAAATGTGTGTTATTTGATAGGTTTTATAACTTTTAGTTTTGATATAGGCATAGTCACTTTTCTATCTGTTTTTTTGTGACTCCCGTCTTCCATTATTGCATAAACTTGCATTGTTGCTTCTTTCTTTTCACTATTAACAGAAGTAACAATTCCATGGACTGTTGATGGTGGGTCTGGGTCTTTATTAATAGACCAACTTACAGATTGTCCTACTCTAACAGAACTTGCTTTTTCTTCAATATCTCCAGATTTTTTAGAACTTAATGGATGATTGCTAGGTAATAAATCTTGGTCATATGGTTTTCTTTTAAATCTACCAGTTCTTAATGCGTGTAAGAAACCGTTAACTCTTGCCAATCCCCACTGGTCAGCTCCTGTTACATTTCCTCTAACTGAACCAGGGTTAGTGCGATAAGCACCTACACCTCTGTTAAAGACAGATGTTAATGTTCTAAGGTTGGCTCTATACTTTGGATTTTTAGCATTGTGGTCTTTTACTTTTTCAACTAAAGCTTTTCTTACTCTAGATGAAACTGCTTTTGTCTCAGCTAATTTTTCTTCATAAATTTCATCAGCCATATTTTCAGCAGCTTTTCTTCTAGCTCTAACAACTTTCTTTTGGTCATTAACTATTTTCTTCATTGCAGAAACGCCAATGTTGGAAACACCGCCCCATTTAATATTTGCAATAGTTCCATTAAGTCTGTTATTACCTTGATGTCTTCCCATATAACGTTCTCTTCTTCTGACCCAGTTAAGAACTGATTCACTTCTATCACCAGATTTATATTTAGTCCAGTTTCTAAAAGCATCATTACCCGTAAATGATGTAGGAGGATTACCACCGTTACCAGCTCTTCTCCAAATCTCAGGCCAATTTTCTTTTAGGTCTCTTGCATATCCGTATGGAAATTGTTTATATTTTGAATTTGATATTGAAACTTGTTTGTCATCTCCTGGACTAGGAAAGTTAGTTCTATCTTTTTTAGGTTTTTCTTTCTTAATATTTTCTGGCTCTATACTAAATTGTGATTCCATAATAACTTCTGCTTCTTCTAAGCTAACTTTAAGTTCTTCCATTATATCAACTAGATAAGATTTTTTTGACCTTTCTAACTGCTCATGTGTAGCACAAGGCATATAGTAAGTTGTTCCTCTTACATCGTGCTCATGATATCCAGAACATCCCATTTCTTCTGCTCTTCTTTCAGCAGCTTCAATTGTGTCATACATAAACATATTGCTAGAAGTATTTCTATCTGGGTGTGCAGATTTTATTAACTTATCGTAGTCTTCGTCATTTTTGCAAGGCATATAAAACTTACCTGCTGGTCCTCTGTCAACAATATGATATCCATCACAACCTAATTCTTTTGCTCTTGCTGTAGCTTCTTCAGGAGTAGTATAAGTATCAGCCATTACTGGTGCTGCAGCTTTTTTACCTAAGTAAGCTTCTGCTTCTTTTTCTGTATCAAAACATTTAATAACTTTTCCTGTGTCATGACTTATTACACAGTATGCACCATTAGGCATCTTAGCAATATACTTTTCTTCATTACGAGGTTCTTCAGTTTGTTGTATTCTGTCTGCTCTTGGAGATTCAGCTGGAACTGCTGTTAAATTTAAAATATCTTTTACTTCAGGTAATTCAGATAAGCCAGCTGCTTGTAAAGGTTGACCCTCTTGTTCAGCTTGTGCTTGTTGTCTGTTTGCTTCAGGCATATCATTTAATATTGCATTACCATCAGCATCTACTTGAATCATGTTTAATGGTCTTAGATATACAGCATGTCTTTCGTCAACATCCAAACCTACAACTTGTCTAGCTTCTCCGATTGTTATCCAACCACCAGATACACCCATGTTTACTCTCTTGTAAAGATTGTCTACATCAGTTTGTAAAGCTCTAACAGACTGTATATCATAATCACACATTTTTCCGTTATCACCAAAATCAGGTATAAGTAATTGATGAGTTAATTCGTTAGCAACTGTTCTCCACATTGGTACTAGTTTTTGCTCTGTAAAAAATTCTTTAAGTTCTTTTGTATTATTGTAGGTCGCTGAATTCAATCCAGCCCCGAGGCCGGCGAGTATAGCGGGCACTCCTAAAACCGCAGATACTCTTTCTTCTGGTATTCTTCTTAGTTCTGCTAATTTCATTTGGTCTGGTGTAAAAGAAACTACTTCAACATTCATTGCACCAGATAAAACCATAGGAGCACCTCTGTTGGCTCCTCCAAACTTTTCTTTGTACATTGCAGAGATAGCTTCTGCTTCTTCTTTAGTAGGACCACCATAACCATCACTTCTAGGTGTAAGAACTACACCCGGTACAGCCATATTGTTCAATAGAGCAGTTGTGAACTGTCCAGCTGATTCGTCACCTAAGATTTCTCTTAGTACTGATTTAAGTGGTGCGTGTCCTCTTCTGTGGTCATTAGGGTCAATTCCTTGTCGGATATGTACCATATCTTTAACATCTATTTTTACAAATTCACCTTTTCCATATGTGTAGTATTCATAATGAGTAATTAATTGTTGTTCATTTCCTCTTACTTCTACAAGATGGGGCATTAAAGGAATAAGTTCTACAACTTTACCCTGTTTATTTCTGTTTTTATAAAGAAATGAGTCTCCATTTGTATTTAAAGCTAAAACAATATAGTGAGACAGTAAGTTATGAGACATAAATGGATTAGGTCTTCTAAGAAGTTCTGCTAATGGGTGAGAATAATCTACTTCTCTATCACCAAATGTTTGGTCTCTTTTTACTACTTGAAGTTGAGGTTCAGCGAATGAGGTAGCTAAAACATTGAGACATGCTGTTACAGCTGAGTTACCAGAACCATCTCCTATTTCTTTTAGTTTGTCTGCTTCCCAAAAACCTGATGTGGTATTATAACCATAAATTGAGGCATCATTGCCAAATAACTGATTGTAATTTGATTGTACTTTACTTTCGTTACGTCTTGAAGGCGTAATAAAATCTAAAGCTTTTTGTAATCTGCTCTTTTCTTCCAAAATATATTCCCAGTATTAAAAAGCTTCCCAACTTCTTCTTTGCTGCAAAGTTGAGGCAGCTAGTCCCAGTGCGTCCACCATGTCGTCATTTTTGCCGACAGGGAACGTTAACAGCTCTCTTTCTAAGTCTGCTAACCAAGGTGCGTCTTTTCTAAACAAGATGTCACCTGCCTCCATCCTAGCTGATAGCGGTAAACTTTTGGTTATTTTATCTTTTTCTGCTCTTATTTCTCTAACTCTTAAACCAGACCTTCCAGCTTCTTGAATGAATGGTTTTGATAGACCTTGATTTTCAATACAGATATGAGACCAGTTATTTTGGCTTGCTAATCTTTTAGCTTCAGGAATAATATCAGGAGATTCCATTTTTCTCCTTACTACATCTTCTACATAAAGTTTTCCGTTTGCTTGAGCAAAACTTATTATTACTGTGTAGTCACTTCTTTCTTCAGTAGTTACAGCAACGTCTAATGTTCCAAAGTGTTGCATATCTCTTGGTGCAAAGTTATTACCACCACCTACGTAGTTACCATTAGGCATAACATCATAATAGGAAAACCATTCCTGCTTGAATAAACCTTGACCTGCTTCAATAAACTCTGCCATGTACTCTTGAGCAAAAACAATAGAACCAACTTCTTCTTTGGCTGCTTCAACTTCTTCTGGGTCAATATTTGGATTGTCTACAGTTGAATAATGAAATCTTTCCCAATCTTCTCTTTCTTCTGCGTTTTGCCATAAATCATAAAACCAATTACCAATACCAAGAGGGGTGGAAATAAATAAAGCAGAACCTTTTCTTTCAGTTAATGTAGGACGTAGTACTTCTTGCCAGACTTCAGGTTTTACGAAAGCTGCCTCATCAATAACGATAAAGTCTAAACCTTCACCTCTTAATCTTTGCGGATTATCAGCAGACTTACAAGCAATAAAACCACCATTAGGAAACTGTACTTCCATATTGGCGATTGAAATTTTTGGTTCAATTTCTTTAGGAAAGGAAAGTGCTGCAGCTTCTAACGCCCTCCAGCCAACACGAGCAATAGCAAAAGTAGGAGCAACCCACCAAGCTCTACCGCCTGCCAAGGCAGTTTCGATGCATAATTGAACACCGAGTCTAGTTTTACCAAACCTGCGACCAGCACAAAGAATCTTCCACCTTGCTTCACTATCTGCAACAGCTCTCTGCGCATCATGTAATCCAGGAAGTTTCGGCGCATATTTAGCCATTCTCTAACTTTGACTTATTTTTACGAAGAAGTTCAATATTTTTTTCTATTTGCATAACTTGTTGTCTCCAAACCATATGCTGTTGTTCATCTTGAAGTCTAGAGGGTTCTACTAAAGACAGGCTAAAGTGTTGTCCCTCCATTTGTTTTAATTGATTTGTGATAATTGTAATTTTATCTTCTTCTGAAATGTGTTCGTAATCCATATACTCCTACCATCTGTATTTTGTCTTTTTTGCCTTTTCAACCTGAGCAAAACTTTTTTCACTTAATGTTGAAGGGTCTTGTGTAAATTCTACATCCATAGGAGTCTCAAATGTGACATTTTTTGAAATTTGTCTTTTGCAAATAAAAGAATCTTTAGGACACAAAATTTCTGGGTCATCTGTAATTTTATGTTCTATTTCATAAACGTGTTCACAAAGTAAACACTTATAATCGTATCTAGGCATATCTCCCCAAGTAAGCTCTTACAAACTTAGTGTACTCTCTTTTTTGTCCAGATATAGTTTTGCCATCAAAAATATCGTGATGAAATTTACAAAAGATAGCAACATTACCTTCATCGTTCGAAATATTTCGATTCATGCCTCCCATTCCAATTCCAGTAATGTGTGCCATCTCCAACCATTGTGTAGTATCGCACTCGGGCCACTCACATCTATAGTTTGCTCGTTTTAATGCTTTTTCTCTAAGAGCTGATTTATTTATTTTTCCAGTACCTTCACGCTTTTTCTGACCCATACCGGATATACCAGAGTTTTTACTTCTTCTTTTTTTAAATTCTTCCCAAGTTTCATTTTCAGCATCCCAAGTTGTCATATTTGATACCAAGTATATTTTAAAGTAAGTTCTTCTCCTGATTGAATATCTTTAAAAGTTTCAAGATATACTTCTTCTTTTTTTAATACTGTTCTACAGTTAGGTTCATCTGAATGATTTACAAATCCTCCAAGTGGAGTTCTAATCCAACCATTCTCAAACCTCTCTGAAGCTACGTGAGATATTCCAAGATTAGTTCCTGCTGAAATAAATTCTTTTGCAAATAAACCTAATCCTTCTATTTCTGATTGTTTAATAGTTAAACTATTAGGTAATGGTCTGTACTGTTTCATAAAAATATATTAACAGAATTTGAAATTAGATACAGCTCTTCCTGAGAAGAGCCGATGATGGGAGGAGGTCGGTGTGGATGCCGACAATTTAACTTTAGCTCTTGGTACTTGAGAAAGTGGTATTTGAGGGTGCCTTGATTAAAAATCTTTGGCTGTACCAATACATCAATGCAATTCTAATAGTATCTGGGTCGTCTTGCTTTGGAATATAAAATTCTTCAACTAACTGATTAGTTTTATAATATTCAACTAAGAAGTGTTCTTCGGTATCCCCTACTATTTTAAATCTGTTTTTGCTTGGAAAAATATAGTCTTTAATCATCGTAATTGTAACTATATCATAGGGGAGTGGTATTTAAAAAGAGAGTCCGCCTCACAGGACGGACTTGTCTCTTTCAGTACATACATACATAAACAACAAGGAGGCTATCTATGTAAAATAATTATTACACAATTTTGTTTTTATACAAAAATCCAATCAGGTTTTTCTTGTGCTGGTTTATCTTTGTAAAGAATTTGGAATATATTTGCAACTGCCATAGTATCTGCAACTGCGTCGTGTTCTAAATAATCTCCAAAACCAAATTCGTGATGTAAATGACTTAATGTATGACCTGAACATTCACTTCTACAGGTGTCAAAACATTTTGTTGGGGAATTAAAGTATTCTTTAGACATATCTTTAGTGCATAACCACTCATTAGTAAACATTGGTTTGTTGTAATAATCTAAAGTATCCTCCATAACCTTTTTATCAAACTTAGCATTATGAGCTACAAATGTCTTTTTTCCTACTAAGCCTACTAATATTGGAAACAATTTATCAAAAGTTGGTGCATTTTCGCTATATTCTTTTTTTGGTGAAGCAAAAGACCATTCTAAATTAAAGTAAGCACTAGGGGGTTTGATGTAAGAGTGCGCAGATTCGAACTCTAAACCGTCATACCATACTAATCCTATCTGTACTGCGTCTTGTTTTGGTACATTTTTGTCGAAATAGTATCTTCCTGCTAAATCTCTACCTGTTGTTTCAAAGTCTATAAAGATAAAATCACTTAGATTCTGCATTTTTACGCCTTTCTCTACGAATAGCTCTGCGTTCTCTCTCTGATTTACCTCCCCAAATACCAAATCTTTCTTTGCGTTCGACCGCATATTCTAAACATTCGGATTGGACTTTGCATTCGCCACAAATCTTTTTAGCAATAACTGTTGAACTTCCTCGCTCTGGAAAGAAATCATCTTGATTAACTCCCTTACAGTTAGCATATTTATAAAAACTAGGTACTGCTAGTAAATCAGCTAGTTCTGTATGTAAATCCATATATAGATACTGTACTAGAACATTTGTTCGAAAAAAAGGATTACAAAAAGGCTTATTAATATCATGGCGAATACGAAAATTAGGAAATTAGATGTAGGTTTGGGATGGGCAAGAAAAAACCAGAAGATATGTGCGTGACACTAGGCGCAAAAGCGCTTTTTAATCTCCGTAATTAATTTCGAATTGGATTGGCTCGTCTGAATCTCCAGCCGCAATTTCGAGCTGGCTTCGTTTACCCCATTTCCTAGGAAAACTTCTCTCCAAGAACCACGCACTAGCCTGCCATACTCCATTGTCAGCAGCCTTCCTAATATTCCTTATGTGTGCGCCTTCTGCCTCGGCTCTTGCTTTTTTTACTGCCTCCGAAAACTCCAAAAACGGCAAAATAACCTCACCTTCTTGGGCTTCGTCCAAAGGGGCAATAAGGGAATTGTCATTAGCTGGTGCCGGGAGCTCTTTGCCACTCTCTAGTTGCTTGCTTTCGTCATCCCCTTTTTTCATCCATTCATAATAAGTAGAGGGGGAAATACCAGCCATAATAGCGGCATCCTCTTGGTAGTAACCAAGTTTTAGCCAATTACATATGTTTTCCTGCACTTCGGGTGTAAGTTTGGTAGGTCTTGCCATACGCTTGATTTTACCAGCCCCTAGGACGAAACTAAGGATTTTCAAGTATCGAAAAACCAGAAAATTATATGGACACCGCTTGGCCTCGCCTATAACTATTTGTTTAATACAAGTACCACCCCTGGGGTATAACATTTTTACTTTATAGGTAAGAATGGTATTTAACAAGTTAAATAACCAGCACGCTATTTGTGTTGGTTTTCATTATAAAATACAATAAATATATAAGGAGATAAATTAAATGGCTACATTTAAGAGAATGATTTCTCCATCATCTATGAAATATTTACCTATTTCAAAAGATGTTAGAGATGTCATCTTTAACCATAAATTTAATACTTATGTAAGTAAAGAAAGTGAATTTAACAAATATATGTTATTTGTTGGAAATGCTGTCCATTACTTTATTGAGTATTATGTAAATAATAAGTTAGATAGAAATACTGCTTATGTCAATGCAATATTAATGGCTAAGACCAAATCAAGTCTTAAGCACGATATAACTCAAGAAGTTATTGATGTAATTGATACTGCAATAGCTAAGGCTTTAGAATTTCTAAATAACAAAACCTATGATATTGAAGTAAGTGTATATGCTGAAACTGGCTCTAGTCTTTATGATGCTAGTATCGGTGGAACTGCTGATATAGTTATCTACAATGATGATGATACAGTAACTATTGCTGACTTCAAGAATTATAGAAATCCTAACTCAAGCAATCTTTATAAGCACTATATACAATGTCTAGCTTATGCTAACTTGATATCTAAGAAACAAGATGTCAAGATTAAAGATATTCAAATAGTATATAACTTACAAGATGAAGTAGTAACTCTACCTTATCAAGAGATTGACTTAGATAATATATAGACTCTATAGGCAACTGTAGAGTTTATTATATTATTTCAATAATCACCCAGAACCAGGCATGTTTGGTCGATATATACTTTTATATAATCAAAAATATAAAGAAAGGACGGATATGACCGTACAACAAATACGCTGTAAAAGACACAACAAGTCTTTTATGGTAATGCAAACAACAACAAAAGCTATGAACATATGTCACATATGTAACATAGAAAAACTAAGAAAGGAGACAGTATGACACAGTCAGACCCAATTTATGGGCTAATTGCTATGTCATTTCTGTTTGGCTTAGGGTTAACACTCTTAGCTGGATGGGTATGGCTATATGCAACTGAGTGGCTAATGGCAAAGTTCAATGTATCTGACCCATTAGACAAACACTACAAGAACTTGTTCTAGTAGATAAATCAAGCTCATCTTAACAGGTGGGCTTGGACTTATCTATACGATTAGATAAGAGAAAGATAAAGACATGGAAACTATGATACATGACTTTGTATTTCTGTTCTTTGGTGGACAATCCAATAATCCTATTGCAAAAGCAATGAGATGGATTGCCTACAATACTTTCCCAAGAGATAGTTGGTTAAGTTACCACTATTGGGAAGGGGACTTAAGAGCAAATTGCTGTAAAGATTGCAGCAGATTTACAAAGTAGATAAATCATGCTCATTTGCAAGAGTGAGCATGGACTTATCTATATCATCGACTATCTGAAAAGGAAAGGAGGTGAAGTAATGGCAGAAGAAATCTGTAAGGAATGTAACACTGTAGACCCAGCGTCTCACATTGTACATTCTGGTACAGATGGAATCGTCCTTGGGTTAGCCGAAGGTCAACTTCATAACATTTGTTATGACTGTGGCAATATGGCTGCCTTTGGTAGAACAGCTTAATTGCTTCCCGGAGATGCTGGCAATCTCTGTTACTCAACCAGCAATAACTAAACAGTTATGTAGAGCCCATCAGCAATGGTGGGCTTTATCATATCTGCCTATCCGACTATACGAACCGAAAGGAGGTGATAGTTATGGCTATGCTCAAGGCGTATTTAATTGCGCTTTGGGTCCTGATAGCGAGGCCTAAATGGTGGAAGGAAGACGGTTACTACGGTAACATTCCTGACATTGTTTATACCATTCGCTTGATGGATGTTCAGTCAGTAGACGAGTTCTGGCGCATGGAACATTACAGTAGATTCTCAGATTTCTACAAAGATGTTGTAGGTGTTAGACCACGTCACATTGACTGGAAGCATTATTCCATCGAAGAGATGGACGCAGTCCTCAAAGAAGCTGAGGAACTGTACGGTCCCCTCACCGAAGAGGAATAGTGTGCCTGACACTGTCCGGAGATGCTGGAAATCTCTGTCACTCAACCAGCCGTAATCCACACGCAAGTGGCAAGTAACTAAACCGTCCTGAGCATGACATAAAACTGCTCTGATAAGCAGGTTTCTAGTACCAACTTAACAAACTAGAGAACATAACAAGCTGGAAGCCGATTACAGTGGGCTGAGTCCATAGTGTGTATTGTAGCGAGGTACACAGTATGGGCTTAGGCCCACCCGTAATTGTCTAACAAAAGTTAGACCGGGTTAATCCGAAAGGGGTATTCTTTTGAAGTCATTCAGAAAAATACTAAGTCGAGAAATGAATGTGAACAAGTTCATGTTCTTTTTCGCACTCCTTGGATGTGAGACAATTGATGCTGCAAAGCAGAAGTTGTACTCTCCATCTTTGGAGGCCTTGAGAGAGGCTGTAATCAGGGTTACTGATGAATCCCATGTTTGGGAATTCAAAGGTATCGTCCCAGGTACTTTTACAAGTATCTTAAATTCATATCCAGAGGGAACCTTTGCACAGGTCAAGTCTGTTTATGGCAAGTTCGAGAAAGTATTTGCAGAAGCAAATTACATTCCAGAGCTAGGTCATGAGCAGCTTGGTATTACTGTCAGAGACTCTGAGGGTATGGTAATCAGCGATGTCAAGCCATGCTGGACAGGTAAGCGATTCTACAAAAACATAGACGGTGTCTATACAGAAGTAGAAATGCGTAATCTGTACAAAGTGACAAACATCGGGGATGGTAAGTCAGAAGTTGAGGCAACTCACTCTAGACCAGCCATGTCTTTTTATGGAGACTGTTTCATATGTGCTAGCACATGGGCAGACGGTTCACCAAGAAGATGTGAGCAAGCCATCCAAGATACTAAAGAAGCTCAGATAGAAGCTTGCTATAACCAGAAAGCCATTCTGGATAAGCACAGAGCTCCTATGTATGCTGTAGCTAAGGATAGAGGATTTGACAAATTCTCAATTATTTATGCACTGCATCAAGAGCTTGATAAAGTATCTCCACTTAGAAGAGCAAGAAGAAACTATCGTCAATTGCAAATGCAACTTGATGATGTTAACTTTGCGCTTGACTATGTGAGTGGAAACTTAGCTGCTGAAGTAAAGTCAGCCAATAAGGATGCAGTCAAAACTGTACTTAAATCCAACATTGGGGACAAATACAAAGGTGGTAAAGTACTTAACACTAAGTGGGCAGTTAAGGACCTTAAGAAAAAGCAGATAGTTATTGCTAGTCAGATAGCAAATGCTGAAGCTTTGATTAAGAACTTAGCTTAAAACTAAACAGTGGCTCAGTCCACTGCAATCGGCTTCTACTTGAAAATACAAAAAAATAAATTGACAATAGGAAACTATTCTCATGAGTGGAACAAACCACACAAAAGTACAAAACAAAGAAGCTAATGAAATGCTTAATGACTTAACAGGAGAGCATGTGTATGACACATTCTGTTTCTGTAAGCGTTGTGATTCAATAGCTGGATTGTACAAAGTAAGACAAAATAACCTAGATGCAATTGTTGAAAAATACAAAGGCACATGTGTTATGAAAGAGAATGAGTTTGGAGAAATGGTTCATGACTCTGAAACATGTAGAGATGCAGTGCAAACTCTATGTTCAGAGAAGAGACACTATTTTAACTCATGGTTACTCTTTCTTATTAATTTTGACATTGAAGCATTTGCTTGGAAAAGAATTGCTGCAAGAGTCAGAAATAATAACTTGTTGTTAGATATGACTGATGTTAATGCTTGTAGGTCAGAAGTAGCTTTTGAAGTTCAAAAGTTATGGGACCTTAGAGATAAGCTAAACAATAGCCCATTTCTAAGAACACACTCAAATCAAAGTATTGATTATGTGGAGACATCCCCATTTTCATCTTTGAAGTTACTTATACAATTTAAGTAACAAATACATAATATAGCATACTGACGGGCTGGGAGCCTGCAGTGTTTTTGACAGGGCGGGCACCCATAACTCCGTATGCTTAAAATATATAAACAATAGGAAACTATAACAATGAAACTAAACAATCAAATTAAGCACGAGCTTGGAATGATTGACGACAATCAAGCAGAAGAATCTACATTTGAAAAAATGGTAGACGAATTTAGCTTGGGTCGTAAACCAAAGCACAATGGCGGTAGAAAGTATTCTATCGAGAAAAAATCTAAAGCCAGAAATGCACGTTTAGCTAAGAAAGCTAGACAAGAACAAAGAGCAAGAGAGCATTCAGCTGCGAAAGCGTTGGACCATCAATTGCTACACAATAAAATAAATAAAATATAGGAGACTATAACAATGAGTTACTTAACAAGTAATGATAGAAAACAATTGAAGAAGTATGCTGACCTTTTAGCAAAGGAAGCTAAGTTTATACAGGATGGTTGGATAAACCTACCTGAAACAAATGCTTTTACTGTTAAAACAGATGCAAAATTCTTCAGAGCTATGTTAGAAGTAATAGATGCAGTTCCGGAAGTATTCAATCAATTGAGTGCTAGTGAAGCATTTATGCTTGCAAACATGGTATTAACCGATTGGAGTAGTATGAATGCATTTACATCTGTAAGGCGATTCAGCTATTCACAATCATTTAATTTATATCATGATGGTCTATGGATTAGTCCATGGTATCAGAAACTCTACTCTGTAGAGGATTTGACAGCAATGTCAAATGGTGATATACTTTAATCAATACAATAAAATAATAATAACAATAGGAGGATAACTTATGTGTATAATCGCATCAGTACCAGCCGGACATACAATAGATGACGGTGCTTTGACATCCATGTGGGAAAACAACCCAGATGGTGGCGGTATCGCTTACATTGATGACGGCAAAGTAAAGACCTACAAGACAATGAAGATGCAAAAGTTCAAGATGAACTTTGACAGAATCGTTGAAGAGTATGGTCATTCCGACATATTGGTACACACAAGAATCGCTACACACGGTTCTGTATGTATACCAAATGTACACCCATTCAAAGTAATGAGTAACGGAAGACAAAGAAAAGACCTTGTGTTTGCACACAATGGTATATTGCCTAGCGCATTTATACCACCTGCAAAGCAAGACATATCTGACACAAGATACATCAATGAGATGTTGTTTAACCACACAGACCTTGATGCAGTGTTAGATGATGAAGCTTGGCGAGAAATGCTTGGAGATATTATTGGACACAACAAGTTTGTGTTCTTGTCTGCTAGCAAAGCGCACAAGAGAGAATCATATATAATTAACTCTCACTTTGGTCAATATGATGGGAAAGTTTGGTATTCAAACTCATCTTATTGTAGACCTAAGATAGTTAAGACATATAACCCATACAAGACTGGCAAGCAGTGGAACGGTTATCAACCACCTGTCTCAAGAGACAGCGACTTGATTGACACTAGAGCTGAAGGGTATGTTGACCCTTTAACTGGTGAAATCGTTTACTACGATGACCATCTCAATGACGAAGCTCAAGCTCATTTAGAGCGACAAGCAATCAGATATGAGGGATTGACTTATGACAAGCAATTGCTCGAAGATGATGCATTCGTTAAAACATGGGAAACATTGCAAGCTAACACTGGTTACCAAACCATTGAAGATGCAATGGACGGTCTATGGGCTGAAATTGATGAGAACGGTATATGGAGATGCTTTGACTGTGATAGCGCTATTACAGTCTGGGGTGTCAGAACATGTACTGACGATTGTCAACTTGGTAATTATATGGCAGAAGCTTCAGAGTACGAAGTTGCTCAGATACAAGCAGAAGCTGACTTTAAAAAGTCAACCAAGAAAAAAGAAACGAAGCAACAACAGCTTCCTTTCTAATTACAAATAAATAAAAATACAAAGGAGACAAACTAATGTCCGAATATACAGGCAAAATACGGGGGTCTAAGCTCCCGTATGACCATATTAAGGCACAGTATCTCAATATTGTAGATGAAAGTCGTGGTGGTGCAGACCACCCACTTCATGGAAACAATACTGAGCACACTTACAATAGATGGTTGCGTGAAACTCCTAACCTTACTGGTAGTAAGAAGAAGTACGATGCAATTGTATCTATTGACGTTGCCGAACTCATTGAGTCACTAACATCAGAAAATGTTAGAGACTTTCATGGGGCATCTATGAAATGGAAACGCAGTATGCAGGATGTTGTATCCAATAGAGCACATGCTTACGCAAGTAATCATAATGTAGATGTAGAGGCTGTCATAGAAGTACTGTATAGTTTATATTCAGTATTCGTGGCTGAACCTTTCTACTCTATATTGGAAAACAACTATACATACGGTTCCAGAATTAATTGGTTACGTAATCTATTGTCAGATAGATTCGGAGCTGTTAATTACAGTAACCCAAGAGCAACTTGGATATCTCATTATGAGACTATATCCAGTGGTATTGCGGATGCTGATGACTATTCACAGTCAGAGATTAGTGCTGTGTTTAGAAATCATATCCAATATCAAATGTATCCTAAACAATGGGACACTTTACCATTACGATACATTGGTATTCCTATGGTTACTGATAACTACATATCATATGCCTTACCTGGCAATGGTAATGAATTGAGTTACGACTCACTTTATTACAAGTCAGCTGGAGCTAAGAGTTGGTTCTCAGCTAAGAGAGGTTATTGGTATGGTAGGTCAACTGGTGGTCAAGTATTTGACGACTATTCAGGCAACTGGATAAGTAAAGTCAAATGGGCTAACAGCCGTAAGTACTCTGCATGTAACTTGTGTCATCACAAGTATGATGTAATGATGCTTGACTGGTACAAAGTACGTAGCTATCAAAATACAAGAAGCAGAATTTGCTATCAATGTATTGCTACTTATGGACTATCTTATAACCCTTGGCAAAAGTCTTGGATTATAGCTAGTTACAATAATAACGAAGATATGGACGTTGCAGCCAATGACAGACCAATCAGACTAAGACACGTTGACGATACTGGTGATAAACCAGTTGGTAGACGTGACTATGATTGGCGAGTTGATGAAGAGTTCCTAGAGGAAAACAACATCGACATTGATGTCAATGACCTTAAGTTACCAGTAGAGACCAGACGTTATCTTACATGGCTTAGGAAACTTCCTATGTCAGCAAGAATGAACATTGGCTTTACGTTAACTACGTTACGTAAGGATGCTATTGCTAGTCAAATGACAACTAACTCATCTGAGAGATTAGAGTTCTTGGATATGTACAGTCCTATACTTGATGCATTTCCTGCTCAATACAGGTCAGACGATACGAGAGGCGACCACATTGCTATGTGGATTGACTCTATGATGGAAGACCGTAATTTCAGAATGCGATACTCAAGTAGAGTAGCAGAGAGTAGAGTAACTGACGATGGTTGGCTTGAACCTTCTCATGGCATACGCCTAAACAAAGAGAAGAACTCATACAACTATCGACCAGACTTCTATTATGTTGACTATATTGATGGAAAATATTACTCAACATATACAGAAGGCTCAAGTGGTGACTATGCTTACTGTTCTGACCATGATATACCTAACCATAGATGTACATCATGGCACAGAGAGTATGGATTGTTTATGGGTCTAGAGCTCGAGCTTATTGCTAGAGATACTAGAGAACAATCTAATGTTGGACCAATGCAATTGTTCCAGAGAACATTAGAAACATTCCATCCTAATGACTATCGTAATATGTCACATGATGTAGCACCACAGTTAATGTACATCAAACATGATGGCTCACTACCATCAGCTACTGGTGCTGAGTTTATTTCTCAGCCAATGTCTATGAGAGCATGGCAAAATGCTCCTAAGACATTCTGGTACATGACTGAGCAAAACTACAAAGCACACAGTGTTGGTGGTGTAGGTATTCACATACATATACCATGGGACGCATTCACTGAGCAACACGGTTATACATTCTTGTCAGCGCTACAAGCACTGCAATGGAATGCAAACGGATTGCTTAGATACATTGCACAACGACCAAGCAACAGCTGGACATCTTGGGACCAATTGGATTACCACGATGTGCCTAATGTTATTGCAGCGGTTGTTCGTTCAAGACGTGCTAACAACTCAAGCAAGTATCAAGGTATTAACCTTATGCACAATAACACTATTGAGCTAAGATACTTCAACTCCAATGCAAAGGGCAATAGAGTTCTTAAGAACTTAGAATTTGTTCAAGCATTGTATGACTTCACAATGTGGAAGTCAGACAGTTCCGGTTGGGATAATGAACTAGGTCCTGATGAATCATTGCTAAATGAAATCAGTACTTGGCGTAATCAAGCCGACGAATGGTCAGATGCTGAAGAGTGTCTGATTAGGAACACACATGATGAAGACTTTGATGGAGTCTTAAACATTGAGCAAGTATTTGTTCAATTCATAACAGACAATCATCATAAGTATCATCATCTTATGGAGTTCTTATTGAGAAACGATGACGACTTGGAAATATCTCAAGACGAAATTGATTCTCTCTGGGAGCAACAAGAAGAAACTACTGAGGAAGAGGTTGAAGAAGTCGTTGAGACTGTACAACCTGTGACACGACTTGGTAACACAATATAATAAAAAACTATAGGAGATAATAATTATGCCTAGAAGTACAGAAAACATAAGACACAACGTAGACGAAACACCGGACTCATTGAGTTCGGTGCGTAGTTCGCACAGTGTCTTTGTAGTACACGAAAATACTATTGCTCTACCAGCTGGTAGAAGAAATGGTAAATGCTCTACGGAGCAAGCAACAAAGAATATCCAAAAAAGATACTGGAAAACTGGTATCCCTATGGGTATGGAATTGGAAGCAGAGTATGATGGTCCCGAATGTAGCTGTGATTGCGGTTACTGTGACGAAGCTGACCATGGTTACTGTGACTATGATTGCGATAACGGAAGCATACATGAATGGGTTCCTGTTCAAGATATCATTACTAAATCTAATGAATATCTTTACAAGCACATGCGTGAATATGCTATAAGTAAGGGTAGAGAAACATATCCTTACATCAATCCAGTAATAGCAAAATATGATGGCTCACTTGACTGTGGTGTTGAATTTAACTTTCAACCTATGACAGTTGAGTCATTCAGACCATTTGCACAGATTGTCCAAGACAATGCAGGTGGCTTGTCTGGCTATCACAATGACAGTGCAGGTATACATATACATATGCCTAAAGCTGCCTTTACAGATGCGGAACTTTACTTGTTCCTAGTTCTGTGGAGAACCTTTGAACTATATGTTGACGATGACGGTAAACCGTTCTTGGAAATCATATGTCAAAGGTCTGAAAACCAATGGTGCCATTACAATGTACCATTCGATAGAGAATCTGATAGAGAAGACCTGATTGAAGGTAAGCTCGGTAAGATATTCTACGATGTCATTAAGAACGGAAGAAGGTCGCATGCCAATAGATATTCCGCACTAAACCTTAATGGTCATGGTACAACAATGGAAGTTAGGGCATTCAACTCTAACTTACGTGCAGATAGACTAATTAAGAACATGGCATTCTTAGACGCATGTTGGAGATATGTACATCTTCTTTCAGACTTATTGAATGAAGGTAGATATAAAGAGGCTCTACAATATGTAACTAACTTACATTCGTTTGTAGGTTATTGTAAGAATCCACTTAGAAAGGGCTTCAATGAAGAACTTGCTAGGTTCTTAGATAGTAATTGGGACGATTCAGATTCTCATAAACAGCAATCGCTTATTTATGGAACTGACTTGTTGCCATATCTAATACAAATAAATGAAGAAGACAACTACGGAGGTACTGAATAATGAAAACATTATCAGCTATTCTTGCTTGGTTGTTAGTACCTACAGCAACTGACTATCATACACACCCAGGTTTATTCTGGGTTAAGTCTATGATAGCTGGTACCTTTCTTGCGTTTGCAATTATGGGTATTGCTGGTGGTATCTACTTTTACTTCAGCCCAGACTTTGATGACTGGAATGAAGACAGGTAAGTAGCGCTTCTATTTAGGGGGTATCTTCGGGTACCCCTTATAATACAAGCCTCTTAACACATACTTGATTTCTAGGCTCGCGGTGAGCTATATCCAATAATTCAATTTTGACCCTAGCACCCCCCCTGAGTAACTTTCAGGCATAAGGACGGGGTGGGAGAGCTGTATCTAAAATTGGGAATTGCCATTTCCATATGGGAATTTACATCTCTATATGGGAATTTGGGAATTAGTCAGTATTTATA
>Ga0208427_1000048_pt1 | contig 45275 bp, 65 predicted proteins | sample DEB08_DNA_FD_184532 | JGI IMG/M metagenome (GOLD analysis project Ga0208427, IMG submission 184532) | Aqueous microbial communities from the Delaware River and Bay under freshwater to marine salinity gradient to study organic matter... | ecosystem: Environmental > Aquatic > Marine > Coastal ...
ATCCACAAGCACCTTTCTCCTTGGCAAGATTTACAGTTGCTTGGATGAGGTAGTATTGGAATGCCTCAGTGAGGTCGTGAACGGCATTCCAGGCACCTTGAGATTCATAAGAGTGTCCGTGCTTGGCAAGGTAGTGTGCTAGACCGATATAACCGATTCCAAGAGAGCGACGTGCCTTGGTGGCAATTTCTGCTGCTGCGATGGGATAGTTCTGAAAATCAATGAGTTCATCAAGACCCCTAACAGCAAGATCGCAAAGAACTTCAAGATCCTCAAGATCCCTAATTTTTCCAATATTAATAGCAGAAAGAATGCAAAGAGCAATTTCACCATCACCATCAATGTGTTGTAGTGGTCTAGTAGGAAGTGTAATCTCTTGACAAAGATTGCTCATCTCAACCTTATCCAAGAAGGAAGAGTGAGTATTGCAGTGGTCGATGTTCATAATATACAAACGACCAGTCTCTGCTCTCTCTTTCAGGATATCCAAAAAGAGTTTTTGAGCTCCGATAGTCTTTCTTGGAACAGACTCATCTCGTTCATAAGCATCGTATAACTCATCAAATCCATCAGTGCCAAAAGCATCATACAGACCAGGAACGTCGTGCGGACTGAAGAGTGAGATGTCTTCGTTTTTGATGAAACGCTCATAGAAGAGTTTGCTGATTTGGATACTGTAGTCTAACTTACGAACTCGGTTATCTTCAGTTCCTTTATTATTTTTTAGGACAATGATGTCTTCGATTTCTTGGTGCCAGATGGGGAAGTGGACTGTTGCACTTCCACCTCTGATGCCATTTTGTGTGCAGCATCGGACAGTTGACTCAAACTTTTTGAGAAATGGTACAACGCCTGTATGCTGAACCTCACCGCCCCTGATCTTACTGTTGATCCCACGGATTCGACCTGCGTTGATACCGATGCCCGCCCTTTGTGCAACGTATCTGCCAATAGCCATATCGCTAGTAAAGATACTATCGAGGGTGTCATCAACATCAATAAGGACACAGCTAGCATACTGTCGAAGTGGAGTTCGCACTCCCGCCATGATAGGTGTGGGAATGTTGATTTTGTGCTTGCTGATTGCGTCGTAGTATCTCTTGACATAATCGAGCCTAGTCTCCTTAGGATATTTAGAGAAGATGGTTGCAGCAATCATCAAGTACATAAACTGTGGCGTCTCATATAATGCGCCACTGCTTCTATCCTGCACGAGGTACTTATCAACGACCTGACGTAAACCTGCATAAGTGAACAGATAGTCACGGTGATGATCAATAAACGACTGAAGTTTATCAAACTCTTCGTCGGTATAAAGGTCCGCAATTTCTGCATCATAAACCCCCTTTTTTATGCATTGATCCACATGATCTTTCAGGGTTGGTGCCTCGTGCATACGTCCGTATAATTGCTTGCGAGTGGCAAACAGAAGCAGGCGAGCAGCAACAAACTGATAGTTGGGATGGTCTAGGTCAATCAGGTCAGAAGCAGCACGAATTAGAATCTCCTGAATCTCTGCGGTAGTAATTCCATCATAAAACTGAATACCAGACTTCATCTCAACCTGCGATGCAGAGACCCCTGCAAGGTCCTTACACGCCTCTTCCACCATAACGTGGAGTTTATTTAAGTCAAGAGGTTCTGTTCCACCGTTTCTCTTGACGACCTTTGTACCGTTGCTCATATTTTCTTCCAATTGTTAAATTTAATCTTTGCCTGTAAACCAGAATGGGTATTTAATTTTAGCACAGACATAACGTCATGTCCAGCAAGAACCATGTCATTGATGTCCTTCTCTAGGATATTACTTGGCCAGATGACGACTTTTTGATTTCTTTCGATACATCGTTCAATCCTTCCAACAATTTCTCTATTGCGGGGCTCGTTATCATAAACAAAAATAACATCGCTTCCCTCAAGATAACCCAAGTCACCATCACTACCACACAAAGCCACGCTATTGTTGACGAAAGTGCTGTCAAAGGGTCCTTCGACCACATAGATAGGTAATTTTTTGTCAATTGTGTCAAGTCCATATATCTTTGGGGCATTATCCGTAAGCATAATGGTGATATATTTATTGGGAGAATTATCTAGTGCTCTTCCCTGAAATCCTATAAGTGTTTTGTCTTCATCATATAATGGAATAATGATTCGACTATTATCATACTTAAGATTATCAAAGGTTTGTTTCTGAGAATTAGTCCACTTTTTAAACTTTGGAGCAAAGTAAAACTTGTCTGGATTGAGTTGACGATTCTCAAGATATTCCTTTGCCGCAGGAATCTCAGATGCTTTTGGAAGATCGATAGACTGTTTGAATACTGGTTTTGTAAATTCAAACTTTGGTTCTTCAACGACAAAATTTCTGCCCGTGTGACCTTCTTTAAATTTCTCTAGTGCATATTGTTTGTGTAAATGCACATCCAATTCCTTCAAAAAATTATTGAATGACAAACTGGCACCACAATTGTGACACTTAAAGTTGGTGTTATTTTTTACCGCGTAAATATATCCACGTGCCTTGTTTTTATTGCGTGTAGAATCTCCGCAGATGGGACAGCGGAAATTGTAGAGGTCCGCTTTAACCCTCTTAAATTTCTGTAGACGTGAGGAAACCAGACCAATATACTTGGTATCAACCAAATCCATTGTAAAAGTGCTATTTGGGTTGACCTATTATACTCTGCTGAGATGATGGTGTCAAGAAGATAGGAGCGATTCTACTGCCTGCTCCAATGATGAGTGCCGCAACTACTAGCACTCCACCAACTTGCCAACGAAACTTTGAGAATGCTTTTATCTCTACTTGTATTCTATCAATTCTATCGTGAATAATCTTATGGTCTTTTTCACTTTCTGATTTTAACTCATCAATCATTTTGATAATGAGTGTATCGGTCTTCATACTTTGCTCTATTCTCTCATCATGCTTTGTGAGAATCTGAGCAATACGATTGTTTCCTTCCGATATCTTTTCTACTGCTGCCTCCAACTTAGCAAGCATTTCCCGCGACAAGTCCTCATAAATGTTGAGTTTAGATTCAAGAACTGCTACCTTAGAACCTTGTGAGAACATTGACCCTATCTCTTTTTCTTTTTTGTTTTTTGTAATGATTTTCTATACTCAGGAGGTAATCGTCTCATCATTTTACATCTACCATCTAAAGGTTTATCATAACCTGCAGTTGGTGATCCATTATCATCTGGACCAGTTCCAGCAAAACTTGCACCACCGCCAGCGCCAGTAGTCATCATTTCTTCATTGAGTTTACGAACTATATTAATAATTCTATCGATATCCATTAGATTGATTGTAAGATTTTTAAACAATTTTCATCTACATCAATATTAGATATTGCTGTTCTTGGATATTCAGGTAACCTATTTAAAAATATTAAAAAACTCTTCAAAATAGGCCAATACTCTTCACCCAAGTTAAAAAACAATAATGGAACTGCAGCATCGTTGAAAACATTAAATAAAATAATTAAATGATTTAGAATTAAGTGGACTTTTAAATCTTCTACAACTTTGGTATTTTTGTATCGATTTAAAAGTCTTTTTATATACTTAATTCGTTTTAAATCATTATCAAAATCATCTTTAGTTACAGCTTGAGGATTATCATAAAATTTTATGGCAAATAGCAAATAATTATCTTTGTTTAGTTCTTCAAATCTCATTTATCACGAATCAATTATTATGCATCTGGATAAGTAGTATCTTCTCTGTCGGAAGTGATTGTGCTGCCAGCAACCAGAACCTCAGTCTTAACTCTTAGAGTTCCATCATGATTATTGTATGTGGTGATTCCAACCCATCCAGCGTGAGGTGCTGCATATTTACGAGCATCTCCAGAAGCAGCATTAGCAACTGACTGTTCGGTAGTATCTACACCGTAGATTACATCAGTTTTGTTGGACTTTGCTTCAGGTGCTCTAAGTGAGGTGTCATCTGCAACGTATACAGGAATTTGTGACACATAGTATGCAGATCCCGCATCAATATTTGAAGATCCGTCACTAGCAATCAAATTACTTGTAGTGATAGTAAGTCCTTCTGAACTAATACCAACATCTTCAGTTACGACAGTACCATATCCCATGGTAGCACCAGCACCCACTACAAAAGTGTCACCCTGCTTTACCACATACCCAGAAGTTGTAAAAGTAGTTCCAGATCCAGTAACCACACCTGTGGAGAGGTTTATAGCAACTGTTCCGCCATTTGCGACTAATTCTTTATTGCCCCAAAGAGACATGTTTCCTTACCTATAATTATTTCCTACAGATATTTATAAAAAAAGGAGACCTTTACTTTAGATCTCCTTATGATTTAAGGATTTCAGCGTGACTGAAGTGCTTCCTTAACTTTCTCAAACAGTTCGTCGTCTGCGGTGGTCTTAGTCAGTTTGACTGCTTTACCAACGATGAGGAGACAGAGGTCAATGAGTTTTTCTCCGAGTTCTGCGTCATCGGGGATCTTAGCGATAGCGGCATCAACTACTTTGTATGCCAGTGGAAGAAGAAAGGATACCATGATTTTGGTCCAAATAACCTATCAATATATAGCGAAGATTATACTCCTTTTAACTTAATGTTTTCTCTGACTCTACCTGAGACACCTTGGTTTGCTCTTCTAATCTCGTCTGGTGTCATCGCACCAGCGTTTTTTGGGTATCTATCGCCCTTAGTGTATGCAGTTACTGGTAAGTTATCACTCTCTTTGAAAACATGACTTTCATCCATCTTAGCACTTGATGTCATGACTTTCATGACATCTTTGCCTTTTGGTGGATCCATGATGATTGGATTCTTAATTCCCATTGATCTTACTTTATTTTTAAGTAAGTTCATTTCTGTAGATCTATCGCGAGTGTCACACTCACAAGGACACTTTCCACAAGTAGGACAAACTCCAGAAATTCTATCTCTAGCAGACTTTAAAAATTTTTCTAAACTACTTTCAAAAATTTTATTATCATTTCCAGATACAACCTTTACCTTGTTCTTTCCACGCATTACATCAATTGGTGGTTCTTGTGAAGAAGGATCAACTTGATCTTCGGTAACCTCACCAATAAACTGTTCTTTCATTGCCTTTCTTTTAGCAATTGCAGTTGCAATAGCTCCACGACGCTTCATTATATACTTGTCAGATTTTGTATTTGGTCTTCGATCATTATCAACGTCATCATCTTCTTGACCTACTGGATCTAAAGATTCGGATACTTTTTTCTCATCTCCCTTCTTTGAATCACTACCCTCATAATTTTGTCCTGTTTTTTCACCATACTCACTGTAAACAACCTCAAGATTGGGGTTAGCCTTCAACTGTGCAAATTTCTTTGCATCTACAGTTCTATAATAACTAATCCCACTACGCTTGTCAGTTACTTTGACAGATTTTTTTTCTTTCTCTGCTGGTTGGGATTTTCCCTCATAAAAGTTTTTTAGATCTTCCTCATACTTTTTTTGAAGATAACCCTCAATGAAAACTTTTTGCATTGCTCTAGAAACAGAGTCTGTTGCTAGTTCAATGCCATGCGATGTATAGCACTCTTTTGCTTCTTCTTTGTCTCCACCAGACTCACCTTCTCCCCTGGGAAAGAGTGCTTCTCTAATTTTAGTTTTAGCATCTTGAGAAAGATTGCTATTTTGAATGTATTGTGCATATGCTTGCTCTAGAGAAATACCCTCTCTTCTAGCACGATAACGAATATCATAAATTGCTTGTCTTACGTTTTTCTCAACATCACCTTCTACAGTTCTACCACTTGTGTCTTGTGGTTTTCCAGATTGTGGTTTTGAATCGCCACCTGGTTTTGCTCCCGCTGTATCAGTGTGCTTTGTTGCGGGCAATTCTTCAGCAATATACTTTTTCATGAGAAAAATTGTTTAACTTTTACTTCTTTATATGTTTATTTATTATATGATACATCTTTGATCCATGATTTAAACATCATGCCATCTTCCGTCACACATATTAAATGGTTAGCACCTCTACGAATAATCTTACCAGACATTCCAGTATTTAAATTTTCAACAAGATCACCTACATTTAATATGTTACCCTCAACATAATTTTCTCTCAATCCATCAAGATCAAATTCTGGTGCAATTTCCCAAACATTATATCCCTCTTGCTGAATCTCTAAAATTCCCATCCCAGCACGCACAGTATCAAACAGTTGTATCACCTGCTTTCTTGATAGCATTTGTGGGAGTGAATTTCTAAATGTGACCAAATCACCTTCAGCAGCAGCAAGTCTCATTCTTGCAGAAGAAAATTCTTCCATCTCCTTTCCATCAGGATTCGTTTCACCTGAAGGAAAAACTTCAATCATTTCAAATTCATATAAATCACCGTTGTGAGTGTCTGCTAGTTTTTGAAATTCTTTTACTCTAGAAGGTTCAATAATAATTCTTATTGAAGAATATCCATCATTATGAGCCTTTATTAGAGAATCAAAAATTGTAACCTGATTAGGATCATTTACAATTCTTTCGGCATGATTAGGATACATCAATCTCATATAAGAAATTTTAGTATCTGGATCCAAAGGATTTTTCTTTGGATCATATGATCTAGAAGGAACTACTACATAATCACCCTGAACTTCTTCTGCAGACATTGAAGCAACGTCTAGCAATTCTTGGTGTGCTAATGAAGGGGGATTAAATCCACCAAATGCTATGGTCAAAACACCTTTTGTTTTTTCAACTGGTAAGTAATTTGGTGGAGGTAGTTCCTCTACTGGCAATTGCTCTGGAGGTAATTGCTCTGGAGGTAATTGCTCTGGAGGTAATTGCTCTGGAGGTAATTGCTCTGGGGGAAGTTGTTGTTCGGCAACCCAAGATCTAGATGCAATTTGACCTTCTCTTCCTTTTGAAGGAGCGTCCTTCCCACCAACTACTTGAGTATGATTTTTATTAAAAAATCTTAGTCCTAGAGGCTGCCTACTATCAGTTTTTGCCTCAAATTCATGAGTACCACGATGATACCATCCACCATGACCATCACCCTTTAATCCAAGCATTTTTGCTCTCTTGGATGGTGCAATTATGAATCTTGACGCCTCATCAATGAACTTTGAAAAAGTTTTCATACCTTTATATTAGTATTCTCTAACACTTAATATAAACTATTTATCAAATCCCATGTATTGGTCTCATCGCAAACAACTCTGGATGTAGTTTTCCATAGTCTCTCAGAACTACACCTGCCTTTGCATTTGCTTCATTTTCATGACGACTTCCAGTGTGTCCTTGTACATTTTGTCCATCAATTAACTGCTTATAATGAACCATCTCATGTGCAAGAGATCTTAAAATATCAACTGGATGTCGATTAATTACACTTACATGTATCTTCTTACTATCAGTCATGATACACGCAAAAGAAGAATACTTCCTGGAAAATTCTAAATCATAAATCAGTTCTACGGGAATATCATTTCTGATATTCAACTTCACCTTCGTAAAACGCATGAAGTCTTTTACAACTGTTTCAAATGATTGTTTGGTAGTGGGTCTACCTTTAGAATTTCCAAGAAGCATTTTTTTTAATTATTTATTTTCTTCAAGAAAAGCAATGACTTCACGAATGAGAGCAACACGAGCAGATGGAAACTCTACAGAGTCCTTTTTAGTGTGATGTAGCAAAGCATTGAGAACAGCATTTGCTTATTCTGAAGTAAGTTCGATTTTCACAGGTCTACCCCCTTCACCTTCCAATCTGGGTCAAATTCTTTTCTTGCTTTGGACAAAAATTCAATCTTTTCTTTCAGTTCCTCTTCCGAATCTGCTTCAATAACCCAATCAGTAATACCTAAATTGGGGAGATTGATAGTTGCTGATACTTTACTCACAGGTCTCCATCCACACGATTCTCAGAATAGTATACATCAAAGGCACCACCAGGATAACGTGCCTCAAGTTTCTTGACATTGCGTGCAATCACATCGTCGAAAGAAACTTCAAGTGCCATACACGCCTGAGCAACATACCACATAAGATCACCAAGTTCGATAATCATGTGCTCTTTGTTTTCCTTATTGAACGGTTTCCCTTGGAAAATCATCTTCTTAATGATCTCAAGAAACTCACCACCCTCTGCATTGATACCAACACCAGCAGTCAGGAGTCGTTCGATGTTTGCACCTTTCTCATCTAGTTCTACTAGTCGCTCAGATAGTGCAAGGAAGTCGGTTGATGCTTCAGAAGTTACGGCATCAACAAACTTTTCGTAGCGTTCGAAATCAATTTTAGTCATACTTCAAAAGGTTGTTGTTGATTTTGTTTCAGTTGTTTTAGTTTTGGGGAAGGGAACATCTCATCAAATTCTTCTTCAGAAACGTTTTTCCAAGAACCACCGACACCACCGTTCATATTGACGACAATATCACTAGTTGGAAGTTGTTTATTGTTGGCAATATCAATTATATCACCAGGAAGAGGATTGAACATAAAGTAGTGTCCATCCCATCTTCGATTTCTCATATTCATGAGATTGACTGCATCTCTTTCGATGCCACAGTCAACAATTTTTTCCCCTTTAGGATTAAATACAGAATAATAACCGTTCATATTATGTTATTTTCTTTTAAATTTTAATTCCTTTTGTACTATTTGTCAACTAATTTGATGTATCCAACAATATTCAGATACATCAAATTGTTTTATTTTTTCATTAACTGCAGGATAAACACCACAGGAATCTTTATCATCAGGATTATAATCATGACCAGCTAAGATTCCTCCAATTTTTACTTTTGGTTTCCAATAATCTATATCATTACAAACGTCATCATATTCATGAGAAGCATCTAAAAATACAAAATCTAAACTTTTATCTTCAAAATGAGTAGATGCTTCCAAAGAAGACATTCTGAGAGGAGTATAATACTTTTCAACTGGTTTCATATTATTTAAAAAAGTATTATATAACATATGAATATTTGGTTCATATGCATGATGATTTCTATCATAATGCTCTCTACTCCCCAACCAATGGTCAACGCAATAAAATTGAATATCTTTGTTGGAATTAGCAATTTCCACTGCCATAAACGAAGAAGATTTTCCTTTCCAGGATCCAACTTCAACAAATTTACTGCCAGATGAAAATTTTTCAACTACAGATTTATATAAATTTGGATAAGAAAACCAATGTTGTCCAAAGTTTGAATTTTGATAGATATGATCCATTATTAAAATTTAAATCCGTCGAATGTTTTTTTAGGTTTATCTTCATATGTATACTCTTCTTCTTTGCCAGAATCAAGTATATCTTCCTGTGCAGTTTGCTCACAATCATATAAGCGCATCTTGGCACGATCAATACCAACAATAAATCTCTTATTAATAGAAATATCATTGTATCGATTCTTCAACTGCTTCACCATTATCTGACCAAGTTGTTCAAGTTCCTCAGTGCTAATAAGGGCAAACATAAGATCAGCAGTAGCAGGGAGACCAAAGGACTCAGAAGTGTCAGTAAGGTCACTGCTGCCATAACCAGAACGAGTGGTCTGGGTGGCAGATACGATAGGGACCTCGGCTTCGACAGCCAACCCTCTAAGCTCCTCTGCAATAGATTTAATATAGCTATATGAATTGATAGAGCCGTTCTGCCTATAGCGGGAGGAAGCACATATATTAAGGTAATCAATGAAAATAATATCAGGTCTAAATGACTTCTTAAGTGCAAGTTCATTAAGAAGTGCCTTAAAGTGTCCACTGTGTGCGCTAGCAGTCGGATACTCTTTAATTATAAGAGTTCCTTGAGTCTTTGCTGCTAACTTAGTTACTTTGTTTTCAAACGAAGACCTGGGAAGATCAGTAAGATCTTGAATGGGTACGTTGAGCAAGTTTGCATCAATACGCTCAGCAATTTTCTCTTCTGCCATCTCCATTGTAATGTATAGCACGTTACGTCCACTAAGCAAAACGGAGCTAGCCATATGGCACATGAACAAAGACTTACCGACACCTGTCCCAGCAAGAGCGACATTAAGAGTCTTGTTAGGAAGACCACCTTTCGTAATCTTGTTGAAATACTCAAGATCAAAAGGAATACGGTCTTCTTTCCTGTGGTAAGAATCGTATCTTGCTTCATAATCATTTAGATAGTCATGACCAATATGGTTGTCAAAAGATACTGCCAGAGCATCTGAAAGAATGCTTGGAATTGCATCCCGATTCTTTTTATCATCTTGCCCATCAGCAATGCTGATAGATTCCATCAAAGCAAGATAAATCGCACGATCACGGCACCACTTCTCAGTAGTATCTAGCAGCCATTGATGATCTACAGGAGAGTCATTGAAAGAATTACAAACATCTCTAGTCTCTTTAATTTCAGTCTCGTTTAGATCTGTTCTATTCTCAACCTCAATATTTAATGCTTCGGTTGTAATTGCAGATCCATACTTAACAATGAACTGAGTAATCTCCTCAAAGATCACTTTTTCAGATCGTTGTTCAAAATATGATGGTTCAATAAATGGAATAACTTTACGAGAATATTCCTCATTGTGTATTAAATTTTTGAGAATAGTAGTCTCAATTCGTTCCATAAGAGAATTCGTTTTTTGCAATCTCATCAAGTTTTAACATCACTTCTTCAGTGAAATATGTTTCTGGATCTTTCAAGATTTGTTTTGCATAGATTTTTTTACCATCTATTTCATATCTACCAGCAACGTTTTTCCAAAGTCCGCCAATCTCACCAAGTTCAAGAAGACCATAATATCGATCAAGACCACGCTCATCGTAATAAAGACGCACCGTAACATCCTTGTTCTCCTTGCTTAAACGCGACTTAGCAGTCTTTGCCTTAATAAGATTTCCGACAATTTCTGTTCCGTCTTTTTCTTTTTTCTTGCTGAGATAAATGATGGTACTGGCAGCATACTTAAGACCAGAACCACCGCCCATCTCTTTAGTAGGAACGTAAGCACCAATGACATCGTAGGTGTGGTTGGTAACAATCATAGGAATATTAGCCTGCCCCAACTTCAATGTCAACATCCTGAAAGCACCTTTGATAAGTTGAGATTTCGTCATGTCACGAACCTGCTTATCATTCAGAGCATCATTAATTTCCTTTTCCGTTGAAAGCATTCCTAGAGAGTCTAAGACAAACATGCAGGGTTTGCGCTCATCTTCAGGTTTTTTTAAGTAAATATCAACTGCCTTGAGTGCCTTGGTACGGAACTCTTCAACAGTCACAACATTAACAACAACAGTCCTCTCAAGATCTACCCCACGACTTGCGAGTAGAGACTTATTAACAGCGGCTTCAGTGTCAAAATATAGGCAATACCCATCAGGGTTAGAATCCAAAAAGTTCTTGACGACAGCAAGGGAGAAAAAAGTTTTTCCAGTGCTAGACTCGCCAGCAATGGCAGTAATCTTATTCCCAGATACACCACCAAATATAGACCCTGAAACAAGTCCATTAAAAATGTAAGAACCTGTGTCAACATAAGTTTCAGTTTCATCAATATCTGATGCGAGTTTTGTATACTCATCTCCAATTTCTTTTACAATATCTTTAAGAAAGTCCATAATCTTTGTTTCTGTAGTTCATTTTCCAACACCAAAACTTCCAATAAAGTTTTGTTTCATCACCATTCCTTTTTAATGAGTCCATCAAACATTGCAACTCACTATCTGACAAATCATTAGGAGTCCAATAATGATTCTTTTTAGACGACCATGCCATACTGCTCCCTTAGAATTTTTTTATAAGATCCACCAGGGTTTTCTTCACGGATCTCTTTCACAATCTTTAACTTTTGATATAGTGATGTATCTCCACCTAGACGGAGAGCATTCACGATCGTAGCAAGTTCTTTATCAGTAATAGGAAGTTCCATTTATTCCCAACGTAAGGTCTTAAGGTATTCTAGCACATTTTTACGAACATCCATCAACTCATGATAACATCTTTGATTGTGAGCACACTGTCTAAGTGCAGAATCTGGTTTATGAACCGATTCAATGAAAATATCAAGTCCTCTATTCCATTTATCTTGTTTTGATTCTCCATCATCAATTACATACTTATCATTCATAAGAAAAATTCCTCCAAGTTAATTTTTTTCTCAATATTCCACCCAATAGCATCAAGTATTGCCTTAAGTGGTTCTACAAAACTTTTTTCAAATTGTAGATCATAATCAATATATTGTTCAAGATTAAGCTCTTTAGGAAAATCTTGAATAAAAGAGATAATATTCTCTTGTATAATATTTGGTTTTTTTAAATAGATAAATTTAATTTTCTCACCATTGTTAATTAATGAATACTTTTTATCCAACTTATTTTGCTTAATATAATGATTAAACAATAAAGCTCCGCGACAATGAATGGGAGTACCCTTTATATAGATATCAGAAGATGAATGGTATTTACGAATATCAGAAGCTGTTCTTGGAAAAGCGATAGATTCTGGTGGAAGTTCTTTAAATTCTTGACGACACTTATCAATAAAATTAATTACGTCATCTTCAGTTCCATTCATCATCAACTTGAGTCCATCTTTAATCATCTTCCGACATGGTGCAGGAGTAGATGATTTAACTGCCTCAATACCCATCATCTTGAGTTTGGGTTCATTATATTGAACTCCCTCACTATTCCATACGTTCAGAATGTATCGCTTCTTAGCAGTCCAGATACCACGTTCTGCGATGTTCTCACGCTTCATGATCATTTTTTGTTCATATGCCTGAACATAATTCGCAAGTTCCTGATAAGATTGTTCGATGAATGGTTCCAACTTATCTTGACAGATCTTATCAAGTAGCGAAACAACTGCTGTTTTATCACCAGACTTGTTACTAAGAAATTTATCAACAAGAGGTCCCATATTAAGATAGATTGAATCGGTGTCAGATGCAATGACATAATCCTCACCATCCGTTTGCAAAATCTTATTTAGATATCCATTCATCCTGTTCTCAATCCAGCGGATTGAAACCTGCCCAGAAAGAGTAATTGCTTCAGCATTAGCAAGTTTAAAATATCGAAAATACTGATTACCAATAGCACCATAGGCAGAGTTCAGTTGAATCTTACGCGCCATCTGGATATTATTGCATCGAGAAATTTCTTTTTCGAGTGCTTTAGATGGATTTTTTTCATAATCTTGCTTTGCCTGAAGCATTTTCTTTTTAAAGATAGTTCTATCTTTATAAATCTTTTCCATCAGTTCTGGCAGAAATCCACGAACATCCTTCCGATACATGGCACCATTGGCACATACCGCGTTGTCCTTATACATCTCAAAAGTCAGTTCTTCATTAAGTATCTTATCAACGGTAGCACTTGGATGTCTGATATCCTGTAAAGTCTCTGGCGAGATGTTGTACTGCATAATGAGATGAGGATACAGGCTGTTAAGGTCAAAACTAACAACCCAATCATACTTTCCTGGAATCGGTTCCTTGACATACGCTCCCGCATATTTGGAGTCTTTATCAGAACGTACTTTTGGTGGGATAGCAATTTTTCTATCCTTTAAATAGTTATAAATGATAGTATCCCACATTCGCACTTGTGAAAACACATCTTCATAATTAGCTTTTGCGTCATATGCAAGAGTTAATGCCAAATCAATGAGTTTCATTTTGTCTTCCATGCGGTCAACAAGTTCCACGTCAATGATATTGTACTCTACAAATTTTTGCCACCCCTTTGTATAAAAATCTTTAAATGTATCAAACTCGGAGTGATCCAGTTTTTTCTGTCCAAGTTCTACACTCGCAATGTAGTCCAAACGATAAGATTCCTGCGCTTTATAAGTAAACTTCTTATAAAGATCCAAATAGTCGAGTTGAGAAACTCCACCAACATCGTATGAAATATTTTTACGACCAGAAATATAAACCTCCTGCTCTGTAATCAATCCCCATGGAGAAATTCTTTTCATAAGTTTCTCGCCAAGAATGCGTTCAATTCTACGAACAAGATATGGAATATCATAAAGTTTACTATTCCACCCAGTAATAACTTCGGGAGTATTTCCCTCAATCATCCACCAATTGATAAAGTCATTCAGCAATTCATATTCAGTTCTAAATCCTTTGTAAGTAACATTTTGTTGCTTATTATTAAAAGGTCCAAGACCCCAGGTTCTGATCTGCTTCGTAGCATAATCCTGAATTGTAATCAACAACACCTCTTCAGCAGCAGATTCCACATCAGGGAATCCATTCTCTGATGCAACCTCAATGTCGAGGGTTACTACTTTAATTTTACTAATATCAAATTTAATTTCATCTTCTGGATACATTTCAGAAATGTACTGATAAATGTATCCTGTATTTCCATAAACTTTAAAATTTTCAACCCCATCATATTTTTTAATGAATTCACGAGTCTCTCTTACAGTTCCAGGATTAATTGGATCAACGTACTCACCATTCAAAGTTGTATATTCTGTTTGCTTATTGGAAGGCACAAAAAGAGTCGGAAAAAACTTCTCTCGGGTTGCAAAATGTTTTCCATTTTCATAACCTCGGACCAAGAAGTGATCTCCGACCATTTGAACATTAGTATAAAAACGCATTAGGAAATAATATCAATATATTTTGTTAAAATGTCTTTGTTGGGATCAATAATTGTTAAAACACTATCAGAACTAATCAACATAGTGTCTTGAGATGTATATTCTGATAACCATGGTGTTAAGTAAATACTATCTCCATTTTTATGGACTTCACATGGTTTTATCAGTTTACAATTAGGTTCACCAAGTTCAACATCAACTTCTTCAACCTGAGATACAATAGCACAATTCTCTCTAAGAATCAAACACTTAATTGTTGCTTCCATTTCATTCCTCACCTTCGGTTTGATTCAGAGGTTCATACATTTTCACCAATGATTCTACGGGATCTACAATTGTTACGACCCAATCAAAAGGAATGATCATTTGAGTATCTTTTGAAAGAATCATCCATCGTGAAAGAGAAACATTCACAACACTTTCTTTTTCTGCTTCATTAAGAACGGGAGATTCGTAAGTAACTCGTTGTGGATTTGTGAAAAGATATCCAAATAGTTCATCTTCTTTTTGAACTTCTTTAATATCACTGATAACAGTTTCACCAGATTTGAGCAAAATCAACTTAACGGACATTTTTTATCAATAAAGACTAGTAGTATATATGCATCTTAGCAATAAAAAGGAGGGGTGTCAACTGGATTGTGCCAGTTACCCCTCCGTCTGCGACGACGATATTCAATTTTATTTATCAAAGACCCAGATAGCAGAATTTAGTGAGGATATCAGAACCAATCCTTTCTTTTATGATGATCAGGTACAATTCTACCGAGAGTTACACTCAGAAGCCCATCCTCAAAGCTAACTGATCTAACTTCCGTCTCGTCACTGAGGGTCCATGCTCTAGTGAAAGATCTTTGAGCCACTCCTCTATGGATGTAATCTGTTCCAGTTTCTTTGTCCTCTTTTTGTCCTTCGACAAAGAGTTTACCATCTTGTGTGTAGACATTGACTTCTTTCTTTTTGAATCCTGCTAGTGCTAGTTCAAGTCTAGATTCTACGTTACTAACTTGAACTAAATTGTATGGTGGATAGTTTTTCGTCGTTTCATGCAGATTAAACAGACGATCAAAGTATTCATCCATACCGATGCTATTCTTATTTATACGATCCATGAGCGCAGGAAGATCTGCAGCAGTATACCTTGTGAGGTTAGTCATTATTGTAGCTCCTTAAAAAGCGAGTTTGTATTTTGTGGACCCTTACGGCATCCATAAGTATATATTAACACAAGTCATAAAAAACGGGGTGTAGAACCCCGTAATTTTTTATTCGGTTTCTTCAACCTTTTTTTTCTTAGATCCAATATTATATTTTGTCTCTAATATCCAATCGGATTTATCTTTATATGCAAGAACTTTAATCTGATTCAGAGGAGCAATATCTTGAATTTTAGACACATCTACAATACCAATGAGCCCCCAATCAGCAAGCAGTTGAGCAATACGGTTACGACGTTGGACATCATTCTGGGTCAGATTTGCATATTTACCATCTAAAGCAAACAATTCTTTAAAATGGACTAAAAAATATCTACCTTGCTTGTGCAGAATATGACAACTTTGATAGATTTTTTTCTCCTTTCTTGATGCAACACCAATTCTTGTTAATGTTTCACGAACTTTTAGAAAATCATCTGGTTCATTCAGAATCACTTCTACCATTTGATCAGGCGACCATTTTACCTCAGTTTCTTGAACCACACTCATCTTTTTCCTCCAGTATCAAATTTTGATTTAATAAAATTAAGTTGTTCTTGGGTAAGAATTTTCAAAGCCTGCTTTGCCTTTTCATTACTATATCCATAATAACGTTTGACATAATCAAGATCTTTGATCTTATCTTGTCGGATCCAGGGAGAAAATCTCTTCTTTTTCCTAACGATATTTATAAGAAAATCATATTGAAGTTTCTTAGGAAGAAAGTGATACTTATTCATTTCATTTGCGAAGATGATAGTATCAATGTGACCAGAAAAACAACGATTAATAATATAAGGAGGATATTCCTTCTCGGTAGAGGGATCTTCTTCAATTAGATGTTTCTTTGTCTGATTGATACTGTTCAACCAATCCTTCAATTCCATAATTAAAAAGTAATAGTTCTTTGCGTTTTTGTTGTTCTCGCATATATTCTCCAACAGATCTCATAGTATAAGTGAGATCAAATTCAGCAGCATTCCATTTAGAATCAGTAAATCTATCTCTAACAAGTTGATCCGAATTATAACTCACTAACTGAGGCATAGAACAGGTAGAACAATCGTTAGCAAACTTGTCATGATCAAATTCTTTATGCATTGATCCTTTCTTACCATAAAGATTATCTTTAATGTCATAAGGAGGATCAAGATACACAAAAGTACTATCTTGTTCATTAAGAAGATAATCATATGAATAATTGCTTATCCTCCAATTTCTAATTATATTAGAATAACCAGGCAACTTATCAATTCCTCTCATAGAAAAATTGGAATCAGAAGCTTGTGGAGAAAAAGAAGAACTTTCAGTTAATCCAGAAAAACTACACTTGTTTATAATATAAAAACTAATGGCTCTCCAAAAATAATCAGTTTCACCACTATTCAAATAATCTTTAGATTCAAGAAATAATCCTTTAGCAGAACCACGATCAGGATAACGAGATTTTAACTCTACAAGTTTATTTCTCATTTCTGGTCCAAACATCTGCAATTGTTGCCAGAAGTTTACCAAAGGTTCATACAAGTCATTAACCCACACATTAAGATGTGGATACTTCTTAGTAATGTGAATTGCCACACTACCACCACCAAGAAATGGTTCTCTAAATTCATCATACTCTCTCAGATCTGGAAAGTATTGATCCATTTTTGTACAAGCGCGAGACTTACCGCCAGGGTATCTCAATGGTGTTTTCAGGGATTTCATAATCAGGTTTGTTATACTTCAAATACTCCCAGAAGGTTAGTTTCATTTCCTTATGGGTCATACCACAATGTTTTGCGGCAGCGGGTAAAGTCATTTTAGCACGAAACAATGCATCATTTGCTTCTGCAACATTCTGTGATGTAGTCTTTACTCTTGGTTCTACCAAAGTTTTATAATCATTTTTAAAAAAACTCATAGTAAATCTCCATAGGGAGTATCATCTTTATGAAGGAGAACTCCATCAACTTTATCCAAAAGTTCTCGCATGTCACCATGAAGAATATGATAACCAGTTCCAACGTACCATTGCCCTGTAACAACGGCAACAGTAGCAATACCCCAGAAAATATAATAGAACCTAGACTTTACTTGTGCTCTCAATTTTTCTTTTTTCATAATCACAAAATGAGTTTCTTTTCATCTGGAGTAATCAACTTACTACCATATATTTCATTATACTTTTTCTTAACAGGTTCTTCTAAATTTACCAGATAAACAATATGATTTCTTGAAATTTTAATTTCTGGATCATCTTTATCAATAACTGGTGCCCAAGGTGTAAATCCAATACTACCATTCTGTGTTGGGATAATGACCAGAGCATTTACTACTGTAACAAAATTATCATCTTCACTAATAAGTTCAGCGATAATTTCTTCACCCGTAATGATTCTCAAAAGTTTTGCATCAATCATTTAGTTTCTCCATGTTTTATACGTTTTTCATTTAAGAGTAAAAAATTTGAAAATTCTTCTTCAAGATTATCAGTTGAAGTATTACCTTGACTAACCCAAGTATGACAAAATTCATACAAAAACTGAATTTCACTTAGGTTTAAATGATGTTTTAACTTTAGAAAAACATCTTGTCTGAGATTCATTCGTTCATCACTATAACGCCAATCAGAATCAATCATTTGAATTCACACTCCACCATAATTTCAGTTAGACATGCAAGCATATTGATTTCTTGATCTGCTACGAATGCTGCCTGATACTGATACTTAGCGAGAACAAGGACAGCAGCAGGAATGCTGCCAGGAACCAAGGCTTCGTAAAGAGAGTCATAAATGCGACGGAGAAGTACAGTAGTATCATTATCCAAATTACTAACGATCCACTTTCGTACCTCAGCAAAGTTTTTAGTCTTGAGATTTTTGACAAGTTCATTTACAGCAACATCAGAAAACGTAGCAAGAATGCCAGAATCAATTTTACCACTTACGGAGTAGCGTTGGCATTCATTCAGCACTCTCCTCCAATCAGGAAAGTGCTTATTGATGAGTTCTACCAGGACCTTGTTATCGTATTCAATACCTTCTGCACCCAAGATTTCTTGGATACGCTTGAAGAATTGTGCTGCAATTCCCTGTCTTTCTTTTCCCTTAATTCCGAATTCAACCACTGCACATCGGGAGTGGAGAGGTTCAAGGATTTTATTTTTGTAATTACAGGTGAAGATGAATCGGCAGTTACCAGCAAACTCCTCAATAAACGCCCGTAGGAGGAGTTGTACATCATTGGACGTGTTATCTGCCTCATCAATGATGATGACTTTGTGTTTTGCATCTGAAGAAAGTGAGACGGTCGAAGCGAAGTTTTTCGCATTGTTTCGGACAGTATCCAAGAACCGCCCTTCATCGGATCCATTGATGACATAAACATCTACCCCCAGTTCGTTACAAAGTGCCTTTGCTACTGTAGTTTTACCAATACCAGGAGGTCCCGCAAGTAGCATATTTGGGATCTCACCTTTATCTAGGAAACTTTGAAATGTCTTCTTAGTTGCCTCAGGGAGAATACACTCTTCAATTGTTTTTGGTCGATACTTTTCAACCCAAATAAAATCGCTCATAATAAATAAAAAGTTTTAGTTTTCAATCAATAGCAAAATTAAAGTATAACATGTATTGATCAAATATCATGAATTAAGTTAAAACTCACAGATATTCTATCATTATGCTGATTATCTTGTCCACCAGATCCATGCTTTAACCAGGATGGAAACAACACTAACTGATTTATTTTTGGATAAACAACATGAATTTCCTGATATTTTGTATATTTTATCTTAGAAAAATAAAAAGTATTTTGATTTGGATTTTCAAATACTAACTTGTTACTGTTTTGATTAACATTAAGATAAAGGCAACCAGAAACAATACTATCACAATGTAAATGTGATAGGAGATTGGTTTTTTTATTTTGAATAATAGACCAATATCTATCCATTTTTAATTTTTTTAAATGAATAGATTTTCCATACAAATTAGATACTTTTTCTATTCGTTTTATAATATTTTTATCTAAAAAATTATTATTTTCTACGTAATGATATGTTCCAAATCCATCACCATTTAAAAGATGATGGGAATGATATTTAAGTTTTTTGATTCTTTGTGTCAATATTTTATTTTCTTTTGGAGTTATAAAATTCTCCAGTATACCAATTGGTATTGAAAATATTTCACTCATGATTCATCACTATAATCACGTATTAAATTGAAACTAATAGAAACTCTAGTATCAGTTTCATTCATAATGTAATCAGAACCATGCTCTAACCAACCAGGAAATAATATCAAATCTCCATTTTGAGGATGAACTTCATGCGTTGAAGTGTTATACTTATTTTGATGTGTATAATATCCACTTCCAATAAATGGATTTGGATTTTTAAAAACTAATGGATGAGAATTTTGATCAACGTTGACGTATATAACTCCAGAGATAGAAGAATTGGGATGATTATGTTCTTTCATTAAGCATCCTGGTGTTTCTATGACAGACCAATATGAAGATAGCTTGACTTTTGGAATACCAATTTTATCAGCATAGTGATTGGAATGTTTTTCTATTCTAGAAATAATATCATTAGAAAGAAAATTTAATTTTTCACAATTTCTGAAAGAACAAAAAGATTTACCAATGAGCATTGGATGATTGTCGTCATGCATTTCTTCATTGTCAAATATTCCATCAAATATACATTTTCTTTCAATTTCGTCAATGAAGTTTGGAAATTGATATATTAATGTTGGAAATATTTCAATCATGTTTAAATCCATTCTGGTTTTCTCTCTGGAATACGACGATAGTTATCTTTTACCCAAGGTTTAGATGCAATATACATCTTATACTTGCTGTAGATGTCAACAGTATCATACTTGAATTCATCAGGACCAGCAAAAACAAATGGAGTCAACTTACTTCTATGTGCACCATCAATCGGAAATAGTTGATTTGCATATGCAAGAGTATGAAGACATGAATGAATCTTTGCATATCGATCAGAATACTCTTCACAAAGTGCTAATCCATGCCGAATCAACCACCGTGAATTCGCAAGCGTTTCGTTTGCCCACACAGTACATGGGTGATTACGAAAAGCACCCTTCTCCGTAGCATAGGGTGTGCCGTCTGCCTTGGGAAGAGTGCCATATCCATGCCCCCATTTCTCCGATGCCACAATAGAGAGCATCTGACAGCACTCTAGGGGCATCTTGACGATATGCTTGTCAGGTAGGACCTTTGCCGAAACAACAGGGTCAGGGTCTGATACAAAGATGTTCATGATAAAAGTTTGCTAAAGCTGATTGCTAAGAGAAATCCTAGCATAACTACGATGTCCCATGATTTTGTTTTTACAAAATATGGAATTGAAATGGTGTCAGCAATAACATTCATTAAGACACCAGCAGTCAAATTAACATGTAAAACAACAAAATAGGCAGCAATAACTGTAATACTGCCTACGACTCTCATTGCCGTTAGTGTTTTCATCCAAATGTAGAATCAGGTTCCAGAGCAATATAGTACTTAAGATTGTGCTGAGTGTTGGTAAATTGTGACAAAAGTTTAGAAGACACTACAACGTCATAAGCACCAGGAATAATTTTGATGTTCTCAACTTTAAAGTTAAAAGCAAACTCTTTGTCAGTCTCACCAACTACAATTGCATATTCGTTAGAAGTATCATTCTTCTTATCACGAACAACTAGTTTAATGACACCTGCCTCACCAATTGCGGAGAAATCGGGGAGTTGATAGACTTGTGCTGCTTTGACAAGTTTTTCAAGTGAAGCACTATCAAGTTGAAAACAAATATCCTGAGATGGAAGATTAATTTCTTTTTCGGGAGGAGCAACAATCACATTAGGGTCAGCAAAGAAATACTTCACACGACGCTTACCTTCTTTAATACTCAGGTAAGAAGGTTCCTGAAAATCGAGATCTGGATCATGGTGGAGAGATAATCCATTCAAAAATTGATTCAGATCGTAAATAGCAAAATCGCGAGGAAAGTCTTCTTTAATATCTGCTTCTGCAAGAATATTCTTAGCAACAGAAATTGTACGAAGACGATTACCCTCTTTTACCAGAATTGAATTATTAATTCCAGCAAAATTTTTGAGAATATTGAGGGTATTATCAGACAGTTTCATAGTTTTGGGTTTGAGTTTCATCACTGGGGGTAGGTTTCACGTTGTGCATTTTTGTCATTAAAATGCATCAGAAGAACAGCATAGTGCAGAATCTTCATAATGTCACGTCGTGCAGTGCCTTTCTTATCATAGCGAGAGGCATACTTGAGGATATTACTGCGGCAGAAGGATTCACCATCGCCACACGCTTCAATCAGATCAAGTGTCTGAATTTTATCATCACCAGCAGAGTAGTGCTGATTGTATGTTGCAGAAATATAATCGGACAGTTCTTTAAGAATAGTATCTTCACTATACTTAAATCGATTAGGATTATTACTAGTAGTCATATCAAGATCAAAGGAAATGTGGTCTTCACCTAAACCCATAAAACTTTCATAGGGAACAGGTTGTGCTGCACCAAACGTAACAACATCATCTTGAGGGACATTGAACGAAATAGTATCACTACTTTCTCCACCTGGGAGAAAACTATTAGCATTTATGTTCTGATCACCCATAGACATAAAATTAAAACTTTCAGTCATATTTAATGAAAAATAATAAAAGTAGAGGTGGTTTTTCACCTCTACAAATTATATCAGGAGAAGTTGTGAGAGTCAAGGCATTCTTTCTGATCTTCAGAAGGCATCTGGAAATCAGCATCAACTTTGTCATATAGTTCCAAAAATGCTTGCTTAGTCTCATCATCAAAACGGTTCACACATACTTGAATTGCCTTCGCTTTATCGTTAAAGATACGATATGCCTTAACAATATGAACCAGGCGACGAGTACTGATAATTTCCTCAATGCCACCATCATAAAAGGTCTTACGAATAATATCTGCCCAATCAGAAAGACGCTTACAAAAATCGTCATCCTTACAAAATTTATTCAAGATCTTCTCTTCAATTTTCGGAGTAGGATACTCTTGTTCAAAAGTTACAGGGAATCGCTCAAGGAATGCTTCGTTGAGCACGTTAGTTCCAACGAATCGCCCATCATCTGAACCTTTACCTTTAGTGTTTGCGGTTGCGATGACATTGAAACCTGCAGCGGGTCGAACAAACTTGCCGATTTTTTTAAGGAAGACTCCATTTCCTTCAAGGATAGATTGGAGACAGAGAATTTTATTAGAGGCAAGGTCGATCTCGTCAAGGAGCAGGATAGCTCCTCGTTGAAGTGCTTCAATGACTGGTCCATTGTGCCAGACGGTTGCACCATCAACAAGGCGGAAACCGCCGATAAGATCATCTTCATCAGTTTCAATAGTAATGTTTACGCGGATCAGTTCCCGTCCGAGTTGAGCACATGCTTGCTCAACAGAGAACGTTTTACCGTTGCCCGAAAGACCCGTGATAAACGTAGGGTAGAAAATACGGGACTCAACAATTTTTTTAATGTCGCCAAAATTACCAAACTTGACAAAGGAATCATCTTTTTGAGGAATAAGATTTTGTTCAATTGCAGGAATTGCTGCAGGAGAATTATAAGTTACTTCCAGATCTTCAACTGTTTCCTTTGTTACTTCCAGGTTCCATTTACCACGACCTACTTTACAATCAGTAAGTTTATTAGTAACAGTTTGATAGTTAGAACCATTCATAGCACACCAAGCACGAATATCTGCAGCAGTTACAGATTCTCCGTAAAGTTGCTGAAGAGAAGTGCGAATGTATTCAGAAGACATGGTCATGATGTAAGTTGTTTGTTTCAACTGAAGTTATTATAAATGAAAAAGGAGGAGTAGTCCTCCCCAGTGTGCCAGTAAATCAATTGGATAAAAACTCTTCCAATTCATTCAAGAGTGTTGCTTTGTTGTGTCTTCTATCTAACTCAAGACCAACAGTTCTAGCATATTCTTCAAGTTCTCTTTTGGTCATGTCATTGAGTGATACATCACTTTCATAACCATCTTCCTCAGATACTTCTCTAAGTTCTTCTTCAATTACCTCATCATAGTTTGTAGTATCTTCATCCACAATAGGAGATTCTACAACTTCTACAGTTTCTTCTACTACAGGTTCTGGAGCAGGTGTAGGAGGTGTCTTTTTACCTGCGAGTAAATCTCCAAATCTAGACATTTTAATTACCTATAACTTATAAAAATATTTATCACGCAATGAGTTCTACAAACTCACCCAAGATTTTTTTATTCATTTTTTTAGTTTTCAAACTTTTTGCAAAGGCAGACTTAATTTGTGTTTTAGTCGCATCATCAGAAACACTAAAATCACTATTCTTTGATAGAGAATTTGAAGAAATTCCAAAATAAAGATCGTATCCAGAATTTTTAATAGAAAACGATTTCATCTTTTTCCAATCCTTCATTGCAGTCTCATAACTTTTCCCACTATATCCACAATATCTGCGAATAAAAGAACCAGAATCACGAGATACGAGAACACGCATACCAATAAAATTTACATCGGGAAATTTGTCTTTCAAATTCTTAAGAAGAATATCAGTGAACTGATGCCAATCACAATCTAGAGAATAAGTAGTACCAATTTTTCTATCACGAAGGACACAACGAGGTCCAATAGTAGCCAATCCAATATATGGCTCTTCTTCCCATGGTCTCTGAACTTCAGTATGACGCTTTAGGTCATATCCTTCACCATCAGTAAGAACAACACACTGAACTTTTTGAAGATTATTTTCTTTTTTGAATTTTGGAAGAATTTGGTGTAGTGCAACCATACTTTCATTCAGAGGAGTACCCGAAAGACTCAGACCAGGAGGAACAGAATATCTTGCAGAACCCCATCCCTCAAAGCAGCGAGAAAGACGATAAATGGTTTTCATTTGTTCGTTAAGTTCTTTACCATTCACTTTACTAGTAAGAAGATTCATAAGGCTAAACCACTCACCAATATGGAAAATTCCTGCACGCTCTTTATAAGGGCGAGACCTTGTCACAAGGTTTCCATCTTCATCGTCAGAATTAATAGGATAATCAGATGTAAAAGCGTATACTTCAAAAGGAATTGAAACTTTTTTACAGAACCAAATCAAATTAAACAACTGTTTGACGGTATCAGAAATAACATCACACATAGATCCAGACCAATCCAAAACAAATACCAAACCATGATTCTTACCATCAGCAAGAGTGGTCACTTTCTTGAACAAATCTTCATTGTACTTGTAGGTATGAAGTTTGGAGCAATCAAGAACACCAGTGCGAGCAGTCGTAGCACGAGCATAAGAATCTGCTGCTTTCTTACACTCAAACTCCTTGACTAGGTAATTAACTTCTTTCTGTGCAGTTTTTTTAAATTTTTCAAAGTCTTTGTCTACAAATTCAAACATCAAATGATCTCCAGTTTGTTTGGAGTATTCGTGCCAATAGTTATTACACCTTGTGTGAATTTCACGGTTATCAACGATAACTTTATCGATATCAATTTCTGGAATTTCCAGATAAATTTTTTCACTAGCATTAAAATCTACAAGATTTTTAAGAGATTCTTCTAGAGAATCAGCAGTCTTAATATCAAGATCATTATCTTCTTGATCTACTTCATCTACAATTTCTTCATCAAATTTATTACCATCATCCTTATTTTCAGCAGTGCCACCATAGGATTCATTAGATTCTGGTTCAATAGAATCGTTATTGTTATCACTTTGGTCTTCAGAATCTGATTCTCCATTATTCTCAGAATCATTCCGAGAAGACGAATTATTACTTTCAGATTTACAATACTTGTATAGCATTTCAGATGCTACAAGAACATCATCAAATGTTTCACAATTATCAATGTAATTGATAATTGTTTTCTCGGTTTCTTTAAAATTAATATCTACAAAATTACCAATCTTAAAATAAAGATTTACACGATCTGCAAGATTCATTGTATCAACATTTTCACCCTCAAGTTGAAAAAAATCTTGATCTGAAAGTTCTTGATAACCACGATAAAACGTTTTAGCAAGACCCACATATCGACGTTTCATCATCTTTTCGATACGAGCATCTTCGACAATATTTACAATTTGTGGTGGAATATTCACCTCTTTCAACCAATTTCTGTCTGGAGTATAAAGAGCATGTCCAACCTCATGCCCAACAAGCATATCATATACATAACTACTGGCCTTTTCCCACATTGGGAGAGTTAGTACGCGGGTGTGAACGTTAAATTGTGCAGTTTCAACGTGACGATTTTCAACAACGAGATCTTCAGTAGCAAGAAGTTTAGCAAGTTGTGATTTGATTTCCTGATTAACTGCCATGGAGGAGGTTCATTCGTATGTACGTATCATACAAAAGAACCCTGCTGTTTAGGCAGGGTCATGTGACGCTTTTTGAACTGGCGTAGTGCTTCTCGCCGCGCTCGCATTGCTTGTGGTTTTAATTTTCGTTTTTGCTCTTTCTTAGAATGGTGTTGCCAGTTAGGGGTGTTCATCAGAAATTCCTCTAATACGCTTCCAATCATTATACATTGCCATAAGACTCCAACTAGATGACAAACTGTTTGGTCCTTTATCCAATAGTTCTAGTTGTCTCTTACCCAAAAGTTTCATTTGTTTATAATCTTCTTTCCAGTCAGTTTTGCTCATTCAAACATTCCTCGATCTTTCATGAAATTGAGTGTTTCTTTCAATCCACCTATATGTTTGAAACCAACATTGACCTGTGGGTATTCTGCTTCCTCACCAAATTCAGCAACAAAACCTCTCTGTGAGAAGTGCTGATTTAATTTATAAACATGAATTTGAAAATTAAGTTTTTCTAAAAGAATTTTAGCACGTTCACATTCCTGATTGCCGTTGGAATAGATTACTGCTTCCATTACTTTTTGTCCTCCTCGTATTCGATTACAATTTTATATTTAACATTACCACGACTATCTTGTTCGACGTACTTTTTAAGTTCGCCATCCAAATTTTCTGCGATTTGATGCAATTGCCACCAGGGAATAATTTTTTCCCTTTTACCCTCTACCATTTTAGATTGTTTATCATCCCAAATGTAATTATGCAATTTACCATCTTTACCAATAACTTGATAATCATATTCCATAATTAATCTCTCTGTCGCCAGTCATCTGGTTTGTCTTGTTTGAACCAATCTACGATTTCATCCGCAGAATCAAACCCCGATTTGTAATTAGATGGGTCGGGGTCTCCTAATCCCATCTTATTCATAAAATCGTCCATACTACCTTCCTCAATATCTTGTGATGCCTGGCGACGTGCTTTACGCAACCATTCTCTAGCAGTAGTATGACGTTTGGCAAGTTTCTCTGCCCAAATCATATCTTCAAGTTTGACTTCTTCCTTGTTAGCAATCTTCTTACAGATAAACTCCAGTCGGAGTCTGTATTGAGTGGATAGCATATTATTCTTCCGAGAGATAGTGCTCTAGTTGGTTGATCCTTTGAAACTCTTGATACGCTGCCTCAGAACGAACGTGAAGAATATCACGCAGGTCATCCATAATAAATGTTGGATCGATACCATCTTCTAGATATTTATCTATTGCTTCCTTGAGGTATCTGTATCTATGCCACTCAAGACTATACGGTTTATAGTTCATAATATATTAAATCATAGTATTATAGTAGCAAAAATAATTAAACATGTCAATCAATTCATAGACCAATCAATAACTGTTCTAATGCTTTGATTGTATTCCCAAACTTTTTGTAAAATATCAGAATTTACACCGTTCTCTTCCATCTGAACTATAAGAGAATTTAAATCTTTAGGAAAACATGTTCCACCAAAACCACGATCATTATCAAATCCAGGAACTTTAGTATGAGAAGATCCTATTCTACTATCGCTTGTAACTCCATCACAAACAATATTATAATCCATACCAGTAGACTGACAAAGGTCATACATCTTGTTAAAATAAGCAACTTTTGTTGCTAAGAAACTATTAGAAAAATACTTAATCGCTTCACTTTCATCAGATGTAGTTATTACACTGGGAGTTGATGGAAACACAGTTTTAAAGAAATTTACAAACTGTTTACACAATTTTATATCTCCACCAACAACATTTCTCTCAGAATTTCTGTAGTCCTCTACAGCATTTCTTGCGGTTAAAAATTCTGGGTTATGTATTACCTTGCGGTTTTTTGAAAATTTTTTCGTTGTTCCAATAGGAACAGTTGATTTAATTACAAATATACATTTGGTTTTCTTTGGCAGTTCTTCAAAAAAATTATTTAAAATACTGAGATCGCACTCGCCAGTAGATTTCATGGGTGTTGGTAAACACACAAAAACAAACATCTGTTCCAATACTTCACCAAGAGTATTAAAAGATTTGTTTTTGTCTACATCATAAACTTTACAATCAACTTTATCTCTCAAATTCTGATAAAGAGCGTTTCCAACAAAACCATTCCCAACAATTCCAATCATTTTACCATCCTACTAAATCCTTTATTTTTATCAAATTTAATAATATTATCAAATTTGTCGTGCAAATCAGACTTATGTGATATAACAAAAATGTTTGCATCTTTAATTATATAGCAGATAATTTTAAGGAATTCATCTGTTCCAAATCCATCCAAAGACGAATCAAATACCTCATCCATAATCAGCAAGTTGGTGTTTACTGAGTTTTTGAGTCTAGCAACTTCCCTCCAAGTAAAAAGTAATGCTAGATCAATTCTCATTTTTTCACCTTCACTAAATGATGAATAAGAAAAATCTTCATGAATTGGAGATTTTACTGTTTCATTAAATTCTTCATTAAGATGGAAATTAATATAAAAATCCATCATTTGAAGATAACGATTAACCTGCTGATTTATGAACGGAAGATACTTCTTAATTATCTTCGTTTTTACGCCATCGTCCTTAAGTAAGGAATAAGCAAAATCGTAATAAACGATTTCTTGTTTTTTGTTTACTAATTCTTCGGTTGTTACATGGAGATTTTTTTTAAATTCATCTAACTTCTCATGTTCAGTATTTCTGTTTTGTAGGTTACTGGTAATAGTTTGAATTTCATGTTCAAGATCTCTGATTTGTCTCTGATTGAGGCTAATCCGAGTATTGTTTTGAGAAATGCCATGCGTTAGTTTCGTAATCTCCTTAGAAAGTGCAATGAATTGAAGCTCTCTTTGTTGTTCAGACTTAATTGTTTTCTCAAGTTCTTCATAACCATCTTTAAGTTCTTTTGCCTTATTTTGAGCATCTTCAATTCTATTTACACGAAACTCTTCCTCAATATCTTGAGTACAAGTAGGGCATACCGTATTTTCAGTAAAAAACTTATGTTCTTTTGTAATGGTTCCTACTTTTTGGGATAATTTTCCTTTAAGATTGTTTAGTTTTACTAACTTATCTGCAGCACCAGTAACCTCTTCTTGCTCCTTAGTATATCGATGAATATCTTCTTCAAGACCCGTATTATCCTTCATAAAAATAACAAGTTCCTCATCTAACTTGGCAATTTTTTCTTTGTTGGCATTTATGTTGGCATTACCACGATTCTCAAGTTCTTCAATAAAATTTTGTTGCATCTTCATCTTATCTTTGAGAGTATCTTTCTTCAACTCTAAAGATTTGACTTGATCTCTCCGAACACGAATTTGATCTTTAATAAGACCATTCATCGCAGAAAAAATACGAATATCAAGAAGGTCCTCAATTACCTCACGGCGATTTGATGTCGTCAATTGCATAAAAGGCACAAAGGTGCTACTACCCAGAATTACGATTTGAGTAAAAGACTTATAGTTTACCTTGAGAATATTTTCTTCCAGAATACGTTGATTAGAACGATCATCTGCTTCCTTATGCAAAGGAACACCGTTTACCTCAATATCAAAAACATTTGGTTTGATTCCACGACGAACCAAATATTCTTTATTATTGACAGTAAATTCAATCTCAACCACACAATCTTTCTCATTGGTAGCATTAACCAATTGTGGTTTGTTAATTTTACGAAATGGTTTATTAAACAATCCAAAAGTTAGGGCATCTAAAACTGTAGACTTACCCGAACCATTTGTTCCAATTATTAAGTTTGTATTATGTTTTTCAAAATCAACTTCCGTAAATTGATTACCAGTGGAAAGAAAATTTTTCCATCTAATTTTATGAAATAGAATCATCTTTGGGGGGAACTACAATATCGTCAGGTGTAATAATTGCATATTTGTAATTATACATCTTACACGTTTTTACAGCAAGGTCATCATCAACTTCAACAACAATCATTTCAGTATCTTCTTGCTCTTCTAGTTGCATTGCATATCTTTCAGCATCATCCTCTTCTTCAAAAAGAAATAAGACTTTATGACCATATTGATCTTGAACAGCATATGCACCATCATCTTTTTTGTCTTTAAGGGTAAGAAGAAACATTACTCAACTTCACATGCTTGTTTATATATTTCTTGGAAAATATTCTTAACTACTTTTTTATCGTAATTAAATTCCGACTCATCAATATAACGATTAAGTATTGAAATTGTATTTTCATCATCATCCACAGAAAATTCTTCATTTTCCTGAATTGTAAAATCCTCTACAATTTTTAGTTCTTGAACTCCAGCTGAATGAAGTTTATCAATAATTTTTTCAAACTCTTTCGGACGTGGTTTATTACGAACAACAATCTTAACAATTTTATTCTTGTAAGGTCTTGCATCTAATAGTGATGCAGATTCATCATTGTAATAGAGAACATGAAAAAGTTTGAAAGGATTATCTATTGGATAATGTTCACAATTTTCTGTATCAAAGATGGTGAATCCTCTCCGATCACCGACATCGTTCCAGAACATTTCGTATGGATTTCCCAAGTAGTAGATCCGTCCATCATCCGATCTAGTGTGGTAGTGACCGCTGAAGACCTTCTTGAACTTTGCAAATAATTCGCCCGAAAGACCATGATCCATGAGCAAGTTTTTATGAGCTCTAAATCCTTGGAGCTCAAGGTGCCCCATCGCGTAGTTGCAAGTTGTATCTTTAATAAGTTTAAAAGACTGTTTTTGATTAGATTCATTTATCCATGGAAGCAATAGAATATCTAGTCCCCCAATATTAACTTCTTTAGGTTCTCTATAAATTTTAATATTTGGATATGTTTGAAGAAGTAATTCTGGAGAGTTTACATCATTAGTATCTTTATAGTAAGTATCATGATTTCCCACAATCATATGAACATCATATTTTTTGAGTCTATCAAATACAACTTTTTTAGACCATTCCAAACTTTGATAATCAATTGATTTTCTACTATCAAAAGCATCACCCATATGGATGACTGTGGTAATTTTTTCTTTTTCTAATGAAGGAAAGAATACCTCATCATAAAACTTTTCAAAATAATCGTGTAAAAATTTTGATCCTTTTCTTGCACCATAATGAGTATCTGTTATAATCGCAACCTTCATCGATTTCTATATTGGATGTTGTCTTTGATGGTATTATAGTCTGAACTACTATTAGAAAGCAAGCTATCGTCTACAACCATAACCTCATCAAATCCTGTCTTTTCAATAATTTTATTTTTAATTTCTAACTGCTTTTTCTCTTTAGAAATTCTTCTCAAAAAAGCATAATGAATTATTTGAGTAAAGTATGCAAAAGGATTGCTACTTTTATTTGGATCAAAATTATGAATATACTGAATACAATTTTCTACACCATCAGAAATCATATCTTCCCGAAACATGTAATTGACGAAATTAGGTTTATATGAAAGATGAGTCGCTATTTTTAAAAAACAATCTCCAAGATAATTAGAAATTAGAGGTTTTCCCAAACCTTTTTCTTTATTATCCAAGTATTTTTTTCTGTAAACTATAATTTCTTCTAATAATTGCTTATTATTTACATAATGTTCGGATTTTTTCTTAGGCATGATTTTCTGTTTATATAGAACTTATTCATTGCTGTAAACAACTTATGCATATATTATACCATATTTTAAATCATTACGCAGCTTGACAAAACCTCAAATAATAAGTAGAATACCTTTGTTAGGTTTGGAGAACAAGCTTTAGCTTTCTCTATTATCTTTAATATCTATATCTTTTTTAAAGATATCTTCTAACTGTTTTCTAGCTTCTTTTACCGAAGATATATATCCCATATTATCAGTTATATTAACTTTACCAGTTTGATTCGCAGAGTTATATTCAGCACTATCATCTTCATCACTTTCTAAGAATGCATTGTAACATTCTATAATTTTTTCATTATTAACTTCAGTCATAGTAATAATTTTATCCATTCTTACCATATAAAAATCATCTGATGGTATATCCATCCATGGTTTTATTTTAATAAATTGACTATCTGGTCCAGTAATTACTTTTAACACAACTGGATTTTGCATAACAATTACTGGATCATCATCATTATCATCAATAAAAACTAATGAAAATATTTCTTCTCCAGTAATTAATTTTATGCTACTATAAAATTCTTCTCCCATTAGTTTTTTAGTGGTATGTTTACTATATCGTAATTAAAATTTTCTTCGTTATATACCTTTATTCTCTCAATTAGATGATTAAGTGTGTAGTTGTTCCTGGATTTATAGGATATGTCGTCAGCAATGTCATAGAGAGTTGCCTTTGTTTTGTTATTTCCTTTCCTGAGCACCCTTCCAATAGACTGGAGATTCCGAATTCTAGATTTGGATGGAGAAGCAAAAATAACATTATGGAGGTTCTTAATATTGATACCTGTACTAAATGTTCCGTATGAAGCGACAATAATCGCGTTGTTTTCCTTCTCAGTAATTTCTCTTACTAATTCTCTATTTTCTGTATCCACTCCACCATGGACAAAAAATACGTGACGATTTTCTACACTACCAGTATTTATCATATCGTATAGTGGTTGACCATGACCTTCAACTCTTGCAAAAAGAATTAAAGTATTTCCTTTCAAATCAAGAGCAAGATTTCTGATAAACTTGTTTCTACGTTCATGGTTAATGATATACTGGACTTCATCCTCAAATGTTTCAAATTTATGTGCTGGGTGCTTCAGTAGAAGCACGTTAATATCCAGTTTGGCAACATGACCTTTTGCCATTAGTTCTTCTGTTCTTATAATTTTGTAACTTGGGCCAAATAAACCCTCCAGTACCCATTTATGAGTTTGAGTTCCATCAAGAGTCCCTGTAAAACCAAATCTGTATTTTGCATCTGAAAGTTTTGACATTATAGATATTAATGATTTAGATTTAAACTGGTGCGCTTCATCCCCAACAACAACATTAAATCTAGAAAAATATTTTCGGGGGAGTTTATAAATCGACTGCCAGGTAGTGATAATAACTTGAGAGTTCGTTTCTCTTTCTCTACCAGCGTAAATTTTATGGCAATATGAACCTACATCCCAACCATAGTCTGCAAAATCTTTATACATTTGCTCTACAAGCGAAGTCGTTGGAACGACTATCAGAATATTTCGTTGCTTCTCAACGTGATATCTCACAATCGAATATATCATCAGAGACTTTCCAGAGGCAGTTGGGGATATCAGCAACCTTCTATTATGTTTTAATGCGTCGTAAACACCTTCTATTTGGTACTCACGTGGAGCGTACTTGCTAATCGCAGTCATATAATCTTTCACACCTTCTTTTGAAATATGATCATTTGTTTCAAAAGGAAGACCATAAAACTTATTATCTACAAATTCATATGTGTATCCATGGTTATCACAAAACTGTGTAACCTTATCTAATAACCCAACGTATATTTCTCCTGTCTGGGTATTGAATAGACGAATTTTTCCATCCCAGTATTTACTTCGATACTGGGGCATAAATTTTGCGCCTGGTACTTCAAAGGTAAATTGGTCTGCTAACTCGTAGTAGACATGTGGTTCCGCTTTTACCTGAAGAAAGACTTCATTCTTTTTTGAAATAATCAAATGAGACATGATTCATAAGCATCACCTATGAATATTTATTCTCCTACTTGAAACTTATATTCTAAGATCATTCTATAAAAAAAATCTTTCATTTGTTCTGTTCTTAATTTATCATATTCATCACCAAAAGTACCTTTTTCCTCATGGCACTGCAATGCTTTATAAATTTGGTGACAATCTCTAATATCTAATTCCATCTGAATATATGGAACATCTTCCATTTCATTATAATCGCTTTCGTAATCGTAATCGCTCATAGTTCTCTAAAGTTATAGTCCATAATCATTCTAAAAAGAGAATTACGCAAATACCAAAGATGCTCTTGTTCTGTAGCAGGTCTTCTAGGAGAACCTGGCCAATTTTTGATAGTTTCATCTACACAGTACTGTAGAAGACGTATGTCTTCTATTTTTAAATTAACTTGATAATCATAATCCTGCTCATCTTCCATTAGTTAAATCCTGCTTGGAATCGATGCCACTCTATTGCATTTTTAATTTGATATGTTCTATTAGAAATTGTTTTGATAATTTCTTCCAAAAACTTTAACATAACATCATAGTATCTAAGTTTCATATCTAATTTATTTAACCTCTCATCGGCATCTAGGTGCCTCTGTAACGCCTCTTTATCCCTTACTTTGTATGGAAATGGTTCTTCTTCATAAACCTTTTGTGGCGCTTTTCCAGTGTAGTAGTTGTATCTCTCTAATCTAGTTCTATTGTAAGATTCTCTAGATTTCTCTCTCAACAAAGTAACTGTGTTGTATAATGTATAATACTTTGAATGAAGTTGTGGAATTTTTAAAGATTCATCATGTAAATTATCAGGATCAATTACAGAATCTTTTTTCCACATATCTTGAATATCTTCCAAATTCATAATATAGAGATAGGTAGAGATTATAATTCTACTATATCATAGATTGTGTATTTAAAAACAACCTCAGCAGTAAAATAATTGACATCATTATCAGAAGCTTCAAACTCTAATGATGTGAGAGAAACTGGAAATAAATCATTAAAAACAATTCTACAAACACTATTATAGTTACTATTTAAGATATTTAATGTTCCATCACTAAATTGTTTTAGTGGATCTTCAACGGCATCATCACCAGTGACTAAATTTTTAAAATCATCATGTGTATCAGAAAATCCTAATGCAGTAATCCACCTATGAATTAAGATATAATTTTCTAAATTTTCATCAACTAAAAATCTAAGTGAAAAATCACCATATTGTACTTGATCTCCAGGAACTTCTATCGCTTTAAATCTAGTTTGCTGTACAGTGGTCCCCAAAGAAATGTCAGGTATTCTTAAGGCATTTGAAAAAAATGAAACTTTTTTATACTTTTCCAAAATAAATTGGAAACCTATGGGTGATAAAAAATTCCTATTTTGTATTTGACCATCAAAAACACTTGCCATTGTTTTTATTTGTATTTATTCAAAACTGGTTGACTTTTGGGATATATTCCATGTTTATTCAATCCAAAAGAAAAAAAAGGGAGACCCGAAGGTCTCCCGTAGAAGTATGTGAACCAAATAGATCACATAAGGTTCTCAACACGTACTCTTCTGTAGTAACGGTTGGAGTTAACGTTCATGCGTCCGAGACCTGCAGTGGTTCCTTCAGCGAATGGGTTAGCAACAAGACCGTAGCGGGTCTTAAAGCCGATCTTAGGCTGGAAGGTGTTCTCTCCAACGGCACGAACCATCTGGAGGGGAACATATGGGCAATAGAACAGACCAGCGTCATAAGGTGAAGAACCCTTATAACCTGCAACGTAGTATTGTCCACCACTAGCATTGGGGTTAGAACCACCAGAATAAGGATCGATATATACGCGATACTTACCAGCAAGTACACCAGCGAAGGTGTTACCAGTATCATCAACCTGGAGGTTAGCGTTAAGAGCAGGGGTGTAATCGAGTACACCAGCCATGGTCAGAGCGGAAGCAACGTCTGCAGAGCAGAGGATCATGTTGCCTTTTCCACGACGAGTTTCGGTTGCGATTGCGTTAGCATCACGCTCGATTTGGAAGATAAGTCCCTTGAACTTCTCAACACTCCAGCGACCGTTGGAGTCAACGTCGAGGTCGAAACGACCAGGGTTAGCAACATTGTGCTGAGCACCAGACTTAGCAGTCTTATAGATGGTGCGGATAACTTCGCGGTTGATCTCAGCAAGGATCTCAGTGGAGAGAATGTTTGCGAGTTCTGCTTCTGCATTCAGACCGTGGATCGCTCTCAGATCTTGGGCAAGCTCAAGGCTGTATTCTGCTTTCAGAGCACGGCTCTTAGCAGTAACAGCAACTTTCTCGATTGAGAAAGCCATCTGGTTGAAGTGATCTCCATCCTCAGAACCGAGTGCTTCAGCATCTTCGGTATTCATACCGCGTCCAACGGTATAAGCAGCCTGAGTGGAGTTGGAGTCTGGGCTCAGAAGACCAGGGTTAGATCCACCTTGTGCAGCAGTGGTACCAAATCCAACAGCACCACCAGAACTTGAACCTTCATTACCAGTATAACCAGCACTAGTGAGGTCACGTCCATCGTCTTGTGCGGAATATGCGGTATCTGGCTCGTTGAAGAATGCTTCGTCGGCAGATCCAGGTGCGCCATACTTAGAGCGCATTGCGAAGATCAGTCCAGTAGGACCATTCATTGGTTGAACGCCAGCGAGGTCATATGCGACCAGGTTAGGCATTGAACGTCTGATCAAAGAGATCAGAACGGGATCGAAACCAGCAACAGGAGCGGAAGCATCAGCAGAGAAACCTGCGGTTCCTCCCGATGAACCAGTGCTCATGTTTGGTGTTTCGTACAGGAACTCACGCTCCTCACGAAGTGATTTTTCTTGGTTCTCTAACAGGATTGCGGTAACAGCTCTGCGATGGGAATCTTTGATCGAATCCATGCCCTCGTAGTCGAGGACTGGTGCCCACTTCTCCTGCAGAGCTTCAGCATTGAAACTTTGCATTTGATTTTAACCTCTTTTTAGATTTGTTAGTTTGAATCTTTATAATTTAGAACTCACTTTTTAGCAGATCTTGAGAGTGTCTCAAGGTACGCTTCCATTACACCACCAACGGATGGTTGTGCTTCTTGGATTTCGGTACTTTCTGAGAGATTCTCAGAATCGTCCTTTTGAGTGCTAGCAGTTCTTGTAGGGAAATATGATTCTTTTAAAGTTGCCAGCTTCTCACGATATTTTTCTTCACTTTCAAACTCAACATTTTCTGCAAGAGAAGCGAGCTTGTCTTTCTGAGAAAGTGCGAGACCCTCAGTGACTTCTGCAAAAATTACATCTGCAACTGACTCTGCTAATCTTTGATTTAGAGCAATATTTGACTTAATCTGCTCGTTGAGTTTATCTTCCATTTCATCAAGTTTTTCTACCATGCTATTGAGTACATCATACTTATCTTCAGGGATTGTTACATAATGTTCTTCAAAAAGACCCTTCATTCCAGTAAGGAATGATTCGGTCATTTCAGTCTTGAGACCGTGCTCAACAGCAAGTTGATTTTCGTTCATCCACTCTTGAGCAACATACTCAAGATAGGAATCTACACGTTCTACAAGTTCAGTTTTAACAGCTAAAACTTCTTCTACCAATGCTTCTTCATAAGAAGATTTTAATTCTTCCTTAATTTCGGAAACCTTAGATTTGATAGCAGCTTCAAAAATGGTACGTGCTTTCTCTTGGAATTCTTCGGAAAGTTCCTCTCCTTCTAAGAGAGCAGTAACATCCTCCTCAACATCAATGTTGAGTTCTTCTGTTTCTTCTGCTTCGGCAACCACTTCTTCTTCAGTAGTTTCTTCTTCAGCAACTACTTCTTCTTCGGTGGTTTCTTCTTCAGAAACTACTTCCTCTTCAGCAACGATTTCTTGGTCTTCTTCGACTTCGATTTCTTCTTCTTCCTTAGCCATTTTAGGCATTGAATCTGCTGCTTTTGCGCCCTTATTGACAACATTTTTTACTTGTGCCAACGTTGCGGAAGGATCCTTTAACTTTGCGGAATCATCGTCTGCACGATAATTTTCTGGAGTAGGACCGCCTAGATCTTCCACAGAACCTAATTGAGTTCCTGGATCTGCCATTTTAGGCATTGGATCTGCAGGCTTAGCCCCTTTGGTTACTACGTTTTCCATTTCTTGTAAATTGCTACCAACGGACATTTGATTAAGATATAATTGTATTAATCTATATTTATTTATAAATTAAGATATTTAATGTATTCAGAGGTTATTTAAAAAGTCTTGGAACAAGTTTAACTTATGTTCATCAAGTCTTCTCTGATCGACGAGAGTATTAATTCTCTTTTGTGTTTTTTCGGCAAGTTGTTCGCGAAGAATTCCACCTTCCCAAACCCACTCTTTACCTTCCATGATTCCAGATACAAATGCATCGGGAGCAGAAGGATCAGCGACGATATCAGCAGCAGTTGCTAACATGAAATCTTCACCTACAATTTTGTGACCTTCACTTGTTGTTTTTAATGATCCAACACCACGTGAAGAAACACCAAGCATTACACCTTCACCTAACAGTGAGGATGCAATTTTACCCATAGGAGTATTTAAAATTTGTGCTTTTCCTTTAAAATTATTCCCCTCTCTAACAAGAGAAGTAATTTTATGAGAGACGCGATCAAGATTTACAGTTGGTCCATCTGGATGTCCAAGTTCTCCAAGAGCACGACCTTTCACAACAAAATTTTCATTATAACGATCTACTTCACGAGAAAGGGTTGAAATAGGATACATTCTCCCATTTCTATTTTTAATTTCACCTTGTAAAAATACACCTTCGATGTATAATTTTTTATCAGCACCCTTACCTTCGGTAACGATCTGTACGTTTGAAATTTCTTCTGTGATAAGTTTCATTTTTCTTAATTTGTAAATGCTACTTGAGAACCAAATACTGTACCAGCACTAACTGCTCCACCTGCTGCAAGTTCAGGTGTAAGATTTGCTCCAATGTCTTTTTCAACAGAAAGTCTTTCTCCCCCTGCCATATGAATTTCATAAGATGAAGTTCCTGCAATAATCACTTTTATCGCAGCAGTATTTGTGTTGATAATTGATACTAATCTTGCAGAATCTAAATCATCAGCCTCTGTAGCGACACTAAGATCTTTACCAAGACTTATTGGTTTTACAGTCATTCTCCAGTCTCCTCTTCTGGTGAAACATCAAACATTGAAGAAGCAACAGATGGACGGAGATCGTTTATTTTATTCTCAGCCTTAGCAAATAATGCATTTTTTAATGAATCGGAAATCTCCGAAGCAGACGCATCAGATGCTATCAAATCTACAATATTTTCCATGAATTTATTATGTTTTTATTTAATTATTTATATTTCTGCTTTTTTGGTATCTTTTTGGAAGTTTGCATCAACATCTTGAGATTGTGCTTCCAAATCTGGTTCCATTTGCATATCTCCCATCATTCCCATTTCTTCACCACCATCTGGGAGTGGTTCACCAGTGATTGGATCAATAGAATTTGGATCTGGAATTATTCCGTCTTTAATTTCCTTTTCAATTTGAGTATCAATTTCTTTAATTTCTTCATCAGTTTGGCGAAGAATTTTTCTTCTGACATAATCAACAGAATAATATTTACCAATATAAGGTTCAATAGTTGCTAATGTACCAAGACGTTCATTCATTAGTTCAGATTCTTTTAATTCTGCAAACTGATTATCATACAGAAAATCATATTGAATATGATCTGAAATTTTATCCCAATCTTCTAATGATACAATATTTTTGAGAATCAATTGTGTCTTCAACATGTCCGTAAACATATTTGCAAAACGTTTACGCAATCTTCCAACAAATTTTGTGAACTTCAATTCATCTCTAAGAATTTCTGATGAACGCCCTAAATTAAATCCACCATCAGCAGCAATTCTGGATTCTGGAACTCCAAGAGAACGATAAAGTTTTTTCTGGAAATATTCAATATCCGAAAGTTCACCTAGATTTTGACCACCAGGAAGAGTTGTAATTTCGGTTCCTCTACCACCTTCGCGGCGAGGAAGCCAAAAATCTTCCAACATACTCATAAATTTGCGGTCATCTCTAACCTCACCATTTTTGGAATCGTATACTAATTTATTTCTATATCTACTCATTACATCACGTAGATATTGTTCTGCCTTTACCTTGGGGAGATTGCCAACGTCAATGTAGAAAATTCTACGCTCAGGTGCGCGTGATAGTCTATAGATAACAAGAGAGTCTTCAATCATGCGGAGTTGATTGAGTGACTTGATTGCTTTATGCAAATATGAAAGTATAGTTCCTTTATTTCTATCTACTAATCCAGAAGTACAGTAAGTAATACTGTCTTTTGCAATTCTAACCCCTTTATTTGTCGTAGATCCAGGTGACATTGTTCCAGGATATGTTGCCTGGGGAGTATATACATAATACTCTTCTATCTCTGGATTTATATCAAATTTTTCGTTAGTTTTATTAATTGGTTGTAATCGATTTTTATCCTTATCTTGTTTTTTCTGCTTTCTAATATGACGCATTTTCATGGGATCAATATATCTTATCTCTTGAATCCCATCAGATGCATTTTTTGGATCAATAATTTTTAAATAATAAATTCTACCATCAACATACCAATTTCTGAATATCTCATGACATTTTTTGTCAAAATCCATCAATTCTTTGATGTATCTAAATTCTTCTCTAATTTTTTCTTTTATTTTATCGCTAGCGTTTAAATTTGAAAGCTCAATTTCTACGGGAGAATCGTATAAATCACTTACAATTGCTTCATTTACTACATCTTCAATAGCACCATCACATTCTGGATGGAGTGCCATTTCCCTATATCTTTTTATTAGATCACTTTCTGTTCTATAAACACCTTCAATATCTAGGTATTGTCCATAAAACCCACTACTTACAAAATTATCAACCCCGTCCTCATTAGACTTGGGGACGGGGGAAATAATTTTGGATTTATCCTTCTGATCCTCAATAGAAAAACCAAATAGTCTTGGCATAGTATAAAATTAGAATGAACTCGTTAGTAGTTATTTATTCAACTAACTAACTTGTGGATCAGCTGATTTCTGGTTTAGTGCTATCAGAAGTATCTGCTATAGCTTCCCAATATTGAACTTGGAATTCAACAGTATATTCTTCAATAGTATCTGTTGAATCCATAGAAAGGTCAATTTGACCAACATTGGTTGGGAAAATACCTTCAAACTTGTATTCTCTCATTGAAGCACCAGCTCTGTCCAACTGCTTAACAGTTGCAGACTTTTGATACGTATTTGGATCAACTTCTCCAGTAGCATCACTGATTCTACTGATTCCATTCATCCATTGCTCAAATGCAGTTCTGATTTTGAAGTCAACATCATTTAAAACTGTGATAGTCCAAGTATCAAATGTTCTTTCTCCAGCAACTTTAAGTGTTCTTCCTCTAAAAGGAATTTCAACAGGAGTGATATTTGAAGCTGGAAGTTGTGCAGCTTTAACCATGAATGTTAAGAGACTCTCATTTCCAGTGCTAGTTGTAGGAGCAGTGATTGCTTGAGTCTCATCTCCAACTGCTAATGAATCTGGGAACGTAACACTAACCTCAAATAGATTAGGTCTTGCACCACCACCAATAAGTGCTGCCTTAAAATTGTCTAACGTCTTTAATGCCATTAATCTTTCCTCGTTTTAATTATTTTGAATAGGTTAATAAAGTGAAATCAAACATTACCAACAACTTCATTAAACTCAATGCCACTTCTTGTTGCAACGAATGTTAATCCAATAAAGTTAATAGAACGAGATGGTTTAATGTAGATGTCTGCAACAAATTCGTTGTTATCGATAATTGCGGCAGTGTTGTTCGTTCTGTCACAAACAACTCTATAATCCTGAATACCTCTTTGTGCCTGAATGTTTCTGAGGAAAGGATCAACAATGTTTACGAAGTTAGATCTTGTTATGTCATCATTGAATTCAAATAACTGATCATCAGCAGCTGCTCTAATTGCATCTTCAACATAGATGAACAATCTACGAACATTAATACGATCAAATGCAGATGCTTTAGCAAGTCCTGTTTTATCACCAAACAGAATAATTCCAGATCCTGGTGAGAAAATTACAGGGTTAATTCTTGCAGAATAAAGGCGATCTCTTTCAGTCTTAGATGGATTATATGCAAGTTTAACTGCATTTAATACTGCACCTCTAGAAGTTCCTGCAGGAGAGACCCATGAAGCATTTGTTACATCATTTCTTGCACAAATTCCCGCAATATCACCATTTAAAGGTACATATCTAAAGGTCTTTGCAAATCTATCATACATGTACTTATATCCACTATCAAAAATGGCATAAGACGATGATGGAACTGAAGAGTAGAAAGAAACTACATTATCAGTCATTGAAGTTGAACTTAAAGGAGTATATTCCTTACTACCAGAGTTTTTCAGAATAGAACCCTTATTTGGACTAATAAATGCAACAGCATCCTGTCTTTGTTCAGCAACTGAAATTAACTTTGAAGCAAGTGCTTGTCCTTCTTCTTTTGTATGTGCTGCAGAACCCATGAGTAAGAAATCTACATCATAGAGTTCAGTATTGGTTAATAGATCATAACCAGCAACTAAACCAGATAATTCCGCTTTAAGTGCACCAGTGGTTCCTAAATCATATTTACCGTCATAGTTTAAACCATCACCTAATTTGAATGTTGTGTTTCCAAGCATTCTGTAGGCTTTTCCATCAACTACAGGTGCATTCCAAGCAGTTCCTGTATCAACAGCGTTATTTGCGGCAAGTCCAATATCAGTAGTAGATGTTAAACCAACCCATCCTGCGGATGCACCACCACTCATTGCTGCTACACCACGTGGTTCTGCACCAGTGAAGATATATTCAGAATTTTCTGAAATATACTTATTCCAGTAAGAAGAACTACCTGCAGCGTAAATGGCATCGGATGCCTTGGAAAGAGAAACGTGCTTCTCTAAAATAGTATTTCTGTTTCCAGTAATTGATCCAGTTCCGTCGATTACTACAACGTGAACTTCATCAAATCTTGCTCCACGATCAGCAGCAAATCTAGATGTTCCTGGTCTAGGTGCTAATGTATTCCAAGAAATTGTGGTATTTCCTAAAGTAACCTTTTGTGCATCAAACCAATCACTTTGTGCTGTGAATGATGGTGATGCTGCTACTACATTCGAGTTGTTGAATACAGTAACATCTCCCGAATCTTTGAATCTATATACACCACGTGGTTCATAATCGGTAACTACGGCAGTTCCACCTGCAGCAGTGTAATCCAATACTTTAACATCTAATGTGCTGGAACCAACTCCAGTAACAACACCCCTCAATACACCATCAAGTTCAGATGTAGTTCCAGAACCAACTGCAACAACGCCACTAAGGCTCATTGTTATACCAAAACCAACTTCTACACTAGCTGTAGCAATACCACTAAGGATTTGATCAGCACGTCCATCAATGATGGCAACATTCAAACCATTTGCCCATGATCCTGGGTTTCTGGCAGATGCAATTTGTGACATTGCAGTTTCATTATATCCTTTATTGATATAATCTTGCTCACTATTAATTTTTGCGGATGTTCCAACTCCAACTGTTGCGTTTGATAAGCTGGTACCATCTGATCTAATGACCATCAATCTTCCACCATATGCCATATATGATGATCCTGTAAACCATGACTCGTAGTGACCATCTACCTGTCTTGGTTGACCGTAATTAGACAGCAACTCCTGCTCATTATCAATAACAAAACCTTCTTCAACTGGACCTTTTTCAAAAGGTGAAACAATGGCTGCTACGGCATCTGAAGTTGGATCTACTCTACCAATGGTTACATCAACTTCCTTTAAAACAACTCCAGGAGATGCTAAATTTAACGGCATCTTCTTGACTCCTATCAGAAATATTCTAAAATTATTTATTAAAATGGGTAGTTCTGATGGGGAAACACTACGCGAACACTATCACCAGTCTGGATAGTCTTGCATCATATATTTTTCATATTTTTTATCATACAGTTCTTTTGCTTTTTTGTTCCTAGCTCTATTTTTTCTTATTCTTTGAATTGTACATTCTTTACATTCATATGAATACGAAGATGGTAAAGATTTTCTATCCTTATAAGATAAGTAAAAATCATCCAATAGATTTTTTCTTTTACCACAAACTCTACAAGTTCTTTCATGAAACAATAAGTGTTCCAAATTAATTTGATCTACAAAATTATCTTCGTCAAGATTCATTAGTAATAATCCCACATATAACTTCTATCGCCATATTCATCAGCATACCAAGTATCACCATCTTTATCTGTAAATGTAGTCATATCATTAATACCATCCTGTATAAATCCAAACGGTGCCATATCAGCTTCTATTTGCTCTTCTTGCTCTTCATATATTCTTTTACGAATATCATCATCAGTCATTTCTTTAAAATATGGTTGAGCAACTAACCATGCAAAAATAACCAAACACATCATTAAATCATCATTACATCCTTCTTCAGCCATAAAAGTATTACTTTTATGAATAAACGTAGTCATCTCACTGATGATATCATAATCACATGTCATCAATTTATCATCTTCAATTAAAGTTCTTAAATTTGAACATCCCAATTTTTTTACAGCTGCAGTCATTCTAATTCCTAGATATGACTTTTTACCACTAAATCCAGTACCCACTATTTGACCAGATCTACCTCTTTGGGAACACATTAGAATATTTTCATATTCTAAGTCGTAGTGTAAAATATTTGCTATTTGATCTCCAATATCATTAATTTCTACCAATATCCAAGAATTGTTATATGCCTTTGCTACAGGTTCTATAACACTTGGAAATAACATTGGTTTTATTTCATTATTTCTATACTTTGCAACAATATTGTACGGAAAAGATGTAATATCAAAAACTACAAAAGCAGAGTAATCTCCACCAACTCCACGTGCAACATCAACAGTGATCATATATGAGTGGTCTTCTTTAGGGTGAGAATAAATATCCAATCCCTTATTTCTTTGAATCGGATCCTCATATACTAAATTTCTAAGTTTTGCTGGATTGATGAGAGTATCAACAGATCCTAAAAACTCACACTCAAACTCAACTTTGAATTGTTGCTCTGAAGTATTTGCTATTGTTTGTTCTTTCCACTCAGCATCTCTCCCAGGAACTTCACTCCAATGAACATCTGTAGGTACATACTCATTTTTACCGCGCTGTGAATCATGCCACATTCTGTAAAAATGATTCATACCCCTAGGGGTAGAAACAATAATTACCTTTGTGCTCTGTCCAGAAGAAATAGTAGGATAAACAGAGGCAAAGAAGTCATCAGCAATGTGATTCGGGATGAACGCGAACTCGTCAAGAAAGATGACATTATAGGATCCGCCTCGGA
>Ga0208427_1000050_pt1 | contig 45008 bp, 51 predicted proteins | sample DEB08_DNA_FD_184532 | JGI IMG/M metagenome (GOLD analysis project Ga0208427, IMG submission 184532) | Aqueous microbial communities from the Delaware River and Bay under freshwater to marine salinity gradient to study organic matter... | ecosystem: Environmental > Aquatic > Marine > Coastal ...
AAAGCTCCTTCAAGATTAGACATAAGTTCCCCTATAACATCGAGTTCTTCGTCTTTTATTCCTCTAGCATCACATAGATCTTCTAAAAGTTCTAAAGTTTCAACAACCCAATCTTTGTCGTGTTCTTGAATAAAGTTAGAAACATGTTTTATGATAGGTAGTCTCATTCTGAAAAGTATCTCTGGATAGTTTGTAATATGTCGTCCGCTTCTGCCAGTGCCGAAATCGCTTCTATTGCATTTTTATAAAAATCCTCTGTTGAATGATCTCCTATACCCGCTTTATCCTCAGTTAAGAGTTCTAAACTTAATAGTGCCTTTTCTCTTTCAGCTTCAAAATGCTTTTTAAGCATTGTTATTGTTCTATACTGTGCCATTACTTAGATAAATAGTTTGCAACTCCTTCTCTTGTCGCTGTCATTCCTTCTTTTCCTTCAGACCAGTTTGCTGGGCATACATCTCCGTTCTTTTCGTTGAAGATTTTTGCATCAATCATTCGTAAGAAATCGTCTACGTTTCTACCAATACTCATTTCATTTACTGCTGCATAAAAAACAGTACCGGCAGTATCAATAAGGTATGTAGCTCTATAGGTTACAAACTCCTCATTTAAGATATCTAACTCTGTGGATAGTTTACGAGTTGTATCTGCTAAGATTGGATACTCAACTCCTTCGATACCTCCGTTATCTCTTGGAGTATTTAACCATGCAAAATGTACCTCTGGGGTATCACAGCTAGCTCCAACTACTACTGTATCTCTTTTACTAAATTCATCTAACCTTTCCTGGAAAGCGTGAATTTCTGTTGGACAAACAAAAGTAAAGTCTTTAGGGTACCAGAATAATAGTACCTTCTTACCTTCTTTTTGTGCTTTTTCAAGTACGTTTAAATCAAACGTATCCCCCATGTGGTCCATAGCTTTTACCGTAATGTCGGGGAATTTTTTTCCTACTGCACTCATAATTGATTAATTAAATTATTTAAACTGTATTTTAAGCTGTTTACTGATATCGTTGCACCCGATATTGCATCCACAAAAGGTTTAGGTTTATCCATACCTATAAACTGCTTTAACCATCTATTTGATCCTACTTCACTTCCGTAGTTCTCTCTATAAACTAAAATTCTTACTAACTTAACTTTATTACTTTTATCTAATAAAACCATATAATCAAAATTCTCAAATTTTGAAGGAGAATAACCTATAAATACTTTATCTGTAGAACCTATGACTTCGTATAATTTACCAGTTTCAAAAGTTTTATCTACTTGCTCTATAAGTATTGGCTTATTGTAATATTTAGTAAGTATTTTATAAGCTCTTTGTTCTAGCCTAGAGGTGAAAAGTAAAATAAATAAAAATAAAATTCTCATACTTCTCTTTGATCGTTAAATGCCATAATATGTGCCCTTCCGGTAAATCTGTAGCCTTTGTCTCTACAGAAGTCCATCACAACAGGGTAACTTTCAAATAAAGCATCTCTAGTATCACCTGCTGGCATCATCCAAACTTTTTCGTTTGGTATTTCCATTTCTTTTAAGAATTTCCATACCTCCCCGTATATTGTTAAATCTTTGTCTAATACAGGTTTGATATGATAGTCTTTATGATACGCTATAGATTTCTTCATAGCGTCAATATTTAACCTAAATTTATTATGTTGATCTACCATTCTTTGGTCCGTGATTCTACCTTCAGGGGTCGGAGTTCCGATAATAGGTATTGAATTCGAGAACTTAGGAGATATCGAGAGCAGATCAATAGGATAATCAGTTTCAAGAAAATGCGATCCTTCATTCTCCATAGTAATAAAAATACCTCTTTCATGTGCTAGATGTGTTAATTCGTTAACTAATTTACCGTGCATAGAAGGTGAGCCTCCTGTTAACATCATTTCTGAGATATGAGGATTTTTATCGTACATATCTATAATGTCTTGAAAGCAATATTTACCTTTTTCTGGGTGTATAGAGGTATACCAACTATCACACCAGCCTCCTTCTCCAAAGTAGCATCTATGGGTACAACCGGTAGTACGTATAACAATCGTCGGGTAACCTTGACGAGAACCTTCAGATTGAACTGCCGTATAAATCTCTACTATAGGTAGCTTTTTATTATAGTCTTCAATCCTGCCCAGGCTCATATATAGCTGAATTTTTATCGTGTTCTCTAAATTCTACTTTTGCTATTCTAACTCTACCGTCAGTCTCTTGCATGATAAAAGGATTTACCTTTTCATAAACAAATTGAGCAAATCTTTCTGCTCCTACAGCAGGTACAACTCTTAGACGTAAAAATCCTTGTTTATCAAGGTCTTTAAAAGTCTCTAAGGCGGGATCATCAGAAGACATTACTACTGTATGATCAAACATATAATCAAACCAATCTTTAGGTTTCATACCATCAATAGTACCTTCAGCTCTTTTCATTCCGCCAAAGTCCCATACCCAGTTACGATTATCTAACTGTCCTTCAAACCAGAGTTTAATTGATACTCCGTACCCATGTAAATACTTACAATGAGTTGTATCTGCTCTCCACTGTCTAAAACAAGTAGAAAATCCGTCAAATACCTTTGTTGATTGAAATTTTCCCATTACACTAACTCTTCAATTATACCTACTAATTCTGAAATTACTAAAATACCAGCTGCCCATAAAAGGTCAAAAGGTATAAGTATATATCCTAATATACGAATTCCTGATTTAATAAACGACACAATTTGATGTTTTTTTGCGTCGGGGTAGTTCATTGACTGTTCTGGAGGATTGTGCTCATTTTGACGATCTAAAGTGTACTCGTCATTACCGATTTTGCGAGCATCTCTATGGTAGAGCTCGTCTAATAACCTTTGTTCTTCTGTTTTCATAAGATGTGTTTTTAAAGTGGTGCTACGACACTATAGTCTATATTGATATAATATAAAAAAAAAGGAGACAATTACCAAACTATCTCCTAATTTATTTTTAAATATTTTAATTTAAGGTAAAGCCGTTCCTAAGTTGATTGGGTACCAATTCACACCATCACAATATATAGGAGTACTTCCTGACACTGCAAACGTTCCAGCTGTAAGATCACTAGGTTTAGTACTAACTGGTGTAAGTGTTAATAAAGTTCTAACCTCTAACCTGGTAGAATTTAATTGGGTAAATAGAGTGCTTTCGTCATTACTTCCTATTGTAATACTATCTGTCATCCAGTAGAACCCTGGTGATTTAGCGTGGAATTCAAACGAATCAAAAGATAATCTGTTAGTAAGCTCATCTCCTGTAGGTTTAATACTTATTGAACCACTCACATCTATACTACCAGTAAGTTCCTGTTTACCTGTGAATATACTTCCGGTAGTAAAGGCATATGAACTAGTTGCTCCAGTTAGTGTTACAATGTCTGCTGTATTTGCAGCAATATCAGTAGCAAGAGATGAGCTTAAACTTGCTGTTGCTGTTGCTAATTGAGCGTCTGTTGCATAAGTTGCATCGAGTGATGAGCTAAAAGATTCTAAGTCCGTTACTCTAGTACTAAATGAGCCACTATCTGTTTGAAGAGCATCTATATCTGTTGCAATACTTGATGAAGCTGCAACAAAAGAACCACTAATATCATCTGCTATTTGAGCCGAGCTAGATAAAAGTGTGTTTCCTAATTCTGACTCTGCTACAGTTAATCTTGTTTCCACAGATGAACTAAACGAACCAGTAAGTGCTGCAATATCGGTTTCATTCGTAGTAACTCTAGTGCTAAAAGAGGCACTGTCTGCTTGTAGAGCATCAACATTATTTTCCTCTGTTGATAATCTTGTTTCTACAGAAGAACTAAACGAACCTGTTAATGCAGCTAGTGATGATGAAAGATTCGTAAACCCTGTTATTCCTACTGCACCTGTTACTGTTACATCTCCTGTAAATATATGGGTATCGTCAGCAGTATCTCCAAATTGGGTACTTCCAGACTGAAATAAAGTTACAGATTGAGTAAGTTCTGTTCTTACTTCTTTAGCTATCAGTGTTTCAGATATTGTTAAAGAACCTGTAAGGTATACATTGTTACCTGATTGGGGTGCTATGTTTGTTACTTTTAATGTGCTCATCTTAAATGTCTGTTATTTCTAATTTTGCGTTTGCTGCGACTGTTAATGTTTTACCTGCTGCAACTGTTATTGGTCCATACATTCTAGAGTTGTGATTAGCAGGAATTATACTGTTGTCATTTATGGTTGATGGGTTACTTGTAATTGATGCAAGTCCTCCGTACATGTAGATTTGATCTTGTTCTACTTCAAGTATATTATGTCTATCCGAATCAGATGTACCATTACCAATAACTTTAATTGCAGTACTACTGGTTACATTGTACTTACCTTCTACATGTTGGTAATTTGCCGAAGCTACTGTACCTATTCCTTCGGCATGTGATCCAATACCTGAAGCTAAAGTGTCTTCTCCTTCTGAATGTGCTTGAAACCCTGATGCTGTAGTTGCATAACCCTCTGCATGTGATCTATATCCGCTTGCTAATGTATCTCCTCCTTCGGCATGTGCTCCTCCATCGCCAGAAGCATGTAAGTTTATACCTTGAGCAAATGATTCTGCACCGGAAGCAGTAACATTATTTCCAATAGCAACTGAAAATGTACCTTGGGCTAAAGCAAAAGCACCCACAGCTAACGAACCAGACCCTCTTGCTTCTGATCTATTATTAAAAGTTCCGTTATCAACAACAAGAGAACCGGTCACTAATGTACTACCGTAAAACTGATGGGTATCGTCTATACTATTACCAAACTGGGATGAACCAGATTCGTAAACAATTGATGATGATACTGTTGTGGCTATAAACTGTTGAGCTGTTACGTTTCCTAAAACTCTTAAGTTGTTGGAGATAACTGCACTCCCGGTATGGTAAAGGGAACCACTAATGTGTATATCCCCCAAATCAGCAGACCCAGTACCATTTTGTACAACACCTGAAAGGTCGTGTTGTAAAACTCTTTGGTAGGTATTCTTTATTTGATTATTAGTAAAATCAGCCATAGCACTAGTTATATACTATAAATAGTGTTAGAAATTCTTATAATTAAAAGGATCTCTTTTTTTGAGTTCAGCGATTTTTCTTTTGTATTCCTGTTTTTTTCTCCACTTGTTAATTTGGAGTTTTATCCATTTTATCATGTTTTTTTTATTAAAAAATTATTAATTACTAAAAAGTCTATATCTGAATTTATAAATCGTTCGATTGCTTGTTTTGGGTCTATGGTTATAGTTTGATCCTTTAGGTTAAATGAGGTATTGAGTAATACCGGAACTTTAGTTATTCTACCAACTTCCTCTAGAAGCCTGTAATATTTTTCATTTTGGAGTTTAGTAACTGTCTGCACTCTACATGTACCGTCTATATGTGTAGCAGCAGGTAAGAAATTCACTTTAGCTTTTACAACTTGATTCATATGTGGCACCGGTTCGTTAATGTGAAAAAATGTATTGGCTTCATCTTGTAAAACCGATGGTGCAAATGGTCTAAAACCTTCTCTTTTTTTAATTACGTAATTGAGCTTTTCTCTCATATTAGCTCTCATTGGTGAAGCTAAAATAGAACGGTTACCAAGAGCTCTTGCTCCAAATTCCATTTTACCTTGGAACCATGCTACAATATTTTGTGCAGCAAGCAATTCCGCAACTTTACTTATTATTTTATCCTCAGATAGTTGAAATGACCAAACTTTATCTTTATAATGCTTAAGAACATTTCTGACCTGTACATCTGTAAAACTGGGTCCTAAATACGGTGAGGGATTAGAGTGTCCATCAAGACAAGCTCCTATTGCCGACCCTGCATCCGACGGTGCAAATGGTATGTGAACAGATTTAAAATATTTATATGCTAAAGAATTAGCGACCCCATTGTAAGCGCATCCGCCTCCTAAGCATAAATTTTCCGACCCTGTAAGCTCTTTCGCTTTTTTTATTAATTTTAAAAACTCCTGTTCGTATAGCTTCTGTAATGCTGCGGCTAAATTCTTGTGTTCCTGCTTCAGCGTATCTTCTGGAAGACGAGGAGGTAATTCTAGTAAATGACATAATTTTTTTGTGAACATTATTTGCTGAGAATATTCCCATGCAAAGTACTTTTGATATAAATATAAATTAGGGTTTTTCTTATCTAAGAGTTCCTGTAGTTTTCCTAAATATTTACTAGGATCACCGTAAGGGGCAAGTCCCATTACTTTATACTCACCTTCATTGGGTCGAAAACCTAAATATGCTGTGATTGTTGAGTACAACATACCTAAAGAGTGAGGAAAATCTACTGAATATAGTTTTTTTATTTTGTTATCTTTACCTTTTGAGATTGTTATGGTCTCCCATTCTCCTACTCCGTCTACTGTTAGTATTGCTGCATCACGGTATGGAGAAGTAAAGTAAGAGAAAGCAGAATGAGAATAATGATGATCGTGGTATATAATTTTTCCGGTGTACCCAATACTTTTAAGTAAAGCTTCCGGAGAGTTATTTTTTCTGTCTTTATTATACCTCTGTCGAAGAAAAAAAGTTTTAAACGGTCTTTTATTGAAGATAGTCTTAACTCTATCGTCTTTTGTAATCGGGTTTTCATACCAATGAACTTCTTGTACATCGGATATTTTTGTTACTGTTGAATGTAGTATCCATTTTATGGCATTTATAGGAAAACTGCTGTCGTGTTTAACACCGGTAAATCTTTCTTCTTCAGCTGCTGCTATAACAGTGTTACCGTTTATAATACAAGCGGCAGAGTCGTGATAGAATGCTGAAATACCGAGTTTAATCATTTTTTAAGTCCAAATTTACTGTATTTGTACCATATTCTTTCGTGCAGAAAGTACAAAATCATTTTAGTAAATACTTCTATACCGCCAATAGCAAGTCCCCATTCCCAGGAACCTGTTACTATCCATGATATAAACATAGTATCTAAAGTACCTATAACTCTCCATGATATGGTCTTAGCCAAATGTCGTTTATATGCTACCATTTATATTTTTTAAAAAGTTAAAAAACTCACTATGTCTGTGGTTATTAAAAAAGTGGTAAAAGTTATGGTTTAAAACTTCTTCCATTTCTTTTATCATACAATATAGGGAATTTTTATCTAATTTACTAATTTTTTTTATTTCCTTAAAAGCACTGTATGTCCTATCGTATACGTCCTCTAAGGTATCGTAAGATTCATCCCACCATCTGTCGAATGTTTTATAACCTAAAGATTTTAAGTGGTCTAAACTATACCTGTTGCCAATTAAAAAAAATGGTTGTTTAATACTGATGCTTCTAAAAGTTTTTTCTGTAAAAAACATAACATTTGGGATATATTCAGTTTCGGAAATAATGCTTATGTACGAGTTATTATAAATATTAAAATTTACCTTATGTGTGTTTATTTTTTTTAAGTCTGGTTGGTCTAAGGTTATACCGTTTTCTTTAATATTTTTAAATTCTTTATCTACAAACCTTTTTACCTGTTGTAAATCATTCTCGTCGGTTATTGAAGTATTATTATACGGTATGTCATTTAGGTTATATGAATTTGTTTTAAAGCTTTTATTGCCTAATGATAGTAAACACTTTGAATCTATTTCCTTGTATGCCTTTAAGAGACTTACTAAAAAAATTCTTGGAGACCTTGATGCACGATTTAAACAGTTAAAGTAGTATTCTTTATGTTTGTATTCTATTGCATTAATCTGATTTATTTTATTGGTAATACTTTGAGGTACGTTTCTATTTGTTTCCTCAAAATGCCAAACACTTGCTTCAAAAAAATTAAATGATTTAAAAGTAATATACTTGGATTTAATGTTTTCTAATAGTAGATTACTGTTAATAAAGTAAACATTTTTACTTGTAAATCCCTGTTCTTTACTCCAACCTTCTAAAAGTTTAATTTGAATCTCTTTATAAACATTACCTTCATTTAAATAAAAAAATACAACAGCACCACACCCACTTTTTACTGTATGAATAACATTATCCGGAAGTGTTGGCATAGGTCCTAAAAAAAACCTATTAGAACCTATAAAAAGTGGGTATATAAAAAATTTTTTTTCTCTAAGTAGTCTACTAAGGGGGTGGCGTTTACATTCATGTTGGTATAAAAACTTTTTCCCAATTTCACTATAGGGTGTTAATTTACTAAACTCATCGATAAACCTATCCTGTGCGTAATATAACATACCTTAGATTATGGTATTGTTTTTAATATGTGTCTTTTATATGAGAACATCTCTTTTTCTTACACTAAAACTATCTAAATTAATACTTTTATTACCCGATAAAACTAAACTGTATCGTGTTCCTTTACAGTTTAAAACTCTATGTCTTTCGTTATTACAAAAATATACAATACTTCCCTTTTTTGGTTTTATCAAAATACCACATTCAAATTCTAATTCACCACCTTTAAAATCATCATTTAAAAATATAACATAATTGTGAATATCATTATGTGCATGAAATCTAGTAACTTGATTTAAAGTTTCATCATATTTTTGTAATCTAATTGTAGTAAAATTTGATTTTTTAATAAGGTTATTTTTAATAGGAGATAAATCAAACTTATCAGTAGTTAATTCTATATTATCAAAATAAATAATTTCCTTTCTGAAAGGTCTAAATTTTTGAATTTTAGAAAATTCAAGTAGATATTGAATTTCACTTTCAGTTAAAAAATCATTATCATATAGAATCATAATACTCCATCTTTACGCATCTGTTCTCTAATTTTAGTAGCAGAAATATTTTTTATCTGATCAGGTGGTATGTGTTCTATTATTTCATAACCTACCCCTCTACCGTAGTTTACTGATTCAATGTCCGGTATAATAATTACCTTAACTCTTTTATCTTTTATTTCAGTCTTGAAAATAGTTTGTAAATTAGTCTTAATTTCCTTGGCAGTCCAAGGTTGTTTGTCATTCGGTTCTACGTCTCGTATTGCTATACAAACGTTTTTACCACTGTTAAGTCTTTGGTCTACTAACCATTGATGTCCGTTATGCCACGGTTGCCAACGTCCTATAAATAAACTATATGCCTTCATTTCTTACAACATTTATTGCGATTGCTCTTTCCCCGGGTTTGTTAGGATCCATATCATTTATAAGATACCGAGGACCTCTTTCTATTTGCATTATTAACTTATGGTAAGGAATACCATTTTTAGTGAGTTCTTTTTCAGTATGCTCTCTTAAATATTCCGGTCTTGCTGTGGTTAAGATAATCATATGTCCTTCATCATTAACATCTAGAAGGAATTTTTTAGTAGATTGTATAACCTCCGCTTCTGTAGACTCATAAGTCTCAAACTTTCTATATATAAATATCGTTCCATCGATATCTACAAAATAAGTATTTTTTTTCTCCATTAAGGTAGGTCTAATTGACTAATTAGTTTAGAAAACGACTGTTCTGGTGTATCATCGGTTGTGTCAATATCAATAAAGTTATCAGTCGGAGCAACATATGCTATTGCTTTAAAATGATCTCTTTCTCTTGGTTCCGACGTATGTACGTAAATTTCCTGAATACTATTTCCTAATAGTTTTTTAAAATCTTCTCTTTGATCAACATACGGTGCAACTAGAGATACTATAACATCGTGTCCCTGATTATGTAGATAATGTGCAATCTTTTGTGCTGTACCTACATTTATTACTCTACCGTTAATAGTGTAATCTTTATTAGTGAAGAGCTCTCTCATTTCATCACCGTCTATTTTAAAAGCATTAGGTAGCTTCTCTTTTAGCATATTAGCTAAAACCGTTTTTCCGTGGGCAGGTTGCCCTGTAAACCAATATATCATACTATGTTTTTATTATACATAAAATTAACTGTGTCTCTTACAAACCCCTGTAAATATGGATCTAATAGTTCATACTTAGGTCCAAGAAGATATTTTTTAGTGTTATGTTTTTCATCATCCGACAATGACTGTATACTGTAGTGTGTAGGGAAGTTAACAAAATTATTAAATTTAATTTGGTTACTTCTTGTTACTAATTTTAATTCATAAACCTTATCAATAAATTCATAGATATCATTAACATTGTATGTACCTACTGTGTAACTAAGAGTGTAGTCCAAATTTTTATTCTCCTCTTTGAATTGTTGAATTTTAAAAATGTTATCAATAAAATGCTGTGTTTTTAATCCAATTCGAATTTTTTCTCCTTTTTCAAAAAGTCCATCAATACTAATAACCAGTGTTACTTCCTGTATTTTTTTCCAATAGTCTAGTACATTGTGGTGTTTTTTAGATAGTAAAGATCCATTGGTACTGTATACAATGTTTACATCTGGTTTATTATTGGATATAAATTCTAAAAGTTCATAATGCTCAGTCATTGCTAGAGGTTCTCCTCCTGCAAATGAAACCCTTTTTAATTTATGTAAATGTGGTTTTAATTCTTCTACAAAATTATCTCTAACCCTTATCACCTTGTTATTATTAATAACAGAGGAACAATCTGGGCCACACATAATACACCCAAAATTACAAACATTGGAAAACCTAATATCAAGAGAATCAAAAGCTAATTCAACATACCCATCGCTATCTGAATGGGTAATTTCTCTTTTTGAATGTTCCTTAAAATTACCAAGACCTAACCATTCCTGTCTTCCTGAAGGCACACCAGCTTCTTCTTTCTCCCAACAAACATTACATACGGGATTTTTTATACCATTATTTAAATCCTTTCTGAGTTGTCTTAGTTGTTTTGAGTTATATACTTCTTCTAGTGTGTTATTTTCAAGTGATAGTTTTTCATCAAAAGAATGTGCAATACAACATGCCTTAACCTCGTTAGTAGCTTGAACGTGTAAGTGGTTAAAAGGAAAAGGGCAGTATGTTGATTTATTTATTTCCATTCTGCCCTATCTCCAGTAAAAAATTAATTTAATTTAAGCTGCATGTTCTGCTAAAAGCTTTTCTACATGTGCTTTCGCAACAGCATATTCAACCGGTCCAGTTTCGTCCTCATATTGTACAGGGTCGTCCACACCAAGGTTGATAAATGCTTCAATCCTTTCAACAGATGATGCTGATTTGTAATCGCTATTGCCGCTAGGATAGGGCTTGTAAGAAGTATTAGTACGTTTGTACACTTCATTAAACTCAATTCCGAGCTCTCTAACCAATTCTTGTCCATCTTTTAAAATTCCTAATTTATCAGTATTTAGGTAAGGAGTAAAGTATCCTACTTTCTCTGCTTCCCAGTTACCGATTCTAAAAGCTGCATCGTCAGCATCTCTAAACTCTTGTCTACAGTCTGGATAGATTGCATGATCTCCAGCATGAATACCTAATGCTATATCTGTATTTAAACTGTTAGCATTAGCTTCTGATAGAGCAACTGCTTGAACTAAAGAAGCAAATATTTTGTTTCTATTAGGTACTACAGTAGCTTTCATGTTATCCTCTTCATAATGACCTTCTGGTACATCATCGCCTCCAGTAACTAAAGCTGAATTTAGTAGATTAACTAATCCGTCTAATTTAATAACTTGATATTTAATACTCTGTCCATTAGCATTTAAGTAGTCTACTAATGATTGAGCTCTTTCAAGCTCTACTCTATGCTTTTGACCATAATCAAAAGATATCGCAGTCACGTTATCATATTCTGATAAACATCTTAATAGTAAAGTTGAGGAGTCCATCCCTCCTGAAAGACTAATAACAACATTTTTTGCCATTTTATATAATATTAAATTTGCCAGGTATTATAAAGCGTATAGGCAAACGCTATTCTAATATTGAAGTTAAGGAATTTTTAACATCTTCCCAACGTTTCACATAGCTTTTTAAATCGTAGGTTTTACCACCTTCATTTAGCATTTCTTTTGCTACCATTTTCAAGGCAGAACCAAAAGTTGATGGGTAACCTAACGATTTAATGTACTCTGTATCATTGTCTCCTTTGACTACTCTTTCATATACGGTATAGCCACCTGTTTGTGAACGAGTAATAAAAAATGGTTCCATTACTGGGTCTTGTATAACTGTATCCGATGATGGGACACTATTTGGATTTCGTAACATTTATGATAAAATTAATTCGGTTAATTCGTCTTTTGATAATCTACCTGTTTTTTTAATAGTAGATCCGTCTTCTCTAACAAGAACAGTAGTAGGTACAGAAGCTACTTTATATTGAGCAGCTAATCCTGAAGTATCTTTATCGATATCTACATCCTCAACAGTTAACTGATCTTGATAGTCTGGTATAACTTTGTCCCAGGTCTTACTGTAAATTTTGCATGGACCGCACCAGGTCGCATAAAATTTAATAATTTTTTTTGCTGCCATAATGTTTGTTTACTTTATTATAATGATCTGATTTAGAGAATTTTTTACCGCTTTGAACATCATCTTTTTTCATGTATTTATCTCTATAAGATTTAAGGGTTGGGAGCCATTCTCTGAGCTGAACGTAGCGTGTTTTAGAACTTATTTTTGACATATAACTTATTTTATTATATATAATATAGTGAAAAATAGTCAGACTACAAACCTATACCCCTATATCTTTAAAGTAAGCTACAATGTCGTCAGATCCGGTGAACGTGTTAAGTGTAAGAGTTAACGTAGTGCTACCGCTGTCTAAAAATGGAGTAGATTCTCCTGCGTAGTACCAACCTTGGAATTGGTCATTTGGATAGGTATCACTAACTGCTTCTATTGTAACAGAAGCATAAGTGTTAAAGTTTACTGATGCTGTAAATAAAGTTTGTGTTGGACCAATACTAAATGGTGATATCATTTCGATAGTTCCAAGTTCATTGTTAGAACCGGAAACGCCAAATGTAAAATACCTAGTGTTAGGAGTATACACACTTGAAGTGATACTACCAGATGTACCTAAACACAAACCACCTGATACATAGGCATAAAAAGTGGTTACATCATCAGCAACTTCAAAAGTAATACCCGAACCGGTCAACTGTGCAGCCGTTACAGAGGATGATATTAAGTTTGAACCAGTAATACTAGTGTGGTATATATCCACTGTGGTAATATCCCCACCTAATTCGGTTCCTTTAATTTTAACTAACTTTCCCATTTAATATAAATATCATCCATCACAAGATAGACAGTCGGTTGATGTTCTACTACCAATATCACCATTAATAACAGAATCTGTTCTTAAATAGTACAGTGTTTTGACTCCTAATCTCCATGCAGTTTGATGTACTTCATTGATAAACTTAGGACTATCAGTTGGATCAAAAGCTAAATTTAAAGATTGAGTTTGATCAATATATTTCTGTCTAGCTGCTGCTTGTTCTACTAATTGTAATTGATTAATTTCAGCAAATGTTAAAAAGATAGGTTTATCTTCGGCCGGCATTACATCTTCAGGAAGATTTGCAATAGATCCTCTATCTTTCATAATTTGATCCCAAACCTCTTCAGTATTTGCACCTTTTTCTTCTAGATATGTTTCTAATGCTGGATTCTTACGAATAAATGTTCCTTTAGCGGAATTAAACGTATAGACGTTAGCCGGTACTGGCTCTATTCCTGCAGATACTCCACCTGAGATTGTACTGTTAGATACGGTAGGTGCAATTGCTAGCAAATGAGTGTTTCTCATACCAGTTCCTCTACACCAGACCGGTTCTCCGTATTCTTCTGCAAGTTTTCTTGAAGCATTTTCTGCTTTTTGTCTAATATCTGAAAATATTTGATGAGTAAGTGAAGTAGCAGCAATAGAAGCGAAAGGAATTCTTTCGTTCTGTAAAAATGTATGCCATCCTAAAACACCCAATCCAATTGCTCTACCTTTTTTAGCTGACCTATGGGACCTTATTAACGAATCTCTTCCAGAAGTTTTTGCTAAGAACTCTTCTAATACTCCATCTAAAAAATATATCGCGGTTTCGACTAAGTCTGTATTTTTCCATTCATGCCATTTAGTAAGGTTAACAGATGAAAGGCAGCAAATGAAAGAATGCTCTTCATCTGTGTGTAATGTTATCTCAGAGCAAATGTTTGTCATTGATACATCTAGGTTGTTCTTTTTATATGCCGGTGGATTTGCGTTATTTACGTTATCCCTAAACATAATGTAAGGTTCACCTGTTTCTACCCTAGATTTAAGTATCTCTACCCATGTACTCATTGCTTCAGGGTCTCTATGTTCTAATCTTTGCATAAACTTATCATCTACCACCACACATTGGTGTAGGTTTAAGCACTGCCTATTAGGATCCCCTTTAGGTCTTCTAATTTGTAAGAATTCTTCTATATCTGGGTGGTTAATATCTAAGTTTACAGAAGCCGCTCCACGTCTTACTGCACCTTGATTTGTTGCTATAATGGTTGAATCGTAAATTTTAGCCCATGGTACAACACCTTCGGATTGTCCAGTTGTTCCGTCACCTATTTTTTCTCCTCTTCCTCTAACTTTAGATAGTCCAATACCAACTCCACCACCAAGAGAAGTCAGCCTCATTAACTCTGCGTTAGTAAGGCCGATCCCTCTTATGGAGTCAGGTGTATCTATACCGAAACAGGAGATGGGAAGTCCTTTATCAGTACCGGTGTTAGATAAAACTGGTGAGGCTAAGTTCAACCAACCTTTCCACATATAACGAAAGAATTTATTCGCTAAATCTGGTCGGTCAAGTCTTTTTGCTATTGTGTCTGCAACACGTCTATATGCTGTCCGAGGAGTTTCGTTTGGTAACAAGTATCCTTTTGAGATAGTTGCAATCGAAACTTCATTCATCCATTCTGGGTAATCTTTACCAGCTTCCCAGCTGCTGGTGTCTATAGTAATACTCATAACTAATTTTTTAAAACACATTTGACCAATCTAAGTGGCCTTTACTGTAGTTTGTAACTCTACTTGCAAAAAAGTCTGTATGTTGTTTTCCTGCAATAACTGCATCAAACCATTTCATCGTTTTCAATGCTCCTTTATCAATTTCTGAAGCAGGAACTAATGGTGCTAAACCTAAATCAGACATTTTTGTATTAACTCTATGTTTTATAAAGTTTTTTAATTCGTCTTTAGTTAAGTTTTCTAAGTCGCCCATTTCAAATACTTTATCGATAAAATCAAATTCTAATTTCAAAGCATTTGTAGCTGCATCCTGAATATCACTAACTAATTTATCGGTTTTAAATTCTGGATGCTCCTCCATTAACGTTCTAAATAACCAGCAACCTGCTTCAGAGTGAAGAGATTCGTCTCTTACGGACCATTCTACTATCTGTCCTACACCTTTAAGAAGGTTTCTCATTTTAAATGACAGTAGCACAGCAAAAGAAGAAAATAAGTTAACACCTTCTGTGAAAGCAGAGAAAATAGCCAGAGAAACGGCTCTTTTATGCCAATCGGGTGCTTCATGGCTATCTCTAACTTCCATTAATGATTCAATCTTTGCCATAGTAGATTCATCCTCCATGAATTCCGCAAAGTTATCTAAACCTAATTGTTCATTTAATAATGAATATGCTTCTGCATGAATAGTTTCTGAAGAACCAAGCGTTGTGCCCATCATAATGATTTCTGGTTTTCTAAACCACTTAGTCACAAGTGTGGACCAGTAATCATTTACAATAGTTTCTGTTTGAGCGAATCCTTTTAAGATACCTCCAACTACGTTTTTTTCATGATTTTTTAAATTACTTTTCCAGTCACTTACATCCTGAGCCATTGGCACTTCTGTGTGTAACCAATGTGCTTGTTGTTGTTTTAACCAGTAATCGTATGCTTTGGGGTATTCGAAGGGTTTGTAGACGATTCGTTCTTGCAATAAACTCATATATACTTATATATTTGTGGTGTTAAAAGATAGCGAAGCCCGTGAGTCTTTTGACTTTCCGGGCACGATTATAAATAGTAGATTAGATACGATTTTCAAAAATTTCTTCTAAATTTTGTCTATTTACAACTTTAAATGGATCGGTACTGTTGCCATTTTCATCTTCACTCATCTTACCTTCAAAGCTAATATGTCCATTATTTGTATCCATCTTAACTTTATACGTCATACCATCTTGCCCATATCTATTTTTCATAACATGCACTCTACCGGTACCTAGTACTTTGTCTTCTTTCTGTCTAGAAAGTGAAATACATATATCTGCTACCATCATCTTATCGTAACTACCTGCGGCTTTGTCACCTTCAATAACAGAGTCTTTTGCTCCCATTCGGTTAACTTGAGAAGGAGTCAAAATAGGGATTTTAAGATCTTTAGCTAAACCTTTAGTGGCTATAAACACGTCGTCAATTTCATCCTTGCGTTCATAATTTCTACCTTTTGAAGGAGCTTTTAAGTAATCAACATAATCTATAACCACCATGTCTGGTTTATGTCCCATATCTGAGCACTTTTGTATATGTGCCTTAATTGTGTTTATAGAAGCTCCTTTAGGTGGGTACTCTTTTACAATTAACTTACCTTTAAGGTTATTGACGTAAGTTTCTACTTCCTTACGTTTCTTATTAATTTCATCAATACCGTATCCTGTAAAGTAGCAATCAAATCTTTTACCCACATAGTCCTCTCCGAGCTCGAGCGTATAGTAATTAACTTTATACCCAAGAGACACAGCATGAGCAGCAACAGCAACCATAGTCCACGACTTACCACCACCAGGATTACCGAAAACAATAGCAAGGTCACCAGGACCGAACCCACCTTGTATACCATCATTAAAAATAGGCCAAGGAGAAGGAATGGTAGGACGGTAATCAGTTCTATACCTAGTTTCAATATCTTTATTATACTCATGCCCAATATTTTTATCTATTCCAGCTTTTAATGCTTTTTCAATTCTATCTCTAATTCCATCGTAATTACCTTCTTTTAATAGATCAGCGGAATTGAGAATAGCATTTTTCATTTCTTGATTACGGCAAAAGGTAGTAAACTCATCCTGAATATATTCAAGATCATCTTGAGAAGCTTGGTATGAATTTCTTAACTCTTCTTTTAAAGCTACTTGTAATACTTCATTTTCTACTTTTTGAAGTTCTACTTTAAGAACATCCATTGTAATATTAGTATGGTATTTATCAAAATACCCAACTATTTGATTAATAATCCACTTATGTGAATCAGCGTCAAAATAATCATCATATAAAACATCTCTTACGTTTAATAAAAATGATTTGTCTGTTAATAACGAACCTAAAACTTTTAACTGGAAAGCTTTACCGTAAGAATTTAATGTGTTTAATGTCATGTAATAACCTTTATTCTAATATAACTATTTTTGTCCTAATAACCAAGAAGAACTTTGAATTTTATCTCCTAACCCATCAATTAATTCTATTTTAAACATATTGCATATTTCTGCTTCTGGGATAGTACTGTTGTTTTGATCTCCGCCATTAGCAAAAGCTAATTTCATAGTCCCGTAGAATTTATTGACTAACATTTTTAGAGTTTCGTTTTGTGTTCTATCTTTATCAATAGAGATCCAAGCCATATCAACTATGCTTAGTTCTCTAATAATTTCTATTCTTTCATCTTGATCTTGAAAAAACTGAGAGCCTTTTAACTCTCTTTGAACATCGTTATTAACAATCACACAAAGTAAGTCTCCTACTTCTTTTGCTTTTCTAAATAACTCTAAATGTCCTTTATGTAACGGATTAAAGTACCCGCTGACTATTACTAATTTTTTCATAACTTTCTGATATTAACTTTTTAAACTTTGTTGTAGACCATCCATGGGATCTATCTAGATAGTGAATAGGTATATTTAGATAGTCACCAGTAAATGGTTTTCCTTTATAATCATCACCTAAAAATCTAACATTAAATTCCCCTAGTTTTAATAGGTCTAACAGCTGTTCTTCATAGGTGTATGTAAAGATGTCACATATGGATTTAAGTTCATAGAGCATCTCTTTTCTTTCTTCTACCGTAAGTATAGGTTTAAGTTTGTGTGGCCTTTCTATAGTCGGGTCTGTGTGTAATAATACAATTAAACAGTCACAGTTTTCTGCACACTCCTTGAACATTTTTATATACCCAGGGTGTATTACATCAAAATTACCTGCTATTACTCCTTTAATCATCAGTTTTCCAAAACACTTGTAGTAATACTATAGTTGATGCTAGAGCTAAAATAATTCCTGTCTTGAGGGTAATCCCTTCTTTCACGTGTATGTACGTTAAAATTGAAAACGTAAAAACACCTGTGGCAAAACCTATGAGTCTAGATGCCCATAAACTTTTTCCTCCAAAAGCAGCAACTATATAAGCTGTACCGTAAATGTAACCTAAGCCTACTGGTATACCGGTCAAAGCAGACATCATTATAGGGTGTTCTTTTACCCATGTGTTAATAAACTGTCCGTTTGTTTGATACCACGAAATAGACTGTGCAATTAAAAATAAAAATGCACCAAAAAAAAGTTTTTTAAATTCTATCATACTTATGTTACTATACCTCTAAAATTATCTAACCATCCGACTGTGTTTTTGGTTATACCCTCTATATTATCTTCATCTAAAAGAGATAAAAAACCTCCAATATGTGTTTTACTTACAGGTTCTTTTAATGTTTTCATTACTATTTCTTTTTCTTTTTCATCAAGAGTACTTCTGTGTAAATCCATAATTTCAAAGTTCGAAAGTACTTTATCAAAATTATGTATAATTTTTGCAAATATTTTTTTAGCTTTTGGGTCCTCTAGTTGAGTTTCACAATGGTCCCAAACGTCTTGTAGAGATGCATTAGGGTCGTAGGTAAAACTATTCCATTCTGATAATATAGTTTTTATACCTAATCCTTTTACCCCGGTTAGGTTATCAGAATTGTCTCCTAAAAGTGCTTTGACTATGTTATAGTTTTGAGGAAGTACACCTATTTCTTCTTTAACATTCTTAAATGTAAATGTCTTTTTCTTAATAGGTGCATAAACTTCAACTGTGTCGTCTATAAGTTGCAGAAAATCTTTATCTGATGAGACTATTGTGCATTTTTTAACACTTGAATCAGATGCACGTTTTGCTATGTATGCAATTATGTCATCAGCCTCTAACTTTTCTAATCCCACTTGTGTTACAGGTAAACATTCTAAATAGTCCTGTGTTCTTAGAAGCTGTCCAATTAAAGCTTCCATTTCTTGTTCTTTACTATCGTATAAACCCCAATGTGTAATTCTAGACGTTGCTCTTTGAGCTTTATAATTAGGATTTATATTTTGCCTATTCCCAGAACCTCCTTTACCGTCCCATACTACAATAACTCTTGTTGGATCAAACGTTCTAGTTACATACCCTAAGGAGCGTAGAAACCCAACGATACCACCTACATGGGTACCGTCAGGATTCATAGCTTTAAGAAGTGAAAAACTACGAATTAACATATTCATAGCATCAATAACCAGGATATGGTCATTCACCTCTCGGGGTGGGGTTTGCTTTAAGTTATTAAGTATGTCACTATACGCCATTAATCAAGTAGATTAGGTGTAATGTTCTCTTCTTCTAGATCACCTTCTTCAATAAGGTCAAAATCTAAACTACCAACAAGTTTTAACCAGTGGTCTTTATGTTCATCTTTATATTTATCGATTGCTTTTTTATCATCGGGTATAAATCCGTGTGCAGTCATTACAACTCTACCTCTAGATTGAACTCCACCGATATGGTTTTTTTCTATCTGGACGTTAGTACGTTTAGCAAACTCTACTTGCATGCCATTCTTAATAGCTTTAATCTTAGATGTACCTGGGTTAGTAATATTACCAAAAGTAACTACAAGAGTTGCATCGTACCACATCGACATACCTCCTTTATTTTGTAATTTAGGCATACCCATGGGCGATTCAGGTTTTTGAGTCCAAACCTTATTAATAGCAACCATTGTGTTGGTATATGGAGAATTCTCTTTACGAGATAACAGAATCTTTTGATTAAGGTTATTGCCAAATTGAGTAGACATAGCACCTGCATTCCACTCGTTGTTATTTTTATTAGAACGTACTGATAGTTCACAAGGTACAGATCCGATACTATCCCAGAAAAAACAAATATCATAAGGTAGGTTACCTTTTGCTTGTTCGTCCATAAGGTCTGAAATATAAACTGCTACATCCTCTATTGTATTTAAAGTACCTCTATCAGCATAAAGAAAATGTCCTTCGTAGTCAACTATGTTTCCATTGTTATCTTTCACTTCTTCGAACACAAGTCCCATTTCTTTAGCATGTTCCCATGACCATTTCATCTCAGTAATAATAAAGACAGGTAAAATGCCCATTTTTTGAGCATTAACTGCAGCTTCTAGTAGAGCTGTTGTTTTACCTGTATCACTATGTCCTCTAAGTAAGGTAATATGACCTGTTGGTATACCGGGTAGTGAAGTGATGTCTTGAAATGCTTGTGATAATGGTATCCAGCCTTGTTCTTTAAACTTAACTGAAGTATTTGAATACCCTTTTTTCTTTTTAAAATTTGAAAGATTAAATGAGCTACGTATAGCTGCTGTTGCTCGTTCTTGTGTTTCTTTTTTCTTTGCCATTATATAACTGATTTTTGTCTGTTTAATTTTTCGTACTTTTGCGGTCCTGCTAAGTGTACGTATACTTTACCTGTATTAACACTACGTACACTAAAGTACGGGTATTTTTTTTCATGTAGAAACACTCCTAATAGGTATTGACAAAGTAATAAGTTAAACTGATTAGGATCGTCTTTAAATTTTTCTACAATCTCACTACGGTATTCATAGTAGTCTTCACAAAACTCTCTTCTAAGTTCCAGATTATCCATTTTAAAAAACCCTATGTTAGGTACAAATGGAATCTCACCTGCAGATTTAATTCTACTATACAGAGCAGTCCCTTTTAGTTTATCTAGGTTCTCAGTATACCAGTCATTATTTGGAGAGTCCTTATAGTCAAATATGAGACTTGGGTGTAAACTTATATCTAACTTTCTCTTAATAAAAATATCTGGATCTACTATTATTTCGTTCTCAAGTAATTTAGGTAGTAAATAAACCTTAAAATCATCAGTAAAAACAAAACTGTCTGTGTCAACTATTTCTATATTATCAGTAAATTTACTTACATCGTCGTAAGTATATTCATCTGTAATAATTTTATAATTAAATTGTTGACTAAGTAAATTAATAGATTCACCGAGTAACTCTAAAATAACTGCATACTGCTCTTCATTAGCTGATAACTTTTTAGAAAAGCAGTATACAAATGTAATATTACTCATTAAACAAATCGTCGAATTCGCTTACTTTATCTTTTGTGTCTGCTGTAGCTTTTTCTAAAGTAAAATCAGTTTTTTGTTGACCTAAACTTTCTGGTAGACCGGTGTCTATATCCTCACCTAATGTAGCCTTCTTTAGTTGCTTTTTAATAAACTCGTAATCATACTGTTTATATACTTCTAAAGGTAGTGGTTGATCTTTTAACCACTTGTCTACAAGAGTATTATCGTCTGATAAAGGTGTTTGTTTAGGTTTGATTCTAATCTCAGTTTTAGGGTAGGGGTTTTGAGCGTTTCTTGGTGTCATTTCAACTATCATATCCCAACCGTTAATAACATCGGTGTAGTCTCCTACATCTTCGTCTTTTGCAAGTTTAAGTAATGAATCGTAAATAGTAATTCCAAAGTTCCAAAGTCTAACTCCTTTGTCTTCTTCACCTCTTACAATAACTGGTGCTAATATTCTTGTCTTAGGAGAATACTTTCTAGCCTCATTAAAATTATCATCTCCGCCAAGTTTTCTAAGTTCTTTTACGAACTCTTCAACAGGGTCTTGTTTATCAAAGTTTGATAAAGCAGGAATAGGAAAATCAAATTCGTAATGAAATTTCATTTCTGTAAAAGGGAATGTAGGGTCTGCTGCAGAAGGAACAAGTCTAATTACTTGCTTTCCTTCTTGAGGTTTCCAAAAGATTGTAGAGTAGTCAATCTTTTCCTGTGGTTGATTGTTTCTGTTAAATGAATCGAAACGTTCATTAACTTTATTGAAGTCTAATGCCATAATTTATAACTAATTTAATATAACGTTTATTGTAATATAGGAAGAATATTTTAATTCTCCAACTCTATTATCTTATAAAGTTTTGTGTTTACTCTTTTAAGTTCTGGACCTTTAGTTAGAAGTATACAGTTTCTGTAATCTGGCCAGTTTATACGGTAGGTTGTGTCTAGGGTTCCTCCGTTTAGTTCTTTTATAAGAGTATTAAGTGCATTAATCGTATATAGAGTATTAGATTCTTTTTTACGATGCACTAGAATAGTGTTTTCAAGGAATGTTCCTACATTTCCAAAATCTACATTATAAGTACAGATATACTCATCTTGTGACTTGGAATATAGAACAAAAATTTTATTATATATGATCTTGTACCTTTCTTGTATCTCTTCCAAAACTTGATCAAGAGTATCTTCTGTAGAGAAGGTACAGAATAGTTTGTTGCTCATATCTTCATTTAGGTAAATCGGGTCGATATCATAATCGAAGGCCGGTTTAGTAACTAATTCTTTCATATATAAATATCAATTTTGTACTATAACACTAAATCTTTTGAGTATTTAAATTTTACTGGGTATTTCCCATCAGATTCTAATATCTCCTTTACATCCTGTAATGTATCTTTTCCATCCTCTTTATAAAAGTCGAACAACAACGCATCGTAAGTGTATAGTACTAACTTTGTTTTTTTGTCTTTTAAGTACCTAAGTACTTCTTTTAAGATAAGAATATTTCTTGAGGTCTCAAGCGATTGCATCACATAATTCATTAGCTTCTGAGGATGCATATCCTTTAACGTTTTAGTGAACGGTTTATTACTAATTGGCGCCAAGATTCTTCCGTTAGTTTCGTATTCGGTCCAAAGGCCTTTGATAAATCCATCGATTTTTGTAAACACCTCGAGAAAAGCGTATTCCTCTGGTATTTTTCCGTAAATTGCATGAAAGTTAATCTGTTTAGCTTTATCATATTCTTCTTTTGTTATTTTATCTTTATTAAAATATTGTTTAGCTAATTGTTCATGGGCTGAATCTGAGGATAGACGGTAATTAATCTGCTCAGAAAGTAAGCGAAGGTGATACCCGTCAAAATCCAACTCAACAAAATAATCCCCGGTCGGTCGAAAGCATTTCCTATGTTCCGGGCTTTTAGGGATAGCAGCGAAATTAACGCTATTAAAAGCATTAGTTGGTCTAGAAGTAACATTGTATAAGTTATAAGAGGTTAGTACAGTATTATCTACTGTGTTAAATAAAGGATTACGAGGTGTAAACATTTTTTTAAAAGCCTCGTAGTGAATCCCGATACCCGACTGCTCAAGTAAGAAAAATACATTGGTAGCAGTCTTATTGTAAAATTCAAAGCCAGATGGAATCTCATACTGTATTACATGCTTGACTTGTTCGTATACTTTCTCACAAGATTCATAAAGTTTACTAATAGGTATCAGCTGATTTATGTTAGGAAAGTCTCTAAATTTATTATAAAAATAATTTAAAGTGTTATTTTCTCTAGAATACTCTAATCTATCGTATTTAGTCATCGAATAAACTAACGATAAATCAATAGCATCTTGTAGATTAAAGTGGTAGAGTAAGTTTTTTTTATCTAATGTATATAGTTTACTTGTAGAAAATAAGATACCGGAGATACGTTCTTTTGTAACGTTTAGTCCTTCACTATGTTTAATTGGTATTATAAATCCTTGGTGAAACTTTACTGGTCTAATGTAGACTGCAATGGTCGAAGTAAGTTTAGGGTGGTATAAATCGTTAGATGATATAACATCTACATACAACCCGTCTTTACATAACCTTTGTAACTCGTCTAGTTTACTATCTTGCTCTACTATATAAAACACTTATATAACCTTTTATGTAATATAAGTTTAATTTTCTGATCTCACAAGAGTTCCTCCTGAATATTCAATGTTCTTGGATAAAGTAGATTTATTTTTTAAGTATTTTTCTTGGTTTTGTAACTCTATTGGAGTGTCTTCTAAACTACCTACAAATCCTAACCTAGGGTGTTCAGCTACTGTATGCTTTGGGCCAACCATTGGACCAAGTGTTGGATGAATGTGATAAGGACCGTTGTAGGGTATGTTAGTACCTAATATTACAAACATGTCTGGTTTAGTTTGTAAATTATTAATAACTTTTGCTCCCAATCTATCACCTTCCTGAGTGTTAACTAATTCTTTTGTAAATTGATCTGGTTTAACTAGGTTAGAAATACCTGGTAGTGCCTTTTCGGCTTCTTGTAATGCTTTTTTATTTTTAGAAATTATACCTTCTGCTGAAAATCCATTAATAGTACTGTCTTCAAGCTTTCCAGTCACGTTCCAATCTAATGTATAAAACTTTCTATACGGTTTACCTTCTCTTTCTTGTTTTATATATGATGTTTTATCTAATTCAACAACTTTATTAGAAGGTATATCTTTGACAAAATACCTTTTTACTTTTCCTTTTGAATAGTCTTTATCGTTAGGTTGTGGGAATCTATCAAAAAACGATTGCGGGTCAGTTTCGGTTTCTGTCTCATCTGGTTGAAAAACAAGCGGTTCTGATTCAGCTGTAAGTGTTTTGCCTTTGAAAAAGTTACCAAGGTGGTCTAAAAGAAACGGTCCTAAAAATGCCAGACCTGTTTTAGGGTCTATTAACTTACCTTTCTTTTTATTTTTTTTCTGCTTTATTTTAGGTAGAAATGGAGCAATCATATTAGTTAGGTTTTAACATTCCAGTTATGTTAGTTTTCCACATAGAATCTGAAACATCGATTACGTGTTCTATGTTCATTATAATAAAATTACTATTTCCAAACCTTTTAGGTATTAAATGGTCCGGTATTGTAAAGCATTCAAGTGGTCTAAACCCGCCTATACCTAACATTTCTAAATCAATATCAACAGGGACTGGCATATACTTACCCAAAGATTTTCTTCCTATGAGAGACTGTACATACTGCTGGGAACCATCTAATATTTCTTCAAACTTATTACCCTGCCCTGCATTCCATGCATCATATGTCTCTTTAATAATGTCAGCAATTTCTCTTTTACCTTTAGGGTTCTCTGCAGAACCGTTATCACTGTCATCATCAGAAACTTTTGTTTGTATGGTAAATGAATTGCCAGTTATAGCGTCAACACCATCTGATTTTGCATTTAGATTTTCTAATCCAGCACCTGTTTTACCACCACTATTAGCTTTTGAACCACCGCCTGATAGCATGGCAGCAGTTTGGATTCTATTACTAATATTACTTTTTATATTTAAACCGGTGACTGTAGTGGATAGCCCAGTAAGGTTTAAAAGAGCACCTCTTCCTTGTCTACCAGATTTATCGTATATTTCTAATTCATCTTCTAGAACATTATCTATTTCTCTTGGATTGGATGCTATTTCAAATGAGTTAATGTTACCCATATATTTTTGGATTTCATCTAACATTAAATCAACCCAATCTGTCATTCCTATCTCGTCAGCCTTAGAAGGGTTTTGACCAATAAAATTAGAGTTTACCTTACGTACCAAAGCATTAGAAACTCTAATATCTAAAATTTGTCTGTTACCTGGTTCGTTAACATCAATTAAATCCTCACCTCTATAGTTTCTTAGACCTATGATAGGGTCACTACTTTTTACATTAAATTGACTGGTAACACCGGTTGCTTTTCTTGAGAGTTGAACCATGCCAGGGTTGTGTGAATACATAAACTTATAACCTCTCCAGTTGTTACTGGTCATACTCCATCTAACTAATTCACCTTTTTTACCTCTTACACGAGGCATGGCATAAACGTTAAATAGTGCAAGCCAAAATCTTAACGGAAGAAATATTACATATTGACCTTCCGGACTAGTCATTCCAGCAGCTGATTCTGTTTCTGTAACAGGTCCTTCGACAGGTACCGATGAAATATAGGCATGGTAATTACTCACCCAATCGCCAATTGAGTTTAATTTAACGTTACTGTCATCAAAAACTGTACGTAAATTAACTTTGCCAGTTTGGGTATTGTAGTTTTCCATTCTACTACAAATTAAGTCTACTAGGTTAGTTAAACCTTTTGGTATATCTCCTTCAGCTTCTCCCTCTTCTTCTGACGTTTTAAAGTTACTTATGTTGTCTATAACAGAGGGTATGCTTAAACTATCTGTCACACTACTGTGTGATAATATGGTAACCGAACAGTTAAAGGTACCTTCTGTAGTCATAGAAAAGTCAAAATTAGACACATAACCAACAGCACCTTCGTAACTATGGTTTTTATCAATGACTTTTTTACTAATTTTTTGTTTAATTGATGAAAGGGTATTACCATCTGCAAAAAACTCATTTGAACTAATCAAATCACCAATATTCATTTCTTTAACACTTCCATCTTTAGTGAGATAAACAGTGTGTCCAAACTCAACTAAAACCGTAGCGCCAAAGTGCATATACACCTTATTAAGCAGGTCTAAATCTTCTGAAGAGTTAGCTTGAAATGATACTACTGTTTTACGTACTGCTCCTGATTGACCGATTACTGAAGAATTTACATTAGTAATACCTGGTATAGGTCTAAACCCATACACCTCATTTTGATAATAAGCAGATTCAGAAGTGGAAAAATCTTTACCTGGTTCTCTGTCTATTCCAGATCTACCTGTAATGCCTAAACCACCTGTTAATACTGCTTTTTTTGCAATATCAAAACTATTGTTAATCTTAACTAATGAACGCATCACAACAAAAGAAGATCTTGCATGAGTAAATTTTAAGAAATCTGGTGTTTTATTTTCACTAGATATCTTTTGCTCTCTCAAGCTAATTGCATCCACTATACTTTGTGGTATGGATCTTCCTATTGGCATTATCTAATATTGTTTAACCTGTTATACTCACTAACTACCGATGATGGATTAGCCGGTATTCGCAGTTGTATTCCAGGTTCAACAGCTAGACTATCTTTTTTAGAATTATTAGCTGCTGCTATAATCCACCATAACGAAGTATCTTTGTAAAATTGTAATGCTAATGTATCGTACCTATCACCTCCAGTTGTAATAATATAGGTATCGTTTGCAGAGGCAGGTACGGTAGGGTAGATAGAATTTATTCTATACCTTCTTCCACCATTGGATTTTAATTCCTTATTTTCAATATATCTATCTGCCATTATGTACCAATAAATCGTTTTTCATCAATACCAAACTCTGGGTTAAATGTATGTATTGGTGTAAATTCACAACTTACGTCTAACATATGTGGTACTTTTAATGCTCCTTCAATCTCCCATTGGTAGTCAGTATTCCAGGTTAATGAAACGGATGTTAAAAATCCATTTTGGTCCTTAATGTAGTCCCCTATAGTTAATTTAAGTAGTGTACCCCTCATAAACAACCCTTCTGATCCGTAAGTAGGTGCTGTTCCTCCTACTAAGTGGTTAAGTTTTTGATATATTGGTTCTAGTTCTCTTTTAGAAAATGCTGCTGCTTTAAAACCAAAGCTCATGGTTCTTCCAAAACCAGTATAAGTGAAGAACTCTTCTGCTCTACCTATATACTTTATACCGGACCAGCTAGCATTATAGCTGTCTGATAGGTTGTCTAAAAATGCTCTAAAATATAAAAATTTATCAGTGTTTTCTCCTGGAGTGTAGAAGTTAAAAACAAAAGGTATTATATCTTGTTCATCTATATCTAATGCTTCAGAAAGTACTTGTGTACCTTGTAATGTATCACCTGCGTCTTTAGTGTAGTACTTAGGTAACTGTTTGTCTTTTATGTCAGTTTTTTCTAAGTATTTTATTCTTTCATCTGTAGCGTCATCAAATTCTTTATAAGCATTCGATCTTACTTCTTTTTTTACTTGTCTAGAATTATCTACAAATATTAGAGTTTTACCTTGATCTTTACCTACATCTTTATATTTAGGGTTGGTATAGTTTTTAGAAACTTTACCTCCTCCTAAAACTTCTTTTGCCGCATGATAATTTGCACTCTGTGCTCCTATTGCAGTGGCAACAGAAGAAACTGCAGCAATTGCTTTATTTAAAAATCCACCAGCTGATGTATCTCCTCCAGTAATTGGATTTGCAGCAGGACCATCGGTTAAGTATGACTGACTAACAGATGGGTTTACACTGTGAAATCCGGTTCCTGCTTTTCCAGCATTGGATGTTAAAAATAGTCCAGTACCAACAGTTGCTTTAAATGCTGCTCCTAAACCAGCTAATACCATATTACCTACTCCTTTTTTACTAAAAGCTGCGTTTGCTATTTTAGTACTTTGAAGTAACGTTTGATTCGCAGCAAATTTTAAACCAGGGGCTTTGGTTAATATTCCAGCTAATCTTTTAACATCGTCAAGTCTTGCACTAGCCTGGGAGACTGTGTTACCTATTTCATGTCTAATGATAGGTCTATTGTCTCCAAATTTGAGAGAAGATAAATTGGATTTTAATTCAGATAAAGCCAATATTACTCAGGTTTGTTGTCCAAATATTTAGAAGGGGTTTTTCCATCTAGATCGTATTTTGAATGATCAGACTTTAAACTGGCAGGAGCAGACCCCTGAGCATGTATTTCTGATGTATTCAAAGCACCTTCTCTAGTAGCTGGTGTTTCTCCTTTTAATCCTAAATTTGAACTAAGTTGATTTTTAAAAATTCCCATAGTTATTTTATTTTATTATAAATATTAAAGTTTATAAGATGATAAAGCTAAAGTGTTTCCTACTTTAACTCCATCTAACATAACGTCGCCACCTTGATTTACAGCAGCTATTAATTGTCTTAATAAGTCGTTAGTTTCTTTACCAAATTGCGTACCGCCGGCCATTGTTATTGTATCTTCAGGTAAAGTTTTTATTACAAAATCTGCAGCATTAATTTGCTGAGGAGATGTTTGTTGAATAGGTTGAGTATCTTCAGAAGGAGTTTGTGCTTTTTTAACATCTCTTGCCGCTAATAGAGCATCAATGCCAATCGATGCTGCCGTACCTGCTCCTGGTATTAAACTTGCACCGCCAGAAGCTAATTCTAATGCTGCTCCAGCTATATCACCTTTAAGTGCTCTTTGAAGGCCGAACCCTATACCTGCTAACAATCCAATACCGGGTATTTTTTTGAGAGCTGCCTTACCTAATGCTTTAGCTCCTAGTTTAGCCACTCCTTTCGCACCTACTTTTCCAGCTGCTTTTCCTCCACCTCTTAAAGCTGTTTTAGCTAATCCGCCGCCCATAGATTTAGCTGCCGCACCTCTTAAGGCTCTACCAGCCATTGTTTTCTTACCACCGACTACACTAGATAAGCCTTTAAATAACCTACCTTTAAGCGTCTTCGAAATAGAACTACCTATACTGTCTGTAAAACTACCATCGGCCATTTTAACAAACATAGGGTTGCTAGCTGATGCACCAAGTTTCTGACCGAATAATCCTTTACCTTGAAATAGGTTTTTAGCTCCTTTTAGTACTAAAGCACCACCAGCTAATCCGCCAAGAAGTTTTAATACAGGGCTATCTTTAAGGTAGTCAAATGCTTTTTGCAAGTAACCACCAAGTGGTTTAACAAAATTAGATACTCCTTCAAATGATTTTGCAATATTCATTCCTGCTTCTTGAGCTTCTTTCATTTTAGGAGAAAGCTTTTCTACTTCTGAAGCAGTGCCTTTGCTGGAACCAAACAACCCTCCAAAAAAGACCATTGCTCTTTCAAGGTTGTCTGCAACAAATTCTACTGCTGGTGCAATTTTACCACCAATAAAGTCTCCAATTTTACTAAAAGCATTTCCAAGTCTTTCACCAACTGTTTGATTTTCTCTCATTGCTTTTAGCTGAGCTTCAGCAGGATCTACACCAGCTCTTATTAGTTCAGCTTGTCTAGCAGAAATTTTAGCATTTACTTCTTGTTGACGAATTTGATCGGCTAATTGATCTACTGTCATACCCATAGCCTCTGCTAACGACTGCTGGGCTAGAACATTCATTTCCTGAAACTCACCTATACCGCCTACTTGTTTAAGCATTTCATTAGCTGCACCTGTAAAATCACCTGCAAAAGCTAACTCTCTAGCTCTATTAAGATTTATTGACCTACCGGTTAAAACTTGAGCTTCCATTTCCTTAGCAATACTGGTTTCAAAATCCAGTGTACCCATTGCCATATCTCTGGCAGTATTAAGGTTAATACCTAGCCTTTTTGCTTCTCCAGCTGCCTTTGCTATTGCAGTTATATTATTTCCAAAATTAAGTGCAATCTGACCTGTCGTATTTGCTGCTTCTTTAAACAGTGTGTTTGATGCAAATATAGTATCGTTAGTGGCAACAACAGAATCATATAGTTCTTCTTGTGATTTGCCTACTAACATAGAAGATGTAAGAACATTTTTAAGTTCGTCACCTTGTAATCCTACTAGGTCTCTTAGTCTTGCTGTGTTGGCTAATTGTTCTCCGGTAAATCTTACGTTAGTACCTAACGATTCACTCAATTCAACTTGTGATTTGAGTAATCTATCCATATTAAGGAAGGTATCACCGGTAGCTGCAGCAGAACTTTTTATTGCCATTGTCATTTCATGTGCTGCATCTCTAGATAAACCTAAAGATTTACCTGTTTCTGCTACAGCATGATCAATATGCATAAACTGTTTAAACATTAGTGTTAAACCACTAATAAACAGTCCTTGTGGACTTAGTAAGGAACCAAGTGCCGAGGTTGCTGTCTTACCGATACCTACAAATAAAGAACCAAGATTACCAAGAGTCTTAGTTAATAATGTAGCCTTAGTGCCGCTTTCAGTAATTTTATCTGCAAATTCAGTTGCAGCCTCACTACCTGCTTCAAAGTGTTTAGCTAGACCTCCAAAACCTACTTTTTCAAAAGCTGCTCCTAAACCTCCCAGTAGACCTGTCGTTAGTCCAGCTGTTTGATTTATTGTTTTAAGTCTTTTTTCTACACCTTCATACGCATCTTCTGCAGCTTGAGCTAAACCTACTTGATCTTTTGCTGCTGCTGTAGCTGCTTGCAATTCCTCAACAGTACCTTTAGCAGCTTTATAACGTTTTAATTGAGCTTGTTCTGCTCTTTTGTCATTTTTATCAATAGCTAGATACTTTGCTTCTTCTTCAGCTTGTATTTGTTTAGCTTTTGTAAGTTCTTCTTCTAACGAACCTGCTCTTTTAGCAGCTCTTTTAAATTCTAATGCTGTTTTTTCTTTGAGTGCTCTAACATCTTTGACATTTGTTTTCAAAATATCAGCACTCATCTCAGTTAGTTCCTGAGCGTACCCGTTTATTTTTCTGAAAGAAGCTCTTGTGGCATTTAATCCGGAAGGTAATTTAGTAAACTCCTCTCTAATTGCTTTAGTTAGATTTGCAAATTCAGCTGAACCGTCAAGAAGGTTATTAAGTTCTCCTTGGGCATTACGCAGTGCAGATTTGACCTGTCCAATAGCATCTTTTGCACTACCAAATTCTTTGGCAACATCCTCAGCAGTTTTTCCTTCAAAGTTTACTTTAATAGGAGTACCGCCTATATCCTTAATTTTATCTTGGATATCGGTTAACTGTTTAATCAGTCTTTGTAGTTCTCTAGGATCTGGTGTGGCCATTTTACAGTCTTATATCTTATAAATAGTTATGAACGCTTAACTGTATAAGAAGGAGTTTTACCAGATCTTGCTGCTGATTTAGCATCTTGTACCCAAGAAGGAGTTGTAGACTCTCGTTTTGGTTTAGCTTTTGTTTTACTGTTTAAAGCGTCGTAATGTTCTTTTAGTTTTTGAAACGTAAATCTTCTTAGCCATATAGGCATATTGTATACGGTTTGGTAGTCGTAACCGCCTTGACCATTAAAAACTATTTCGTGAATTTGAGAAAAAAGAGCGTTTCTATACTCCGAAGTCAGGCCAAAGAAAGTTAGCATTGATCGGAATATCGAGGTCCTCCTCTACCCCATCTTCGAACACATGTGTGATCGTTGTATCTATTCCAGGTACAATTGATGCATAATATTCTCTGAATGCTCTAGCATCTTTAGCTAAAAATGCTTTGTCAACAAACTCTCTTACTACAGGTCTTTCTGAATTACCGTTTATGGATGTAATCATATACTTAAGTCTTGTAGATAACTCTGAACTGTTTGAAGGAGAGATTTTTTTCAATCCGTCTAATTCTTTTTGGATGTTTTTTTCATCCTGTTGAGTCATTAATTTAAAAGTGATTGTATTATCCGTATTTGGTAATTTAAAAGTAAATTCGTTTTTACGATCCTTAACTAACGTTTCGTCTAACTCTTTATTTTTTAAGGTAGTAAGGTCGACTGATACTTTTTCACCAGCATAAGTAAATTCATAATCTTTACCATATCCTAAAATTCTGGATGCTATAAGTAGTGCATCCTTATCTCCTATAAGTATATCGTTATAATCTACTTTAGTAACAATAAGAGATTCAAGTAATTTATCTACTACTATACCTTTTTGTATATAGTTTTGGTTAGTAAGTATATCCTCTTCTTTTGCAGTCATATATTTCATTTCAATAGAACCGCTTGCTAATGGAGAAGATTCAGGATAAAGTAAACCTTTGGAAGGTAGTTCAACCGTTTCCGTAGGTATTGTAAAGTTTGAGCTCATAAATTTTATTTAGTATAACTAGATCTATAATAAATATAGTAATAATTGAAATGGGAACCAACAAAAATAGTAAAAATAAAGCGAAAAAAAACCCTCCGAATGGAGGGCTTAAGAATATGTAGTGTAGCGGTTTAGAAGTTAAGTACGCAATAATCCATTGCAACTGTAATTGAAAGCTCTACTGTTTCGTCAGTAGCCCAGTCAAATCCTCCTTGATCCATATCTGTAATGAATGCGCCTTTAATTACCCATTCACTAACTATATCACCTACAGGTCCTAAAACTTGTAGTGTTAAATCTTTCTTATAGAAGTCTGAATATCCAGCTCTACCTGTTACAGATTCGTATGACAATCTAGCCCAATCCATTACTGCTTGTGCACCAGATGGTGTGATTGGATCATATAAAGTCATATCAATATCACCCCATTCTCTCTTACCTCTAATCTTACGGTAAGTATTCATATGGTCTAATTTGATTGAGTTGTCAGTAAAATTTGGACCAGCTGCTGTTCTTATCATGAATGATGGAATACCATCGACAAACATTAAGAATCTATTTTGCACCTTTGGTTCAAAGGCTCTGAACATTATTTCGTTAGGATCTACTACTGCCATTTTATTTCTTTATTATAAATATCTATAATTTAATTTATGCTCCAAATGTCGCTCCTGTTGGCTCAATAGTAAAGTCTAATACTACAAACTCAACTGTTTTGGCTGGTTGAATGAATATTTGACCTATTAATTGATTACGGTCGATTACGTCTGCTGTATTATTAGTATCGTCCATTACTACTCTATAAGCGTAAAGACCTTGCTGCTCTACAACTGAAGTTAAGTAAGGGTTAACTTGAGCTAGGAATCTATTTCTAGTGACATTTGTGTTTTGCTCAAATACTAATGTTCTTGATACATCACCAACGAATTTTTTCAATTCGATTAGTAATCTACGTACATTTACTCTATCAAGAGCAGATGGTTTTTTCTGTAACGTCTTCTGACCAAATACTGAAATTCCACTTCCTGGGAATGTAGCGATTGGGTTAACGTTAGCATTGTATAAAGTATCTCTTTGAGATCTTGTTAATTTTCTTTCTGCTTGAATTACGTTAGGAATGCCTCCTCTAGTTAAACCAGCTGGTGCAAACCAAGGTGCTGCTGCTCCATCTGTAAATGCATATACTCCAGGAATAACAACTGATGCAGGTACGAATTCATTTTTACCTGTACCTGATTGCATTTGCAACCAAGGCCAGTATGTAGCTGCATAAGATGAATTAAGGCTAGCTGCTGTACCTGTTACATCTGCTACGGTAGCACCATAGTTTTGAGTATCAACAACTGCAATACAATCTCCTCTTGTTTCTGATAAGGAAATTATGTTATCTAACTGAGTAGAATGATTACCAAACTCATAAATTAATCCAGGTGCAGAAATAATGTTAAATACATACTCGTCTTTATTTTCTAATACTGAAATAATATTGTTATAGTTGCCACCTACTAATCCTTGAGTATCTGTATTGTTAATATTACTAAAGTAATTATCTCCTCCTTGTACAATATCTCCTGTAGCATTTTCAAACGAACCAGATTGTGCTGTTGGTAAAGAGCCTGTTGAAGCTGCTACTCTAACATTTCCGTCATTGTCTAAATAGTCTAATGTTTGGCCAGGTACTGAAGCAATTCTAATATACTTAGATTTGTTAGCGTACTCACCACTTAACGAAATATATTTAGTAGAACCATCTGAGGCAATTGATTTAGTTTGGTTACCGATTCTTGATTCAATATAGTTACCTGAATTAGGATCTAAAGATAAATCATTCCATGTTTCTAAAATAATTTTATTTTTAGTCTGGTCGTTACCTTGTCTAATCAATAGACTAAATGTTCCTTTTGCTTCACTAACATTGGTAATTTCCCATCTAAGGTTATCTTCTGACCCAAGAGGTAAAGAACCGTCTGTAGTTTGGGAACCTGAGTTATTGTAAATGGTACCTTTACCTAAAGTAGCAACAGTGAATGGTTGTACACTGCCGTTATCTGATGAAGAAATGTGGGTGTTGTCTGCTGCTGCAAATGCACCAGATACAATTCTACTAACTAGTACAGAATTACCACCTTGTCCAAAGTATGACTTTACTGCTAGTGAAGTTAAAAATTCTTGCTTAGTTGATCCAGAAGTAAAAGTAGTACCAAATATTCTTGAATATTCTCCATATGAGGTTACTAACGTAGGTTCTTCTACGGGACCCTTTACTGTTGGTCCAATGATAGCTGCCCCAGCTTCTAATGCGGCTGGTGCGATAAATGAAATATCATTTTCTCTTGCTAGTACACCTGGGGAGATTAATGTTTCTGCCATGTTGTGAAAATTATATTATTGAGTACTCTTATAAATATATTAAAGTAGACTAAAACAAGTGTAAAAACAGTTGTTAACTACATATATAAATAGACTAAAATTACCGTAAAGTTACTTAATTGGAATAAATTCACCAGTGTCAGTATCTACGGTACCACGTCCATATTTGTTTTCTAATTGGATAGCAAATTCATTTTGAGATTTTGTAAATCCTGCCCATAATTTTGCAGCATTTTCTTCTCTTTCATCTAATTGCTTTCTTAATATAGATATGTTACCAAACTCTAAAGTTAGATTTGTTCTGGTAGTTTTATAGTTGTTCAACTGCTCTATTTCTTGTTCTGTAAGTTTAATCATATTGTTTTAGAATGTAAGTTATAGTTTAAAATATCTTTTACAACCCAAGGAGCGGTTTCTTTTAAGGAATCTCCTCTGTGGTTGTCAATAGTGTTTATAAAATTAATGTCGTTTATAGGGTTGTTTATTTTAAAGGTTTGATCAATAAAAGACTTGTAGCTGGAAAGTCTTCTGAAAAGTTCTGAGTTTTTGTTTATCTGTAGGTTGTCTATAAAAGTTTTTACTTTAGTTTTAAATTTTGGAGATGAATTGCCGATATTATAATACCATGGCCATTCTATAAACTCAACACCTACGTTATCTTCAGTTAAATTAAACTTTTGCTTAATGTAGGATAAAAAATCAGGTAAATGAAAAATGTTAACCGCACCTAATGCATAAGTAAATCTAATTTCAAACTGTTTAAATTTATTTTTTCTTTCAAGAACCTTCTTTACGTTGTGTTCAAATTTTAATGTGTCAAAACCGGTTCGTTGATATTCTCCTACTTTACCTATACCGTCACAAGATACATTAAAGTAAACACTTTGAAATTGTCCTAACATCTCTAGTATATCCAATCCTTTATAATATAAGGTAGATAAATTAGTATTAAGAGCCAAAGTAATTTTAGACTTTTGTTCCGCAGTTAGTAAATTTAACAGTTCAAAAGTTTCTTTCATTATAAAGGGTTCACCTCCCCCAAGGTAGAGATATTTTAAATCTTTTATACTATCTTTAATAACGTCTAAATAATCCTCTGATAAGTCTGATACTCCGTTTAGTTTAGAAATGGGTATATTTAGCTTTTGTTTTTCTTGTGCCCATGACGATGAATAAGTTTCGTTACACATTCTACACTTAAAATTACATAGGTTTGATAGTCTTAAATCCAAGTAGTGTATATTTGTAGATTTTTTATCTACAGGTATTATGTGTTTTAAAATATTGTAGTCGTTTTCAAAAAGAAAAGTATTGAGTCCCTCCCTCATTTCAGTTTTACCGTTAAAACAACCCTCACAACCTTTATGTATAATGCCGGAATCCATCTTTTGCCTCAAGTCTATAAATTGAGGTGAGTTAAACATTTCATCAAATGTTTTCGACTCATCATATAATACTGGAATGTCAAAATCAGTAAAAACACAACAAGGTTTTATTTTTCTATCCGGTTGAACAAAAAAACCTTTATGGGTCATCATGCAAAATGTATCTTTGTTAAACTCCATTATAAAAGATTGGTTATTACATGTGGGCTTTGTAAAGACATTAATTTATTTACTTCTTCTAAAAACAGTTTATACTCTGGGTGTTTGGGTTGGTGTACTGCCATATCGTTATAACCTTCCTCAGATAGGTTCCCCCAATTCTGTACTTTTGTATATGTTACCGAAACTAGTCCCATTTTCATTTGACGGTCAAAAATACTTTCTATATACCTATGAAAGTCTACAAGTTCAGTATAGTTTTCTTTTTGTACAACAAAGGAAAATATAAAACTTTTTATACCTCTTAATGTACTAATAAATTTCAAGTTACGTGTAAGTATTTCAAAATTGCCACCTTTTCTTACTACCTTATAAGTCTTTTCAGTAGCAGCATCTATTGATATTTCAGTTGATTTAATAAAACTGTGAGAATTTATTATTTTTTTCCAATTATGTTCGTTCCAAAGTATTGCATTTGTATGTAAATGTATTCTATTTAATTTTGGAAACTTATCAATGTCAATATTTTGTAAAAACTCAAAAAATGTTTGACTGTAAAAAGGGTCACCTGCACCGGACATTGAAATGCTTTCTACACTGTTAGAATAAGCATCCGATAATTTTTCTAACTTGGTAGTAGAATTTACATATATTTCTTCTGAGTTTCTTACAAAACTGTTTCTACAAGAAGGACATGCTAGATTACATGCTTGATCAAATATAAATTTTATTTCTTTAGGCCCTAACATACTATCGTCAGTTAGACTCCTAACTAAACTGTCTGTTTTTTGTTTAATAGGTCCTCTAGAAAGTTTACCGGTATTAAGAAGTGTTGATAAGTGTGGACATTTAGAAGTACTACAATACTTAAACGAACCATCTACCATTGATTGCCTGATGCTAAGAGCTTTATCTGAATTCCAACTTTGTTTGTAATCTATAGTCTCACCTTCTATATACTCCTCTAACCATTGTGGACAGCAGAAAGTTTGCCTATCTTCCATTATTTCGGTGTAGGTAAAAGGGTTAATACAAATAAAGTTATTTAAATCTACCATTAAATTGGTGCTGATTGAATAAATGTCTTAAGGTCGCTACCTATTTTACTTAAGTAGTTACCTAGTGTAGTATTTAATGACTTAGTGTCCCAGTGTATACCTGCTGCAGTTTGTGCTACTTCTAAGGCGTAGAAATGGTGAACTATAGCATGATTACGTAATTTTATTACATTATGGTGTATAATATCTTTATTTTCGTCAAATATTTTTTGATAATCCTGTTTATTAATAGATTTTAAAAATTTCACTACAGAATTTACCTTTGTGTGGTAGTCTTGCATCTCGTCCCATTCTTGCCATGGAATGCTTTTATAAGGTCTAAGGCCAAAAGTTTCATAAAACCACTTGTAAAACCCTGCCCTACTCATAAAAATAGGAATTTGTAAATTAAATGCATGTCTAAAAGATTTTTCAGTGACGCAAAAGAAATTATCTGCCGTCATTACCGATTGCTCCATAAAAATATCCTGAGCACCTACCGTTTCATGAACAACCTCAAATAAACAAGTTTGTAAAGACCTGTCTGTCATTTTAAATTGATGTCCGCTTGATACGGTAACATCTAATTTAGAATCAAACCTGATAGGTAGTTTACTCATAAAATTTAAATCATGACCTACACTTGCAGCAATTCTGTTATAAAAATTTTCGTGACTTGAACCAAACTTCACAATATCGTCTTCGCCACAGCTGAGTACATATTGGTCTTTGTTAAAATTTTTCATTAGTGCTGCTGTAGTTAAAACTCTAGATATGTTTAGTCTACGTACCAGGTTACTAAATAATTTATTTTTTGTAGAAAACATATTGATTTCATGTTCGGCTCTATATGAAGCTATATCTGTGTGATTAGAAGCAAACTTTATACCTAATAGTGGGTTGGATACAACATTAATCGGTAAATCGGAGTCTAACTCACACTTCACACTGTTCATATAAACAATGTTATTTGCAGGAACTTTAAACTTTTGAAGCAAGTATGGAACCCAGAATGAATAAGTTGCTGGTCTTGGTTCTTGTTCGGTAAATATATAAAAAAACGCATTGGTACTATCAATTTTGTAACTAGATAACATTTCATCTAGTTTTTCTATGTAGTTATCGTACGGGTATCTAGTTTCCTGTAAAATAACTAATGGTGCGGTAACTTCAGTTTGTTCTACATATGACATTACAACGTGTTCTATGTATCCAAAGTGGTGAAAATTGCCAAAAACAGCTTGTTTAGTGTCTACTACATGGTAATACCCTTCTCCAACAAAGTATACTGGGCGTTTAAGTTTTATAGGTTTGCTATTTATATCCATTCCAATTTATATTAAACTATCATTTGTATAATCGTTAAAAAGATCAATGCCTTCAAAAACATCGTTAAATTTTTCTTTTCTTACTTCATCTAATCTTACTGTATCCCTAACAAAAGATTCCATAATGCTGCGACTGTACTGATTTTGTGTACTATGTTCGTAAACAGATTTTAACTTACCAATTAAATCTTGTTTTACTTTTTCGTGAGTGTCTATTTTATCGAGTTCTTGACCAAAGTTTTGTAGTCTTTGAAAGTATCTTTTTTTAAACGTAGATGGTAAGTAACTACAGTCTAAATTTTGAGGTCGATAAATTGGACTAAATAAAATTTCTCTTAAATTATATCTACCATGAACAGGAAAATCTTTATCTGTAAGATCTTCTTTAAGAAATTCTAAAATTATGTCAAATAAATGTTCATAATTTAGTACTCCGTATGTAACCATAAACCCAACCTTTGTAAAAGTCAACCCACTGTCTCTAAGAGCGTAAACATTCTGCTTTAACTCACTATAGTTTAAACCTTTTCTAATATATTCTCCCTGTTTTTTAACTCCGTCTAAACTAATTAAAACCTCTAAATTAGGAAAATGCTTCCAATAGTCAAAAATATGCTTACCTTTATAGACTAGGTTTGTAAGGTTAGTACTGTACCGTAACCTAATATTAGTATTTCCTCTTTCTATTAATTTATCTAAAATTGTATAGTGTTCTGGTGTAATTAAAGGTTCTCCTCCGGCAAAATAAATTTCTTCTACATAGTCGTATTGATTTTCAATCATATCCATAAATGAAACTTTGTCGTTTACAGAAATAAGTGCTTTTATTTTACCTTTTAACATAGGTTTAAGTTCAATTAAATCTCCGTACCATGATGAACTTAAACTAATACCACAACTACGACATTTTAAATTACAAAAATTGGATAATCTAAAATCCCACAGTTTAATTTTCATTTCTTCAACGTTACCGTTTTTATCGGTTTTTTCGATAATATCGAAACTGTCGTTGAAGTCTTTATTTATTTTTAACCTATATGAGTAAGGTTCTAGTTCCTCTAACTTATGGCATCTCTCACATGATTTTACTTTCTCTCCGTTAAGCATTTTAACTCTAACATCTCTTAACTTACTATTGTTCCAAATAGTAGTTAAATCCGTATCGTTAATGTTTCCTATAGGGTCATCTGAATCCCAAACACAGCATGGAAAAGTAGAACCATCTGGCCAAGTATGTATAGAAAGCCAAGGAGCTAAACAGATTGATTTGTTCTCTAATTTATCCATTGAAGTAAGGTTTCCATTCTGGGAGATAATCTCCTATTTTAACATTTCTAGTTTTATCCATTATGTTAATAAAGCTATAAAATCTATCTACTTCTTTTTGTGTATATTCTTTAAATAATTCAATTTTTAATCTTTGAGTTTCATCATCTCTAAGGTACTTTAAATTATCTAATATTTTATGCTTCATTTCATCAGGAATAAGGTTTACCTGTAGATGTGATGGGTAGTGTACAAAATTATGTCCTATAATTAAATCGTGATCTAAAGTAAATTTTTTAAAGTTATCTATATTAGATACATTGAGTGCACTTACCGTCTGACAAACTTCAAGATTAAATCTATCTCTATATTTTAATATTTTATTAAAAGATTCCATAATAATATTCCAATCAGAAGGGAATCTAATATAATAATTTCTTTCAGCAAGATCATCTATAGATAAATGTATTTTTATTTTTCTGAATTGTTTCCATATTTCTATAAACTTATCAGGAAATTGTGTACAGTTTAAGCTATAATGTAGGTCTATGTTTTTACTGGTACCGTCATTAATAAACTTTTCTAAAAAATATCCGTGTTCTTTTATCAGTGTAGGTTCTCCTCCGTTTATCCATACTTCTTCAAGTCCATTACATCTACTATAAAGTTCGTCATAAAAATCATAGTCTCTATACCACTCTGTCTTAATATCATTTCTATAGTACATGTTACTAAACTCAGTATCTTTAAAAGCATGTAAATCTTGATGCCATCTATTTGATGAGAATGGATTACATGAAATACATTTTAAATTACATACTGTACCTAGTCTTAATTCAACATACTTGTAATTAACTTCTTTTAGTGACCCGTCTGTTCTGGTGTTAGAAAAACATTCTTCGATGTATTTTTCCCATACCTTATTTTCTTCTATTCTTTTAGAATCAACACCACCTTCTTCATACTTGTAACAGTTTCTACACACATGAGGTTGTTCACCGTTAAGCATTTGTTTCCTAACTTGCTTAAACTTCTTTGAATTTGCTATTGACTCTAAACTATCCTTGGATAAAAACAGATGGTACTTGTCGTCAAAATCAGCTGCTGCTGTAGAAACACCGTCTTTCATATCGGTTATACAGCATGGTGTTACTGTACCTATAGGGTGTGTAGCTAGGTGAATCCAGGGTAGTACACAAAAAGGTTTGTCCCTATATTCTTTTTCTATTCCTATGTAAGGGGATTTTGTTTCCACCAATTGTATACTTTTATGTTATTATCTTTGTATATTTTATCGATCACACCTTCGTTTTTTCTCCACTTATCAACTTTTAAAAGATTAGCTTTACCTCTTTCTAAACCTTCTCTCCAATCTGGGTATTGTTCTTGAAATACCTGTCTTTCTTTTAGGTCTGTTAAACTGTCTATCCAGTGTTTGTGTTTAGGGTGTTTTTCAACTTTAGGTTGTATGTATGCTATAAGATCATCTATGATTTCATCATATAAATCCCTTGGTAGTACCTGTGGGCACATCATAATAGAACTGTCGAAAGCAAAGGTAGTTTTTATTAACGTATGTACATCTAATTCTAATGATAAGTCAAATAAGTCTTTAAGACTAAATAAACCTGGGGTTGTTATAGTTAAATCAAAAGCTATTCCATATTCACCGTACTGTTTATTTAAAAATAAAAAATCTTTAAAGTTACTTATCCATTGATCCCATTTTATACCGTGTCTTACGTATTCAACTATTTCACCTGTACCGTCGATAGATGCACAAATTTGTACCTGTTTAAAATGAGGTAACATCTCTCTTAAATCCCAGTGTTTGTATGTTGTACGAGAAAAATTAGTGTTGTATCTAATCCACACATTTTTAGCTAAATCATGTTCAATGAGATACTCCATAATCTCCCAATGAATTTCCCACATTAAAGGTTCTCCTCCTACCCAATATATTTCTTCGATAGTACCATTCTTTACCGCTTCCCACAATTCGGCTTCTGCAACCTCCTCTTGAAATTTTTCAATAGCAGGTTTAAACTTTTTCAATGCCCAAAAATCTGCGTTACCTTCTCTATCATAATCACCCATTGCTCTTCGTTCTGCCTCCCAAGAAGAAGATAATTGGTCTCCACACATTCTACATTTAAAGTTACATAAGTTTTTTACTCTATAGTCAAATGATATAGGAGGAAGTTCAGTATAACCATCATCATGGGTCTTTTCAAAAGCTTCATCAATTTTATGTGGAAATAAAGTTTGGTTAAAATATGTTCTGTATATAGAAATGTTTAAAAGCTGATTATTACAGACCTGACATTGAGGTATAACTTTTCCAGCCATAAGATCTCGCCTAACCTTTTTCATATACTCTGAATTCCAATGATCTTTTAAGGTTGTGGGGTTGTATTTTGCTAAGTCTTTATGGTCTGTAGCATTGTTAAGATCAAGGTATTGTGATGCAAATTCAGCTGTTTCTCTAGATGCACAACACATTCTTCTTTCACTTTGAGGAGAAAGGTATGTATGACTAAATGGTGCCATACAAAATGTTTTATTCCCGTCTTTAGGTTTTATCTTCATATCTATCTGGGTTTGTATTTATTACCTCGACAATTTCTGGATAAATTGATCTCCAATCAGTACCTCTTCTTTTATCTATGTTGTCTAGATAATTTTCCAGTTTAGTCAGTCTCACAAAATCTACTTCATGGGAAACTACCTGCTGTTTAAATCCTTCAAGAACCTTACGCCAATGTCCTATATCGTGTACCACGTCTAATAGTTCATCAAAATACTTACCTAAATGATGCCCCATAATTTCAGGTGCCATAAAAGTAGGGTTGGCTATAATATTCCAACTAAGATCCATTGGTTTAACTTTTCTCCATTCCATAACTTTTCTATATAGGTCTGGCATAGTTGACATGGTAACTGGAGATATAGTTGAATGTATCATAATTTCTATATCTGAATCATATAGCATGGTGTTAAAGTTTTCTTCCCATACTTTTAAATCCATACCATGTCTGGCTAACTCACCTTGAGGTCCCCAGTTATCTATACTACACACTACTTGGAATGTAAGTAACTTTTTTGAATCAATTAATCTCTGTAATCTTTCAACTACTTTTTTAAATTTTCTTGGGTTGTGTTTAAGATTTGAAAATATTTTCCATCGAAGATTTGGATGTTCTCTTTCTTCAAAAAATCTTAAACATTCTTCCCATTCTGGAATGTAGAATGGTTCTCCTCCTAATATTTGAAACTGTCTTAGGTGTTGTGAATTCTTATCCATCCACACCCAAAACTGGTCTTTTAAATCCTCATAATCCTCTCTTTGTTCAAATCCATCTAAATGATATTCATCCCCCAAAGGTCCAAACTTTTCAACCTCATGTTGTATAAGAGAACTAAAATATGGAGAACAGTATAAACATTTCTGATTACATAGGTTATTAAAGTACACCTCTAGTATTCTAGGAGTTACACTAGTTGCTAAAGGATCTTCAACCATTTCAGGAGGTTTAAGCCATTCGTCGTTAATAAAACCTACCCTTTCGCTTACTCCTCCGGAATCTTCAATTTTCTTACAGTATTCACATCCGTTGCCTGGCCATTTACCGGCTAGCATATTTTCACGGTCTTTTATTTTACCTGGGTGATTATTAAAGTCAGACATCATTGATGAGACGTCCCAACCTTTACATCTATGACATGATGCAGAACGACCTGTAGAAAGAAACAAGGTACTCCAAGTCCATTTATATTGACAAACTGGATCTGTTTTTATTGTCCATTTGTCATTATCTGTTAAAGCATGTCCTTTCATAAAAGTTTTTTTACTTGACTACCAGCGTACTTTACGTCTTGGTCTTTTTTTAATTCTGCAATTAGGTCTATCATATCATCCTGTTGTTTATCATCTGGTTCTATATACTCCTGTGAACCTGGGTTAGCCCATTGAGGGTTTAGTATCCACCCTTCTTCTTCAGCTTGTTTTAGTACACCGTCTACATATCTGTTTGATTTAGCATCGTCTCCATCAACAAGTGCAGTAAGGGGAGTAAGGTTAGTTTCTGGTATATCATTAAACCAGTTAGAAAGCATTGGAAAAGCAGCATGGAAGTCTTTACCACGTCGTTTATCGTACTGTGAGTAAAATGATCTAAAGTCTCTTATTCTAGATTCTAACGAAGAAGTAAATTCATGACCTGTATCTACTGATCTAGTGTATTCAATCAACCTTAATAGACCATCTCTTTCAATGTCCATAAATCCATTCTTGCCATTATTCCAATTTTTATTTAACCAATCCTGCATTGCCTGAGCTCTCTCTAATCTAATTTCTTTTGGTAGTGTAACAATAGATTGAAAAGATGGAAAACGTAAAATATTAAACGACATTACTGCTGCCTGATGACCAAACTTCTTTTTAAGTTTAAGCATTTCGTCCATAAACTCTGTAATAGAAAATAAACATAAACTGTTTATAGTCATCATAACATTTACAGACTTGACATTAGCCTCTTCATTGACCCTGTACATATTTCTTAGCCAAACATCCCATTCAAGGCCAAACCTAATATATTCAGCCTGGAGACCGACTGCTTCATTAGAAGTGTAAATTGTAAAATCTTTGAAACTGTGTGACGATTCTATTAAAGCATCTAACAATTGTTTTTTCTGACCTAAATTTGAATTAACTGCAAATGGAACTTTACATTCAGGATGAGCTTTCCACCAATCCATTAATTTCCAAAAATCTGGAGACATTGAAGGTTCTCCTCCTGTAACTCTTAA
>Ga0208427_1000051_pt1 | contig 44983 bp, 49 predicted proteins | sample DEB08_DNA_FD_184532 | JGI IMG/M metagenome (GOLD analysis project Ga0208427, IMG submission 184532) | Aqueous microbial communities from the Delaware River and Bay under freshwater to marine salinity gradient to study organic matter... | ecosystem: Environmental > Aquatic > Marine > Coastal ...
TCAAAATTAGGCTGATACAGTCTATGCTCTACTTGAGTAGGGGCCACAAAGGACCCCGGTGTAATATTAGCCATTTGGATTTGCAAATCTAATTCCTAGGTTAAACAACGTGCCATAATCAAAATCAGAGGGTAGGTCCTTTATCATTTGAAGGGTCTCTTGTAAGTTTCGGTAATGGTTCATTGTGTTCCCTGTTTTGGCTAGCTGGTCAATTCCCAGGTTAGCTCCTGTATGTTTGAACTTGTCTCTCTCGGCTATGGCAGCATCTCTATAAGCAAGTTGTTGCTGACGATCTTGTCCTTGACTAATTGCCAATTGACCAAGTCGCTCTCTAACTTGATTCTGAAGCTGTTGCTGCTTTTGACTAATCATCGAAGTATTCATGTCATCTTGAGCGTAAATACCCTGAAGATTAGAAAGCCTAGTAGCAGCGTTAGGAGCGTTCTGCTCAACACCTCTTATGTAAGCATTCCTATTTCTAACCCTTTGGTTTTGTTCTGCTTGAGTAGATAGTCTCATCTGATTGATCTGACTCTTAGCTTCGTCAAAGCCTGTGTTAAATCTAGGAGCTGCTACAGGTCTGTTAGCTTGACTTGTATAGTATGCAGACTTGAGTGCTCCTGCTAAGAGATTCATTTGATCTCCTTGACTAAAATTGCTTTTAAGATTAAAGTCAAATTTAGGTAGACTAAATCTTTTTTTATCTGCGGCACCTCCAGTAGAGATTGTCTGAGGAGTTATATTACTCATAGCGTCAAGTCCTGCTTGCTCATAACTATTCCATGTGTCTTCGCTGATAAATCCAGGCTGAACAGTCTTTGCCCAACCAGGAGGAAGCCCTTTCTCTCCTCCGTTACGGTACATCTCACCTCCCTGCTTAAATTCAGGAGAGGCTTGACGAGTCACGTCGTTTTTGTTTGCTAAGTTACTAAACTCAATTTTCATTGTATCTTGAGTAATAGAATCTGCTCTATTACGATACTTGTTATTAATCTTTGAGGCAACTTCAGCGAACGTTAAACCTTTATAGTTTGATTGTTTATACATTATTTAAATTTTAAGTGGTCGCTAAATATATACCAATTACCGTCTGGTAACTTAAAAGCATTTTCTTGTTTCTCTAGTTCAGCTCTACCCCATGGGTTGGGATTACCATTCATATCAATTTTACCACCTCCTTTTGCATGAGATTTAAAATCGTATTGTTTAAATAGCATTCCTCCTTGATTATAAGTAGAGGTCATTTTACCACCGCTCTGGTATTCTTTCTTTTTTAGAGAATCTGCTTTCCAACTGCCTCCTGCAAAACTCTCAGCGGAGCGTTCATCATTAAACTCAAACAGTTCTCCTCTTTTCTCTGCTTCTTTCATTGCAGCCCAGTCATTATCATCACTTAATTCATACCATTCGCCTTTCTTGTTTTGAAACAGTGTTGGGTATGCTACAAATTTTCCATTCATCTCTGCGTATGACATGAGATGTGTAGAATTAGAGCCATCTTTGTTTGGTCTATTTCCAGTTCTTGGTGCTATACGAAGAACATCTGCTGTTCTATATTTAGGAGGATTCTGAAATCCTTTCATCTGCCCTCCAGATCTAAATACATTGTTTAATTGCTCTGTGTAATTAGTATTACGTTGTTGCCTGTTCATAATCTGATTGGCCTGCCATTCTTGTTTTCTTTGATTCTCTTCCATTGCCATGTTGCCAAAGACAGAAAGCCCGGCGGACATTAGAGGTCCTACACCGGGTATAAATCCTGCAGCAGTGCTAGCAAATGGAAGTATTTTTGACATTATTTCACTGCTCATCGGAACGAATGTTTTTTCTTTGTGTTGATATAATCTATGGTGATTCGATAATCATTCTCAGGATTAAACGAAAGTCGTACAAAGTGGTCTTTGTCTCTTAGCATTGCTAAATCATATTGAGATATTGATGTAGAATATGCAGAACTGTATGGCATCTTATCCCTGTACCCTTGCCCGCTACTATTGTACTGGTTGTAATATTCAGTATCAGTCCACGAACTAGTGAACAGAGGAAGTGTGTGGTCTATAACTCTATCTCTAATTCTACCCATTCTCCAGTTCTGATCTACTTTCTCTGCCATACTTTCATCTATAGCGTAAGTCATATAAGCATCGTCTCGTCCTTTAACATTTATAGTAGTTGAGCCAGAAGACTGTTCATGTGTATATGCAATAAAGTTATCGAATGTAACGTCGTCTACTGCCTTAAACCTTTCTCTACTTGTGTCATACTCATCTACTTTTGTGTGCCAGTTAATAGCTTCAAGAGTAGAACTCTGCGGGCTATAATGTGTTGTCTCTACAACAAACGGATAGCGTGTACCATAGAAATTAGTGTACCTATTCCTATGCAAGTGCTCATAGTTTTGATTATCTAAGAATGAGAACAACTTCTCATCATTGTTATACATCCACTGAGGATTATAAGAATGGAAACTTACCCATTTCTTTTCCTTAGGATCATATGATATAGTGAAACTACGGTTCTCGAACTTGTCTTTCTGAGTAAAGAGCATACCAGTCTTAATAACGGACTGATCGAAGAAATAGAATTTATTATCTGAAGTGTCAAAAACATGATCTCCTTCGTTATATGATACCTGGTCATCATAGATGGTCCAGTTAAAGGTTGGGTAGTAATCCTTAACGTTAAAGATTATTCTTTCGTGAAAAGGATCGTATGCTGTTTGGACTCCTAGTCCATTATCATCACATATAGCATCTCTGAGACTGTAGTCAATTCCTTGAGCCCTTAGTTCTCTGATTAAATCAGAAGGTAGGTGTTTCTTGAAGAATTTAGCCATTCCTCTATCAGATATAGGATCTAGCTGCCCATTGATGAACTGATAAACCTTACCTTGGTTTCTGTCAACATAGAATATTCCAAACTGAGTTCTGATCATATCGAATCTGTCTTGAGATCCACCATAACCATAAGAAGTTTTAATGATCTCGTTAGCAGGTAATGAAAAGAAACTAGCTGTACCAAGATATACATCAACGCCATTTCCTTTCAGAGACGCCGCACTTGGAGTCTGTTGAAACAAAGAAGCTTCAGTCCTAATAAACAATGACCTGCCAGCAGAAAACATTTCAGTAATCTCTCCTCCCGTTCCCTCTACTTGCGTAAAGTTATTAGCCAGTGTCACCTTATAAGCATCTACATTTTCTTGAGTAGCTACTCCAGAGTAAACAATAGTTGTAGGGAAACAATTAGAACATCCTGTACACTCAGTTTCATATGTCGCAAACTCTCTTTTGATAGGTTGTTTAACAAACATGTCTGGGTTATACAGTATTACATGTTCATCATAATTAGCCTCTGCGTCACTATCACCATCTCTATCTTCATAAAGTGGTAATAGAAACTGGCCATCGTTTGCGTTTTTTCTCAATACGTATACATCATTAGACTCATGCGCTAACGCGAAATTAACTCTGGACTCCACTGGAATAATAGAGAATGATCCCAGCGCGTGTTCATAGTCTTTATTGGAATAAATAGTATCCATATCAAATTCTACAGCAACCGTCTTCTTGTGTACATATGGGGCAACTACTGTATCATACCCTGTAACAATAGCTGTTGAAAAGGCTGCTACAGTAAACCCATCTTGAAGAGACTCATATACTAATGCGTCTACATCAGAATATACATCCTTAGTATTTTTTATGCTTGCATACATTACGTATGCTACGCCAGTAGACCCTGAAGCCGAGTCAGCATCGGGAGTAGTATCGGAAGACGCATAGTCTGTTACATCATCTGCAATATCATAATAAATGATTTCTTGTTGCTGACCTCTGTTAGATACTTTTAAACCAGCTGATCTAAATCCTTCATACTCTCTGTCATATCCTAATGCTATTTGGCCGTCAATCTTTCTATTAGCACAAGTAGGATTACTAAATGTATCCCACACTCCAGAATAGAGCGCTCTCTTACCATAAGTTGGATTCGGTGCGAAGCCTCCTTCAACTTGATTAAACCTTTCTACATCCATTTGTACTACACCTTCGAATTTAATATATACTCCATTAGCAAGCTCATTAGCATGGCTGAATTCTGGAGACATAAACACTCCTAGGTCTAATACTTTATTCGGAGCATTAGCATCACCATTACGAGTGTAGGTATAGTTGTGATCATCTTGGTAGAACGGCATTGGTTGATAATGTTTATCAAGTGATGTGCCTCCGGTGATCAGGTTTTGCTGTAACGCATAAGTATATAATCCTTTAGCTAAAACAGTTCTTTCTGGTTTAGCAATCAGAATTTGGTATCCCTGAACTTGATCTGCTAATGCTGCTGGAGGAACTATATTAGATAACACAGCTCCGAGATGTCTAGTGTCAGTTCCCTCGAATGGGTGAACGAGATTTGCATCCGGTAGTCTGTGATGTCTAACATTATGCATACTATAACTTCCTCCTCCTAAATCATCATGTGGATAAATAGGCACATTATTACAATCTCTTGTATCAGGATATGTACTTGCAGACTCATGATAGCCCATAATTCCTGCTAAAGGATTACCTCCTGTAGTAGGTTGAGCAGTATTATATGCTTTCCATCTAGGGACATCTGCTCCTACGCTTACGCCCAAATGTGCTACGTCTTCTTCTAATATCTGAGATGTAGCATCTGTAATAGATGATACAACCTCTAATGCCTGAGTATCCCAATCTTCCCCTCCAGGTACCTGGTTTCTAATGTGACTAAATGAGTTACCTGTAGTAATATTAATTCGGGAATCACTATCAGCAACTCTACCTGGAATATGAAGAGGAGGTCCAAAAGTACCATCATTAAGTACCCATCTAATACCAAGAGCAATAACTTCATCGCTCATTAATCCTCTGACGTACACAGGATTCTTCGCATTTCTTTCATTACTTACATCATAGGCGTCTGACTCTGTAGCCACATAAGCTACATTAATGTCGTTAGCAGTTTTTTGAAACTCTTTCCAATCTATATCGTGTGAGCATACGTTGGCTCGAACTAGTCTATTATCAAATTGAGTTATAGCTTTGGATTTAGGATAGACCACTGGGTCTATTTGAATCTCTGCTAAGTCAATTGTAGTAGATGAGTTACTAGGTCCTGAATATATAAAGGTCCATGTGTCTCCAGTAATTGTCTGATCTCCTACAAGATATGTAGTTGTTGTAAGACCATCTCCTGTAATATAATGAACCGCCGCTACCTCAATAGAATCATAGCTCTGATCTACATTAGATAGAGTAACTGTAATACTTTTAGAACTTGATTCAAAATCAGTCCCTCCTGATGCTACATCAAAGGCTCCGGTGATTCCATCATAATTAGTCAAAGAGCTATCGTCATAAATAGTGATAGGTCTGGTTCCTAGGAAGAAAGGAGTCTCCGCTCCTGTACCATTAGAGTAACGAAAGAACAGGCGAGTGGTTCCGATCGGATTATTACCTTCTCCTTCGTTGACTTCAATGCTATCTACGCTAGCCATCTCAAAAGAAGGGGCTAATGTCATTGTGTCACAATCCCACACTCCCGGAGAACTTTGATAATCATCGAGTCTATCCAGGTTAATATGTCTATCTACATTGTTTCCATCTATAAAATAGATGTTTTTCTCGCAGCCATTACGCATGCGAAACGTTCCTTTGATGGGGTAAGCTGTATCAAACCCCATACATGTGTTGTTAACTAGCGCAGTATAGTTGCAGTCTCTAGCTATACCAATCTCTGAATTAGTACCGTTGGTTGAGAATACTACAACCCCTCCATCGTCAACATTGATATGACCACATGGTTCATACCCGCTAGTTAGTGCGTAACATGTTTGAGTACCTGGCTCGTTAGACAAACCGTAACCACGCTCTTGATCAGGGTTAATAACCCCATTAATAATCATGGTAGCCATTGTCTCGTCTTGCGCCCAACTAGCTAAATCTGTGTTCAGATTATAAGGACGCTTAGCACTCTGTTTTGTTGTCGATTGATTTTCCATTATACTGGTATTCCATAGTTATCATTCCAATTGGTCGATCTAGTGACCATGTGGTGAAAACGGTGTCGGTAAGCTGAAATAGCTTTACTGTCTAGAGTTTTTAAATTGATTTTTCCTTTGATTTTCATAGCGAGTCTTTCCCATTCATTCAGATACATAAGTCTAATGTTCATCGCATTCTGCTCATGCAGATGCATTTTGGTTTCCCAAAGCTTGAACATGACATATGTAGCTAGCGCATTCTGCACATCAGAATCATCTAGGATTAGGAGATCGCCGTCTTCATCATACGGTTCAGATAGATATGCTATACATAAATACCCGCTTTCTACGCTGGTAATGATAGTTCCATCTTTCTGAATAGTATAAGTATCATCACATGTAGATTGAAGATTTGGGCACCAAGTACAATGTCTACCTCTTGTAAATATATCATCAATGGGTCTCAGAATTGTAAATCCTTGTTGCTGAAGGATGGCTTCCCATAATCCAGTGTACAAATTATAGTTGTTTACAATACCTTGAGATTGAATACGCTCGATATGTTCTTGGTTGTAAGTGTAGGTAGGATCGTTAATAGGGTTAAGAGTCAATGGATCTGTTTCCACTGTCTCTTCAAATCCTTGGACCTCATCGTCCGTTGGTTGATCCCACATATATGCTACGGCTTCAATTCGACGATAACCACTAGGCATTTTACCTTTGTAGTTCTCGATCTTAATCAAAGTAACCTTAGCATCATATGTTGCTGATTTAATACCAAGAGCAGTATCGTATGCTTGAGCAGCATATTCAATAGCTACGTCTTCCTCCCACTCCGATCTTGGAATTGTTATATAAGGTAACACAGACCTTATGCTAACATAGTTTTGTCTAATAGGAGTCATGTTATTATTTCGTAATTATAAATATTTGAAGGATTCTCTTTCAACATCTTAGCCAGTTCTTCCTTTCGTTTCCTAACAAATACAAACTTGTATAAGCTAAGATCTCTAGGAGATTTTGGTTTTCTCCATCGGGTCATTGCTCCCCAACCACGGGTGTTAATATTCTTTACGTAGACTACTTTCTTATCATCCGGATTGTTTTTATTCCACTCTCCATACAATTCTCTAGTCTGTTTAAAGTCCACAATCTTTCGTTTCACTTTCCATCTGTTGAATCCTATAGATCCAAGATATGGAATTTCTACCATCTTACCCTGAGTAATATCTTTCCAAGCTTCTTCGAATACATCTTTTATAACAGAGTTATATTGTTTGTAAGTAAGTGAAAGCTTCCCATCAGAGGCTTCTTCTTTCTTTACATAACCCTGACTTCCATATGTACCGTCTAAGTAACTATCAATATCTCTTGCTCTATATTTATATGTAGAGAAAGAATCCTTTATTGAGTATCTTTTTGAATTAATCTGAGAATCAGATTTGATTTTGTTTGTCGGTTGTTGAGTCGTTCTTTGTGTCATCCATCAAGTTTATTGATACGTTCAATTCTTTGTAGATCATATCTCGAACTGTAGGAAATATACTTTCTTCCATTGGAAACTCATCATTACGAATATCATAACAAGACTCGGTGTTTGTAGTACCGCAAGTAGTCCATTCGACTAAGTCTGTTGGATCACTAAGAGGTCCTTCAACAACAACATACTTTAGTATGTCATTACCATATATCTCTAAATAACCATTGGTCATTGTATAGGCCATTTTATTTTTTCTTGTCTTAGAATATTGCAGAGTCTTAAACTCTGTGTAATCTGAAACATAGCTTACCTGTTCCCCATTCATTAAACGAACTCGGAGTAAATCTTTGTTCCTGCCATGAATCGAAACTGGGAGTTTCTTCGTAGACCTAAGTACATTACAAGAAATATCCTTTGAGCAGTCGATACAATCAGAAGCGGATACGCATTCTAGTTCGACGCAGAATTTCTGATAATTAAATTTAGAGATTGGTTTGTGCTTTTCAGCACGCTGCTTAAGCAGAACAGCTCTAAATGATTTCACAAGCTCGTACAAGTACTGATCGCTATAGTGAGAATCATCTGTTCTTGACCTAAGGGTTTCTCTCAACTGAGAGATCATTTCATTAATAGTCATGATAACCAATCATATAACTCCTTATGCTCATGGTATTCTATGAGCGTAGAAGTGTGGTCTGGTGTTTTATATATTTTATATGTGTCTTCGAGATCAACATGAATAATCCAACGGTCTTCTACTGTTACTCCTTGAGCTTCTAACATCATCTGATAATAGCTAAGCTGTATCTCGTATTTGCTCATTGGACAATCAAGCATCTGCTCGAAAGGCATCTTCATTGTTTTGCCTTTGTAGTTCTTAAATAGATCTTTATTTGTTTTGTAATCTGCTATAACGTAGTTACCTGTCTCTGTGTTGCGAAGAATAATATCTGCTGTTCCAGCATAGCTGAACTCCTCATGATACATTCTTAACTCTAATGCGGCTATCTCATACTTAGGATCTAATTCATCCCAAAAAGCTAGTCCATTTTTCTTCATATAATCAAGGTCTTCATATACAGGTTTAATACCAACTTTAATGTATTTAGCATGCTGCTCTCCCCAATCATGGAACTCAGTTCCCTTGGTTGAGGCAACGTCTCCTGTCTTAGCCCACATTTTTAATACGTCCGCAGTCTTTAAACCATGCTTTCTGGCGTAGAGAGGTGCTATCTTTTTAGCATTAAAGGGCTCGTAAAATGTCTTTATCTTTTTAGAAACAGAAGGAAGTGTCTGTCCGTTTCTTGTGTACGTGTGAGTTGATTCGGTAAACTCTAAGTCGTTAAAGCACTCGTTTAAATTTAAAATATCCATAACAAAATATACGAAAAATCCAAATAAAATAAAAGCTGGCAGCTAAATGAAATCATCCAACCACCAGCCAAGAACCACTAACCACAAAATAATTCTAGTATCTTCCGTAATAATGGAAGAGTATAACTTTATCAGGATTAAGTTTTCTCTTAGAGTTATCATAAGCGCGCATATCTACATGCAAAGCCGTCTTCATAACTCCTACTGTTAATCCTAGTAATAGAGCTTCTCTAACGAAGATAGCTCTGTCAGAAGAATTGTCACAGATGAAATCTACTGCCTGACCTTTCAAATGTCTTGAATATTTACTACCACCTACTGCCTTGTTCTTTTCAGGGCTCCTGTAAGTGGAGGTAGGAACTATAGGAAGTCCCGTGTTCTTTCTAAGCTGTACAAGAAGATAGATCATTAGTGGATCCATCTTGTCGTAAACTGTTACTCCGTCGATGTTAAACTCAGATTCTTTAAAGTATTTATCAAAGTCTTCTGGTTTATTGTTTGATAAGTATGGCATCGTTGAGGGCTGTTGTTTTGGTGATTGGGGTATTACCTGAAGTGTTCTTAGTAATCTTTGTAGGTACATGGTTGTTTTTCATTAGAGTCCAATCTCCGCCCCATTGTTTCATTAACTTATATCGACGGTCTTTCTTACGCTGGCGTAAGAGCTGGTGTTTTCTTGTCATTACTGTATTGTTCTTGTAAAAAGTTAAATTTAGGTGTATTAGGATTAACTACTCTTGCCACACAAATACGATGAGTATCATCGTTCTTGTAATCAACATTAACTTGCCACTCTACCCATATCCAATGTTCACCATTTTCTTCATATGAATACCGAGTTTCGTTTCTACAAAGATATCGGTTTTCGAATACAGAAGAGGTATCTAAATCTTCTACATTTTTATGCCCAGCAATTGTCCGATTCTTGTCATCAGGATGGAGCAAATCTAAAAATGTTTTATCTAACATTTCTTCTTTTGACCACCCTGCATATTTCATCCACGTAGACGAGCAATCAAGAATATTAGTTTTGACATCTATTAGTAGTGTCAATAGAAAGGGAGTCTTGATGAACATATCGTATAGTTGATGTGAATATCTACTATGAGATAGTTTAGCAAATGTATTATCTGGATTCTCTAATTCTTCTAATAAAGAATCGATAGCATCGCCTAGTGTCATTTTATACGCGCGACGCATGATCCTCTTTCCGAAGAACCACATCCCTAATTTATACCTAAGTCGGTTAAGCCATTCCATTATTTTTCATTTCAAGTATTGTGATCAAAGCCTCAATCTTTGACTTCAAATCAGGAACGCCTTTCCAATGATGTTTGGTGTCTTCTAACACAAATAACAGTTCATTGATTTTCCCGGTATTCTTTTCACTCATCTGTATAGCAGACAGTGTTTTGGTCACGAGTTCTGTTACTTTTATCATTGCGTCTTTAGCGTCAGCATGAAGCTTTTGATTTTGTTTGTATAATACATAGCAGCCAACAGTCGCTACACCTGCCCATACACCTAATGGTCCATAAACAGTTAAAGACTCAAGAAGAGTAAGTCCCTCTGTTGCTTGTAGTAGTTGTAACATTATCTTTGTATTTTTATTAAGGGATACAATGCATATATCCCCAAGCTTGGTTTTAAAAATATTTGCCCGTCATGTGATATAACTGACCCGCCTCCACCTATACCCATAACAAATTTAAGTTCGGGTTGATTTACAACTACGTCAGTATTAACAACATCTACATTCGGATTTTGAAATCTAATAGATGTCATTAGTTGTTTCGACTTTAAAAAGCCGGGTCGTTTGTAATACTGATCTATAAAGATGTCTCCGGGCTTATATGTATAAGGTAGTACAAGCTTCTGGTTCTCAACCATGAGATCAGCAGATAAATATCCATCATCAAATTTTACAATATCATCAATAGGCAAATACAGATACATAGTATCTTGCTTGAATGTATTCTCTATTGTTATTTTCCCGCCAAACTTGGCTTGAAATTCAGTAAGGGACACCAAGTTTTTAATCTTGATGTCTCTCACTTTTAAATCTTTTTTCAGTTCATAGTATTTCTTTCCATTAATCTTTCTCAGATTATCAAGAGTCTGGTCTTTCGCATAAATCCGATACTCCATCTGTTCTAGTTCATTCTTAAAAGAATCTACTCGTACAGTATTGTAATCTATAATAGATTGAATGTGATCGTTCTTATTAGAACACATCTTCATCGAAATGAGCAAAAAAGTTGTTAGCATGATAATTATCCACTTTTCCATTACATAAACCAATTTACTCTTGGTTTAAACGTTGGTCCTCCACCATTTGTTTCCTCAGCACCTACTGAATAAAAAGTAGACGGGGAGTTTTGATTATTAAATTCTGTAGTAATCCAATCTGATGATTTAGTATCCTGTATTAATCTTAACTCAGACAGTGAGCCTTCTAAATAGACGGATGTACCATAATTAAGTTTTCCAATTAGTATATCATCAACGGCGTTGAGTCCAGATATAGTTTCAGTTTTGCTATCAACAGATGCCCCGTCTATAAATAATTCGTAGTCGTTTCCGTTTCTTACAATAGCAACTTTTTTCCATCCATCAGACGCAGCAACAGTGTTAGTACCGTCTGGTGCAAAAAGTGCTCCGCCAGGACCATTGTCTAATTGCATAGATAATCCATTAGAAACAGATGTCCTATTTATAAACATCCAATACCCCGGAGGACTTACTATGTTGTTTCCCGATGCAAGTATAACATTTTGATTTTTATCCGTATCTATATCTAACCAAGTAGTTATTGTAAAATCATTATTTATATTAAGGTTGTTGGCTCCTATATTTACATATTTACTAACACTACTGTAGTTTGTTCCTGAACCAGTAGGTGACGAAACTCCTCCAGATACTAACCCTCCGTTAGCAGTTAATGTATGAGTGCCTGTTGAATCAACTGTAGCTCCTCCGTCATGAGTAACCAATACATAATCAGACCACACTGCATTTCTACCATATGTATCTGTAACAGCATAAGCAGATGCGCCAGCGTTTCCATAATACAAATAAATGATCGTGTCAGAAGAATTACTGATGAAATCTACTTTAACATGGATTTCAAACTCATTTGTACCACTATTATAACTAACAATTTCAAAAGGTAACTCTGTAGTCTCATCAGCTTTAGTGAATCTAAAATCCTCTGCTGCTGACTTAGCGTTTATATATACAGAAGCACCGAAATCACTTCCTCTTAGATATACAGGAAAATCAATCAAATCAGAATTTATTTGACTTGACTGAATTATTATCTTAACACGATATGTCCATGATTCATTATACCACGCCATTTCCGTAATCTTTTAATTCTCCATGACTAATCGAGTTATCACTCTCCTTGCATATAATGTACATCTTGTTAGAGAATGTACCATCATTTTCTTTAATTATTCCTTTTATAGAATAATATTTATTTTCAATCAACATATCCATAATTTCATATGTTACAAAATTAGCATTGAGATATGAAATTAGATCTTTTGGAATAGCTTCCGTAAGCTCTTTATCCAAATAAGCAGATTCATTCACCCCTCCTTCATCATTAATATATACGATATATGTTTTGGAACGTAGGGTCCTTTTACCATTAATATCTGCCATCTGGACTTCAATGGTGTATTTTTTAACACCATTAATTGTATCTCTAAGAACAAGAGAGCCTTTTTCCACAATCAAAGGGTTAGTATCAAGCTTGTTTAAAAGTTCTTGTTTAGTCATTGTTATTAGTTAATTATAACGTAAACCAAGAGTCCTTCAGGCATACTTCCAGTTGTCACAGACGACACTGCATCTATGTCAATTCTAAGCATATCCCACTCTTGAACGTCATCATTTGCTGTATTTATTACTGCGGCTGTAGCAGCAGTAGAAGAATTGGTTTCAGTAGCGTCTATTGTCAGTTTTGTTGAAAGAACATCTACAGAACTACCGCTTCTTATTCTTGCAATTTGTATATCAGTTGTACCAGTATTATCACCTGTACCAGCAGTGACAAAACTTGCTCCTACTTCAATAATATTTCCTGTTACACCATTTGGTATTAAAATATATCCATTTCCATCTCCTGCCGTATCAACATCTGTTGCACCATCTACACAGTATATGGATAATCTTTCAGTAGTCGCCTCATCAGCAACTTCTTCAAGTAATGATTTTACATTAGAGTTATCAGTATAAATAGGATTAGTCATTGAACCAAGGTTAGCTCCGCCAGACGCTCCTATTGCTAATGTGTTATTAAACACATCTCCGACAACATCTTCTATTTTATCGTACACAGCATTTTTACTGGCTGCTATAGTTGTTACTCCATTCCAGCTTACTCCATATACAGCATCACTTACAAGTCCATCAACGTTACCATCAATTTCATCTAAAGCTGCTTGTACTGTAGTTGCAGTTAATCCAGAAGTAGTATTATCAAACGTTACGCCTAAAGCTGCTACTAAATCTGGATACCAGTTAGACCCCGACCAAGTTAATACTTCGCTAGGAGATGCTGCGGTAGCGCTAACATTTCCTAAATCACCGATATTAATATCTCCTGCGTGTTGTGTAACAGAGGAAGAAGATATTCTAGCATCGGCAAATGTTCCTGAAGTAATATCACTTGTAGCATGAGTATGTCCTACTGCTGATATTCCTGCCTCCGCAAGTGTTTCGTTGATCCACGTACTTGAAGCATTATCATATGTAAGAATTTCATTGTCCCCAATAGATGTAATATTTACATCATGTAAATCGTGTATTCCTTCATTAACCTCTGATCTTACAAATAATGAACCAGTAGTAGCATTTGCATAAATAACCAATGCAACAGCTGCTTTCATACTAGGTGCAGAAGGCTGTACATTAGTAAGCGCGCCCGGAGTAGTAGCATCAGCATAAATTAAATCTCCGTCTGACCAAGACTCACTATAAGGAGTTCCTGTGGTATCAATACCTCGAATTTTACCAAAGTGTGTTACTTTTCCATCTGTTCCGTTCGTAATATCTTCAGTAGCAATTCCTATAAAATACTCAGGAGAAGTAACTCCGTCGTTATCAAATGCGGCTACTGTTATTCTCCCACTTGCGCCAATTGTTCCTGTAAACATTACAGCTTCTCCATCAGAAATATCAACGCCAGAATTATTTCTAACATGGTAGTGTATCTCTTGTCCTATCTGTAATGTAGCACCGTTTTGTCCAAGGTCTAATGTTTCTTCATCAGCGTTCCATGCTAATTCGCCTTGCCCTACTGTATAGGCAGCGGCAAGATCAAAACCAATATGATCAAGATTAGTAATAGGATTAGATAACGCATCTAGTTCTCCACCAAGTTGAGGAGTGGTATCTTCAACTACGTTGTTTAGTCCACTTCCAGCGCCAAGATCGTCAGGGTGTACTTTATAAACTGTACCACCAGCGGCTTCTAATACTAACCAGTCAAGCGCACCGTCAACACTAGATGCTTCTGTTTGCTTAGCTATGTCAAGATTAAAAGTAGTTGTATGATTACCAATAAATGTATTTGCAGTAGATATAGCATCTCCTCCAACCAATTCAAGAGTGTCATTTCCACCAGCATTATGGTTGCTACCAGAATCAGCAATAATTGTTTTCCAAAGTTCTAATGAGGAGTTTCCAGCAGCAGTCAATCTACCTTTAGAGTCTACTGTGAAAGTAGGAATAAAGGATGTTGATCCGTAACTTCCGGGTGTTATGCCAGAGTTAGCTAATGTTACTGCCCCAGTATTTGCAATGGTAGCGTCACCAGACATGGCAACATTATCCCAACTATCCGTACCATCATATAATAACATATGAGCAGTAAGAGGAGTTGTGATGTCAGTATCAGTTGCGGCAGCAATAGTAGATATTCCACCTCCACCAGTACTTACATTTTGCCAATCTCCTGATGCAGTAGTATCGTCCGAGATATAAATCTCATCTCCTGTTGTATCCACATATATCAAACCAACTCTTGAAGGAGTTGTTACAGGAGCGCCTGCTCCAGATGCAATCAGTGAGTACTGAGTATGCGGATCACCAGTTGTTAAATTATTAAGAGAGTTATGGTCTACAAGAGCCTCATTGACTGTTAGACTAAGTGTTCCGGCACCATCATCATATGATGTAGAAATAGTACTATCAGCACTTGTTATTGTAGTAGACATTGTATCTTCTACAAACTCTTGAAGGTCTGTAACTTGTGTTGAGGCAATCAATATATTATTAGCTGTAGCACCAGTAAGTCTACCTTGAGCATCAACTGTGATATTTAGTGATTGCGAAACAGATCCGTAGTTTCCTGCAACTACAGACGTATCATCAAGCGCTAAACTAACTGTTGCAGTTGTAGCTGCTTTAGATACCGTTCCTGTAATGCCAGTTCCGCCTACTACGTCTATTAAGTCTGCGTCATTAACTGTTACATCAACACCGCTATCACTCCCTAAAGTAAAGTTACTAAACGGATATGAAGGTGCTGCCCATGTACCGTCTCCCCTCCAAAATGTAGAGGAGCTTGCTCCAGAACCGCTGTTCAAATTACCCACTGGTAAATTGCCGGTGACTTCACTTGCTAAATCAACATTTGCTGAAACACTTAATGTTCCATTAGCCCCTGTCGTTTTAACAAACCCGTTAGTTGTTAGTTCTGAGAATCTGTACGATCCTTTAGATGCATTTGAAGTGGTTTGGAATAATAAGTTGTCTCCAACTCCTGTTCCACCAATTAGCGTTTGTCCTCCAGCTCGTCCAGCAAGTAAAGCATACTGTGTGTGATCGTCGTCACTTAACCCTGTTATACTTCCATGATCAATACTCGCGTTTCCGGCGGCAGTAAGTCTTCCTTGTTGGTCAACTGTAAAAGTTGCTACTTGAGAAGCTCCTCCGTATAATCCGGGAGTCACGGCAGTATCGTCAAGATCAATATCGAGAGTAACAGTAGTTAACGCCTTAGATACCGTAGTAGTGATTGCAGTACCAGTAGTAATATCGAGCAAGTCTCCACTATTTACTGTCTGGTCTGATCCAGCGTCGCCACCAACTGTCATGGTAAAAGCATCAACAGCTTTCCATGTACCATCACCTGCCCAAAATGTAGAACCTGTAGCTCCTGTTCCAGAGTTAAGATTACCAACTGGCAGATTTCCAGTAACGTCAGCAACAAGGTCAATTTGACCAAGTGTTATTTCTTGTCCTGATAATGTTAAATAATCAGGTGTTCCCGCTAAAGTAACTGGGTCTTGTAAATCACTAATTTGAGATTCAGTAATACTTATCGCAGCTTGCGTAAAGTGAATTGTTGAATCTGCAATATGACTATCAATCTGAGCATGTGTGTTTGTACCAATGTTACTTAGTAATGTATGGTCAGTTACCCCAGATGTAGGAGTTTCCCATGTATATACTCCGGCAGTACTACTAGCAGTAAGAACCTTGCCGGCATTGGTTGTACTATTTGCTGGAACATGTAAGTTACCGTCACCTGTTGGGTGAGTATATTCGTTTGCATTAGTATCTCCTGTATAACCAAGATCAGCTAATGTCATTGTTCTAGTAGAAATACCAGTAGTAATTCCATTAGTTACAATAAAATCATCAAATACATCTGCCCCGGTTAAAGCAGAAGTTGCTCTATTAAATCCTGAATGAGTATGTGATGCTAAAGCATAAGACTGGAGATCGCTAATCTGTGATTCAGTAATTGAGATAGCAACATCAGACGCAGTGGTCAACTGACCTTGCGCATTAACTGTAAACGTAGGAACTGTTCCTGCTGCTCCATAAGAATTAGCAGACACTCCAGTTGTTGAAATGTTAAGAGTTCTTGATGTTGTAATATCTCCTCCTCCGTCAAGTCCAGTACCAGCAGTGATACTAACACTTCCGTGATTGATGTGTTCGTTACCTACAAAGCCAGATAGTGAGTCATGATCTACATTACCTACATTGAATGTGAGTAATAAGTTATCATTATATGTTGCATCATCATTAGTAACCGCTACTGTGATAGCGTTGTTAGCTGATCTAAACTCAAAAGTATCATTTCCTGCTGCTGTAGATGTAGTTGCACCGTCTGTCATAAATGAATATGCAGCAGTAATCCCTCCGCCAGCGGCGGATTCTACAGCCGTTTCTAAATCTTGTATAGCTTCTTTTATAGTTCTATTATCAGGAATTGTTGTTCCTGTAAAAGTAGCTAAGTCTGTAGCTCCTCTCGATACTCCACTAAGAGTAATTAAGTCGCTTTGATCATGAGAAAGTTTACCAAAAGCTTGTTTGATAGTATCTGTTCCTGTGATGGAACCACCAGAAGCCACATTTAGTCCAGTAAGTTGTTGTCCTGTAACAGAACTGTTAGTAAGAGTAACAACTCCTGAGGAGTTAATAGTAGCTCCACCAGACATTGATACATTATCCCAAGAGTCCGTACCATCATAAATGAGTATTTGCCCTGTGGATGGTGTAGTAATATCAGTATCATCAGCTTCGGAGATATTGTCAATTCCTGTACTAGCCGTAATCTGAGATTCAACCCATGCTTTAGTAGCAGGGTGATGGGCAAGCGTAGGCGTGAAAGAAGTTGTGTTATTTGTTCCTGCTAAGTTGTTATCAAACTCAGTTTGAGTTACAAAGTTAGCATTATTGTTCAAGTCTCCGGTATTAATTGATCCCGGAACAACGTTGAATGTTATATCAGCACTTCCTGTTCCTCCGTCATCTGTAACGACGGCGGTAGTGGCTGTTCCATTATAGAAGTTAAGCTTAGTTCTTGTACTAACTAAAGAATCGCTATTATATACAGCCATGGCTGTTAGATAACCTTGAGCTGAGTGATCTCCCCATCCAAATGCTGTGTCCCAGTTTGTAATATCCCCAGAAGAGATACCGTCTAGAACAGCTTTATTAGCATGAGTATGAAAATCGACCGCTAGCTCATCTATCGCAGCCTTAACATTAGTAGCAGTAAGACCGCTGACCCCGTTATCATAAGTGATAACTGAAGAAGCGTGCGTGTGAGAAGTGTCGGACTTTCCATTCAGCGCACTTTGTAAATCAGTTTGACTAGACAAAGTCCCAGTAATATCACCCCAAGCCACACCACTAATAAACCCAGCGTCGTTATTGATAGAGGCTGAGTTAATATTTGCTTGATTGACAGTAAAGTTAGCATGATCTCCATGTGCTCCATTATCATTTTCAGTAACAATAGTTACTGTGGAGTCGCTAGACATCAGTTTGAACGTGTCTGTTCCAACAGCAGTTGTTGGATTAGTACCATCTGTAATAGTACCATAAGATGCTGTTACAGTAGCGCCGGGGTTAGCCTTTGCTTCCCAGTCACCAGATGTACTATTATATGTAAGTACGTAATCATTTGCTTTAGCAGAGTCGTCGATATCTGCTATATCATTTAGGTTTACTGTACCAAAACCAATATCAATGTTATCCGTTCCATCAAGAGCCACTGTGATTTTAGAGTCTGCTCCATTCAAGGAACGAAGTTCTAAATCTACTCCTGACTTCTGTTTAAAAATTCCAATTCCTGCACCTATATTAGAAGCAGTGTTTGCTTCGGCAGATGTAGTAACGTCAACGGTATTAGACCCACTAACAATGCTGATTAGCCCACTACCCGTAAGAGTTTTAAACTCAAAGTCTGAACCAGTCTGTTGTTTATAAAGTCCTGCCCCGCTGCCAAGATTTGATACGGTGTTGTTTTTAGCATTGTATTCAATGCCTGAAAGTTTGGATCTTTCGAGAGATGTTATAATATCTCCCGATCCCACAGAAGTAATTGAGTCTAATATAGCTTTATTACTGTGGGTATGCCTAGCAGTAGTGTTAGCGCCGACATCGGCGTTACTAGATACTCGTAAATCAGTGAAATACAGATTACTTACCCCTTCGGATATATTATCTGTAGTCAATGTTACATTACCTGTCTGACTATTAACACTTAATACTTGGTCTAGAGTCAGGTCAACCTGAGTACCGTTAGGGTACTCAAAGGTTGCCGTTCCATCTAGATTATCAGTAACCGTAGTCCAACCAGATTGGAATACAGTTAAATTTCCAGTACCATCATCATGCGTTACTGTACCATTAAGGTTGACGGTCATAATTGAAGTATCACCGCCTCCTCCGCCACCCGTAGGAGCATATTGATCAATCAGATCAATAATATGTTCGGTAATATTAATATTACCATCAGCATCCAACGCATTTCTGCGTTTAAAAATGCTGCTTTCATCTAAAAAATAAAAAGGATGGCTCATTTTATATGAGATTATTCAGTTTCGTTTTTTGTTTCCTGCTCCTCAACTTCTGTAATCTCTTCATCAGTTTCTACAACTTCTTCAATGGTTTTTGGTGCTGCATTAAGAGCAGCCTCTTGAGCTTGAGCAGCTTGAACCATTAGTTGTGCAAATCCGTTGAACTCATTTGATTTTGCTTGAAGCGCATCAACAATCAACTTGAGTTGAGCAGGTGTTAAATTAAATTGGTATTTCATGATTAGTTTATTTTGTAGTTCTTAAAGTGTATAGTCGGCACAGATCTTCTCAACTGGAATACGTACCATAAAGGGAGGAATGTGTGATTTAGCTGTCCCATTGGTTTCCACAGGGTAACCTGTTTTAGCACCTGGGTATGCAGTTGGAGCACCGCTAGTCTGATCATTACCTACTTGAATATAGGCAGCTGAAGTTCCGCTGTTATGATCGTCTAACGAAGTAGTTAAATCTGCTGTATCTGTTCCGTTAGCAGATGTATCGAAAATGTGGTGCTGGTGATCCGGTAGGTTAGCAGCATCAAGAGTAAATGTTTTAGACCCTCCTGTACCATCTGCTGTACCGAAATCAGAATCCCCGGAGCTATATCCTACGAAGAATTTACCTCTGGCATCCTCTGTTCCGTTACTACCGTTTTGAATAGCCCAACATCTCCATGCTGAATTAGCTAAACCCTTTCCTGTTGAATCAAAATATTGTAACTCCGCTGCCCCAACAAAGAGCTGAGCTCCTACTGGAGTCCCATACGAAGACATGAGGCTCTTTACCTCATCTCTAGTAATACAATCATTACACATAATTATAAATATTTTTCGTAATTGCAGGGTATGTCAACATCGGTGCAATCATCCTCCCACTCTAATAGTTTAATCATTGCGTACAATTCTGTAGGCAATGAACATTTAGTTGTACCATATACAAAGTAATTCACATACTTTTGCATACGATCAACAAATTCACATTTTAGTGTGTAAAGCATGATTAACAACTCTTACAATTACCTTTGATTCTATTATTATATAAATACAGTGCGTCACATGCTGCGCAACACTGATGACAATCCATTGCCCATTCTAGCATTTGCTTAGTAAAAGCAAGCTCTGTAGCTTTGTCTGGATCGGTAGAGAGTAGCTCTGCTATCTCCTTTACTGCATCACACTCATTATCGCAATCAACGAATGCACATCGAGTAGTGATTATATGTCTGGCATTACCGCTAGCGTCAGTATAATTTACTTTTAGTCTAACTGACCATATCCCATCCCAATCTCCAAATGAATCAAGATCAGTGATGAGCTCTAAACAATCGGATGCGTCCAATGTATACACATTAGAGCTATCTACAGTCATAGTATCATAGACTGGATCTGACGGGTCACCGACATCTCCTGCTCCAACTGAGCCAAAATCCCATTTACCAGTAGTTGTTACACCATTACTATATGTAATGACCCAACGAACTTCATCATCCTCCTGAAAAACAGAAGGGTTCTGGCCGATGACTTCTTGAAAAGTGTGAGTATGTGTAGTAGATGGAGTATCGAAATCTATATCGTATAGAACTGTAGACCCCCTAGTTACTGTTAACTGATAGCTAGTTATATTATCTAGATCAGCTGATATACCAGCGTTAGCCCATATTAGTTGTTCCTCATCCGATCCCCCTGATCCTGTACCAATACTTACATTATAAGTCATAGTACCTACTTCTTCATTCAAAGGAAGAATAGTAAAATCAATCTCAGTGAATGAATCGTCGCAAGCATTAAATTTTGATACTTCTATAGAAGTTATCTCTGTAAACTCTGCAGCTTGAGAAGCTGGTGGAGTTAAATCGTATGTGATCTCGTTTGAGCCAGAAGGTGCCGATTGGGTATCAATCAAGTCACAAATGGTAAGATCACAAGTTGTCGATTTACTAATCGTAAAGTCATAATATTGTAACATAGTAATTGATATTATCGGGTTCCTCCTGCTAATACTGGAACAGTATCGGAAATTCTGTATGAAAATTTTTCAGTCGGTAATCCAAAATCTTCATATACACGATATGTAAATGTAATAGGATGAATATATTCTGCGTATCCACCGACGTTTTTTGAAAATTGAAAAGCGTCTGCTAATCCTACATTTCCTCCGCCAATGTCTTCAATAGACGATGCCGCTAAAAAATTACCTAATATTTGCCAGTCGCTTGGGTATGGTCCTGATATTGTAAAAGCATCGCCCCACTCTATTGCATTTCCACTATTGAATGCATAAGTAAATCCATTAAATGTTGCCCACATATAAAACTTATCCCCAGCTCCCATAGGAGTAACTCCATCAGATTTAAGGCCTGTCATTGTAACTGTTACTTGATTTGGGTCAAGGTAATCAAGGGTGATCGTGGCTGTAGGAAGAGAGTCTATTCCAAGTATATCTTTGGCGTAATTGTCAATCAGAGTCTTCATTGAAATAGCATCATTAGGATTCTTTCTACGAATGTTTTGAGGTCTTGCCAAGAACGGCTTACTTATTTCAGTAGAATCTAATCTCAAATCTAAATAAAGAGTTTTAAGAAAGTCCACTGTATAAGTGTCTGCGTTTATTGAAAATGGTAAGTCGCATATGTCTCCATCTGCTACTACAGTGTTTATAGCCGCGTATAAATCAATATTTCTGTTGTTAGTTCTACTACTTGTAGCAGAAGTTAGAAATGCGGACGCAGGAATATAAACTTCTGAATCACTAATAATTGACCCAGTGTAGTTATCACACATGCTTTCTCTTGAAAGATATGCAAGAATGAATTCGTAAAGACTGACATTATTCGCAGTGCGGTTAGTAACTCTGTGAGAAGTTGTGGTCGTACCATCTACGAAAATAGTAGAGTCAACCCATCGTCTTACAAAGTTTCTAGCTTTTGGTGTCTTAATCATTTCTTTTATAATTAAAAAAGGGGCCGGAGGAAACCGACCTCAGACCCCTATAATATTGAGTATTATGTGTGATTATGCGAAGATGTTCGCACCACCTGCTTTCAATACAAATTCTGTTTCTGCAGAATCCAACCATGGATCTACAATCGCGTTCAAAGAAGTTACAACGTTAGAAAGGCCTGTACCAAGAGTGCCAGTGTTTTCTACCAACAGGATAGTTCTGCTAGGGTTGTAAGCTGTGTGAGAGTAATTTACGTTATTCTCACGAACGTTCTCAATAATGAATACGTTATAGTTCTTAGTTGCATCGACGTACTTAGGAGGATCAATGAAGTACTCCATTCTCGGCTGGTTTTGCTGAGTGTACTGATTCAACTGATTGTAGCGGTCAGAGCGGAGCAACCATTTACGGCCTTGTCCAGCACCTTCATAAGCTACAGAAGCTTCTTCTTTATTAGGATTGAGAGAGTTGAAGTTGTACTCCAATCCAACATGGATGCGAGTTTTAACACGCTCCTCTGTATCTACTACGCTAGCTGTTTCAGCATCAGTACCAATCAGGATAAACGCGTCTGCATTAGCTGCAGCACCGGCAGTAGCGAGGTTGATAACCTCTACTGTTGAAGCATTTATCAGTGGAGTACTGTTAGCGATAAGGTTTACAAAGGTCTGCTGCATTGTAGCATCTACGTCAACACTGTAAGTGTTAGTACCGTCATAGTATACAGCGATGCTGCTCACTGCACCAGTAGAGATGTCCTCTACAGTTACAGACTGCTGACCAGCAGTAGTTACAGGAGTACCTGTAACACCGGCACCACCACCAACATTGATAGCCAAAGCGAGGATGTTACGATTACCACGATCTCCAGCAGCTTGAGTTGCACCCAACATGCGAGAGTTTACGTTTGTTTGATAAGCAACATTTTTGATCAGCTGATCAAGAGCTTGGCCAGATGTAAGGCCGAGTGCTGTATAATTAGGAGTAGTATAAGAAACAGGGAGAGTTTCAATTCCAGATACGGAAAACTCACGATCGTTTCTTACGCCTGTAAATGCGATGTGCATCAAATATTCAGTACTATCAGCAGTGCTGATAGAACCGTTGTTAGCAGCTACGTCACCAATCATCCAAGCTGAATAAGAAGGAACGGTAGCTACCTTACCTGTAACTACTACAGGAGACTTACCATCAATCAATTGAGATTGAACGTAAGGTAGATCATTAGCTGGGTTGCCTTTGTTAGTACGAAGGTCTGCAGAACCAGGAGTTCCTTGTACCAAGCGTACGAAACGCGCATCAGACACAGTCTGTCCAGCTGTTAGAAAAGTATTATAAGCGACTCCTTGTCCGTGCTTAGCAGATACCAAACCGATTTGTCCGTCGGCCAAGTTAACTACACCTGTAGCAGAGTTAACCAATGTACCAGAAGCAAGTGCAGAGTCGGCGCTAGCGACCAGAATATTCTCTGGACGAGGCTGCATGCTGAATGTGTTATTCATTAAAGCCATTGCTAATTATTTGTTTTAATTTGATTTTCGGCTAATTGATAGCCTATAGTATTCTCGATGACACCAGCTGCTAATTTCACAGCGATATCAACAATTTGTTCGTGATACTCATCTGGAAGATCACATTCTGTTTTGGTCTTGGGGTTTCCGTCAATATCATTGTACGTGGATACCGCGACTTCTGCAGGATTACGAAGATAATCCAGATATAAACCTTCGATTTCAAATACTTTATCTGTATAAACAAAGATCGAAGATCCATCACTTGTTGTAGATTCGCCAAAAGTAAGTAATGTCCTCATCCATTTAGATGAAGGAGACCAAGTACTATTCTGAAGAAATCTAGCTATTTGATTATGAGACACTATCTTTGTTTCAAAGAGAGTATCACAGTCTTTTACTTTTACTTTTGAACCTAAATAATGGCGGTAATCAAATGCAAGATCACCTAATCTAAATTCGTAAATTCCAAAATCTGTATTGGAACTATAAGGAGTTAACATCGGCTGAGTTAATGGAGACTTTACCACTAGGGTAGAGAGTTCATCAATTCTCTGCTGATCTTGCTCCACTGAGGTTCCTTTGACATTGTTACCAGTAAATCTGGTTTCAACGAAGATGTTTATTGCCTCATTAAGAAATGAGTCAATTTCAGCTTGATTGAAGTCTCGATATTCTCCCGAAGCTATTTTATCTAGCTTTCGTTTGAATGTCCAATGTAATAACTCTATTTGCATTTTAATTTAAAACTATTCCAGTTTTTGACTTTAGTTCTTCGCAGAGTTTTTCTCTCCATTCTAGAGCATCAGGATCCATGAGGAACTCTATAACAGATGCTTCAGAAATGCCCAGCTTTTGTACAGATTGATCTGGAGCGTTACCCCAAGTGTAGCTTCCTTTTGTTACCGTGATAATACGTTTATTAGCTAATGTTTTAACGAGATACATAGTTTCGAATCTATATTTCTCATTCTCATTGCCTTCAAACATTTCATACAAATCGAAGAACGTTTTAATGTTTTCCTCTTTGTACTGTTTGTCATTCAAGTAGTCACTCAACTTATTCTTAAGAGAGCGAGGAGCTACGTCATCGTCTTTAACCAAGTTAAGATTGATTGCAAAACGTTTAACTGTTTCAGAATCATACTCATTCTTAATTTTGTGTAGACGATAGATAGCGTCTTCGTACATTTCAGTCTTTTTAGCTTTAGCTAACTCTCCTTCATTTACTTTAGAAACGTAGTGAGTATGCTTTAGCGGATTAACTTCTGCAGAGGAGTTAGCAATTTTGGAAGACTTCAATGCTAGCAAATACATAATTTCATCCTTCTCATTGTCCAAGTTAAGGACGGTTGCGCCATCCGGTAGTGGATAACGAAAGGATTGAAGGTATGTGGGCTTTGTAGATTTACGCTGACCCCATAGGTCTGCTGGTTGTGAAGTGAAGAAACCAGGATCTTTACCATATTTAATCTCAAGATATTCTTGAATGGTGATCTTTTCTCTCTTCCAGATCTCGCGTTCCTTCCAAATAGTAGGAAGTTCTGATTGTTCGTAAGACGCTGTTTTATAGGGATTTTCAATGGTCTCCCAAAAACCTGTATTAAGTTGTCTCCTGCTGATTGAAAGAGAAGGACTAAAATGAACTGCCGCACCAATAGCGCGATTCTGTTCAGCTAACTGCCCGTTATGTAATGTCCTTTTATGTCTTCCTTGAGCGGAGGGGCGAAAAACTGATCGTATAATAGCAACACGACCAGGTCCTTTGGGCCCGGTCGTACTGCTCTTTAGTTTCTCTTCTATGTTAGATAAGTAATCTAAAGTCATTATTTATTTTTGTGATTATGCTTCTGGGTCGTAGATGATAGAACCACAACGAGATGTATCACAAATCCAAAGTGAACCAGAACGCTCACGACGGATGCTTACACCTTTGTCAAAGCTAGCCACGCGACTACCGTTATTCACAGCGCCAGTTTTAGGATCAACAACGTTGGCAACATAAGCGTAGAGATCTACACCTTCTTCGATTACCATTTTCATGTTGCTTCCCAAGCTCATTGTCTCACCGAAATCGTAGATATCGAAACGGAAAGAATCAACTGTGAATTTAGGATCGTCTGGGTGCTTAGTTTTACACCAGTGATGGTCGTCTGCCATAGGATCGTGGATCAACTCAACCTCAATACCGTTAGTAGCGATAAATTTGGTGAACTGGAATCCGTATGACAAAGCATTACTGTTCCAAGGAGATGACGCTTTACCAATGTAATTGGTATCGAGAGTCATGAAGCTGTTTGCCTCATCAGAAAGAATCTGGTGGAACATACGGCGTCCTCCTTCCCCAGTGCCCAACTTGATCTTACGATCTTTGGCACCAACACGATGTAGGAAAATACCATGCAAGTAGTCCTCAAGCTGCTGAGCAGTCAAAGAACCATTCTGGTAAAATACGTGGCCATCGAGAACCAACTGTCTCCAACCCGGAGCGGTTTTCAGAACGTATCCTGTAGTAGGGTCCTGGAATCTACTCTTACGACCAAACTTCATAGATACCTCAATATCCATGTCAGTCGCTTCAAGTAGGTGAGCCTCAGCCATAGTGATGAATGCACCACGAGGAATAATCTTGTCTCCTTGACGGATAGCAAATGCATATCCTTCAGAAGTACGAGAATGCTGAGGAATAGAATTCAAGTTACGCTTCTCGCGTACAGCAGCAAGCTCCTTACGGATAACTTTGTCTGTGATGGAAAACTCACGAGCTACCGCACCAATCTGGCACTGGAGATCCATCTGAGAACCGTAGTATCCGCCAGCAGCGTCTTGGTTCATCTCGTTCTGGATCGCTGTACCGGCGTCGATAACAACTTTTCCAACCTGAATGTTAGCAGGATCGAGCCATACGTTTGGATCGTCTGTTTCAAGTCTCAATGTATAGTAGTAAGAATCTCCTACTTTAATAGGATCTTCCATAATCTGAGCGCGAGGCATACTGTTATCCTCGAACTGAATCATGACTGGTTTTCCCATCCAGCCTTTATCCACGGCGATACGGAACTCTTGGAGTCCACGACCTGGATAATTGTTACCTGATTCGAGCAGTTCTGTAATTCTGAATTCTACGAGAGAGTCTCCTGCGATAGTCCACTTGTACACATCGTCCTGAATCACTTCGTACATTCCACGACCATAGGTCAAGTTGTTAAGTACGCGGTGCTCATATTTATTGATAGCGGTAAAGATTTTAGATACCTGCATACCAAAGTGATGTGGAGCGCTACCACGGAAAGCGTCAGCGTAATGGTTCGAGTCGAAAGACTTACCACCAAATCCTTGGTAATACTGAACCGCTAATTGTCCGTTACTTTTAGTCATCGTTAATTAAAATTTTAACGGCTTAATACCATTTGTCTAATCCTGGTAAAGCCGCTTCTGTGTTAGACCAATCAATTTGTGTTTTCTGTTTGTTACTGTAATTAGTTGGAGTAGAACTCTGTTGGAGTAAAGCACCTAATTGATTCCTAATACCAGTCTTGATATTATTCTGAGTCTCTTGGGTACTCTCCAAATTGAATCCTTTCTCAAAATCGAACTGGTCAGTAATAAGTTTTGTAAATTGGACAAGAAATTCGGGGGTATCGTAAATCTTGCTCATTACTGCACCTACGTACGAATTACCACTGTATTGCTCATCAGGTTTATAAATCTTGCTATAAACTTCTTCCTGAGCTTTGGAAGTCCATTTGTCTTGAGCCTTTAAATAGGTAACAACACCTTCGTGCTTTTCTCTATTGCGCTGCTCTTGTTGTTGTTTCGCTGTTTTTTGGTTTTCTAAAAGAGTTTGTCTTTCCTGTTCAAAAGCCTGCTTCATAGTTTGAAAAGCAGTGTTTGCTTCGTCGGCAAGTTTGTCGTCATCCTTAAGGCGGTCAACAATGGCATTCACTGCGAAGTCATTATTCCCTTTAGATTTTAGATACTCTCTAACGAGAATCTCTTGCTCCTCGGGCTTACTAACATCGTAGTTAAATTCCTCTATGCGTTTTTCGGCTTGAAAAAATTGGTCTAGATCTTTTCCGCCGTCTAACCCATAATCTACAATGGCTCGAAGTTTCTCTGGTAGAGATTCGAGTAGTTGAGCGGCTACCATATTGTTACGGGCCATCTCATTCTTTAATAGAACTTCTTCAAAATTTGATGCTGTTTCATCTAATTGCAATGAATCATCATAAACCAATCCGGCTTTTTGCAAAAGCTGAAAGTGATTTTTGAAGAGATCACTATAATCTCCAGCATCATCTGGAGTGTCGTCGTTTGGAGGAGTAGGATCATTGTCGTCGACAGGGGGAGTGTCTTGGGCAGGATCAGCTACGTTTTGAGGGTCCTGAGGTTCGTCAATAGGCTCCGTTTGTGGAGGATCTTGAGAATCATCAGCAGGAGGTGTGATGTCTATGTCCTCGGGAAGTTCGACCGCGAAGCCGCCCTCCCCAAAAGGATTATTGTCATCTACCATCTCAAATCCAAACTTTGGGTTGTTATTATCCATAATGTATTTATTAAAAAAATATTTTAAAAATTTGGTTTTGTGGTTATTTTGCACATCTATAACATACCTGTTTTAAACATACAGGTCTGCTTAGCTGCTAGATTTTGTGGATTTTGCTTGTTTTAATTTCTTGTTTTCGAGCTTCATTTTATCGTCATGTTCTTTCTTCTGCTGCTCTAATTTAGCTTTGTCCATTTTAAGCTTACTTTCCTCGAAATCTTTTTTAAGTTGAAGGTTTGCTACCTCTACAACATCAGGAACGCTGTTCTCGTTCATATCCTTATCAGGATTCCAAGAGAAGGTTTTGATTGTATTAACTGCAATCTCACGCTCTTTCTGAAGTTCTTCTTGCAACATAATCTTCTCAAGATCTCTTTCGTGTTCTTGTTGAGCCAATTGCTCTTGAGCCTTAAGCATTTCCTGCTGACGTTCTGTCTGAGCCCGCTCAGTTTCCATTCTACGCTGCTGGTATTTATCAGTCAGTACTTGAATCATTTGGTGAATCTTTTCAGGCGATGTACCATCTCTTCTTGCTTTAAGAATTTCAGATACTACTTCTGCACCTTCCATTTGATTCTGGATCAGAGGTAGGATGTATTGCTCCATTTTAGACTTGTATTCTTCTGCTGAAGATCCAACCTCGATGAAGATTCCGTATTCAGAAGCTTCTAAGAACTTTGAATCTATCTTGAGCATTTGAATAGAACCATTGTCTAATACATACTGAAGCATCATTTCTTTCTGAGCTGGGTTCATCTCGAACCAGTTCTTAGCCCACGTAGTAAATACCGAAAGGTATTGATTCATCACATGCGCCCACAGCTCATTATGAAGATTAAAGTATACTTCTGTAATGTATGAAGATTGGGCTATCGCCTGCTGATTATCAGTAGCGTTAGTGTATTTTTGGATCTGGCCTTCGCGCTCTTTTGATATTCCTGCGGACTGTCCGATTTGCTCATCTAACCAATCACACAGAGCAGTAAGATTTAGAATGTCAGCTGTCGTCGACATATCTACTGCGTCTACAGCAGCACCTCTATTAGAAGGCATTGCTCCTCCTTGACTATTGCTCATAGAGTTAATGAATATCAAACCCTTTGACTGGTAAAATAGCTGCATCATTGTATCGCTTCTACCAAAAGCGTCATCAAAATTGGGTGTCTGGGCTTGGTCAATAATAAGCTGCTTACCTTGATTTTGTGATAGTAGTTTGCTTAGCTGGTGCATTGCGACAAAGTACATCATCTGAAATGGTCGCATTCTAGATAACAAAGAAATAGATTTAGCATTAGTAGACGTATAAACTCTACCCACATAACCTAGTTTCGCGCAACGATAAGGATCGTCTATAGATATTGGCTGGTTAGGTTTTTCTCTTACATCAAGATAGATATCTCCTTCAATTCTAGTTCCCTCCCAGATACGTGGAATCCATACTTCTTCTGCGAAGACTGGGGTCTGTGTAAGCGGATCCATCCATTCATATCTGATAGTGTCTACTCCAAACTTGTTGGTCATTTTCACTTTAGTAGCTTCTGAAGGAATTGGAAATTGCTCATCTACGATCTTAACATCAGCGTCTCCGAAGTCATTATATCGAGTCAAAAAGAATACTCTTCTCTGAGTTTTCCATTCTACGTGCATAACCTCTACAAGATCAAGAGTTGTCTTGAATGAGAAATCAGAAGCGTATTGTCCAATGCCTTCATCATCTAGTTTCTCTGCTGATGCAAATGCTCTAGGAGTAAGGTAATCTAATGTCTTTTCAAACTGTGGATCAATTGCCTTAGTTAGTGAGCCGCCTTCTCTAGTATAGAACGGACGCTCAAACTTATCCCTATCTTCTTTTGACATGCGATCTCCATACTTATCTAGTACGTCAAATCTAGTCATTAACAGTCTCTCTCCTGCAAAATCTCCATCTTGAATATACTCCACTTCTGGACCTTTTTGAAAGAATAGGTTTAGAGGGTTGACAACTTTAATCATTGGCTTACCTCTGTCGATACCTACCCATACACACTCCATATCAGATATAATAGTGTGTTTAAATCCTAAGTTCTTCTGAGCCTTGATCTTCTGATCATATTTAGCGTACTCTAGAACTTTAGAAGCAAAGATCTCTTTTTGAGTAAGGAATTCATTATGATTGAGATCTTCAGGTGTATATTGTGTACGATAGCTTTCTTCTAGTTCTTGATATTCTTCTTCACTAATTTCTCCCATCATCATTCGAGCTTTCTCCATAGCTTTCATTATCTCAGAGTCTACATACTCTTTAGTAAGTTTTCTCATTTCATCAGTCTTCTCTATAATATCCTTCTGAGATATCAAGAGTGGTTTGTAGGATTCTCCGCGAATAATCTCTTCACCAATAAGAATATTGGCTTTGTTAGGAATCTTGTTAAAAGGCATTACCTCCTCTTGGTACTGACCTACGTCAATTCCGTAAGGCTGACACCATCTAACAAAATCATCCTGATCTATCTCATTGTTGTAAAGCTTGTAGTCAGAGACTAACCGTTTGTTCCTTTCCCACCGGCTAGAATTCCCCAAATATACCGGGGAGATGTGGTCCATGTACTGACGACCCCATTTGGCGTCGTTGGCGAGCTTTTTGCGTTGAGATATTTTGTGTTTTAAAATGTCTGTTTGCATGATTTAATTTTTCTATATCAAATAGATAAGGATTGTTTGATAAGAAGCTTAGTGGTTTTGGCTTGGGTGCGACAGTCTTTTCAATTTTGTGGTTTTCTAGATATAATATACATCCAATAAGAGCCATGATTCGGTCATAGTTTCCGTGTTCGAAATTAAATCGAAGCATCTCCTGTAATAAAGCTTCGTCTAATATGGTATCTAGTAGTCGTTTCCCTTCGCCTTCTAGAGCTGGGGATAGCAGCCAGTCGATAACATATCTTATCAATTCTTCCTTAAATTGTTTATTGACAGTTGTGTATCCAAATTTTCTTGTGGTTGATGTGGATTTTGAAATGTGTTTGTCAATAACATGCCCGGGAGGCTGACAAAGCATGTGTAGCGATCGCTTATGCTGAAAGTACTGCTTCACCTGCCCTCGGTTGTTCTCAAACATAATCTTTGCATTATAGTATTTAGCTAACTTGTAAAGATTATAATTGTAATCATCAGATCTTTGTTCTCTTCCTATATAACTGGCTACAATCACACCGGGTAATCCTAGCTCTTTTATATACTTATTCGTTCTCATTACATAGGCTACACCAAGGGATGTTCCCGATGTAATATGTACCGACCCCTCTACTGCATATGGGTCATGTCCTATAATATAGGCATCATCTGGTACTTGCCCATCTACTGTCTGCGGAGCGTAGTATTGCACTACACACCCTTTTAATTCTTCCATTGACTCATTTCCCTCTAGAGGAAAGTAGTTCATCGGCAGCAGTTTTGATTCTAAATCGGGTTTAAAATTAACACCCACTTCTGTTTCTACTAAGTTACCATAAACGTAAGGTTTATAGGTAGCTGTTTGGTTTCTTAGAACATTAATCCTGTCTGATACTTCTTCAGTTGGAAATACAGCTCCATCTAAGATCAAGAATGCTTCAGATAAAGTCTTACAGTTCTGAGTAAGAAAGGTAGCTTTAGCCTTTTTAGTAGCATCCTTCAGCCTAATTCGCTTTGCATTTAACGAAAGTTCGGCAACCCAGCGGATGGCATTTCCTTGTTTGTCTAGTCCTACATGAGTAGATCCATCTTTTAGGGTAACCTCTGAACCCTCTCTAAACCATAAGGCGTCGAAGAATAGTCCGGAACTCCCTAGCTGAGGAGTGTACTCATAAATATTTTCGTACACTTTGAATTCACTAGCTTGTGGAGCTAGCATGGCTTCGGCAAAATCTCGTGTTGCTCCATCCATATCACCACCAGTACCGAAAGCAATACATACTCCTTTCTTGATGGCCCCGGAACGTAGTGTTGGTTCCGTAAATGCCCACGCATTAGTGAACTGTTTTATCATACCGCTCTCCTCAAATATAACTCTGACAGCTCCATAACCGGCTGCTGCGTCGGGTTTATTGTGGAACGAAACGGTAATGATTCTTGATTTTCTACCTCTAAAGAACTCTTTTCCTCGTACCTTTACTTTGGCTCCAGCTACTACAATACATCCGTTATCTGATACTTTTCTGGTTCCAAGAGGTGTTCGGAACTCTGTATGCTCGTTGACAAAGTCTATAATAGTCAGTGCCATTTCGAATGTATTTCGGCTTTTCTCTCCGTACTCAGAGCCAATGATACAAGTTGATTCTCTAAAGAAAAAGAACTTGTGAGAACATCCAGCTGCTTGCTTAAATGAGAAACCAAGACGACGAGACTTCGCCATAGCAAGGTGTTGCTTATTTATCGCTTTATCTGGATTTTCACAGGCATCTAACTCGAGAAACCAGTAGAAGTCCATTGTTAGAAAGCGAGGAAAGAATTCCCCAACTTCTCCTGATTCTTCATTTATTACTCTCGTAATGATACAATAGTTGAGATAGAAATAGAATTCACCTGGAATCCATACTCCTCCAACCTCATATCCTTCTACACATCTTCTCCATTCTTCTTTCCACCACTTAACATAGTTAACAGTTCCTTCAAGATAGGGGCAATATTCCCCTGTGCCAGTTTCTTCTTTTACTTTTGTAAAGTAGTTAGCTGCTGGTGAAAAGACACTAGTATCTTCAAAATAGAGAAAATCCCATTCAAGATTTTGAACAGGATTTCGCGTTCCAACGTTAGTTAGTTCGCCATAAATCGATTTGTCTATGAGATCTACATAAGGTAGATGGGACGTTTCATAGTCATCCCATACTCTTGCAACTTTAGGATCATAGTTCCCGTGCCTGTTGTAATTCGGGTCTCTCATCACTATAAATTAAACATTCGGTCGTCAAAATCATTGACGCCACTGATACTGCATTTTGAATTGCTAAGCGCAATACTTTCTTAGGATCGAGCAATCCATCTTTCATAGGGTCTACCCATACGTTTCGCAATGCGTTATAAACATCGGTTTGCTTCGGTCGTTTAGAAAGTACTTGGTAGGGATCGAGTCCTGCATTCTCAAGAATGAGTCGAAAGGGTCTCTTAAGAGCCGCTTCCATGAGTATAGCTCCATAATCATTCGGATCTGAATATGATTCTCCGAGATTCCAAGCTTCAAGTCCTCCTCCTGCAATAACTCCTTCAGATATAGCCGCTTTTGCTGCACCAAGTGCGTCATCAATACGATCACGCTTCTCCTTAAGTTCAACATTTGAAGACGCTCCAACACGTATAACTGCCGCTCCACCATCAAGTTTGCCAAGACGCTCTTTGAGCTTCTTTTGCTCATATGGGCTTTGCTCCAGTTCAATGAGTTTACGTAAGGACGCCACGCGATATGCGATTGCATCAGCATCTCCATCTCCTTCGAGGATAAGTGTTTCATTCGGTCCTACTTTTACTGCTGAACAAGAGCCTAGGATCTGGAGATCTACATTGGCTACGTTCATTGCCTCATCTGTATTTATGAACTTACCTCCTGTGAGTGTTGCGATATCTGTAAGATGTTCTTTTCTAATTTCACCATATGCGGGTGCTTGTACTACACAGGACTGTACCACGCCTCTGTCAGAATTGACAATAACGGTAGACAGAGCGTTATGCTCCATGCCATCACATATAATGAGAAGGGGTCGTTCATTTTTAGCTGCGATTGCAAGTGCAGGAGTGATCTCCTTTACTTGTGTTATTTTCTTGTTATAGATCAGAATCAAGGGATTCTTGAGTTCGCACATTAATGTGCTAGGATCTGTAACAAAACTTGAAGAGAGGTAGCCTCTATCGAATTGCATACCTTCTGTTACGTTAATGTCGGTATGAATCGAGTCGGACTCCTCTACTGTGATTATTCCATATTTTCCTACGGCTTCAATAGCCTCTGCAATAAGCGATCCAATTTCTTCATCATTATTTGCAGATATGGTAGCGATATGTTTAACCTGATCATCTTCGATGTCAGTAGCGTTCTGGTCTAGATCAAACAGCACTCTATCTTTTAAAGTGTTGAGCGAACGAATAATTTCGATAGGAGAGTGTCCTGCTTCTACCAATTTCATTCCTTGTCTGATAAGTTCACTAGCTATAACTGTAGCAGTAGTGGTCCCATCACCTGCTCCTTTAACCGTGTTTGACGCAGCTTCTCTAACCATATTGATAGCCATTTGTTCAACAGCATCAGAAGAATGGACAGCGCTTGCGACGGTTACTCCGTCCTTTGTTACATGAACGCCTTTTGGTTTTTGTATTGCTACGTTTCTGCCTTTTGGACCAAGAGTAGTAGATACTGCTTTGTCCATGATATTAACTCCATTCAAGAGTTTCTTCCTTGCTTCTTGTCCGTTTTCTATCATTAGTCAAATATATTACTAAATTCTTTTCCACCTCGAACGTGAATATCATTACTTTGATTTCCTTTCCTCACTTCTTCTTCGAGTGTGTTAATTGCTTTTATCATATCGGGAATCTTATTTAAAGTAGTCATAACCTTAGCTGGGTCATGGACTAGATTCCCTCCTTCATCTCTCTCTTGGAGATCGATATTATCAAAATACTTAGCGTATTTGTCAGCTAATTTTCGAGCTGAGTTCAACATTCTGACAGCAGGAGTTTCTATCATTTTCTTGTATTTCTCCATTGCTGCTATCACCCACTCATTAGGTTTCCAATAGTCTTGCTTCTTCTTAGGAATAAAATCCTGTATAATGGTTTCTTCTTTAAGCTCGTAATCCAGATTCGCATAACTCGAACCCGGATCAATCATATGATAGACATATGCAAGCTCACCTTGAGCAGTCCACTTTTCTCTTCCATCTTTGTCATTGTACCATAGTTTCTTAAACTCTGGTATGTTGAGTCCCTCAGGAGTAATCCTAGGTTTATTCTCAATTACTTTAAAAATCTTATTTTCCATAGTGCTTAGCTTGGAGGGGCGGTAAGGATTCGAACCTTACTATCATCGGGCCATGGCGTATCCCGTGCTATGCCGTATAGCTTCGCCCCAACACAAGAAGACTAACCGACACCCTTATTTACCACAAGTCATGGGCAAGATTGCATCTTCAGATGTAAAGAACGTCGGAAAGAACGATTAGTCGGTAGTCTTCTTATACTCTTCCCAATCCTCCTTATTAAGGAGTTTTGGATATTTATCTCCTGCACATTTGGCCCGGGAATAAAGTCTGTTTGGTGTTTTACAGCCACATACCAAACAAGAGCCATTATCTAGGCAGGGTTTACATACTTTTTTACGATAACTAAATTGTTCAAGTTCGTGCTCAGGTAACAAGCCTGCTTTCTCTTTAGCCATATACTGGATAGAGTCAGCTACCTTGAACATGTTTATGACATTAAATGTCGCTAATTCATCTTTAAATATTCCACATACTGAAGTATCTTCCTTTACATCTATCTCCACTAAATGCGATCCTTTCGGTATCTCTACCTCATCTCGTTTATAAGCTTGAGGTTCTTTAAACACCTCCCCGTGCTTCTCAACCAAAAGGATATAAGGAGAATCTATCTCCTCATCTCTTCGTAGCTTACCTTTATTATTTGGAGTAATCATTCTACAATAAAAGGTAAGTAGACCCATTTCTTAGGTCCTATAATTTGAGGTTGTCTATATTCTAACATCATAACATATTTTCCAGGTTCATAATTAGTAGTATCAAATGTCCATTCTCTAATCTCACAACCGAGCCATGGTTTATGTACTTGGTAAGTAACCTTACGCTCCTGTTGTTGGTAAATATGAATCTTATAATAATCAAACGGTTTAGTCTGATAAAGACATAATTTACCTTCTTCTGGAGTTACAAGAACTACTTCATTACCTTTTAAATACTGTGTTTGTTCTCCTGTTTGCTGAGCGAATGCTATAGACAACAAGAGTAGGAATGTTAGAATTAGTCGTCTCATAATTGGTTTAGTTAATAATACACTCGATATCTCCTGGTCTTACCATAAGATAACCAAAGTGATCATAGGGATTATCAAAATCAAAAGAAGCGTCATGTCGTGCGAACATGTTCTCACAAATCAGAGCTTCTGTTCCTCTGAATGGTTTGAGTTGAATTACTCGTGGGTGGAGTTGAACCTCTTGTCCTGCTTGGTAATTTTCATTATCACTACTAACTACTACCGCTCTAACTTGATATGGTAGTGGGTTAGGGACTGGCTCAGACTGATATTCATTTCCTTTCTTAGGAACATAAATATGTCCAAATCCTACGAACACTCCATTCTCATCAACAGGATCAATCACGTAAGCTCTTACAAGAAGCTTCCCATTTACTGGGGTGATCTGTTGTGAATACCTAGGATCAAGAGTGTGAATAGTATCGTTATACTGGTGAGCGAGCTTAATCTCCCGCTCCTGATTTTTTCTGTGCTGTTTCATCTGCTCAGCTTCAGGGATGAGGATTTCTGGAGTCTCGGAATCAGCCATAAAATGCTGATCCCTTGGTTCTCCTTCTTGAATAGCCGCATCCTCTTTAGCCATCACGATGTAATCGTTCATGGTTTTTTCTGATGCCATATTACTCTTCGTCTTTGCTCAATAGGTCTCTTAGCTCGTTATAGATATACTTGATTGTCTGAACATACTTTCTCCATGAAATGAAGTAGTAAGGCTGACGCTCCTCGATGTACTCCTTGATGCCCTCAACAAACTCTTTAAGCTTGGCGTACTTTTCAAGTACTGATTCGATAAACTCATCGCGAGCTACCAATTCATTTGAAAGTCGAGTGTTTTGGTCACCGAGAACTTCGCATCGTGCGTCAAGTTTCTCAATAGTATCTGCAGCAGCTTTGAGTGAAAAAGTCTCTCCGAGAGCTCTTACATTATCTGCTTTCTTGCTAGAGCTCTGTGCTCTCTTCAATTTATCTTGAGTAGATTGAACTGATTTCTGTAGTTCTTCTACTTTAGTTACGAGATCTTTTTTAGTCAGTTTGTTTAATTGTGCTGTAGTCATTTAATTAAAAATATTTATACCTTTCTGGTTGTATTTTTCTGCGAAATTTCCAATATATTTTGAGCTTTTTTCTAGCTCTTTCTTTACTAGCTTCATCGACATCCTTTCGCAGAAAACGAATATATCGCTTGATTTTAGCGTCGATGCTAGGTTTATGTGGTAGTAAGGTTCCAAATCCATTGATGAGTACACCTTTATTATCACATTCTTTTAAATAGTCTTTTGCTTCTCTGCAAAAGTGCTTTGTAGCATATCGAACTGTTCCTTGTGGAATACCGTGCTTTTCAGCTACGGCTTTATAGTATTTCTCCATCGTCTTCCCATTGTAGATGATCGTTTAGTTGTACTTCATCAATGAGATCTCTTAGTTCGTCTAAATGCCCATTCTCAACTAATGATCTTGCGATCTTAACGAGAGAGTGCAGAGCTCCTCCTTCTTGGATTGAGTCAAGATAAACTTCATAGTCATCTTGTTCTCGTAGAGCTGTCATAGTATTGTCGATTGCTCTTACAAGTCCGTAGACATTGTAAACCTTTTTAATTAAGTCCATGATGTAAAATCTCTGTATGGTCTTATATCAATTTCGGAAGAACTTCTTATGCGCATGGTGTCTGTGGACAGGTATTTCCATCTGTTATCTCCTAAACACTTCCATACGGATTCTTCCTCATCTAAAAAGGGCGCACTTGAATTTCGAAGTCCTCCGTACCTCCGTCCTCTATCAAGGATTGTGCTTCTAGAGTTGCCTTTGCTATTGCGTTATCTTTGTCCTTAGCAAGAACTAAAAACGGAACGCTGTGTAGAAGTTTCAATTCTTCGTCTTGTCTTGACATTACTGCGTAAATAAATAGATTCATTTTTTAGTAATTATATATCCAAGTTCTACTTTACTATTCTTCTCCCACTTCTTTTTAAAATGATCAAAAAACGTGCTGAACGAATAATCATTGTGATCTTCACTTTTGATTACTACACCTTTCTTAGTCAATCCTTTAAGAAGTATAGAGAAGTTTGCTGATGTTATCCCCATCTCTTTTAGTATCTTCCTTCTCCCTCGACCTGAGAATGGATAAATATCAGAAGCAAGGAGATAGCTGGCTAATTGTATTTCTCTTTCAGTTAGTTGTATATTCTCAATGCCATGTAACTTTAGTAGGAATAGATAGAATTTCCTATCGTCCAACTTTGCTCTAAACTTCACCATTTCTCTTGTTATTATTGTTTGTATTAAAGATTATCTTTAATATACTAAAAAACAAAAAGATTAAAAAATTTTTTTAATAATTAATGCATTTTAGTGGAAAAATACTATTATATCTTATACACCATTCTCATTCCTAAACATTAGAAACGCATGGGTGAGCACTATTCGTCAGAAATGGACCTAGTATTTGCAGTAGGTTATTGGATAAAAGACAGTACAGAATACGACTTTTACCTCAATAAGTACATGGGAGATACTGAATATGGCCGAGCATTTGTTGATATGCTGGTACTAGACCATTCCGGAGATCCAGCCTTAATTGTAGAATTTAAGATGAATCGGTCATTAGATATGTCAGGACAATGTGATTGTGAAGAAACTGAACTTACTCAATATAAGAAATACTGTACATTTGGTTTACCTGTATGGACATGTAATGGGTATCAAGACATGGACGCAACTATAGAATATATAACAGATACGTTAGACAAAACAAAAGAAGTAGAAGAAGTTTATGAAGCTCAGTGTAGGAATATTAATCATAATCGCCGCATTGTTGCTAACATTGTTAAAGAAATTTTTTAATTATATGAACAGAGATTGACTTTCTGTCTTGAAAATTGTATATTATATACATGAACCCAAATAAATATAAGTGTACAAATCCTAAGAATCCACACTATTATATAGAGTCTATACAAATGACTTGTCACATATGTGGATATGAATTAGTTGAGATAAATGGACAACAGGAAAAAAATAACAGTCAAGATTGACTATAAAGAGTGTGGCGATCCCATATCAGTTCAAGTAAATCACGGTAAGTATGAATGCTTTGCTTTTGGAGATAAAAAGACTGAAACTGGTTATGAGAATACCTTTTACTATGGTTCGCCCATGGATATGATGCTAGAGAGCTTCGGCATCAATTATTACGAATTTAAACATAAAAGACTGGGTCAAATAGCAAAGATGTTAATCCTATTTATAACATTCTTATTCTTTGGAACAGCACTAAAAATTATAGCAGATAACTATTGGACTGAAGTACAATATCAACACGCATTATTTATATCACTGCCTTTGATAGGATGGGCATGGTATTACTTTAAAAGACTTTGGTAATGAAAACTAACTGGATTTACTTAGGAGTCATAGGTATAATCTTGATAGCTGCTATAGCAGTGTTAGGAACTATCAATTACGAAGGAACTGCAGAAGGTTTTAGATGGGCTAATGAGGATGATGGATTCTACCACGATGGCGGAATGGATTGTCCTGAGTGTCTAGAGAATCTAGAACGGTGGGATAGCCTAACAGTTGATAGTCTACTAAATGATTATGACACAACAGTTCAAGATGGCACTATGATCAAAGAATGAATTTTGATTTTTCTATAGAGTTTGATAGCGAGTCGGTACACCCAGATTTCGAGGATGTATCGACTCTTTTGTTTTATAGAGCGATGTTACGATTGAAATATGGGGTAGCGTATCATCGTGCTAAGAAGGAACATAAAGACGCCTTCAGAAAGGAATACTACCCTAAATATATAAGAGAGATGATTACAAAATTTGGTCTTCTTCCTAATCAACTCGAAGACTACCATGCTAAATGGTACATTAAATACTATATGAAATGAAGGCATCAAAACTAAGGGAGCGACTGTACCTAGTGAGCGGAGACCCTCATGTTGTTATTATGGTAGATGGATATAAGCTTCGATTAACTATGGATAACATATACCAAGAGGACAGATGGTTGTATATTACACCTGAAATGATATGAGTGATAACGATAGAAACGACGGTTGGTTTTTCTTCCAATATGGAATTTTAGTGATAATCGGGATGTGTTTTATGATGGGATGTTAAAAATTTTCCTTTAAAAACTTGACAAAGGAGAATTTTCTTATTATCTTTTAGACCCCGGTCGGCAAGAAAGGAATATAAATATTAATAATATGATAGAATATTATACTAATAGTACTATAGGAGGTATGGTATATGTACATAAAATACTTGAAGATAGAATAGTAACAATAGGTTATGATTCAGTTGTAGATGAATATTGTATCTCTAATGATAAGAACAGAGACCCTATGCGCCTGGCGGCGCTACGAAGAAACGCTTCTTGTACGGAAAATGACTACCTTATGCTGGAGCGTGGAATAAAAATGATTTTAAAATGAACGAATCACTGAACAGAGACGAGATACCTCGTGCCAGAAGAATAGATAGTTTTAGACGTCCTCAGATTAATTTTGATGATTTCTTAGTACCTCGCTCTCAAAAACCTACGGGAGCTTTGGGAGACTTAATGAAATTAATGGAAGAGAGGAGTCAAAAGGCTCAGTACATCAACTACATTATGATGAAGTACCCTATGAGATATTCTAAAGAGAATTTGGAAAATCTTAGCTTGGACGAACTTAAACAGTTACAGGATGCATTGGAAAATAAACCTACTCAGGTAAGTTTGATAGATAAGATAACAGAAGCTCTGATGAACGAGAAGAATACGGTAGAAGATGAAGGAATTGTATACAAGTGGAACCTAGAGGATGGAAATGGAGATCCATACTTTACGATATCTGAAGAACCTCAACCCGAGGAAGACGGCACTGATACCGGAGTCGAGGACGCTTCGATAGATGAGATGGACGAAGATCTCCGACTTTCGTTGCTAGGAAGAGAACTAGTTTTACAACGTAAATATATTATAGATCAGGAGCAGGAAGTATTTGAAATTATAGATATACAATGATTTTTGAATGGGACAAAGACGATGGATGCTTTTATGTATTCAAGCAGTTTAAGACTGATGACTATTATTGTATAGGATGTATATCCGCACAACCATTCGATTACGTCTTTGTCCCAAACACTGATTTTTTTACTCTAGCTGAAATGCAAGAGATAGCAGACTACATGAAATATTTAGTAAAATCGCAATGAATTATTTAGAATACTACACTACTGATAAGCATAAGGAAGATAGCAAATGGCTAACAGATTGCATCGTTGAACGAGAAGAAAAAGGTGAATGGCCTGAAGGTCTAGTTGTTGATATTATATACGACAATGTTGGTGATGCTTTTCTTATTGCTAACAGAGAAGGAGTTAGCAGACCTTTATTGGTTGAAGTAGACATTATATATAGTGATCTTGAGTATATTATTAAAACATTTGAAAGACTATGATAGCACAACTGATATGTATAGGAATAGCAGCGATATGCTTTATATGGGCGGGTAAAGAAATCCATGATGGCATTAGATTTTGGAGAAGCCTAAAAAATCATGAATAATAAACACAAACGAACTAATATACTATGGATCGGTCTAGGTACTGTCATCTTTGCAGCAATCATAACACGTTTCATATTAATGCCTGTATTTTTATAAGTACCTAAATTTCCGTCCCCGACGGAAATTTTACTACATCCTACAATAAGCCCTCCTCCGCTTCGCGGATGGAGGGTTTTTATTTAAAAAAGGTTTGATCTCTCCTAGATCAGAAGCGATTGGCGCAGAATTTTTTTTTGTAAAATTTTTTATGTGTAATTATATATAGGGGCTATTGAAAATAAAATTTTTGTTTGTAATTATATATAGGGACTACCCTACAAGGAACCCCCGTTAATTGTTGAGTTTTTCTTCGCCCCCACCTCTTCTGAGGCCAGAAATTCTCCAGCGGGGGCATATTATACAAACTGCTCATTCTGAGTGGCTCGTTCTTTCCATCTTGCACAGTTCTTTCATTCGTGTCTGTCTGGACCAGGCACAAACCACAGTTCAGTCCAGAATAATCATCTAAACATTATTTATCATGAACACAATCATCGTTCACAACAAAGCAAACAAGACATTTACAATCGTTAGTGGTAACAACTCAATTGGTGGATGGGCAAGCGCACAGTGTGCTAATGCTTATCTTACCTTTAGGTCTATGGGATACTCAACTCAGGTTGCTAAGGCTATGGCCTTTGACACTTGGGAGAAGTCACCACTGTATGCTGAGGCTATTGCTAAGGCTAACAAGATCGAAAGACAGAAGGCATTGAACGAGGTGACCCAAAAGGTGACCTACACAAAGCCCGAGGTTGAGCTTGTAGAATCAGAGGAGAAGTTGGCTGAAGCATTGGCTAACGTAGAAGCTGACAAGTAATGTCTAAGGAGGACCAAGCACCTAATATCATTATTGTTAAATCATCTAAACAAAACAAAAGATGAAAAGATTACCATTGTTTGCAATGATTGCTATCCTTGCAGTGATAGCCTTTTTACCTCTTAGTAAAAGGGTAACGGTCGTGAAAAACGGCATTACTGAGAACCGCCCCTTTGCGGGGGTGATTAATGGAGAGTTTGTGGGGCAACCCATATGTGCCAAATACATACCTGGACTCACATTGGGTAGCCAACCAGACACCGCCCACTTCAAAATATGGTACTCACCAATGAGCTGGGTACTAGGAGGAGTGTTAATGATGGAGGAGATATAAAGTAGTTCTTTACCAAGCACCTAATATCATTTATTAATCATTTAAAACAGAAGACAATGAAAAATTCATTCAGACCATTCGTATTTGTAATTGCTCATCTTGGACTGCCCCAGCAAGTTTGGGATAGTATTGATGAGACATGGGACAAGTTCCAGGACCACCACTGTGAAGTATGGGGTAACGAGAACGGCAGACGTAAGCTAGAGATGGGCGTAGGTCTAGACTTTGTTGTACCTGAGAAGACCAGTCCTTGGGAGATGGTGCAATTTAAGGTACTCCTTGACCAAGAGTTTGGAGACACTCGCTTTATTGAACTAGCTATGAGCTACTGTAACATCCCCATAAAGGAGATAACATGGGAAGCACTGTATTGTTTGTGGAAAGATAACACTGATAATTTCTATAAACAAGTTATGGAAGCTATGGAAGCAGACATGACTGAGGAAGAGAAATATTGGGGGCCTTTGCCAACAGTGGAGTATCTTGGAGCATTGTATTGTGTTGAAATAGACCCAGGCAGCTACTCGGCTAGCTTGGTGACTACACCTGAAGGACACACTGTTCATGAACCAACTCGTAGTGATGTACTAGATCTATTCAAGCAGATGTATGATGTACCTAAGATGATGAGGGAAGCAAGAATAGAACAAGCCATCATTGATGCTGGAGGATTAGAGGCTTACTATCATGGAGAAGATCCTGATGTGGCTGATGAAGAACCATGTGACCCTTATGAGTTATGCTCTAGTGAGTGTAACAACATGTACTTAGAGCAGCTTTCAGCTGAACAAGACTGGAAGGACACGCAGCCTGATGCTATCCTAGCTCCACCTATGGATGAACACATGTGGGAATATATTAATGAGCAAAAGGCAGTAGGAGGTCCATGTACTGATGAACCAGACTGTTGTTGCCATAGATGTGAAGAGGCCGCAATGAGTCAAACGCTCTATGTTGGACCTCCAGTCAATGAGATAGCTCCATGTCCTCCTGATTTTCATGAGGATTTGTGTATATGCTATAACGGCTATGTGAGATGGAACCCTCAAGATAACGAGGCGTTCTGGGACAGTGCGCTGTATGATAATAGTAGATGGGACTTACACGAGTGTCCTTGGCAGCACTCCTTGCCTATGGGGTCATACTGTGATATTGAGGCCTCTAAGATTGCTTATCGCAATTGGTTAGTGAAGACCCAACCGATGTTTGGACCAAATCTACCTAGTGTAGTGTGGAGGTATGAGGATTGGAGAGTCAGGCTTCCTCAAGCAGAGTGGCCCAACACCCCAATATTCTCAAAGTTAACTGAGACTGCAATTGATGACTGGATGTGTGATCATGCAGATATTGTTACTGAAGAGAATGTATGTGACTATTGGACGTATAAAGAATTACCATTTTAATAATTATGAGTGACAAATGTAGAAATTGTGGCGAGCCTTTAGAAGGTTTCGAAACAACCCTGTGTTATACTTGTCAGGGAGAAAAAAACGAGTGTGATGAAGCTGGTCAAGACTTCTGGGCTATGTCTGAAGAAGATCAAGAGATGGAAAGGTGGCAAGAGATTGAGATTGAGAGACTGAAGCGCCTTGACTATGCTGATCATTGGTGTGATGTCCTTGGACAGAGTAAGCGAAGCATGAAAGCGCTATACTTGAATCATGATGAATTTGTATACAATGGGGAATTCGATGAGGACAAATGGAGAGATGCGTGGAAAAGTATATGTCATGAATCAGTAGAGCAAGTAGGTATTCATACTGCTATCCCAAATGGTGCATTCTGTACCATAGAACATACTTACCACGAGTATGTAGCTTGGCATGAGCGTGAGCTTGGACCATGTACTCCTACCAAACAAAGAGAAGACTATGTCTATTGGATGGACAACGGAGTATTACCTAAATAAGTTTAACCCAGAGCCTCTCTTCGGAGGGGCTCTACAACCATTTATAATCATGATAAAACCAGAAGTATTAGTAGACAGGTACAATGCCAACATTTATTATCTTCAGAAAGAGGGTAGAAATAAG
>Ga0208427_1000055_pt1 | contig 44152 bp, 58 predicted proteins | sample DEB08_DNA_FD_184532 | JGI IMG/M metagenome (GOLD analysis project Ga0208427, IMG submission 184532) | Aqueous microbial communities from the Delaware River and Bay under freshwater to marine salinity gradient to study organic matter... | ecosystem: Environmental > Aquatic > Marine > Coastal ...
AAGGTATGCCAGGAGATAGTTCAAGCACAGACAACGTGCTAGGTTATGGTGTCATTCCAGATACAAACGTTGCATTCTCAGAAGCAACGGTTAGCCGTTATGCACTAGGTATCTACACAACAGATACAAACGTCACAGCAGGTATTAATGGTTGGAGTACCCAAGCAGACGGATACGATGGTACAACTTATACAGATGCCGACGGAAATCCTGTAAAATATGGTAACGGTGACGATACTATTGGTATCAGTTGGACTTGGACAGGTGTTACAACAGGTGACATCTTAGAAGCAAACTACGCTTATATCTTTGGTCCAAGTGCATTTGATGCAGCAGAAGATGCTATCACTGGCGGTGCAGGTGGTGGTGACACTACAACAACAGACAGTTGGGGAACACTAGAAGATGTTGGTAGTGCTACAGATGCAGCAGAAGCCGACGCTGGAGGTGCTGATCCAGTTATTACAACTGAAACCGTAGTTGACACAAGTCGTCCAATACTTACAGCAAGTATTACAACACACGAATCAAGTGTAGCAGACGGTGTACAAACTATTGATAGAGAAAAAACTACAACTACAACTACACCTATGAAAACTGTAACATACACAGATGGTGTAGAAACATCAAGTGCGGTAGCAGATAGTGCTATAACTTCAGCAGTTACAGACCCAGGCTCATTTACAGGTCGTATGGACACAGGCAAAAAGATTGGTCGTGCAGTTGACTTACACAGTTTAGGTTTTGCTGATTATGTAGCAGGTAGCCGCATTACCAGTGACTTAGGAGATGGATGTAGTGCTGAAAGTCGTGTGCTAGGCATTGGTGGATCAACTACCACAGATGATCTAGTCACTATTGAAGGTGGTATCAACAGAATCACTACTAGTGCTGACGCATGTAGCACGGGTGATATGACAACACTACATATGGGCGTTGGCGCAAGTAAGGCACTAGAAAAGTTTACTGTTCGTGGAACAATAAATCGTGCTAGTCAAGATATTACATACGAAAGACACATTGGCGACTTCACTAACCAAGGTGAATATTCTACAAGTGATACTTGGGTAAATGTTGAAGTTGAACCAAACACTGGTAAAATTCGTCCAGTAATGGGTATTGTAGCAGGCAAGCGTTCAACAGATGCTTACACTGAAACAGGTAGCATACAAAGTGCTATTGCTCACGAAGCAACTGACGAATCATATCGTTATGCTACACTAGGTGCTAACTTTGATTTTGATCTTGGAACAGCACACATCAGCAGAAGCACAGAAGGCACAACACGCATTGGTATTGGAGTTGATCATCACATCAACGAGAAGATATCATTTGCAGGTGACTTTAGTAGAAGCATGTCAGATGACGCAGCAACAAATTCGTTGAGTGTAGGATTTAAAATAAGATTTTAAAGTGTAGCCGTGGTAAATACCTTTAGCAGAGGGCAAACCTGCTGGAAGAGAGGGTGTATTGATAGATCCATTCACAGCCGTTGCAGCAGCAACTACGGCATTTAATACCGTTAAGAAATTCGTACACGCTGGTCAAGAATTCGAAAATGTTATGGGCCAAATGGGCAAGTGGTACACTAGTGTATCTGATTTCCGTAAAGGTCAGCAGATGCAAAAGAAACCTCCAATATTTAGAAAACTATTAGCAGCAGGTTCAGTTGAAGAAGAAGCACTTAATCTCCTTATTCACGAAAAGAAGATTATGGAAATGGAAATGGAACTACGAGAATTACTTAACTTTCGTTTTGGATTTGGAACTTGGGACGAGCTAAAAGAAATGCAACGTAAAATTAGAGCTCAACGTGAACGAGAAGTATACAGACAAGCAGAAGCAAAACAAGCATTAATAAATGGTGTTGCTATTACTTTATTACTAGGAGCATTGACTAGTATGCTTGGTGGAATATTTTATTTTATTCTAAAAGCCAAAGGAATAGTATAATTGATACACGCATTTATGCTAGTAGTGTTAATAGCAGACGCACAACAACCGTCGCCTATGTATTTTAGAAGTATAGACGTTTGTCAATACTATGCAAAACGTATACCAAGACAGTACGGAAACTACGGATCAAAGTATCTAGTACCCAAGGAACATAGAATAACTGCTTATTGTAAGCCTGTAAAAGTGCAAGACGGGCCTTACGTATACGATCATTAAATAAATACTATATGAAATGGATAAGCGAATGGTTGTTCAAAGAGCATATAGAAAATATGGTGGAGGAAAAGTTTCAGGAGAAATTGCTTGAAACCTACCTTCACCAGCGCCAACAAGAACACAAAGCAAGAATTGCCCGAGTCAGAGAAACCCTTGATAATAAAACATCAAGGGTTTCGAAAGAAGAACAACACAAACTACAATCCAGTAGTAGAGTACGAACGGGGAGTGAAGAATCCAAACTATCGACCTCGCCCGATCAAGCCGCAATAGCAAAAGCAGCAAAAACAGCAGAGCTAGATGCAATGCGAGCAAAACTAATGGGAAAGAAAAAATGAGAAAAGTATTGTTTTCGCCGCTTTGGAGCATGATAGTTTTAGGTATTCTAGCCTGGATTATGTATATCAACCCTCCGTTTTTAGAAAGTCTCAAATTACGATACTTTGACTCACTTATTGTCAATCAAGAGCCAATTGAAAACAACATTTACACAGTGAATATTGATGAGCCAAGTTTAGAGGCATACGGACAATGGCCGTGGCCGAGAGGTGATTATGGTAGCCTTATAGAGGAAATTTATGCCAGAGGCGCTGGACTAGTTGTATTCAATGTGTTGATGTCTGAAACAGATCGTCAGGGCGAGGATTTTACACTTGCCCTGATAATGAATGACCTACCAGTTATAGTCACAATGCTGGGTGCGGAGGAGAATAAAAATGAACCAATTAATCCTGGTGCTACTATCGTTAACAGTGATTACCTTCACACTATTCCTAGTGTTCCAGGAATCATTGCCAACGTCCCTGATATTGAAAATTCAGCAGTTGGATCAGGCCTTACAAATTCATGGCCAGAAATAGACGGTGTTACTAGACGCATACCACTTGTAGTAGAAAGTGGAGGGGTGTTATATCCAAATGTTACAATGGAAGTGCTAAGGGTATTAGCAGGAGATCCGAGTTTCCAAATTAAGCTATCTCCACTTGGAGTTGACAAGTTACGCATACCGCAGTTTGGTGTTATACAAACAAGCCCAACAGGTGAAGTATGGATAGACTGGAGTCAAAAATCAAAGTCATATAGTGCAGTAGAATTGCCAGACGACTTTGGAGGTGGTATAGTATTTGTAGGACCAACCGCAGCAGGTGTAACACAGCCTTTAGCAACAGCAGCAGGTTCAGTATTCCCACATGAAATACAAGCAACAATGCTTGGAACAGTATTTAACGAATCAAACATTGCAAGACATTCTGATGCCGAAATATGGGGTGAACTTGCATTCTTTGTTGCTGCTGGTATAATTCTTATTTTAGGCGCACGATGGACGTATTTAGGTATAGCCTTTTTTGTGATTGCAGTTGGTGGTAGCATTAGTATAAGTTACTACGCCTTTAATCAATACGGAATGCTCGTCGACGGATTTACACCAGCAGCATTTTTATTGCTAGTAGGACTCAAGCGTTACATACTTAAATTCTTAGATGAATTTTTACAAAAGCAAGCAATTAAAAAACAGTTTGCAGGATATGCATCTCCTACTGTGGTTAGACTATTACAAGAAAATCCAGACCTAATCAAAAAAGGCACCAAGCGAGAAGTTAGTATAGTATTCTCAGACTTGCGTGGCTTTACACCATTAGGTGAATCTTTTGGCGATGACGTGCAAGGACTCACTCGCATAATGAATGGCTATATGGATGCCATTACGCAGCCTGTGCTAAACGCAGACGGAATGATAATCAAGTATATCGGTGATGCTAGTATGCACATACACAACGCACCCATTGATGATCCTAATCATGCTAGATCAGCCGTGCAGTGTGGACTAGATATGTTGCAAGCAGTAGAGAAGTTCAATGAAGAAGTTATTATTCCAGAAGGCAGGCCACCTGTTGGTATGGGTGCTGGTATTAATACAGGACTTGGTTATTTGGGAGAAATGGGCAGCACTATGCGTCACAGTTATGATGTGCTTGGAGATGCTGTTTCAACAGCAGCTAGAGTCGAATCAAAATGTAAAGAATATGGATGCTTACTTCTTGTTGGAGAAGCCACATACGAACAAACAAAGGACGATTTCTTCTATCTAAAAGTAGACGACTTACAAGTTAAAGGTAAGAGTGTAGGACTCAGCATTTACACTGTGTTAGATAATCCACAACATGCTTGGAAAAAAGATCAAGACAGACATGTAAAAATGATGAAAGCATATAAAGCACAAAACTTTGACGAAGCATATAGAATGAGCGCAGCATTAGCAAATTGTTTTGATTTTAAAATGACAGGCTACTACAAAATGTGGATGGAACGTTGTGAATATATGAAAACACAAGAGTTGCCACAAGATTGGAACGGCACCTTCATAGCGCAAACTAAATAATTGTATGCAGCCTATAAGAGAATACTTTTATAATTGGTTTGGTTTGCGTCGAACCTATGAAAAACGCACGACAGATGACATTAATGTTATTTGGATACATGGTGCGAACCAAACTTCATTGAGTTTTAAATACCTGCAAACAAAAACACAGTTTTCAAATGAGATATTAGTAAACTATTCTAGCATGAATAGATTTGAAGATAACATAGAAATGATTGCGGATAAATGCAAAGGCAAAGGCCCACACTTTGTTATAGGACACAGCATGGGCGGTTTGTATGCACTACATCTTACACAGTATGTTAGAGTGCTGGGAGGTGTAAGTATAAGCACACCTTTCCGTGGCAGCAGCACAGCAGACTGGGCAAAGTATATTGTTCCAAGCTATCCACTGTTTAAAGATATAGGACGCAGAGCAGATCCTATACGTAGAGCAAATGAAATTGAATTGAATATCCCTTGGACACAAATTGTAAGCACTACAGGTTCTGTGCCTTATCACAATGGACCTAACGATGGCGTTTGCACACTTGAATCAATGCGTCACAGAACAGACATGAAGCATGTAGATGTTGCAAATACACATTATGAAACCATGGTAAGTGATAAAGTTGGCGATATTATAAAACAAACATATGAGAGTGTAACACAATCAAGAAAGCAGTAGTGTAATGTAGTGCTTGGTCTAATGCTTGTAATCGCCAAAATCTACCTTCGTCACGTTTCCAATTGAACTTTGTATAAAATACAGTTTTGCCCCAATCAACATGCCAATGTATTATGTAATCAAACAAACTATAGATCACTGCCCAAGCAGGTGATACAAAAAATAAACATACTACAAAGTTTACACCAGCGTGGTGTGCATAGTGTCTGTGTCCGTTGTCAAAGTATCTTATTTTGCTATGTGGTTTTTTAATATATGTTTGTAAAAACAAATCAGCAAAGGCATGTTTTATTATTAAGGCAAAGAAAAATAGTAACTCAGTCATTTGCCTTGCTCTCATGCTTTAACAAAAGAGCATTGACTTCATCTGATTTCATAAGCCAGCCAGCTTCATTTACAATAAACACATCACCTGGTTTGTAAAGATAATGTTCTTTTTGTGACCCGTCTTGTTGTTTACCCATTACTTCTCCTGGCCAGTCGCCTTTGACTCTAAAGTTAGCACCTGCCTGTTCTATAACATAGTCCATCCAAATCATTTAACTGTCTCAGAATGTTTGAGAATAAAATGTGTGGCTGCTTTTGATTCGGGCAGTAACACCTTTATATCACATCTACAATAAATGTCACCAGGAAGACTACGACTGTTACTACGATAAAGCACCCAATCCCAACCATTTTCTTCTACTGTTTTGTAAACATCTGTGCCAACTTCACGTTGGACCCACATACGTTCCATATGTGTATCTTTGTGAGTCCACTTGTATTCACAACTGCCTAAATAGAGCTCCATGTAGATACTTATTTAGATTTTGTGTCCCTACAATCACATTTGACACATACATCATTGATACAATCCTTACAGTCTGGAGCGTAACAATGACACTTGTGCCCACAACTCTTACAAGTTCTGGGCGAGCCTTGCATTATGTTAATGCCTTTAATAGTTCTTTTTTTAGATATTCTTTTCCCTTCAAGAACTCTTTTATATGGTCGTTGTTTTCTTTTGTATTCAACGGCATGGCTGTGCCTACCATTTCTGTGTCAGCTGGCAATACGTCAGCTATCGGCATCCCCTTTTGGAACATCTTTTTTCCCTCCTGTGCTATCAAACTGCTTATTAGCAGATTTATATTCATCCACTAGACGTTGTAATTCGTCTTGCCTCTGTGGATTTAATTTTGCCCTATATTCTAAAACCATTGATAGTTTTTGGTTTAGTCTGATCATGTCATTGTCTAACATACGCACACGATCAACCAATTTAATTAGTGTGCCCATGGTTTCTCCTATAACAGGATCAATAGTTTCAGTCACCCATTTCCAAATAAAATAAATGAAATATCCCATGCCCATTGCGGCAATGATTGGAAAACCATATTCACTTACTGCGGCAGCAATATCCATTTACTCTCCAAACATGTTTATGAGTTCTGGTCCAAAATTGCCAGCAGCCCAACCTAGTGCTACAATAGCAATCACACCCATAACAAGCCATTTCATTTTAAAATCATCTACATCCATGCGCAGTGCTACTAGTTCATTTCCTAGTATCCGCACACTTACTTCTAATTTACCTTTATCATCAATCACGTCTGGCATCTTCTTTTCCTTCATTTGCTGCTAACCTATCTACGTTAGGTCTAATGTTTAATGTATAGCTCAACAAAGCATCGATCTTAACTAGATCGTTGTTCATGGTTTGAACTCTGTTGTCTAATTGTCCGATTATGTTTTTTAGAGTAGTTACTCCTCCAGTAACACCTGCTAAAATAAACTTCAATGTTAGGAAAACAAAGCCACCTGCTGCTAATGCTCCTGCTATTGGAAACCCTACATCACCTACTAGTGTTAAAAAATCCATGTGCGCCCTCACGCTCTGCTACAAACATATTTAGCTTGACAAAGACATAAAGTGGATATATAATAAGTATTATCGGAGGAAAAAATGGCTACAACTGAAGAAAAACAGGAACTAGTTGAGGATCTAAAAGGTCCAAGATATTATAGAATTTCACTTTCTGGTTACGGCGGAGAGATTGGATATTTTGCATTGACAGAAAAACAATACAATTACTGGAAAGACTTGAATGAAAATGATGAAGGAACTTTGATCAATTATATGTTGGATCCAGATGATTTTGAAGAAGAAATCACAGAGGATTTAGATTTTCTTGCACAAGATGATTATAGAACACAATGGTATGATGCACCTAACTTAACTGTGCATCAATATGGCGCAGACTTTGGTAGCAGTTATCTCACTGTAGAACAAGTAAGCAGTGAAGAATGGGGTGCTAGTGTTGTAGAAACTGTGGTTGATGGTGAAAGTTTATCTGCATGGACAGACGAAAATGAAGTTGAAGTTGAAATGGGTGTAGATGACACTGAAGAACCAGCATATGTTATGCAAATTTTCAACAGCGAAAAAGGCGGCTTCTTTGATGGATTAATCGAAACATATGGTCCATTTGATCCTAAGAAGTTGAAAATTTATACAACTGAATATTGGAACGGCGATGATACAGTTGTAAATATTGAATATAACGGCCAAGACATCGACAATAACGGCGGCGATACAAACGGCAAAGGCACAAGTTGCTATTTTTGGGAAAACTAGTTATGGTAAATAAAGAGTATAAAGTAGAGGACATTTTTGAGGATGATCCAGACAATCCTGATAATGTTCTAATGAATATTCCACCTGAAATTAGAGAACAGATGGGATGGGAACCAGGCGATGTGCTTAAAATTAAAGTAGAGGAAGGAAGCATCGTGTTAGAAAAAGTAGAGAATGACCAAAAATAACGATATTATAGAATTTGAAGGCGATATCGTAGAGGTATTGCCTAATCAAATGTTCAAAGTCAAATTAGACAACGAACATTTAGTCACATGTTATACAGGCGGAAAGATGCGCCAGTTTAAGATTAGACTAGTAGCAGGCGACAGAGTAAGGATTGAAATGACACCTTATGATTTAGAAAAAGGCCGGATAACCAGACGATTATAGGTTGACAAAAGCCCAAGCCTTTGCTATAAAGTATATAACAAAGGAGGGCAAGATGGCCGTATTAGCATATAAAAGTTTTGAACCTATGCCAGTTTTAGATGGCACACAGGTTATGTTGAATTTTGGTGATTACGAACTGAGCATCGTTAGTCATAGTGGCAGCTATGGTGGCCAAAAAGGCTTGTATGAGATTGCTCCATTCAAGAATGGCCAAATGGTTAACATGCCTGGCATCACAGAAGAACATGATACTGTAAAAGGCTACTTGACAGAAGCTGCTGTTGACACTATTATAAAGAAAATGTATTTTTTAACTGGCAAATCACCGAGGCAAATATGATATATGTTCAAGGCGGCACAAAAGCACAAAGAATGTATGCTTACAGCATGGCGGAGTTTGTTTGTAACAAATTTAACATTGACCCTGATGTAGAAATTTCATTTCGTCGTTTGACCAACGATCGCAGCATTGGTGGCTGTGTGCAAATTGACAATCACGAATATGAAATTGACATCAAACGGAGTTTGCGTTTACGTGATATGCTTACAACATTGGCACACGAATTGGTCCATGTAAAGCAATACGAATTAGGACAATACAAAAACGAAGAAGAATTTGGTTATTGGGACAAACCTAGTGAGATCGAAGCCCATGGTAGAGAAACAGGGTTGTTTATAACCTGGGCTGAACAAAACAAACTAGCACATAAGAAATGGACACAAGTATGAGTTGGACACAAGAAAATGTAGACTTCTTACGTGGGTTAGGAAAGCGTAGCATTACTCTTAACGATTATGTAAAAGCATATTACGATGTTGAAATTCTTCCATATGATATTTCGCTTAATCCTATTCTACAAAAAGTTATTGATAGAGTATATGAAATAACTAAAGAAGCATTTGATAATCCACAGCATGAATATTACTATGCTCCTAACAGACGCATAAATGAATATGGAAATCATGTAGAGGATGTGCTTTGTCAAGCTATTGAAGATGTAGACGGAACTGAAGCAAAGAATTTAGGCGTAGGTTATCCTGATGTTAGAACAAAATTAGGCGGATACTTTTTATACCCAGAATGTAAAATTAGTAGCAACATCGACGAAGTAGGTTCTATGCGTAGTTTCTACACAAGTGTTCCAGCAGAACGCACAAAGAAGATTAAAAATTTGCAAGACGGTATGCATATTTTGTTTAAGTTTCATCATAACGGTCCTGGGGTGCTTACAGGGCGCCATAAGGTATTTGATTTGAACGGCATGCAGTATGTGAGCGAAGCACTGCAACAAGGCAATGACAAAAATGTTTATGCTTGCAAAATGCTTTTTGGTTGACAATGGACAATAGTCCTGCTATTATAAGTTATAAAGCGCAGTTAGGCAAGATAAAGGCACAGATAAAGCAAATGACTACTTATCCTACACAACACTTGATCGAATTGGCTTATGCAGCATATCGCATCAACAAAGGCTATATCAAGCAAACTCGTCGATACAGCGAAGGACAGCCAACAACTTTTAGCAACAAAGAAATGATTACTTTCACTGCACACAGTGATTGGAAACCAGAAGACTTTGTTCCACTTAAAGTAACTGATGCAGATCGTGCAGCAAAGGTAGCAGGCGATAAACACATGCGCCGTTACACAATGCTTGCAATGGGCAACTTGCCCGACTTTGAGGCAGATTTATTTGCTGCCTACAGTAGCAGCGAAATGCCAATTGGGCGAGTAGGATTAGTTGCGTATCTACCTGCATTCATTGAACGCCAGGTAGCCGAAAAGGTTTATAAACAACGTATCAAAACAGAGTTTGCAGAAAGTAAACATCTTGTTGGAGATCGTATTGAACCTAGTGAGGTAGAAATCCTTAAAGTCATTCCTCTAAACAATGACTTTTATGGTGAGCCAGCATACTTGCACTTTGGTGCTATTGGTAAAGACTTGGTGTGCTTTACTGTAAAACAAATGTATGCTGTTGGGGATACGTATGACATTGTCGCACGTATAAAAGGGGAGGATCTCGAGCGTGATTCAAAAACACCAATGACACGCTTAAACTACGTTAAACTCAGAAAACAGGAGATCTAATATGAATCGAGTTACAAAAAAATTCTTAGGCAAAGTATTGCCTCCATTTGGTATTATGGGTTATGTAATGGTTGTAATGACCTTAAGCACTATGGCACCAACACTAGCATTACAAATTGGTATTCCAATTGTATTTTTACTAGTGCCACTTTTTGGTTACATGTTCTATGAATCATGGAAAGATGCTAAACGTGAAGTGGAATGGGAAGATAGAGACTTACTAAGAGATATTGAAAGTAATGTTTAATTACTACAATATTTGGTTAGTTGATGCCGATGGACGCAAAATTAAGCACATCGACACAGTCAAATGTCTAAGCAAAAGCACTGCGGAACAGCAGTGCTTTATGCGCTATGGTTCCGCGAGTAAATACAGTGGATGGGGTAGAGATAACTTTAAGGCGGAAGTAGCATGAATATGATGATGTGGATTGGGCTCACGTATATAGCAGGTTCTTATGCGGGATTTTTATTAGGACGTGGTAAACTTGAAGACGCAATTGATTTAACTATTGATTCATTGATTAACAATGGTTTTTTGCGGCACAAAAAAAATAAAGATGGCGAAGTAGAAATTATGAAGTGGAATGAAAATGAGTCATGATTATCTAGGTATTGAAGATACTTTAGACGAAGACGATTATGCTGTAGTTATTGGAAAAGACGGCAGTCTAAAAGGACTGTATATTCCAACGACAGATGAAGAAGCTGAAGTTCCAGAATCAGTTTGTTATTTTCTTAAAAAATACTGGGGTATCGATGCTAATGACCCAGCTACCTTTCCGACGATACATTGATGACACCTGCAGAAATATTTGAATATAAACAACGTTGGAAGCCAGGCTACACTGTAAGGCTTCATAGCGATCTTGTTAACGAAGGCAAGACTTGGTGTAGACGTAACTGCGACCGTCATGAATGGAGTATGAGCACCTACACAAATGTTTACGAACATACATTTCATTTTGAAAAAGAAGTTCATGGAAAACAGTTCGAAACACAATGGCCTAAATTTGTAAATCAATGAGAGTAACATGGACCCAAAAATTACAAGAACAGAAGCAGTTGCCCAACTTGCAAATCTAGCACAAGAAGTTGAAATTACAGACCCAATTGATTGGAAAACTCTGAACATCACAGAACAAGATGCATACGAACTGATGGCAAACAGTGTTTTAGATCAATTTGGATCAGTTGAAGAAAAATATAAAGAGCCTATCATGATGTCAACTATTGTAAAGCTCTTGGTTGAAAATTTTGTTTTGAATATAAAGTTACATCGGTGATAATATTAAAAAACCAAGTAAATAAAATTGCAGTCTTTGCGCCTTGTAAATGTGGTTCAACAAGTTTAGAAACTGCCTTTATGGGCTTGCCAAGACCACTGCGTCCTTTGGTAAAAAAAAGTGAAAAGTCAGCTATTAGTGATGAAATAATTTTAGAACCTTACAGCAAGATATATCTGTTTACTAGACAAATTGAACATTGGTATAGAAGCGGATGGCATATGGGAATGATTGCCAACGCTTATGGAAATAAAGTAAGGTTTGGAAAATATAAACCTAAACGCCAAACATTTTTACAACATTTAGAAATAGTGAAACATTATACAAAAATCGCTACAGATTTGGCAAATGACAACAACTTGATAGAACTTGGCGTCCAATTTCCTGGAATGGAACAATACTTTAACCATTGTATCTTCAGTCCTACATGGATTTACAAACACAAGCTGAAAGAAGATCCTAAAGTAGAATTAATTTCATTGCAGGACACAGAAAACTTAGTCAAGGCTTTGAAGGAAATTAGTCCTCATTTGCGCCTGTTGCATAGTAACAAAAGTTTACATTCGCCATATGATATAAACCGTGAAGAAACAGGTAAAATATTAGACATTATAAATACCATATGATACACAAAGGACACATTAAACCCTCTTGGGACATCGAAGAGTTTAAAACTTTAGACTACAAGTTTGATACTCACAAGGACAATGACTTGTTAAACAAGTTTGCCAGTGTTGGGCATAGTAAAATGTATATGACATTATACAATTACTTCCAACCAAATCCTTTCCCACCAGTGGTGTTTGATTATATAGTTCCGCAGTTTGAAATTACTAATGTCAGTGTAGCAATCAACTTGTTCACACCTGGTCAATATCTACCGCTACACGGAGATTTGTATGGCAAGTATAAAACATTTCACGGATTGAAAAATCAAAACATTAGACGCTTTGTTGTAATGCTAGAAGACAGTGTGCCAGGACAAATCTCGCAAGTGTGCCATGAAACATATGGTTATTGGCGAGCTGGTGATTGGTTTGGCTGGGACAATGATGATCCTCATGCTGTATACAACTTCAGCACTGTATGGCGCTATGGCATACAAATAACTGGCGTGCCTAAAGAACCACAAATGAAATTGTTTACTGAATATCCAAATTTAGGTTGACAAATTAATTAATCTTTGTTATAAATAAATCATGTATAAACATCTAAGGATAGGCAAATGAAAAGGTCACTTTCTACAGTAGCAGCAGTAGCACTTATGGCTACCTCAGCATCAGCTGAAACTAGGTATGCTACTATTACACATATTCAACCTAATTATCAAGAAGTTACAAGCAATCAACCAGTAAAAATTTGTAGTGATGTTGAAGTGCCAATTTATGGCAATGTTCAAGGCGGAGGTGCGTCTGGCGGTGATGTGCTTACTGGAATGATTATTGGTGGTTTACTAGGCAAAGGTGCTACAGGGAAAGACAACGGCGCTGCCGCAGGTGCTGTAATTGGTGGTATTATTGCTGCTGACAAAGGTAACCAAAGCCAGCGGGTAATCACTGGATACAAAATTGAACGTCAATGTAGACAAGAAAATCGCTATACCACAACCACACAGATTAAAAACTATCGTATCACATATCAGTGGGATGGTATCAGCGCACGTAGTTATACCTACAACAAATATAATGTAGGAGATCGTATTCCAGTATCAGTGAGTATTGTAGCACAATGAGTGGATACAAAATTGATGAAGTAATTTCATTGCTTTATCAAATCAATATACGTCTTAAACGCATTGAAGATCAAATGGGGATGGATGAGCAGGAACTTGAAGATATTCTAAAAGATTTAGAAGAAGAACTAAGTAGACCTGCTCCAAAGAAACCAAACTTAACTGTGGTAAAAGACGAAAAAGACACAAACGTTTTTGAGTTTACACCAAGATAGGTCGGGGGGCAGGATGGTAATGCCTTTAGCAGAGAGCCTATCTGCTAACTTTGATAAATAAAGTATAGGAGATAGGTTATGAATGTAAACGAGAAAGGAAATGTTGGTTTAATAAAAGTAATGTCAGACTTGTATGACAAAGGTTACCATTGCTTTACACCATTTGATGATTTTAGTCCTGTGGACTTGATTGCGATGGATAAACAAGGTAATATTAAAAGATTACAAGTAAAGTATCGTTCATTACTTCCGAGCAAAGGCACATACGAACTTGCCGCTCGTAGTATGGTAAACAAAGTAAGCAAAGATATTGATAGAACACTTATTGATGGATGGGCTGTTTACTTAGAGGAAGAAAAGAAAGTTACTTATTTGCCAGTTACTATAATGGAAGGCAAAGGCGTTCATTATATTAAACCAGGAGAAGTAGAAGAGATTTGGTGATGTGGCTGAGTGGTCGAAAGCGGCTCCCTGCTAAGGAGTTGAACGTGATTAAGCGTTCCCAGGGTTCGAATCCCTGCGTCACCGCCATAAAAGGGTTGACTGGGTTCGATTCCCAGTCCGACCGCCAAAGCTGGACTAGCTCAGTTGGTAGAGCAAAGGAATAACGCTGCTGTGGCCGAATGGTAAGGCAACTGACTTGTAATCAGTAGATTGGGAGTTCGATTCTCTCCAGCAGCACCATATGCGGATATGGTGGAATTGGTAGACACGCTAGATTTAGGTTCTAGTGCCGCAAGGCGTGGGGGTTCAAGTCCCTCTATCCGCACCAAATATTTTAAAGGGGCCTTAGTATAGTTGGGAAAACATCGGATTTGCATTCCGAAGTCAGGGGTTCGACCCCCCTAGGCTCCACCAATAAAGGAGAAGCTGTTCGATCCCGGTTATCTCCACCATACTCCCCAAATAAATAGAGTAATGCACGGCCACATAGTTTTATTCAATGCAAGTCAGTTTCAACGTAGATCAAGTGGTGCTTATAGGACTGCAAACATTCTGCGTGATATGGGTTTTGAAGTAGAAGTGATAGACTTTGTTGAGCAATGGGATATCCAAAAACTCAAAGAGTATGTAAGTAAAATTGTTACACCAGACACTGTTGCATTTGCATTTAGTTATACATGGATGCTTCAAGACATTATTGGAGAATATGTGCAATGGCTCAAAAAAACTTTTCCTGGTAGAAAATATTTCGCAGGTGGACAACAACCATTCCAAAAATACGAAGGGTTTGATTTAGTTTGCACAGGATTTTTTGAACATGCAGCTGACCCTATCATTGATTATCTGTTCAACAACGGACCACCTCCAAAACATACTATGATACACAATGGTATGACAATGCTGGTGAATGCAGACACAGATTATCCTGCACACAGCATCAGAGATCTCACAGTTACATACAATCACAGCGACCATATACAACCGTTTGAAGCACTAACCATTGAACTCAGTAGAGGCTGTAGATTCAAATGTAAATATTGCAGTTATGCTTTTTTAGGATTTAAAAAAAGTGTGTTTCGCGATCCTGAAAATGTTAGAGAAGAGTTAATAAACAATTACAATTTATATGGTGTAAAAAATTATATCATTGCTGATAGCACAGTAAACGATGATGATGACAAATTGCGTATGATAGCAGACGTTGTTGAAAGTTTGCCATTCAAACCAAACTTCAGTGCTTTTGTTAGAGTTGACCTAGTAGTGGTTAGGCCATATCAAAAAGAATTATTGAAACGTGCTAGAATATGGGCACACTTTTATGGTGTAGAAACTTTCCATCCTGTGGCTGCGAAAGCGATAGGCAAAGGTATGTCACCTAGTAAAATAAAACGTTGTTTAATTAATATGCGAAAGTATTTTTTAGATCATTTAGGTTTATATCGAGGTAGTATTGGATTGATTGCTGGATTACCAGGAGAAGATGAAAAAAGTTGGCATAAAACTCAAAAATGGATGAAGAAGAACTGGCGCACTGAAACATGGCATTGGTGGCCTTTGGATATAACCAACGACAGTAGCAACGATAACACAAATAGTTTATTCAGCGACGATCCGGCCAAGTATGGATACAGCAAAATATCAGATCAATCAACTATTGACGCATTAAAAAATGAATACGAACAGTTTGGTAAACTTGCACATCATAGACTTGACGATCACTATTTCTTTTGGCAAAACGATCAAACCAACTTTTATGAAGCAAGCATGTGGTGTAGCAAAATGTTTTCTCCTGAAAACATCTTTACAGTAGAGCCAAACTTTTATATTATGAACAGACTATACAGTGTGGAAAACCTACGAGATGCATTAAAATTAAATGTTAATATATGGGATGACAAAAAAATAGATACGGACACAGATCCTGATCCGTTAGATTTATATGTGACTAAAAAAATAGAAAGCAAACACAACCAATGAGAGTTGATCAAAAAACAAATATGTTTCAATTGGCTTGTTATGTAGGCGGACCCTTGGTGTTAATTTTTAACTTTAATGCAGCATACCTATTTGGCTCGTGGTTATTTTCTTGGATAGTAGTGCATGTTGGAATCAGTATGGGGTTACATCGTTGTTTTTCTCATAAATCTTGGGAACCAAAAAATAATTTTATATTAATTATATTACATTTTTTATCTGTAATTAACACAGTTGGTCCTACTATTCCATGGACTGCTACGCATAGAATACACCATAAGTATTCAGACACTGATAAAGATCCGCACTGCATTAGAAATTCTACCTTGTGGCAAAAGTTTAAATTATGGCATAATTTTGTGCCTTATCATCATGTAAGTCCAAGGATAGTCATTGATTTACTAAAAGATCCGTATCATAGATTTTTTAACAAATACTATTTTCATATATTAGTTGGCTGGGGATTGTTATTGTTTGCTATCAATCCTGACTTGTTTATGTATGGATACCTAGTAAGCACAATGTTTTGTTTACATACTATATCCTGGATTACTGTAGGTGCCCATATGTTTGGACATAAAGATACTGACACAAACGATGATTCTAAGAACACATTTATTATGGGATTATACTCTTGGGGAGAAGGCTGGCACAACAATCACCATGCGGCACCTTGGAGTTATGCGTTTGGATGGAACCGCGGACAACCTGACTTTGGTAAATGGTTGATTGAAAAACTAGCAAAACCTGATTCACTCAAAGGTGTAAATTATTATGATAAATGAAATTGTATCTTCAGGTAGAGTAAGATTACATGTATTTGATCATGACAATGTTGAATTTGAAAAAGTAAGACAAAAGTGCTTAGAAGAAGATAATTGGCTACGAGAAAATTATACAAAAGAACGCTGTGTAGTTGAGGATCATAAACTTTTTTGGATTGCATACTTAGACGATAAACTTTGGCACTTTAGCGGGTTGCTTGAATTATCTCCACACGTTGCTAGAATACTCAACAGAACTTATATGTTTCCTGAATGGCGTAGTCCAAGAAAAATTACGTATCATCATGATCAACTAGCTAATCATGTAATTCCATTGGTAGAACAAGTATTAGGATTTGAATACGATTTATTGTTTTTTAGTATGCAAAGACGCAAGCGTGGATATCAAATTGAAAAACAACCTTGGTGGGAAAATGTGAAACGTAGCTGGATGAGTGTCACAGACAAATGGCAAGCATTTGATGCCGGCCTTGTTAGAATATATCCAGACGAACAAGAAAGTTGTTATCAAAATGTAATGTATAAAAGCAATGGATATACATTACAGGACTGGGGTCCGCGAATTATTACCTATGAAGAATATATTGAAAAATTTTACAAAAAAGATGAAGATTTTTTTGTTTCTTGGCAATAAAAAGGTTGACCTTTGGTGATTCTTTTGCTATATTATAAACATAACAAAGACGACGGTCCGAGTTAGATAGTGCAAGGAAACGCTGCTTTACAGAGGCAGTAACTTGGCTAGTAGCTGTAGTGGCAGCGCATGAGCATGGAGACATGAAGATGCGTATTTTGGAAGTAACTATCCGATGCTAGGCTCCGCTGAATTGATTGACAGGATCTGTTGAGGCGGTTGTTGGTAATCCTTAATCCAACCTATCACAGATAAATAACAATGAAGGAATTTTTTACATGATCAAGACTAACACAATAGGTATAATATATTGGCCATCACGAAAGTGGGGTATGTCTTGACGTGACTTTATAAAAAAGTTATTTCAACAGCCCCTAGCACTAATAATGTTAGGGGCTTTTTTTATGACTACACTACACCTTACTGCAATAAGGTGTCGTTGCAGAGACAGAGGCTTTGAAAGGGCTAAAGATAGTGTAGTTTTAAAAAAAGTTTTATGCAGGTGCGCTACAGTCGGAGAGGTAGGCTGGTCTCCAAAACCAGTGCGTTAGCTGAGCGAGTTCGAATCTCGCCACCTGTGCCAATATGTAACATAGGGCTTGTAGCTTAATGGTAAAGCAGTGCGCTCATAACGCATCGATTGGGGATTCGACTTCCTCCGGGCCCACCATATTCCGGGTGTAGGTCAGTCTGGTAGACCGCTACGTTTGGGGCGTAGATGTCGGAGGTTCAAATCCTTCCACCCGGACCATATCGCGGGTATTGTGTAATGGTAAGACCTCTGCCTTCCAAGCAGATGATAGGAGTTCGATTCTCCTTACCCGCTCCAACAAGGAAAGGTGGCCGAGAGGCTTAAGGCGTCGGTCTTGAAAACCGAAGTAGGGGAGACTCTACCGTGGGTTCGAATCCCACCCTTTCCGCCAAAACCGTTGGAGCACCATAAATGGACGTCAGCACTGGTTGTGCGGGAGGGACTTATATCCCCTTAGGCAGCAGATTACTGTTCACGGCTGGGTTCGATCCCCAGGGCGTCTACCAACTTTACTGTGTTTTGCATTAATTGTCTTTTTCGAATCCTGTTAGGACTACCATTTCTCTTTATAAATATTTTATGTTCAAAGCTGTTAAAGAAACTATTTGGCATCTCACTTGTGGTAAATGCAAGAACTGGTTCACTTATGCAACAATGGAAAAAATGTGTATTGATAGATATACTTTTCACTGCCCGCATTGTGGACACAAAGGAGGTTGCGAAGTAAAAAAATGATAACACATTTGATAACTGGAGGTTGCAGCTTCAGTGCTGATATGTTTTGCTGGCCCGTGCATTTAGAAAATCAGCTAAAAGTCACTCATGATCAAACAGGTGTAGGAAGCAGTGGCAATGATTTGATTTCTCGCAAAGTAATAAGACAGGTATATGATTGTTTACAAGCAGGAATGTCTCCTGAAGAAATGTATGTAGGCGTTATGTGGAGCGGCCCTGGCAGAAAGGCTTTCTATGTTGAATCAGATGATACATTAAAGTTATGCAAACCTTACATCAGTGATACCAGTCCTCATATATGGCCTGAAGGATCAAAGCACGGATGGGTTTTGATAAATCCTTTTTTTGATAACAAATTTGCAATGGGATATTACAGAACTTATAATAATTCAATCCAAGATCAAATAGAAACCTATGAGCATATGTTGAGATTGCAATTATTTTTAAAGAGTTATAGAATAAAATACTTTTTTTCAACCTATACAGACGAAGTGCTAAAAGACCCAAAAGATAGTGCAGTGTTTGTTGATCATTTAAAAGATCTGATTGATTGGAATAGATTTCTTCCAGTCAAAAGTATGCACAATTGGTGTATAAAAAATTATCCAAATGATTTCCCAAAAAATGATGATCCACATCCCGGCAATTACCAACACAAACGATTTGCTGCTGAAGTATTAGTGCCTTGGATTGAAAATGACCTATGATGTTGTAATTTTTACTGACATTGCAGATAAACTTTCACCGCAAAGAGGATTAGGTGCCTATAAAATTGCCAATCTAGCTAGAGCGCAAGGGCACAGTGCAATTGTTATCGACTTTTCAAGTTGTATTACTTGGGAACAATACCAAACAATAATAGACAAAACAGTTGGATCAAATACTGTTTGTGTTGGCTGGAGTATTACATGGTTTCCATGGAGAACATTTGGCGGAAATCAATATTTACTTGGACCTGAAAGCAGAGACACAAGAACAGTTAACTTCAACGAAGGCATGAGTTGGCAAATTTTCTTGGGCAATCAAAACCGCTACATAGATTATGTCAAGCAAGTTAATAATCGCACAGAATGCATTGTTGGAGGCAGTAAAGTTTTTGAATACGTTCGAGATACAGAATGGGATAGAATTTTTGTTGGCTTTTGTGAAAATCAATTTGTAGACTATCTACAAGGCAAGCGTGAACACATCTATAACTACGATCCACGTGGGCATGGTCCAAATCATAATTTTGCTAATACATCGGTTTCTTATGAAGATACTGATTGCATAAACAGTGAAGAAATACTTACAATAGAAATTAGCAGAGGATGCATATTTAATTGCGCATTTTGTAGTTATCCACACATCGGACAAAATACCAAAGACTACACCAAATATCAAGATGTGTTGTTCAAAGAGCTCAGTGAAAATTATAAAAAATGGGGTGTATATCAGTATTATATCGTTGACGACACTTTCAATGATTACACGCCAAAATTAGAACTTGTAAATGAGGTAATACAAAGTTTAGATTACCAACCTTATTTTGAAGCATATGTTCGCATGGACTTGGTTGCAAAACAAAAGCATCAAGCACAGTTAATGTATGATATTGGATTGCGTAGAATTTATTATGGACTAGAAACTTGGAACAACAAAACCAGCAAAATTGTAGGCAAAGGTGATAATAAAGATATTAAAATACAAGGCATGAAAAATTGTAAACAGGTTTGGGCAGACGATGTGTATGTAAATGCAGGCTATGTTGTAGGATTGCCTTATGATAACGAGCAAGATGTGCTTGACATGGTAAATTGGTATAGCAAAGAAGGTAACAATTATATAGATGCGCTGAGTTTCAATGCTTTGTTATTAAAGGATCTTGGCGACCTAAATAATTTTATGTTTGACAGTGCTATAGATCGCAATCCTAACCATTACAACTATACAATAGATGGCTTGACATGGACAAGAAATGACAGCGGAGATATCTCAAACTCTTTACAAGCACAAAAGATAGCAGACTTTGCTAATCAAGCAGTTGCTGAACACAACACATTTCCTCCTAAAGTTTGGAAATATTGGAGTTTATATGATGCATATTGCAATGACATAGAAGGATCAGAAAACGAAAAGTTTAAATATTTTTATGATAAGTTTTATTATAAACAATTGATGGAAAAATTAGATGCGTAAATGTATTGTGCCATGGACACAAATTGAAGTGTGTGCAACAGGGTTTGTTAGACCTTGTGCAGAATACAAGTATGACTTTGTAAATGAAGATGGCAGTAAAACTGACTTAAATGATGCAAACACCACACTAGAAAGTGTATGGAACAATCATGAATATACTAGGTTAAGACAACAGTATATCAACGGCGAAGAACCCGATGGTTGTAGTAAATGCTTTACGCAAGAATCACAAGGAATATTGAGTAGACGTCAAAGAGAAATGGAGGTGCATGGCAAACACTTGCACCTTATGAACTCATTAGATGCACCTAACCCTGTGTTGTTTGATGTTAAATTGGGCAATCACTGTAATCTACAATGTAAAATTTGCAATAGCGAATTTACAAAAAAATGGGAACAAACTGAACTAGAAATTTTTGGACAAGTTATTAATCCTAGCTACGGTAAAGATTGGGTAACACAAAAACAAAACTGGGATAGCATTGTAAACATCAGTGAAAACTTAGAAGTGTTGTATCTCAGCGGTGGCGAACCTTTTTTGATCAACGATCACTACACGCTATTAGATCATTTGATTGAAACCGATAGAGCAAAAAATATTTGGATCAAATTCCACACCAATGGCTCATTCAAACTTACAAATAGGCTGCTTGAAATATTTTCAAAGTTTCAAAGTATACAATTACATTACAGTATAGATGATGTAGGTGCTAATTATGAATATCAACGTCCTCCTGCAAAATGGAGAAGACTTGAAGAAAATTTCAAACACGCTATGCAACAAGATGTTGATGTTAAAATTACATACACAGTAGGATTGCTTAACAGTTTGAGCGGCACAAACATGGAGAAATGGTGTGATAGCATAGGATTTGATATAGATAATCTTGTGTGTAATTTTTTGCATGACCCAATTTTTTACAATATCAGTTTACTTGATAGGCAGCAAAAAAACTATTTGTTAGAACATTTAGGCACTGGTGTAATAGATAACGAAGTGCGAAAGTTCATGGAAACACAGCATCTAGAAGAAATAAAAAACAAAAATTGGCGAATAAATTCAAGAAAAGAACTTGACAACTTGCGTAAGTATGTTATAAGTAAGCTAGACAGTAAGAGCAAAGTGTCTCTTATGGATGTCAACCCTGTAATAGCAAAACTGGTGAACGCAAATGAAAACATGTGTCTTACAACGTAACAAACGATCAATCACAGTAGATGTAACCAAAAACGGTGCTGTATTCAACGAATATGATATGTTGGATTTTGAAACCAGCAAAGAGTTTCACGATCGCAAAAAAGCTGAGAGCTATTTTCAAAGCCTTGTATATGCTGGTTACAAAGAGGCATTGGCATCATGAAGATATATGATCTCACAGAAGAACAGTGCGACATGTTGGACCGACTTTGGGCATGTGATACTGTTGAAGAAATCTATGATATGTTCCAAACACTTGACGCAGACAAATTTAACATGGCATTGACACTACATCAGATGATGCTTGATGAAATTGTTGAAAAAGATAACGATCCAAACAACACAGTGGTAGCACGTAATATGTTGGCTGGTATAGGTGTCAAATGCTAGATGATCATGCAGCAAAATTATTTGCTAAAAATATAAACATGATGGTGCCATGGTATCTCATGGCATCATACGCATACTATGAACAAGGTGATCCAATTTTCTCAGATGGCTTCTTTGACAATATGGGTAAAACAATGTTGGCAGTTTGGGATGACATTGAACACTTCCATAAAGAACATATCACTTTAGACGATTTGGAAGCAGGCACTTTCCTAGGAAAGTATCCAAGTCGTGTTGAAGGTGCGTTACAAAGTTTGCGTGAAGCATACTTCACAAAAAACGGAACAGTCAGAAAAAAGCCCCTTATACAACAAGTTTGATAAAACAAGTATATATAAGTTTACAGGAGGTAACATGGCAAAAGGTGTAGTTAAACGTAAAAAAACTAGGGCAGCACGTAAGTCTAACGAATGGGACCTAATCAAAGACGACTGGGGTTGGCAAAAAGCTCATTACTATATCCATTATGAAATCGACAGTAAACAATGGTTAGTAAAAGTCAAAGAATATATCAAAGCAAACTATGATAAAAAAGTGGTTGCTAATATCAACAAGCTGCCGGACTGGAAAGTAGGCGGCAAAAGTCACTATGCTACAGCAGCACATTTTGAAACACATTGGCCAGATCGAGTTGTTGAAGGATACAAAGGCGCACTTGATCGTTGGATAATAGGATTGGCAGAAGAAGGTGCCAAAGTTGTAGAAGAAAAGAAAGCAGAAGAAAAAACCAAAAAGAATGTGTATGTGCCAAGCATACAAGAACGTATTCGTGAACAAGCAATTGATGTGTGCGAAGACATAGACACATGGATGGATGGTTTTATCACCGACAAGAAAAACTTTGATCCAAAAGGTTTTGACTTTGCTAGACATTTTGCCAAGCACAAAGTCACACAAGCACATGCTAGAAAAATCATGAGCTTTTATGCTGGCGAACTTGAAGAAGCAAGGGTAATACAAAAACTGCCCACACCTGGTGAAATCAATCGCTGTAAGGACGAGTTTGAAAAAGACCAATTACAGCAGCTACGCGAAGGCTACAGCCACCTTACTAAAAAAGACGCTAAAGCATACTTGACAGCATTAGAGCTGCTACACGGCGCTTGTAGCGTGGTTATAGACGCTGCTAAAGCAACACGTAAACCACGCAAGAAAGTAGCGCCAAGCAAAGAGAAGTTAGTAGCAAAAGTCAAGTATTGCGAAAAAGACGACAAACTACAATTGGTTAGTGTTAATCCGTTGGAATTGATTGGTGCTACAGAAATTTGGGTGTATAACATCAAGACACGCAAACTGGGCAAATACATAGCAGATGAACATGCCACTATACAAGTTAAAGGCACCACACTTTTACACTACAATGAAAAAACCAGTATCCAAAAAACACTTCGCAAACCTGACGAAACACTCAAAGAGTTCAAAAAAGCGGGCAAGGTCCAATTGCGTAAATTCATGGATGAGATTAAAACGACAGATATTAAACTAAACGGTAGGCTTAACGCAGACACAATTATTCTAAAGGCAACACAATGAACAAAGTAGCAGATACAGTAGCAGCTCTAAAAGGCATACCCACACGAGAAGAATTACAAAAACTACTGGTAGAAGAAGTGGTTTACATAACTTTTAAAAAACTAAACGGCGAAGAACGTAGAATGCAAAGCACACTTGTTCCAAGCATGTTGCCTCCAGCACAACGAGATGACAAGCTCAGCCAAACCAAAATTCGCAACTTAGAAGAAAAGGTATTTGTGGTTTGGTGTGTGGATCGCAGTGCTTGGCGCAGTTTCCGCTATGACAGAGTTACAGCAGTAGAAGTAGATCACCAGTATGGCAACGGACATGAGGATGGTGCCAACTATTAAATATATAGATAAACTCTAATATGACATAATAAATACTGTATGAAAAATATTACACTTGAAGCATTGGAGCGTCAAGTATTGTTATGGAACAGAGCAGCAATACTGGCGCCCATTTTTTTTACTGGCCTTCTTATGTTGGCTTGGCTATTCAGTTTTTGTAGCACACAAACACTGTTCTTCATTGCCTGTGGATTGTATTTTGTCACAGCAGTGATTTGGTGGTGGTGGACAATGAAAAGTATTCATATGTTAGTAAAGATTTTATCTAGCACAAACATCGGTATCAAAGAAGTAAGCAATGAACTTAAAAATATTCGAGAAGAACTAAAGGTTGACAACCAATCTGATAACTAGTATTATTAAACTAAGAGGACTAATGTGTTCGCCCCTCTATAAACATTCCGCACACTCCAGTAGCCGAGGAGTATAATATGAGTTACTATAGCACGAAAACATATGGGCACAACATTGGATTGAGTGCCTGCTTTAGACAACCTAAAGCACATAGCCATTGTAAATTTTTACATGGATACAGTTTACAATTTAAATTTACGTTTGGAGCAAGTGAATTAGATGAACGCAACTGGGTTGTGGACTTTGGTGGATTAAAACCATTGAAGGCATGGCTTGAAGATACATTTGATCACAAAGTTGTATTGGATAATGATGATCCGGAAATGGCAACATTTGAATTGCTACAAGAAAAAGGACTAGCAGAACTTACACTCTTAGATGGTGTAGGAGTAGAAAAGTTTGCTTATCATGCATGGAAGTTTGCTAATGATCTTGTCAAAGAAATGACAGATAATCGTTGCTGGTGCGAAAGTGTAGAATGTGCAGAGCATGGTGCTAACAGCGCAATTTATACACCTTTTCAAGTGCAGAAGATGTCTTTTGTAGATGGCTAAGAAATACAATCCGGGCGAAACTAAAGCACAACGCAAAGCTCGCAAAGCAATAGAAAAAACAGCTAAAGACTGCAATGCAGTTTTTGAGGATGCTACCAAGATTGCTGAAACACCTAAACTAGATAAACATATTGTGTGTTTGAAATGGGGAACCAAGTATTCTGCAGACTATGTAAACAAACTCTATAACATGTGTAATCGACATAGCCAACAAACTTACCAGTTTCATTGTTTTACAGATAATGCTGCCGGTATACAAAATGGTGTATGTATTCATCCTTTGCCCAATATAGACAAGATACAAGGATGGTGGTTTAAGCCATGGTTTTTTAGCACCGAGTTGCCTATTAGAGGAACACTATTGTTTTTAGATCTCGATGTAGTCATATGTAACAATATAGATAGATTTTTTAACTTCGAACCAGAAAAAGATTTTGTGATAATTAGAGACTTCAATAGAAGTATTAGAGCAACATGGGATAGAGTCAACAGCAGTGTATTTAGATTACGCATTGGCAGTAGAGCTCATCAATATCAAGATTTTTTAGATAACAAAGATCACAACATAAGACGTTTACCAGGGGACCAAGATTGGATGTATAGAGGTGCAAGACCTTTTACATTTTGGCCAGATGAATGGGTGCGTAGTTATAAATGGGAAATGCGTGATAGGCGAGATTTAGAATTGCGTAACGGTGTTAGAGTATTCAAAAATATTGGCTATCCAAAAGTAGAAAAACAACAAAGTATTGCAGTATTTCATGGTAGACCAAATCCAGAGGATTGCAAAGATCCTTGGGTGATTGAGAACTGGCGATGAATAGAATGCAGGATTTTTTACTTTGGTATAAACATTTACGCAAAGAAGGTAGACGTATGTATGGCGATAATCAGGTTGACTTAGCTTGGTATGTCAAGTATAATATGTTTAATTGTGTTTGTTGGGCATGGTATAACAGTAAGCACACCACATTAGATGGAAAATATAAATGAATGATCTTAAATTTACAACCGCAGGCGATTACATGAAAAGTTTAGAAACTCCTAAACGTATAGGCTTTGCGTGTAAGTATTTGCATCATGACCAAACACAAAAGCCTAAGATACTAGAAGAACTACAACGCCCACTAACTGAGAAATGCACAACAGTAGCATGGCTAAATAGACAGAGTAAGGATGTTGCAGAACAACGACTATGGGACATTATGGTCCATAACGCAGCGGCAGCAAAGAGGTTAGTAGAATATGTGGGAAGCCTTCCTCCAGAACTTCGTATGGTCCGATTGGGTAGCAATCAGCTTCCTTGTGCTACCGAGTCTAGCTGGATGTATTTTTGGTCTAAGCCTGACGTTGTTGAATACTGCGAAAGAGAATATTCAAAGGTTGGTGAGGCCGCAAGGCTTTTGGATGTCAGATTATCAATGCACCCAGGACAATTTACGGTGCTCGCCTCCGATAACGAGGAAATTGTAGAAAGGTCAATAGATGAGTTCGAATATCACATCAATCTCGCGAGGTGGATGGGCTACGGTAAAAACTGGCAAGACTTCAAATGTAACGTCCACATCTCAGGACGCAAAGGTCCAGCCGGTATCATCGACGTCCTTCCAAGACTGTCTCCAGAAGCACGAAACTGTATTACTATCGAAAATGACGAAAACAAGTGGGGTCTCGAAGCAAGCCTAGAACTAGCAGATCATTGTGCATTGGTATTAGACATACACCATCACTGGGTAAACACAGGAGAGTATATAGAAGCAAATGACGATAGGATCAAGCGTATTATTGATAGCTGGCGTGGTGTTCGTCCTGCTATGCATTACAGCCTTTGCCGTCCGGAGTATCTCGAAGGACATAGATCAAATGTTAGACCAGATATGGAAAGACTTTTAGAAGCAGGCTACAAAAAACAAAAACTTAGAGCACATTCAGACTACTGCTGGAATGATGCGTGTAACGACTGGGCATTGTCCCATTGGGAATGGGCTGACATCATGGTAGAAGCTAAGATGAAGAACTTGGCAAGTGATCAATTATTACAAAGGTATTACATAAGTAAAGATCCGTTTATAGGTATACCTAACGCAGCATAATGTTTGTAAATGACGAAAAAGGTATAATCATATCAGTGCCAATGAAATGTGGCACTGAAACTTTTGCAACAGCTTTACCAAAAGACTGGATAGATATTTACGCAAACCCAAAATTTGATGAGATACCTTTATCAGCATTAGAAAAAACTCTAAAAGTATGTGAACTTACAAATAGAAATCTAAACGATTATACGCATTATGTAATTGTAAGACATCCTGTAAAATGGCTTGTAAGTGGATTTAGGTTCTTACAAAGTCTACAAAAGAATCCAAAACATTTTAAGTATCATACTAATTTTGAAAAGCATCTACATGATGTATATTTAGAAAGAACACAAAATTATCAAGCATTTGATGGTTTCTGGAGCGATCATTGCAGTGTTATGCCAGATCAATATTGTGACGAAAATGCTATACCTATAAAGTTAGAAAATATTGATGAATTTTTTAAAACTTTTGATATATACAACATTCCATTATTAAACAAAACTAGTTCTCGGATACCATATCCTCGTTTAAATACTCTATCAAAAGATTTATTATATAAAATATCTGCTGATTATTGTAAAAGGTTTCATTATGTTATGGATATATAATTCAGATAATAAAGTGATAATTTGTGCACCTTGTAAAACAGCAAGCACAAGTTTAGAACACAGCTATCGTAAAGGAACTAACGGTGCTCTGGGATTGTATGGCAGAGAGGATTTGAAATTTATCAATGATCGCATATCTCGCTTTGATAAATGCATACTATTAAGTAGAAATCCATATGATTGGTATATCAGTGGATATAGATGGATGAAGGCTGGAAAATTACCAGGAGGTTTTGATTATCCTAAATCGGTCAGCGTGTTAGAACATGTAAATTATGTTAAAGCATGGACATGGCATTTTCGTAACAAATACGTTCAAACATTTAATTTTGATGTTTCTATGATGTATGCCCAAAACAGAACAGGCTATAGTGATTCACAGTGGAAATCACACTGTGTTTTTAGTCCATATTTTACCTACAACTATATCATTCCTCTTAGTTTAAGAGCCAAATGTTATATAGTAGATATAGAAAATCAACAACAGCATGTAAAGGCAATTAAAACAGTTGATGAAAGTTTAGAACTATTTAATTTAAATAAAAATAATGATATTACACAAGACGACATAAAATCAGAAATTACGCCTGAAGTAATTTCTGCTATTGATGATATTATTTCATATGTCAAGGTGGAAAGGGAGGTAAATACCTTATGAACTACTTGGAAAAAATGTATGGATCTAAAACACCACAAGGTGTTATAAAAGATAAAAACCCTAACAGAGTTTTAGGAGGTCTGAGAGGACAAGGATCTGATCATTACAGCATGTTGGGAGAGGATGGAATGGAACGTGAAGTTCCTACTAGAGCCTACGTGCAAGGATTAGAAGAAAAATTACGTGCTCAAGATCTGCGTATTGAAATGCTTGAGAAGAAGGTAAGGAAACTATCATGAAAAAATGGATCACAAAAAGACTAGATGAACGCACATCCTGGGATGGAGCAGCATTGATAGCAGTTGGACTAGTTGTTTTGATTGCTGGCCCGTTTGCAAAACTTGCTGCATATGCAGCTATTGCTTATGGCGCATGGACAATTTGGAAAGCTGAATGATTTTTTATAATGAGGCTAGAAATCTAGCCTTTTTGACTATTGCAAAAAATTGCAGCGAAAGCATAATGCTTGGACTAAACAAACAGTTTGTGCTTAACGATAAAATAGGACTACCTCAGAATACAGACGCAATTGTTATATTTAGAGATCCTGTGAACAGATGGATTAGCGGCACAGTTGAATATTTTGCTTATCCTGAAGGTCCGCCATGGAAGCCTATGAGTGATAAAGGTATTAAATTAAATTTACAAAAATGGTTAACAAATAAACCGCAACCTTGGGACTTTCATACTTCATTACAATCATCATTTTACAATTACCATGGGTTGAATATCAAACCATATTGGTATCACAAAAATGTGTTAGAAGAAATCAATCAAGATTATAACTGCTTTGATAGAATTTTGCAAACTCATCAAGAACCATTTAGGAAAAAATACAAAAAAATGATACTTGATTTTATTGAAAAAGACAAATACAAAGTTATGGCTCATCTAACCGAGTTATATCAACTTGATTTTGATTTTTTCCGAACGCTAAAATTTGTTAATGGGTAAATCACTGCTGGCTTTTAGTTGCCAAACCATACGTTTATCTACTCCCTTTTGTTGTGCAAATCGTTTTGCATCACAGTTTTCACAAACGTGAAAATAGTTATTACTCAAACGTTTTGGGTCCATACTACCTCTTTCACGTGAAAATTCCTTATCACATGAATCACAACGTAAAACTACCATTGTTTTTTTGCGATTATAGGTATGTTGATTACCAAGTTTACTACGGCGCATATGCCAAGTATCTATCAAATATTCTTTTATATACATAACTATATTTACATTAAGATTATAAAAACTAGCCATAAATATTAGAAAGGATCACTATGAGCATACTAACTTTAACACCAGCAGCAGAGAAACAGATAGACCTTTTGAGCAAGGAGAACAATTGCTACGGCATTACTCTTAACATCAAAGGCGGTGGTTGTGCAGGTTTTGAGTATGATTGGGGCACTATTGCAAGCCCAGTAGATTTAGAAGAAGGTGATGAAGTAGTAAAAACAGCCAACGGCAGTGCTTTTGTAGTAGGTTCACATAGTTTGATGTTCTTAATTGGGACCGAAGTAGATTATGTTAGAAGTTTGGTTGGAGCAAACTTTGAAATACGCAATCCAAATGCACAAAGTTCGTGTGGTTGTGGAGTGAGTGTAAATTTTGATATGGATAGATTAGATATACCACAATGGTAAAGGAATAAAAAATGGCTAAACAAGAAGTAGATATTGGTGTAGAGGGTAATGACGGCACAGGCGATAGTATCCGTGAATCCTTCAAAAAGGTAAACGAAAATTTTAATGAACTCTATGCTGTTTTTGGATTAGGTGGACAAATTAGTTTCACCACACTTAATGATACACCAAATAGCACAGTTGGAAACGAAGGTAAAGTTTTATTAGTCAATCAAGCTGGAACTGGTATTGATTTTTACGACCTAGTTTCTGATGCTAACAATGCTGATCCTAATGATCCTGATAATACAATTGCATTCACTGTTGAAGGCAATCAACTCAAATTACGTGTTATAAACGTAAACATCGAAACTGACAATAGTCCTACTATTTCATCTCCATTGAAAATGGGTGCAGCTATTGCTTACAGTGATACTACACACCCACTAATACTAGGAGATGCTACTCGCCAGCAACTTGTTGACAGCTGGAATACCGTGCATGATCCAGATGTTGACATTGATCATGTTGTTCCAAGTGTTGGGTTGGCTGACAGAAAATATGTTCCACGCAATCATTTTGGAGTTGGCCCTACAGTAGCAGATGAGCCAGTTGATGCAGCAGATTATACCAAAACTATTGCAAGCTATACTAATGGAGCAGCTAATATTGTGTCCCATGGATGGACTGAAGCAGTAACAGGTAGTCCATGGTTATATAATTCAGATGGAACTGATGCAACCAATCTTACAAGTGGTGATACTTATTATTTGCGTAGATCTACTTCTAATCAAGTTACTATTCACCCAACTGCTAACGATGCATTAAACAACACAAACCAGATTATTGCTACCGGCGGAACAGGCTCGCAAACATTCAAGGATGCAAACTGGGACGATAGTGATGGTGCTTTGTCAGGATTTTGGAAAGGCAATGCAATACTTCCAAGAAAAAGTATAGTCCGTAGAGAAGGCGATACCATGACTGGTGCACTTACATTGCACGATCATCCCTCGCCGTTCCAAGGTGCAGGAACTCCAACTTCAGAAGACGATCTACAAGCAGCAACAAAATATTATGTTGATGCCCAACAATATAGTTTAAGCGAAAACATATATGTAAACATTTCAGGCGATGATACACAATCACAAACACCTCCTGGTAGAGCAGGACGTAGTGAAAAATATGCCTATAGAACTATTGCAGCAGCATGTGCAAGAGCAGCAAGACTACAAGAAGCTGCAATGCCTGATGTTGGACCTTATGTTCAGACTCTACAATTTACAGACGGCACAGGAACAAATCCAGGATATGTAACAAATTATTTAAACACTGGATATACAGCTTCTACCGCAGATGCTGCTACAGTAGCAGCCGCATTCACTGCTAATTTACAAAGTGTAATCGATCAAACTGTTGCTCATATAGAATCAACATTTCCTAATTTTGTTTACGATGAATCTATTTGTAGACGAGATTTAGCCCTGATACACCAAAGTATCAGACTTGATATTCTTGCAAGCACTAGTAGTATCAAACATAATTACCTAAGTGTTTACGCTGGACTTAGATATTTCTCTAACGCAAGTGGCGAAATTGCAATTGATACCGGTGGCGGCGGACAATACACAGAAACTGTCAGCGCACTTCAATTTGCAAAAGTAACCATGCTTGCAGCAGTAAACACAGCTCTAGGTGGCAGTGCTACAGGAAACGTTTGGTATCTAACCGCAGCAGCTAGATTTGATGATGTTTTAGACACAATTAACACTGCAACAGCAGACCCTGCATTTGTTGAAGCAAGCAACAACTACAAATTATATGTGTATAGCGGAAATAATAAATTCCTAACACAAGCAGGAGATCCAGCTGAAGATGAACCAAATACAGATATTTTTCCTGGCAAAATTGTTAGAGGTAAACGTTCTGGTGCAGTAGGATTTATAGAAGATTATACTCGTGGTATCGACGACAGTGCAAATGGCTTTCCAACACACGACACAATTTCATTAAAGTTGTTATTGCCTATTGAGTTCGATGACGAAGAAGAAATTGAATATGGTGCGTTTGTTAAGAAACAGCAAATTAGTATTAGAATCGAAACTGGAGTATACGAAGAACAACTTCCAATTAGATTACCACCTAACGTAAGTATCAAAGGTGATGAATTTAGACGTGTAATTATTCGACCAGCAGCAGGCATGAGTTTGTCACTAGCAGCAAATACATATTTCTATAGAGATGCTACCATTGACGGAAACACAACTGCAACAGCAGGTGAAGCATATGTAAATGATTTAACTGGCGACACCGATGGCTATTTTGGTAGGCATTATCTAACCGATCCTACTAGCGAAATGGATATCAGTAGCTTTGGTGCTACAAATCCAGGTAAGTTTAGCGAAGCTGCTGACTTGATTAGTTTAAACAGACAATTTATTATTGATAGAACCATTAGTTTTATCAATGATGCATATCCTGCTTTGGTTTATAATGAAACAAAATGTCGTAGAGACACTGGATATATTGTTGACGGTATTGAATCTGATTTAAGAACTGGCGGAAGAATACAAAGTGGTATAAACCAAAAAGCCTATGCTGCAAATGTTGTTCCCGGACAGGAGACTGAAACAGAAGCAGCAATCAACAATATTGCTACTATTATTACCAGTGTGTTGGCACAAACAGCTTACGGCGGTGCGGGCGGCGACACAGGCAGAGTATCTAATAGTAATTTAGTAGCAGAAACCAATGCAAATACAAACGCAAGCGCACTTGTTAGTTTTGTTGCATATGCATTTGATGCAAGTTATAATCCACCATTAGATAATAACCAAATGGACATGTTCCTTTGTAGCGATAACACCATTATTAGAAATGTCACAGCACAAAGACAAGGCGGTTTTATGATGGTGCTTGACCCTGAAGGTGCTATCTTTACACGATCTCCTTACGCACAAACCTGCTCTAGCTTTGCAAAAAGCGGTGTTACTCAAAAAATATTTGCAGGCGGCATGTTTATAGATGGCTATTGCTATAATGTTCCTATGACTGTTATACAGGGCGGCAACAGCGATCCATTCAGAATTCAAGTAGAAGCTCCTACTACAAGCATCCTTGGATTTAGAAAGCCAACAGTGCCGTGTAGTTTCTTTGAATTTGGTAGACGCTATCAAGTTAATGCTATTGTTGATTATGTGCCCGATAACGGTGCAGGCAAGGCAACAGCTACACTAGTGCTTGATGCAGGAGCAAATGGCGGCAATGGACTAGACGATGAAACTGATAGTGCCGGCGGCCCAATACCAATTATTTTACAAGGTGCTGGTAATAAATCCATGCTTGCAAACGACTATACACAAATTAACGATTTAGGTTATGGTGTTATAGCACGTAACAACGCACTTTCAGAACTTGTGTCGGTGTTTACATATTATTGTCATACTGGTTACTTATCAAGCAATGGTTCTCAAATACGTAGTTTGACAGGTAACAACAGCTATGGTAATTACGGCATGGTTGCTGAGGGTAGCGACCCAGACGAAGTTGCAAAATTAGTTACAATTGGTCAAGACTTAACACAGCCTGTAAAAATATTTAATGTTGATCAAGAAGTTGAAATCACTGGTAATAGTTCGGGTATTGCAAGAGGTGATATTTTACGTCAATATGATACTGTAACAGGTAATATTGCAAATGCAAATGTAATTTTTAACGATGATAATGCAACAAATAGTATTATCAGTGTGAATAGACACGTATCTGCAACCACAAGATATGATTATGCATTCAATGACACAGACGAAATTACACTTAATAGCGTAACAAATGATGGTAGTCTTCTTGCTACTACAAGATATGTTATTGGTAGTATTAACGGATCTGATTGGACTACTGTCGGTGCAGCAAGTAATACGATTGGTTTAGCATTTACCGCAACAGGAACAAACGCCGGAGGTAGCGGAACAGTTTACCAAAGTTATGGTGTTCCAGTGAGTTTGGTTAATAGAGATTTTGGTGGAACAAAAGGTGCGCAACGTGCATTTATTTACGATGCCACTAATTATCCATTAAACGCTTCTCAACTTGAAATTCACCATAATGATAGTGAAACAACATTCCAGCCATATGAAGTAATTAACGTAAGCGATACTGGAAGAGAAATACCATCAGATTATGTAGACGGAACAATTGATGACGATATTGGATCCTTTCCAGGATTAATTGGTAAAAAGATTTGGAGATTAGAATTTACATCAGGCACAGGCGGTGAAGTTTCTACAGAAACAACAGGTTTGCAATTCAACGTAGCTCACGCTACAAATGCTGTGTTGACAAGTCAACAAAACATAATATTAAACGGTATTACAAGTGCAACACTTACAAGACCATCAACTGCTTTGATTTTTGATGAGCAGGAAACTGTAACGTATAGAACACTTGCATTTGAAAACACACTAACAGCTGGTGTTCCAGCAATTGGCGCTCAAACAAGAGTGACCATTGATGATAACTTTGATTACATAGATTTGGTTGTAAGTAATGATTTTGCTGGACAATCACCAGCAACATACAGTCTAACTGGCGGCACTACACTAGGCGATACACAAGGTGACCAACACATTGCTGTGTCAACAATATTGAGCGCAGCAGATCAGAATCGTATAAATCTTGGTGACGATGCTACAGCTGATATGATTTTTGCATGGCAAGGCAAAGTGCATGTTATAACAGGATATCAAGTGGTAACAGATAGCGGAACAGGCACAGATTTTGGTATCATTAGTTTTAGCGACAAATATAATATCAGTGATACTTATGTGGGCTCAGGACTTGCTGCAAGAGCAAGTAATGCAGCTGGTAACAATATTACTTTGCAAGTAGGCTTACAAGAAGCAGAATCAGGTAGTGTTACTGTAAACATTTCAACTTGTCGTGCTACTTCACATGACTTCCTAGACATAGGAACAGGTGGTTACAATACCAGTAACTATCCAGATAGAATTTTTGGTGGTCCAAAAATTGCAGCCGTTACCGATGAAGAAAGTTTAGACAGTGAAGGTTTTGCAAGCAAAGCGCAAGTTCAAGAACGTAATAGAGGTAGAGTGTTCTTTGCTTCAACAGACCAAGATGGTTTCTTCCGTGTTGGTAGATTCTTTACAGTTGACCAAGGCACAGGACGTATTACATTTAACGCTGCACTTGTTCTTACAAACATTGACGGTATTGGCTTTAAACGAGGTGTGCGTGTCAACGAATTTAGTGCTGATGATACATTTACAAATGCTACTGCTGATGCAGTGCCAGTTGAAACAGCAGTTGAAGGTTATATCGACAGACGTTTGGGTATGGATCGAAACGGCACTGCACTTGCTGGTGCAGAATTAATTCCACAAACCACAGGTGGTTTCTTGCCACTGAGTGGTATTTTGCCTTTAGCAGGCAATTTGCGTATGGGTAATAATCAAATTATCGACTTAGCGACACCTACATCACCGAGTGATGCTGTCACAAAAGATTATGTTGATACTGGATTAGCAAATCAAGATGAACTCAGTGAGTTAGAAGATACCACTATTTCATCACCAGCTGCTGGCGAATTCTTAATTTACAAAGACGCTACAGATGGATGGATAAACACAGGATTTGATACAAATGTTGCAAACAGTGACTTTTCAATGACATTTGATGCTACTTCAGGCTTGATGGAAGGACAGATAAATGCAGGTGCTATTGAAAATGCCGATGTAAGTAATACAGCAGGAATAGCTCAAAGCAAACTTTCTTTACAAGCCGCAACGACATTTGATGAAGATGATGGATCAACTGGTTGGGGAAATGGAACTTTTGTCCAAAGCACCCTTGGAATGAGTATCTACAGTGACGAAAACTTTGAAGTAGAACTAGATAGTGCTACACTAACTGGTCGTGTTAGAATTAAAGCACTTGGCATTTCAAACGATGAACTAGCAGGTAGCATTACCAACGCAAAATTATCCAATAGCTCTATTAGTGTCGGAGATGGGACTGCCAATGTTGATGTTCCACTAGGAAATGCTGTTAGAATACAAGGCACAGCCAATGAAGTAAGTATCACAACTACAGAACCAAGCACAGGAAATGTTACATTTGTTATTGGCTTACCAAGCAAAATATCAGCAAATGTTGACGGTGATATATACAATGGCACAGATGTAATACTTGATGTAAGCACAGGCGAATTAACAGGCAATGCAGATAGTGCTGATACAATAAAAACAATATCAAACAGCGCCAACTCCACACAATATTTGACTTTTGTTGCTGATAACAATGCTTCTGCAACAGCAGAAACTCTTAGAACCGATACTGGTATTACATACAATCCAAACACAAATTTACTAACAGTAGGCGGTGCAATCAGCGGAGGCGGCACTATTACAGCTGGCTCTGCCTCAACTATCACTGCGCCTGGCGGATTTAGAGGACCAGGAAATGGTAGTGGTGCTGACAATGGTCAGACTATCGGCACTTCAGGTGATATATTCAACACAGTGTATGCAACTACATTTGCTGGTGTTGCTACAAAAGCTCTTTACGCTGACTTAGCTGAAAACTACAAAGGCGATACAGACTATGAACCAGGCACAGTTCTAGTGTTTGGCGGTGACGAAGAAGTAACTACAACAAACACCAAAGGTGACAGAAGAGTAGCTGGTGTTGTAACTACAAATCCAGCGCATATCATGAACAGTGAGCTTAAAGGTGAACATGTGGTTGGTGTAGCACTTCAAGGTAGAGTTCCTACAAAAGTGCTTGGTCGGGTGGAAAAAGGCGACCTGCTTGTTACAGCAGCTAAAGCTGGTTATGCAATAGTTGATAACAATCCTAAAATGGGCACAGTCATTGGTAAAGCACTACAATCCAAACAGGATGATGGCTACGGAACAATTGAAGTAGTGGTAGGGAGAGTATAATGACACAGTTAATTATAAACACAGGCACAAATGATAACAGCGGCGACGGAGATCCACTACGTGTAGCCTTTACCAAAGTCAATGAAAACTTTACAGAAGTATATACTGATATTGCAGCATTAGCTGATGGTAATGTTGTAACAGATATCAAAGGCAGTGTGTTTGCTGATGATAGTACATTATTAGTAGATGCTGTAAATGGTGTTATTCCGGGTTATGTAAGTTTAGCAACACTCAAAACAGAAGTAGCAGCAGCAACAGATTTTGCAGACTTCCAAGCACGAATAGCAGCATTATAATTAATGCGATAAATATGTATAACAATACAAGGACACGAGAATGGCAAGTAGAATTCCACTAGTATTAGATGAAGATAACAGTCAACTTAGAGAGTTGCCCGTTGGTGATGACTTAGATTTAACAGGCAATAACATCACTGGATTGACTAGTATTACAACAACAAGCACTATTACCGCAGGTGGCAGTGTTACAACACCATTATTACTTGCCACAAATGCTACTGTAAGTGGAAACGTAGAAGCACTTACATATACAGTTGGCGGAACAAACTTGTTGGAGTCTATTGATTTTAACGACTTGTTAAACCAACCATTTATTCCTATTGATGTTAACCAATTGAATGATACTGATGGATTGTTAGGCGGTGGATTTAGTGGTGACTACAATGATTTGTTTAACACACCGGTTATTCCATCTGATATTAATCAACTTGGCGATAATGATGGTATAATTCCAACTGATATTAGTGATCTAACTGATAACACAAATTTGCTTGTAGGTGGAACATTTGAAAGTTTATCAGATGCATTTACTTTTGATGGTAAAGCGGAACAAATTGTAGTCGTAAATGCAACAGAAACAAATCTTGCTACAATTTCAACAGCCAGTATTTTAAATGGTTTGACATCTGCACAGGTCACTGGTGCTTTAGGATTTACACCATACAACTCAACCAACCCAGATGGATATATCAATAACTCAGTAGGTATCACAGATGCGTTAGGTTATACACCTTATGATGCTTCTAATCCGTTGGGTTTTCTTACCAGTATTACCAGTGGCGATGTTACAGGTGCATTAGGATACACACCTTATGATGGCGCAGCCAACAGCTTAGGATTTTTAACAGCTATTAACTCTGGAAATGTTACAGACGCATTAGGATTTACGCCATATGATGCAGCAAACCCAGATGGATACATCACAAGTGTTGGTTCATTGGATGATGTTTTAACAATCGGTTCAACAACTACACTGAGTTTTCAAGCTGGTGCTTTTACAAGTAGTGGTAGAGTAACTGCCACTGATATACAATTGTCAACTGGTGGTATTAATTTTAACCATACAACTGCTACAACTATTGACGGACAGGCTGGACTTGATTTGACAGTAGGTGGTGTTAGTAATCTAATACTTAACAGTGCAGGAACTATATCAGTTCAATCTAGTTTGGTGCCAAGCAGTGGAACTATAAATATTGGCAATAGTGGTAATCCTTATGCGAACGTATATGCAACCACAATTAATTCTACAACACTCTCATCAACATCAACGGTAACTATTAACGCCACAGGAAGCACTATTACTTTAAATTCTACTGGTGTGATAATGACATCCGATTATGTGCAATTAGCACCCTCTGGAGGCGCAGCAGACGGTGACAGACCATCATCCCCGGTCACAGGCACTTTCATGTATAACAGCACACATGGTTACCATCAACTTTATGACGGTGGTAGAGACTTTGTTAATGCAGGTGGAACAGGAACTGTTACAGGCGGTTGGTTAACAATAGTTCCACCAATTGGCGGACAGCCTAATAATGATGATACATATCCAGGTATGCTGGCGATTGCTGATGGAACATCTTGGGATCCTCTTGGGGATGGATCTCAAGCACTAATGGTATTCATAAACGGCGCATGGTCGGCAATGGCTGAAGCATAATGGAGATATAAATGGCAGATATACAAACAATTAACATAGGATCAGCAGCAAATGACGGAACAGGCGATGATTTACGTGAAGCATTTGTAAAAGTTAACGCAAACTTTAACGCATTGAATTTAGCACAAGGTCCTGCAGGGGTTAACCTTGGAAGTTCTGGAGGAAAAGTTTTAGCCGATGTAACTAGCAATACTTTGAGATTTAGAACAATAGTTGGTGGAACAAATATAAATGTTACAGAACTTGATAGCACCATTGTGCTAGACGGAACAGTGCCAGATCAGTCTAATCCAATTATTAGTGACACAGGTAGTATTACAGTAGGCAATGGAGCAGCATGGGCACTATATGGCGGAGACGGCGTAGAGACTAGATCTGATAATAATGCTAGTCCAAATCCACAAATTATTATTGATGCAGGATTAGAAAGAGACCAAAGCCCTAGACTTGTAGCAGGACTAGATGCCAATAGCCAAAATATTACCGGTGTAAATAACTTTAGTGCAACTAGTTCTTTGACTGGAACTCTTACTGTATCTACTACAGGGACTATAGGCACACTTGTTCCAACAAATATCAAAAGCAAAGGCACTGACACAGTTGACTACGAAAATAACTTGGGCAAATTTTTAACATTTGATTTTGGGGGTGTTGATAATACCTACACCGGTATACTTCAATTTATTTTAGGAACATCTACTGTTGATTTAGGAACTTTTAATTCGCCATCTATTGGTAGCATAGATCTAGGAGCAATTTAAGGAGGGCAGATGTCTGCACCACAATGGAGCGTAATTAATAATACCAGTCTAGGTATCCTACAAGAACGTGAAACTATTGCAATCGATTTACCTTTAGTAGACACTAATGGTGTAACAGCCAAAGTAATTAGTGGTGCTTTGCCAGACGGTCTTAGAATTTCTGGAACACAGATTGTAGGAACGCCTTATAATGTCAAGCAAATTGTAAGAAATGTATTTTGCATTAGAGCAACAAACAGCGACGGTATTGCAGACAGAACGTTAACTTTGACTGTTGATGGTTACGATGAACCTGTTTGGGTCACTCCAGCAGGAGATCTTCCTGTAGGCCCAAATGGTGTGTATTTTGTTTTGGATAGCACTCCTATTGATTTTCAACTTGAGGCATACGATCTTGATACCACAGCAGGCGAGGAGCCATTGGAGTTTATTTTAGGAGATGGCAGCAGTCAAGGTGAAAGCACATTACCACCTGGGCTGAGTATGTCTTCTACAGGAAAAATAACTGGTATTGTTGATCCATTACGTGCATTAGATATCAATGAAATAGTTTTAGGATATGACGCAGGCAGATACGGAACCAATGTGTTTGACTGGGGCGCAGCATCTGATGATAGAATAAACAGTTATTATTATGGTGATGTAGATGTAAGTAACTTGGACCTTGTGCGTCCTCCAAGAAAGTTAAATAGACGTTATACGTTTGTAGTAACTGTTTCTGATGGTTACGCTACAAAACAAAGACAATTTACAATTTATGTTGTTGGTGATGATTTTACAAGAGCTGACAACACCATTATGCAGGTTAGTAATGGTGTGTTTACAGCGGACATTACTTTTGAAAGATTACCAATTTGGATCACTCCTGAAGATCTTGGTAAGCGTAGAGCAAACAACTATCAAACTATATTTCTAGAAACAGTGGCGCAACCTGATGTAAGTGGCGCTCTTTATTATAGTAAAAAACAAAGAAATCCTGGTGTGTATAAATTAAAATCAACAGGAGAAATCACAACTGGGTATTATGAATTAAGTGGTGCACTTCCTTATTTTCCTATTGCAAAAAGAGGACCAGACAGTTTAGACGAATTTTTTGCACCTGATCCTATCACTACAGCTGAATTTGAAGTTGTAGAAGCAGAAAGTGTCAGTGAGCTACCTCCAGGATTAGACTTAGATCCTGCAACAGGCGAGCTTGCTGGTATTATTCCATATCAACCTGCTGTCACAAAAGATTATAAATTTACAATCGGTGCTATTAGATACAACGAAGATACTGGTATTGTTACTGTATTTGGAACATATTATGAGGATACACTAAGTGGCACACAAACTATAAAAATTGCAAAATTAGATGACACACTTATTGATGGTATTGACGACTTGGCTGCACTTGTTGACCAAGATGTTGAAATTGAAGGTAGAAATTATACAATAACTAGTGTTAGTAGTCTTTCCCCAGATTACGATACAATAACGTTAGATAGAGGACTTGATAGATATTACAAACATGAACCGTTAGTTGTCAAAGAATCAACACTACCTTCTGCAGATTATTTCTTTGTAGAAACTTTGAGCACAGCTGATCAGTTGTTTTACAATGGACAAGACTTGATCTTTAGCGATACAGAAAAATATAACATTACCAGTATTGCAGATTATGTAAAATACACAGTTAGTGTTGATATCACTAATAGTCTTGAATTAAATACCAACACCACAGGCACTGCAGGCGGTCCAGGCATAGTTGGTATATTAGAACAATTTTTAGATGTAGGGGACCTTCCAGCTTATATCACCACAATTAGCGGTAGTGCAGGTATACATACAGTAACACTTACTATTCCTCTTACAGCAAATACAAGTAGTTCAGCTTATGTTAAAGACCTTTTCCATACAGCTGATAGTGCTACTGTTAATATTGTAAAAAATAATCAATATCAAAGAATAGGATTGAGCACAACTCTTATCAGAACTTTTAATATAGGAAGAAACATAAGCCTTGGAGTAATTAGAGGACTTTCTTTCCAAAAAGATTTTGCAAGAGACGAAAGTAATTTACTAGAAAAAATAAAAACGTTTAAAATACAAACATTAGGTGAAATTGACAGTGTCTTGAGTTGGGAATCTCCTGCACAATTAGGCACTATTAAACCTAATAGAGATAGTGTATTTGCTGTTAAAGCAAAATCTACATATGCAAATGCAGTGTTAACATACAGTGTATTATCAGGTGCTTTACCGTTTGGCATGACATTAAAATCAACCGGAGAAATAACTGGAAGATTTCCAAGTGTAGGTAGTTTATCTGCTCTTGGTTTAACACAAATCGATAATGCTAATACAACCTTTGATGGTAATACACAAAGTTTTGATAGAACATTCAAATTTACAGTTTTAGCAAGAGATAGATTTGCAAATACAAATATAACACAAGAATTCACAATTAAGATAGATACTACTGATACAAATCTGTATAGTAATATATACATGAAACCATTTTTACCTACATCTCAACGCAGTAAAATCAATAATTTCCTAAACAATACTACAGTGTTTGATCCAGTAAGTTTATATAGACCAAGTGATCCTGAATTTGGTGTGCAAAAAGAGCTACGTAGTTTGGTGTTTGCAGGAATAGAACAAAAAAACTTGTCTAATTATGTTAGTGCAAGTGTTAAAGGGGTTAAAAGAAAGAAATTTAATTTTGGCGATGTAAAAAAAGCCACTGCAAAAACAGTAGGAACCCAAGAAGAAATTTACGAAGTAATTTATATAGAATTAGTAGATCCTGCACTACCATCTAAAGGAGAAACAAGAGATAGTTTCTTATCTCCTAACGGGGGCAAAAAAATCACTGTAGATAGTGTAAGGTTTGAGCCAATTGATGACGAGTATGGTGGAGGTGCAGGCGGTGTTGATTTAGCAATTACAAAAAAAGACAACACAGTTTTTAAAATTGATTTGAGATCGGGGCAGCTAAAAGTTGTAAAAAGAGGTGGCGGCACTGTAAATATTCCAGCTGTTGGCATTTTGCAAGTAGGTTCTCGTTCAGGAAGCAATGTAGGTATAACAATCGCAAGCACAACTACAATTGACGGATTGGAAGAGACTTGGCGTCTAAGACCAGATTGGACTACAATCACTATCGATAGTAATGCTATAAGTGTGAGCGAAGCTGAAGACAGAAAAACTTACATAAGCAATATTGAAAAAATGAGGACTAATATTTCCAATATAGGAGAAAGCAGTAAGGATTTCTTGCCGCTTTGGATGCAAACTGCACAAAAAGGTAGCTTGAAAGAATTAGGCTATACTTTTGCAATACCACTTGCCTATACTAAACCAGGCCAAGGCGACCAAATATTAGCAAATGTAAAAAATTATTTGAAAAGCAACGAACAAAATTTTGATTTTAATCAAATTAATTACGACATAGATAGGTATATAATTAACGCAACAAATGAAAGCAATAATGATCAATATATTGTGTTCGGTAATTATCAATTTAACAGTTGAATGGAATAAATAGTATAACAAAGGAAAACAAATGGCAAGTAACATTAATACAACAACAATAGATGAAAATTATCCGGTAGCTGGTATTGATAATGATAGCCAGGGATTCCGCGATAACTTTGCTAGTATCAAAACGAACTTGACAACAGCAGGCACAGAAATTACAACATTGCAAGCAAACAGAGCACGTATTGATGCAGACAACGATCATTCTGGTAACGAAATACAAAATGCTGAACTACTTCAAGTGACTCCAAAATTCAACAAAGCATTCAATACATTAACTGGCGACCACGAAGTTGACTATAGAGATGCACATGTTCACGTTATAAATTGGGATTTTGGTAGTCCAGGTAATATAGCTACAGTGACTTTTACAGGCTGGCCTACTGACAGATATGCAAGCCTCAGGTTGATTATGAGTGTCGATAATCCAGGCAATAATGATACCCAAATTACTCTTAGTGCAGGAGCAGGCGATGCGAAACTTAATGATAGGACTAATGTAGATACTTGGAATGGTACAAGCATATTAACACTTAGCGGAAATATAGGTGAAAAAACTATTGTTGATGTGTTCACATACGATTCTGGTAATACCCTATTCTTTGACTACGTTGATCGTTTTACATCTATTCCATAAGGATATCATATGCACCCAAATGCTAAATCTTTAAGCGAACTATCTAACCAAGAGTTAGAAAAGAAAATTCTTAAATTAAATGGCATGTATTTTATGACGAACGATGCCCATGTGCGTCAACAAATGATATTATTAT